>LXNI01001115.1_pt1 | contig 25667 bp, 26 predicted proteins | sample 809091 | NCBI WGS metagenome assembly LXNI01 (sample SAMN04870527, study PRJNA318959) | sponge metagenome | biome: 01000161; feature: marine sponge reef; material: water | host: Sarcotragus foetidus | place: Greece: Milos, Mediterranean Sea | collected 2013-05-29 | depth 5-7 m | reverse complement strand
CCTCGCTTCGTGGGCGGCGACCTGCATGGCGACCGATATGAAGCGGTCGTTGTCGCCGTCCAGGTGGGACCTCAGTAGGGCTTTGAGGTGTTCGGCGCTGGCCATGGGGGGGGTCCGGGTGGGGGTGTGTTACTGAAATGTAAACTGTACTTTCCAAAGAGACAACTAAAGTTGTCATGTAGGTGGCGTTTGGATGGTGTCTGGGCTGCGGATGGGCTGAACGACGGCATCGAAGAGGGATTCGATTCCTGCGTCGGGGTCATCCATCAGGGTGTCGGATTGAGCAGATCCGCGATAGTGCGCGACGGTGGCAATGACTACCCCAATGGGTTACCTTGCGTCGCATGCAGACCGTTGCCGAGACTCCGATCTTTTCCCGCCAGGCCGACAAGCTGTTTAGCGAGGACGAGCGGCGTGACCTGATCGACTATCTGGCCGAGAACCCCTTGGCAGGCGACGAGATTCCCGGGACGGGCGGCGTTCGAAAGGTTCGATTCGGAGCCTTGGGCCGCGGCAAGCGAGGGGGTGCGCGGGTGGTCTACTTCTACGGAGGCCAAAGAATGCCGATCTATGCGCTTCTCGCCTATTCGAAATCCGACAAGACCGATCTAAGCCCTCGCGAGCGGAGAGCAGTAGCCGCGCTGGTGGAGGCGATCAAGAGTCACGGGAGGGAAAGACAATGAGTACGTTCGGAGAAGAGCTGATCCAGTCCTTGGGCGAAGCACTGGCCCATGCGAAGGGCGAAGGTCCTGCCATTGTTCACTCGCCGGTAGCGCCGCGCGAAGTCCGGGAGCAGGCCAGACTGACCCAGGCCCAGATGGCCGTCCTGATGGGCATGAGCGTGTCGGGCTACCGAAAATGGGAGCAGGGAACGCGCCGCGTCAGCGGCCCGGCCGCAACTCTTCTGCGCATCATCGCGCACGATCCCGACGCGGTCAGGCGTGCACTACTGGCGTCGCCTTGAAGTGCAGTGTCGCGCACTCCTGAACGCTTTGCCACGGACCGGTCGCTGACCATGTCATCCCGGTCATTGCGGGCCGAGACGCGGTAGTCCGGCATCCAAGCACCAAACCGGGCGACCGTCCGGGCCATGAAGGAGCTGGACGAAGGTCGGGGTCGGCGTTTCGAAAATGCCAAGGAACTGTTCCGCGATCTCGAATTCTGACACGTGGCCGCTCTGCCGACGCACTATGAACCGATGTTCCTGCAACCCGCCCATCCCCAGACCCCGTAGAACGGAGCATCCCGCATGCACTCCTCGATTCCATCGGTGATCCAAATGCTGACTGCTCCAAGCTGCCGTCCTGTTCCCGTAGTCCTGGCCGTCCTCCTCCTCGCGTCCTGCAACCGGGACGCCGAACTCGACTCCCCGACGCTGCCCATTGACAGCGCGGGCGTCAGGATCGTGGAAAGCGACCCCTCGAGTTCGGACGCCACCTGTACGATCGACGAAGAGCCGAGCGTCGTCATCGGAGACGACGAGACTGACGAGCGGCAGTGGTTCTCCTCTATCCAGGGGGCGGGACGGTTGTCGGACGGATCCATCGTGGCAGCGGACCGCGCGACCGGCGAAGTGCGCATCTACGACGAGACCGCCGGACACCTCAGGTCGATGGGCCGAAAGGGCGAGGGGCCCGGCGAGTTCGACGATCCCTTCCAGCTCTGGGTCACGGCTGGCGACACGCTGTGGGTGGCGGACGCAACGGCGCCCTGGCGCTACAACGTCTTCACCGCGGAGAGCGACTTCGTGCGGCAGGTGAAGCTGAACCCGTTGTTCCTGAACTGGATACAGGGCGGCGTCCTCGACAACGGCTACAGCGTGAATTCGAAGTTGAAGTCCGCCCGCCGTGAGGACTTCAGCAACCCCGACACGCTGCTCGTCCAGGTCCACGATCGCGACGGCAACCTCGTCGGTACTCTCTCGCGGATGCCCTATCGGATCAGCGGAGTCGTCAAGGAGGTACCGGACTACTGGCTCTCCCCGCTCTTCCAGTCGTTTGCCCGGGTCGATGCCGCCGGGTCCACCATCGCGCTGGCACACGGCCGGGACACCGAGGTCCGGGTCCTTGACGACGAGTTCAACCTTCGCACGATCATCCGGTGGTTCGAGCCCGACCGCGAGGTCACGGGCGCGGATGTGCAGGCGTGGCGTGAGGACTACATTGAGAGCCGCAACCAACCCGCGTCCGCGCCCTGGAGCCGGTATGACGACGCGCGCGTCAGCACCAATCGTCCCGTGGCCGAACTCTTCCCTTCGCTTTCCATCATGATGGTCGGCAGGGACGGGCGCATCTGGGTCCGCCAGTACGACCGGCCACGCGAGGATCGGGGGTGGTTGAGCTTCAACGCCGGGGGCGAGTTCGTCTGTCACCTGGTCCAACTCCCCGGCTCGGTCTGGGAGTTCGGCAGCGACCATGTCCTCCTGGTTGCCGAGACGGAACTCGGAATCCAGACGGTCCAGGTGTATCGCCTCCACTTGCCGATGGGCTAGCAGCTCGCTGCGACGAAAACTACGAAGTGGACTTCGAGGTCGTGCCCCGAGGCTCCACCGTCCGGGGAACCTTCAGTTTGTCCGCGACCTCGGAAATGATCTTCCGAACTCGCTCACTCCGAAGAAGCTCCGCACGATCGACCGAATGGCCGCTCTCGGTGTGGTGAATCGTCCGGACCGGCCCGGTCTTCTGCTCGGCGTCTTTTGGAATCAGAGGCTCCGTGTCAGTGGCGGTGGGGCTGCGAGTGGAGGAAGGGGATCTCCCGCCTGTCGCCAGATGTTCGATCTCGATACCTCCCCACCGCTCCCCGAGGTATTCCGCAACCAGGCGTCTGTGGCAGTGATGGGGCCGGTGCTCGCTACAGAGCAGACAGGCGCCGTCGAGAAGCGCCGGATCAAGTGTATGTTCGATTCGCCGACGGGCCATCAATGCCAGAAAGCGTTCTTCATATTCCTCCCAGGTCCCCCGCTGCTTCCGGTAGGCGTCCAGAATCTCCCTTGTTGGCGCGAGGCTCGGGACGTGTACGTAGTCCACGTCACAGATCTCGCGGAGGAAATAGGCGAGGTCGTGCCTCTTGGCGAATCCAGCCAGTTGCGACACGTTGTTGAGGCGTACATCCACTACCCGTTTCGCCCCGGCATCACGTAGCGACTCAAAGAACTCCTGCGCGCGCTTCTTCGTAAAGCCGATCGTGAATATCTTCATGGCTGTACTTCTTCGCCCTTCGCAAGGGTCAGGTGTATGCGATCGAGCCTTCGAGCTGAAGCTGTCACCACGGATCCTCTTTTGCGAGTGCCGTCGTTCGGCCCCCTCCGGCTCTGGGGGCCGCGATGTGATCTCGACATTACTAAATGTATAGTGTAGTTGACATTCCGCTACGCGAAGTCGTTCTCTCAGCAGGAGACAGCATCATGGCCATGACGAATCCCCCGCACCCGGGCCGCAGCATCCGGGAGAACTGCCTGGACCCGCTCGGCCTGAACGTGACCGAGGCGGCGAGGGTCCTTGGCGTCGCCCGTCACTCCCTCTCACGTGTTCTGAATGGCCGCGCGGCGATTTCCCCGGAGATGGCGATTCGCCTGGAGAAAGCGGGCTGGTCCAACGCGGGATTCTGGCTGCGCAGGCAGGCCACCTGCGATCTGGCCCGGGCGCGGAAGCGGGAACACGAGATCAAGGTGGCCCGCTAGTAGTCTCGGTTCGCGGCAATCAGAACGTTGGCGTCAAGCAGGTAGAGGAGGTCCGATCCCGAACCCGAGGCCTCGCTCACGACGCATCCAGAACCGCATGCGCGTTCCGCGGATTGACGCCCATGACCCGGCCCGCCTTGGTAGCTGTTAGAGATCCCGAGGAAACCAGCCGACAGGCCAGCTCGACGAGGCCCAGACCAAGGCTGTGTCGGACAAGTACACCGTAAGTGGGACCACCGTCGCTCCGCTGCCGCTTCTGACGCTGGCGCCTCTGGCCATCGAGCCAACGGCTCCGGAACTGGCGGTTGAGACCACGCCAGGTTTCGCGATCAATCACGGCTTGGCGGTGGAGCCGATAGGCAACCATCGAAGAGCTGACGTTCAGGGGCGCGGCGAACGCGGCGATCGCTGCGGCCCAAGCGTCCACGCTGCTCCCCGCGGGACGCTGGAACGCGGCCAACTCCTCCTCCGGGAGCAGGAAGCCGGACGCCACCCTGTTCCGGGCTGAGCCCGGCCGTCTCGCGGGCCCAGCGGAGGATTTCGGGGTTCCCGGGACGCGTCCATAGCGGAATCGGCCAAGTAGTGGAAATGTACACTCTGCTTTACATCATGACAACGCCAGTTGTCATTTTCGGCGAACCGTGGGGCTCGTGGATTAGCCTTGAAGCCCAACGAGTGGATTCTCCAGCCGGATCCACCGGTTACATTTGCACCCGGAAACCCCGAGACATGACCCACCGAGGAATCCCCATGCCAAGACCAACTCTCCCCACGATCGCAGCCCTTGCTACCCTGCTGGCCCCAGCCGTCGATGCCCAGCAAGTGCTCGAAATCGATTTCACGACCGGCCGAACCATCATCGACGACGAGTGGCGGTCAATGTCGGCCTTGGTGGCCGCTGACTGGGACAGGAACATCCTCTACGTCGACGACGATGAGGAACCGGACGGGATCATGGCCTTCTCCCTGGAGACCGGGGAGTGGATCCGGACGATCTCGACTCCGAGGGGCGATGGCCCGCATGAGTTCTCGCAGGGCCGGCAGGAATTCGCCATCGCTCCCGGCGGTGGTCTCTACGTGTCAGGCCGGGTGAGGGTCTTGGAGTACGATCCGCAGGACCGGCCCATCGACTCCTGGCGCCCGTCAGCTCCGTCGAGCGGCGAGATTTGCAACTTCGCCGGCGCACCGGCGGTCCTGACTCACGGGGGAGTGATCCGGCGTGGCCCGAATGGGACGGACGAAACCATCGGGCCCGGCTCGGCGCGGCTTGATGCCGAAACGCCAGAGGAGGCCAGAGCGATCACCCTCGGGCTGCTGAATGCCAAGCTCGCCTGCTCCGAAGATGCGGCCTATGTCTTGATGTCCAAGGGCTACCTGATGGCTGGCCGGGAGGGGAGTGGGGCAGGGGTGGACTCCATACTCGTGTACCGCCGCAACGGCGAGGAGGGGAGGCTGGCGGTCCCGGCGGAGGGCGCCTATGGACAAGCGAAGTGCGAGCAAAAAATCACCATCGGCGGACGCCAGAGGACAGTCCCCTGCCCCCACTGGAGCCAGAGCGCGGATCTGTCAATGGACGATCTTGGCAATCTCGTTCTCTTCGGCATGGACTTGCGGACGCACGGTGCCATCATCAACCCCGAGACCGGCTGCTACGCCCTGATTCGCTCACCGATGGGCTCCGCCAAGAATTCCCGTTCGGGTGAGAGGCGACAGCGTCCTGGTGTTCCAGCAGGACGAAGGGGAGACGGAGGACGGGAGACGCCATTTGTTCATGGGGAGTACCAACAAGGCCTCGATGCACCCTCTGCGGCGGGTCAGTGGGGAGCCGTGTCCCGGGATGGCTCCCGGACAGTTCTCGCAGTCCGCCCCGACATGACCTCTGGAAGACTCCCGCCTGGTCGGAGCCCAGGATGCGAATGCTGAACCCACCCGCCAGGGCCAGGATTGTAACGACCTCAAAGCCCCTCGATTTCGAGTGCCACGATTGAGGATTCGCCAAGACTGCCGGTGTGGAGCGTCCATACACTGGCCCCTCTCGCTTCCATCAATCGCTGTTCGTCTGGAAGGCGGATCGAGCCAAGAAACCGCCCGGACGGCAGGAATACATCATACATGGCTCCCGGTGCTCCGTGCCCGTCGAATGGACCAGGCAGCGGGCGGTCTCGCTGAGCCCATATCCGCCCGTCCAGGTCGACGACTATTCGGGAGATGATCGCCGGGTTCGGCGGCTCACCGAGTTTCCGGAGGGTGTCCCGCCACCCGCCAGGCATTTCTGCATCAGCATCTTCCCCGCGCTCGGCACGCGAGAGCGGGAGCGCCTCCCCGGTATGGCAGAACCGAACGAGGCTCCTGCCATCCCGGTCGAATACCTCCAGTTCGTAGCGCCCGTCCGGGCTGGAGGCGACCCAGGTCTCTGCACCCACACCGAGCAACGACCGCGGCCATGCGGCCAGCGTCGCACCTGCAAACCCTCTGGCAGGGGACGACATGACCGTATCGTTCACGGGTTTGTCGGGAGACCAGCGCACGAAGGATCGCTCCTCCCAGCCATCCACGGTCGGGCCGGGGAATTCCAGCCAAACCGTGCGGTCCGGCTGCAGCGCCACGAACCTGACCTGGCCGGCTGCGAACACCGGCGACATAAACGCCGGATCGACCGGAGTGACGCTGGCCGAACGGGAAGAAAGGTCGAGTGTGACTATCCGGAATGCAGTCACGTCCAGGATGAGGAGGGTATTGGCGTCTGCCCAGGTCACTGCTACGGGTGCCTGGACCTCGCCCGGGCCTTCGCCGCGTTCCGTGACCGTCCCCTGCCATTCTCCATCGGGACCCAGGACGATGACTTCGGCCAAGCCCCAATCCACGATGGCAACCGATCCGTCAGGGCTCACGGCGACGTCAGCCGGCCGGACCAATGCCTGGGCGTCATTGAGGCCTCCTGCACGCCAAACCTCGCGCCAGGAGAGTTGCGCAGGCCAAGCTCCGACGCTCGTGTTCGTTACAGCCTGACCATTGGGGTCGGTGATGTCACAAGAAGCGGATCGGGGCGAGTCGCAACCGACAATCAAGGCGGTCACGAGCAACGTCAATGCCATTCTTGTTTCGATGCTTCTGATGATTGCTCTCCGGCAGTCCGCGCATCAACCAAGAGTTCATAGTGCGTCGCCAACGTATGCTGTACATCGGTCCCGAGCGAGTAGATCACGACCGAATCGCAGAGCTTGGTCCGGTGTCCATTCGGACCCGTCCTCGCACCGAACCTGCGGGTGACCAGCCGGTGAACCAGTTCGCGCTCCCGGCGGGTTCCGCGGTTAGGGCGTTCGGGGTCCTACGGGCACACTGTCTCCCTATCAGCGCGGGAGCCGGTGGTCACCTCCTCAAAGGTGTAGGTGTCACCTACGACCTTGATGTACGCCAGGTCGAAGTCGATGCGGTGCATGTAGCTGGCCACGTTGTCCGGGCAAGGCAGGGTGACGGTGAGCGTCCCGTCCACGTAGGAGGTAGCGAGCGCGGGGGGGGTTGCGGGCTGTGAGGTGTCCCGCTTGTTGAGCCACTCCACAGCCGCGGTGAATCCCGAGACCGCGGTGTTCTCCAAGGTGGGCACGTTCCATTCTCCCCCACCGGTATGTTGGTAGCGGCTCAACGCGTGGCTCCTGTTGGCGTATGCCAAGCCATCCAGGTCGAGCCCGGCGGCGGTGATGCTGGCGGAGTCTGCGGCGGTGAATGAGCGGCCTGGCCTGTCATCCGGTGGTGGGCATACCCCAACCACCAGCAACGAGTGCTCCTTGGATGCCAGCACGGGGCCAGCGGCAACGTACTGGACTGCAAAAATTGCAAATCCGGTGAAGCTGTTGACGCCACGGGGGCACGCGGTGACGGTTGCGGTCACGGTGCTCCCGTCGAAGGCTGTGGCCATGTCGGGGGAGGTCTGTGAGCCCGCGGACGGGATGTTGGCCCCGTGGTGCCAGCGTGTACCGCCCGCGGTGGTGTTAGCGGGCAGGATGACCGTCCACGCCGTGGTGTAGCGGGCGGCGGCGGAGCTGAACGTGCGCGCGAGCGCATCGTCGGCGGTGTAGGTAGCGCCCGTTGGATCGAGCCCGGCGGCGATGATGGCGTCCCGGTTGGGGTCCTTCTTCGTGGTGGTGGTGTCAGACCTTGGGACCCTGGTGGTGGTGTCTGGTGGTGGCGGTGTCACCGTGGTGGTGTCGGTTCCCGTGGTGTCGGGAGGAGGCGGCGGCGGGACGGCGGTGGCAGGCACGCCGGTGGCTGTGGTGTCCACGTGGACGCTACAGTCCACGACGTCGGGGCTCACCCATTCGGAGAAGTAGAGGCGGGTTCGGTTGCCGCGGTCACTTCGGTGGGCGTACGTGGCGGTCTCGCCTTTGCGGATCACCTCCGGGGTGACGTGGACGTTGCGGGCGTACAGGATGGCCCCGGCCTCCATGCACTCCAGCCGGTTGAATGGTGGGGTGATGGTGTCGGACAGCGCCCACGTGTGGTTGGTCCACTTGGTGCCCGGCGGTCCGTTGAAGAACAGCTTGTAGCGCCATTCCATGGAGTCCGGGAGCGCGCGCGTGGGTGGGGCCCATGACAGTTGCCAGCGGATGGAGTCGTAGGGGTGGACGTTGTTGCCGTCCGGGACCATGTGGACGCGGAGGCTTTCGGAGGTGCAGGGTGCCTTGTCCAGGCACGCACCAATGGAGTCCGCCACGGCGGAGGCATGGGCGTGCTGTAGGGTGGGCACAGCGGCTTGTGTGGGCTTCGCCGGGGCGGGAGGCGGCGACGTGGTGTCACAGCCCCACAGGAGCGCCAGGAGCGCCATGGTGGGCAATCTCATGCGGGCAATGCCGTCCAGTCTCACGTGATGCTCCAGGCACCTTTCGCAAGTGACCTAAAGTGGTCCTACATCGTTGGACAGTTCGAGGGCAAAGCTAAGAGAGCCCTGGGAGCGTGCGCTCGATTTTGTCGTGTGTTTGAGTGGTTTTGTCGTGAGGGATATTACACCCCGCAGCCCTCTTCAGCAAGGAGAAGGACGGATGCCAGGATGAGCCCCGGTTCGACTTCAGAACGGCGGACTTGGTTCGGCTGTCGCGCCCAGCTACCTGTCAACGCTGTCGATCAACCGGCCCCCTCGACACGGTCGCGTCGTACGACCACTGGCCGCGACAGCGGTCGGGGCAGCCGAGGCCGATCATCCGGCCCGTTGGTGAGGTCACGGTCGCTGCAGGGCGGTTCGTCCATACGAGGTCCGACAGGCCCGAGATCACCTGGCGAGGGGATCGCGAACCGTTCCAACCTCTCGTGGTTGAGTACGGTCCGGGGTTGGAGTCGCCTACCTTGGTGCCGACTGGTTTGGAAGCCCAGCTGGCTCTACGTCAAGAATTGTTGGGCAATTCCGCACGCTTGAAATCCGTTGTCATTATCACCGGTGTCGTAGGCGCGCGCGCGGGCAACTCCGTGGCGTCGCATTCTTGGGAAACATGGCACTGATGATCGCGTTTGTGTCAAAGACGCATCGCATCACCTAGTCGCTCAGGAGCTCCTCCAGAATCTCGGGAGTCAATCCACGCGCCCGTGCGCTTTGCGTGATCTCCGCCATCCCAGCCACTCGCCGCCGGAGGAAATGACGGTGTACGGCGACCCCTCTTCCGGGTAGGCCGGCCGGTAGGAGGGCAGCCACACGTTTCCGTCGGCGTCGGCGAAGGGGGAACCGAAGAGCGGCACGGGCTGGCCGATCATGGCGCGATACCAACCCATGGCCTCCCGAGTGTAGTCCTCGATCCGGGACCCGCGACCCGTGGGGACCATCCTTGACAGTATAATTTCTGTAGTAACATTAATCATGCGGATCGAGTTCGATGGGGCGAAACGTGCGGAGACAATCAAGGCCCGACGACGCCAACAGGATCATCAGCATGAGGAGGGCCAATGGACGAGAACAACGGCTCTACAGCCCGAGGTTTTGACCCCGAGACAGCACCGGATCTCTCGAAGGACGGCTGGCCGGAGAAGTTCGCCAAGGCCCCTGTACGACGGGGCCGCCCCCCGAAGGCGCGACCAAAAATATCGACCACCATCCGGTTGTCCCAGGAGGTCGTCGACCATTTCCGCGCCGGAGGTCGCGGCTGGCAGACACGGATCGACCATGCCCTGCGCGACTGGATCAAGCAGCACGGCGTTGCGTGAGAGGATCCTGCAGAACAACCGAACGCGGATCGCCGCGCAGTGTATCAGCTCGCGACACCGCGTGGGACACAGTTGTACTTCAGGGCGCTAGTAGTGCACGCCTGACTGCATTGGGTTCGCGCTCGATGATGCGCAGAAGCGTAGCCGCCGGACCGCTCACGCGGCGCGCTCCCTGCTCCCACTTTCGGTAGCCGGACACGCTCATTCCCATCAGGGCCGCCATCTGAGCCTGTGTCAGCTTCGCCTGTTTCCGGACCTCGCGTGGGGTCACCGACGCGTGCACGATAGCGGGACCTTCGCCCTTCGCTTGAGCCAAGGCTTCGTTCAGGGACTGGATCAAGTCTTCTCCGAAGGTGCTCATTGCCTCCTCTCCTTCAACTCTGATCGCCTCGACCGTTCCGGCAACGGCTCCTTCTTCAGCCCGTGTACTCGTCCAGCCTGGTTTGCGCGGTACCGCTTCACAGTGTGACGCCGAAGTCGTCCGCAAGCTCGCGGACGACCTCCCGAGCGTCGCGACCGGTATCACCGGCGTCGAGGCGCTCGAGGGCGGCTTTCCAGACATGACCGCGCTCGGCGGCATGGACGAGGAAGTCGTAGCGCCTGGGGCTCATCACGACCATGGCCGCTTCGCCGTTCTGCGTAATCGTCTCGACGCGGCCCTCGGCCAGGCGGGCCAGGTGTTCGCCGGTCTTCTCACGGAAATTCGTGAGCGAATAGGTGTCTTGGGTGCGGTGGGTCATCGTGCTCTCCCTTCGTTATTCCGAGTGAATTCAGTATGACAGGAAACGGCCACTATGTACAGCGGGGGGGAACGGCACGCCGATCAAGTCAGGTGGGTCCTCCGACTGGATCTCGATGAGAAGATATCGGTGCCCGCCGGCGCTCTGATGCGACCGCGGCCAGACGGGCAGCGAGGCAAGAGATTGGACGACGCGGGGTGGGCGCGCAACGAATGCGGATGGGGATAAGCGCCTTCTCCTACCGTCTCCAGGCCCCCGCGTCGGGTATCCCGCGGCTGTACAGAGTCTCGAGGCGCGGGTTGGCAGGTAGAGCCGCCGTGTCGAGCTGAACTTCTGCCTGCGCCGCCGGACCGCTCAGGATGCCTCGCACCTGGCCGGTCACGGGATCGCGCAGGATGAGCATCGGCCGGTCGCTGGCTTCGTCCAGCGTAACCGAGCGATCCGGTCCCGAGAGCGTGATGGTCGAGAGGCGACCGGCCCATCCCGGTTCCACAGGAAGGGCGAAGGCGAAGGAGCGGCCTCCGTCTCGATCAGCGATCTCCTGCATCCCGAAGCTAAACGAGAAGAGTGCGTCCCCATCGGCCCCGCTGCCGGTCAGCCTGTATTCGCCACCCTCAGCAGGCATCGTCGGCGGGGCATCGACTACGAATGACGGCTCAAGGAACGGGACGCCGAAGTCGTCAACACCACCCCACAACAGAAGCGACCGAACCGGAGCGGTGACCACATCTGCGGAACTGCCTTCGTCCGCCAGCCGATAGCGAAGCGCGTTTGTGCGGTGGAATTCACTGATCCACTCATCCCTATGACAATAGGACATCAGATCGCCAGTATCGGGCGAGACCAGACGCTCTGCGTCGAAGTCATAGCCCCAGGCACCGATAACGCCGTTTGGATGGGGAAAGGTGTGATCCGCAAAGGCCGCACCACAGCCTGGGGTGTGCTGAAGACCCATATTGTGCCCCAACTCGTGGGCAATCACATACTCAGATCGATCCCCTCTGTCGGTCTTGGAGAAAGTGGTTCGACCGTACGGATATGCCAAGCCGTCAACGCCTTCGAACTCTCCGGTCATCGTTCCCAAGTAGTGGCCTTGGCCGCCCTCCATGACTCGAATAAGATCCGTCTGCTGAATCAGCCTGTTGGCGGTGTTGTACGAAGTAAGAACCGGTTCGTGCGCTGTAAGTAGAAAGTCCCCGACGGGCAGCAGGGTCCGTGTCTGCCCTAGCAGTCCGTGGTTCTGAGAGTCGTTTTCCATGGCCCTGGTTATGTCCAGGACCAGAGAATCGGGCTTCGGGCTCCAAAGAAACGGCACCACGGTAAGGTTGAATGTCGGCATTTCGCGCACGTCGATTGTCATACGGCCCGTCATGGGGATTCGCTTCTCAACCCCCAGCCCCGGGTCCAGATTCCCGTGTGGATCGACTTCTATCACCATCTCAAGGCCAGGCTGTATGATCGATCCTGGAATCGACTCGTTGGCAGACTTCGACAGCGACCCCTCGTCAACCGCGTTGGGAATCGGGGTCGCCTTGGCGGGGATGTTCACCACATGTGTCTCAACACCGTTCAAGAAGAACCTGGCTCGAACATCAGGGATGCCCTCTCTGGTTGGCCGGCCCGATGTAACGAAAACCCGCAGCAGCGCGTCTTGACCCGCCACAAGTGGGACCGGGAACTTACGCGACTGAACAGCCTGGGTCAGGTACGCCCGCGCCTCGGTGGCTCCACAGCCTTGGACACGGCGTTTTCTCACACCGTCCAGCCACACCTGGAAGGCTGCATCGCTAGGAGCGCAAAGATCAGTTCCGGCGGCGAAAAGCCATGAGAGGCTACGCAGGGAGGTGAGACTCGCTGGCAACGCTCCAGACATTCGGGCGTTGCCGCTAAGGTTTAGCGTAAGCAAGTTGGCCAGAAGCCCGACCTCCTCGGGCACGGCACCTGTCATATCGTTGTCGGCGACTACCAACGTCACCAGATCATCCAGTTTGCCCAATTCTGGCGGGATTGGACCCGTCAAGTTGTTCTCCGCGAGTTCCAGATACTCCAGATTTGCGAAGCTGCCCAAAGCCGGAGGGATCGGACCCGTGAGGGCGTTCCTCTGGAGCAATAGAAGCTTCAGGTTCTCAAGTTCTGCCAGTTCGGGGGGAATCGGACCCGTCAGTTCGTTGTCGTGAAGCCACAGATTCGTCAGTTTGTCGAGAGCGGCCAGAGCCGGAGGGATTGAGCCCGTCAGCTTGTTGAAGCGCAGGTTCAAGAACTCGAGATTGTCGAGGTTGCCCAGCTGAGACGGGATCGGACCGCTAAGGCTGTTGGGGCCGAGTGACGCGTAGGTCATACTGGCCAAGCCTTGCAGTTCCGGGGGGATGCGGCCGGTTAGGTCGTTGTTGGAAAGTTCCAGAATCTTAAGCTTCGCCAGAGCTCCCAGTTCGGATGGTATGGAACCGGTAAGGTCGTTGCTGTCGAGGCGCAGATCTTCCAGACTAACGAGTTTGCCCAACTCTGACGGTATGGACCCGCTGAAGCGGTTCTTGGTGAGCCCCAACTTCTTGAGGTTGCCAAGCTCGCCCAGTTCTTTGGGGATCTGGCCGCGCAGTGCGTTTTCCGCCAGAACCAGAACTTCCAGCTTGGCGAGTTGGCCTAGCTCTGGCGGAATCTCGCCGGTGAGCTCGTTGCGCCACACACGGAGCAGGATCACGTTGGAGAGGCGGCCCAATTCAGGTGGGATTGGTCCGGTCAAGTCGTTGTTATCGAGGTCCAGCGCTTCCAGATTGGCGAGTTTGCCCAGTTCCGGCGGAATGCGGCCTGTCAAATCGTTATGAAAGAGGATCAGTTCCCTAAGGCTGACGAGGCTGCTCAGTTCTGATGGAATCGTTCCAGTCAAATCATTGCTGCGGAGCACCAGCGTCTCCAGCTTGTCTAGTTGCGCCAGTTCCGGCGGGATGCGGCCAGTGAGGTTGTTGTTGTTGAGCCGTAGCTCGGTTACCCGTCCTTCCTCATTGGTGCCGACGCCGTGCCAATTCACTAAAGGGTGCTCGGTGAGCCATTGCGCGTTTCGACCCCAGTTCGGACCGTTAGTGGCCTGATATAGCGCCACCAGCGCCGCCCGGTCCGGGTGGACAACGACGCTGATCTCTGATCGGCCCTGTGTTCCGCCATGACTCGCGATGATCGTGGTAACGCCTTCGGCCACACCTTTCACCAATCCCCGGTGGTCAACCACGGCGACCGACGGGTTGGTTGATGCCCACTCGAATTCGGCGACTGTGACGGGATGCCCATTCGCGTCCGTCGCTTCAGCGGTCATTTGAAGTCTGGAGCCTTGGAACATCGTGTCCGCGGGGGGCAAAACGGTGACCATCCGCGCTAAACGCCGGACTCTAACGTCCGCGCTGCCCGCTGCCGCGCCTGCCAACGCCGCAATGGTCGCGCTTCCGTCGCCCACGGCCGTCACCAACCCCTCCTGGTCCACGGTTGCCACGGTGGTGTTCTGGGTGCTCCATGCAACTGCCGCGTCCGACATCAGTCGTCCGATCTGGTCGTGGACCTGCGCCGTCAGGCGAACCGTGTCACCCACCGCTGTGAACGCCACGCTATCCGGCGTGATCGCCAGCGTGGTCGCCAACGGAGCTACCACCTGTAACCCAGCTCCACCGGCGACCCCGGAGGAGGTCGCGACGATGTCCGCTCGTCCCGGCCGCACCCCGGTCGCCAGCCCGGTTTCGTCCACGGTCACGACGTTGGTGTCGCTCGATGTCCACGAGAATTCAGCCGCGGCGACCGTATGTCCGTTCGCGTCCGTGCCCTCAGCCGCGAATCGCAGGGTGTCGCCCTGCACCAGAGTGTCGCCAGCGGACGACACAGCGACCGCGCCGACAACCTGTGCAACCGTTACCTCCGCGCTGCCCGTTGCGCTACCAGTGGTCGCTGTGATCGTGGCGGCGCCGTTCGCAACGGCTGTTACGACCCCGGCCGCATCGACCGAGGCCACCTGCGCACTGCTACTCGTCCAGGTGACGGTAACCCCGGACATCGCCCGCCCGTTTTGATCACGCACCTCGGTTGCCAATGGGACGGTGGCCCCCAGAGCCATGAGCGTGGCAGTGGGCGGTATGACCGTCACAGTGGTCGGGCGGGGTGCGTCTACGGGTCCAGTGGCTCCGTCGCCGCACGCCAGGCTGTCTCCGAGGAGGAGTAGCAGTACTGCCACCCAAACGATCATGCGCAGGAGAGTTAGCTCGGACGGCGCGAGGTCCTCTCCGGTGCCGTTGGTCATGTTGCCATCCTAGACGTGGTTGCCCTGTAATCCCAGGCATTCACGATCCAGCTTACCGCGGGGGAGAACGTCCAAGATTAAGTCAAAGTAGAATCCCAAGACGCGGTTTTGCAAGCTGACGATCTATAATTGCGGATCATACTGCCTAGTATACACCGCAGTATTATGCATATATTCATTTATATATGCCCATGAATATTTATAATATATTCATAACCTGCAAGGCGGCGGGCTGCGCGACTTCGTCTCATCCGGCCTCAGTCCCGAAGAGCACGGGAGGCTGCTGGAACTTCCCTACGGGCCGGAGTTGTGGGCGTATCTGCGCGAGCTGCCGGAAGCGCTCCGTCTCGGCGACCTCGCGGCCGAACGGAGGCATATGGACACGAGCTCAGGAGCGTGCAGGAGGTTCAGACCCAAGCTCAGCCCACCATCTCATACACCACCACATTCTCCACATCCATCTCGTCCCTGAGCACCCCCAGCACGAGCCCTCCGGTCACATCGAGGATTCGGAACCTGGGCGGTGTCTCGAGCTGTCCCAGCCACTCGCCGCCGGGGGAAATGACGGTGTACGGCGATCCCTCTTCCGGGTAGGCCGGCCGGTATGAGGGCAGCCACACGTTTCCGTCGGCGTCGGCGAAGGGGGAACCGAAGAGCGGCACGGGTTGGCCGATCATGGCGCGATACCGGGACATGTCTTCCTGAATTATCTCCTCGAGTCGGGCTTGGGATGCTCCGTAGTTCATCCGGCCTATCATTCGGTTATAGGCCTCGCCGTGTTCCAGGAGCTCCGCGGTCAGCAGGTTGGGCCCGGGCCGCCAGCGCACGATCTGGGCCAGCTTGCCGTCCGGCAGACGCCAGGTGATCTCGGGCCTGTCGGACCTCGTATGGACGAACCGCCCCGCAGCGACCGTGACCTCGCCAACGGGCCGGATGATCGGCCTCGGCTGCCCCGACCGGTCTCGCGGCCAGTGGTCGTACGACGCGACCGTGTCGAGGGCGCCGGTTTCAGTATCGAACAGGGTCATGTGCCCGGCGAGCCACTCCTCCTCTATGTCGACCCAGGAACGGTAGGGGGTTCGGTTCCAGAGCAGCAGCTCACCGGATGAACCGATCCCCGCCACGCCGAAGTGCTGTGCCCGAGGGAGGCTCACGACGCGCGCGACCGAACCGCCGACGAAGAGAGTGAGGCGAGACTGACGATCGTCAGGCACAAGGACGCTGTCCTGGCCCAGGACGAACACCGCGTGGGGGGAGATGACTTCGCCCGGTCCCTCTCCAACCCTGGCGAGCACCTCGTGCGTCGTCCCGTCCGGACTCAGGACGACCACTTCGCTGTACCAATCGGCAACGACCGCGCGACCATCCGGGAAGAGCCGGCCGGCCTCGACGAACTGGAAGATGTAGTCGCCGGGGTTGGCGCCGTGGCGGTAGATGGGTTCCGCGGCGAGGGTGAAGGGGGGGTTGGGCTCGGGGACGCCAAGGTACTGGACGATGCGAACGCCGGCGCTGTCTGTGATCTGGACTTGGGTGTCGCGGGTGGGTTCGGTGTCGCCGCCGCAGGCGAGAAGGGCGGCGGAGAGGATCAGGGTGGAGTGGGATCTGGTTCGCATTTGCCCTTAGACGCCAATGAGATCGACAGCGTTGACAGGCGTCGGGGCGCAAGAGCCGAACTGAGTCCGCCGTTCTGAAGTCGAACTGGCGCTCGGACTTCGGCCGCGGGCACCGGTCATATCTTCGACGAGGGTTCCAGGTGATTGCTGAAACGCAAGAGCCCCGAGGACGGGAAACCGCCTCGGGGCTCCTACCTCAGCGTCTTGCTGCGCCCGAAGGCTTGTACAGTAGAGGACGATCTGAGGAATTACGTCTAGAGCATCGTCCAATCCCACCCAGAACGCAACTCTGACGGATCTTTGCGGACCGTGGACTCGACACCCAGCAAACGCTCCCTCGATCCGTGTCTCCAAACAGGCTCGAGGCGCCCGTCCTCCGTCAACTTGAACTTTGGGGGACCCGTCCCGATGTTGGGCGACTGCCCCGGTCCGGCAACACCTGAACGAGGACGTGGAGTAGCGGCCTGAGCACCCGGAGCACGGCAACGCTCACGCCCGCAGCGATCAGCAGTTCGGGAGCGGTGGTCACTACGACCAGTAACACCACGACCACCTCTCGACACTCGATGTCCTTGGCGACACTCTTGAGGGCCCGCCCGACCTCGCCCACTAGTGACGCAAGGAACCCAACCACTCGAAGGCGACCCTTCTTGTCGTTCGCGGACCTGGCCGCCGCCACGAATTCCCCGATTGCCCTGCCGACATGATCCGGGTCTAACCCATCCACAAGGCGCTTAAGAGCTCTTGTCGCCTCGGCGGCTATCCGGACGGCTCTCTCCGGGCCGATTTTGATGACGGCGGCCCTGGCTATCTTGTCCAACCTTGTACCTCGACCCGCTTTGTCGACTTTGACCTTTCCATCCGAGTCGATTGTCGCCGCGACACCGCGGACGGCATCCTCGACCTGGCGCGGATCAAGCTTGGCGATCGTCGTCCGAGCCAACTCAGTCGTTTCGCGGGCCACGCGGGTGGCAGCGCTTGGACTAATGCCCTTGACCATCCTTCGGAGCACGGTGGTGACCACTCGAACGCTACGCGCCTTCCGGGGTGAGATTAGGCCAAGCCGACCGTCCACGCCCTTCGTTCCACGGCCGACGCCATGTGCTAGCCGGGCAAGGTCGGCCGAACCGATTCCGCGGAACTCTCGGACGGCCCCAGCCAACCTGCGCGGGTGAAGCTTGACCACTACGGACTTGGCTGCCTGGCCAGACGTGCCCAACGCTATCCTGGCCGGTCCGGCGGGATTGAGTCGACGGGCCAAGCGCCGAGAACGCGCCAATAGGCGTGCCGTGCCACGGGGCTCCGCCTGGAGTTCCTCGATGGCAGGCTCCTCGACGAGCAGCTCATCTGCTGGAAGCTCTATCACCACGAGAGCAACACTGTCGGCTGAGCTCTCCGACTCTCTTTTTCGCCAAGGGAGACGCATGTTCACCAGACCCTTTTCGTGTCCAGCGACAAAGATCTGAACGTGGAGTCGCGAGGCTACGAGAATGAAGACGATGGCGGTCTCAGCCACTAGGAGCAAGGATGGAGGTCGGTGGGACAGCGTTGACAGGTTGCTGATGCCCGCACCGTAGATTCCGGAGCCAAGTGCTACGGAACCGGTGGTCGGCATCGTGGAACGCGGAACCGAGCAACCCCTCAGGGTTATTTCACACTCTACTTCACAACTGGGACATCGGGCGGTATGATAGTCCACCGAGCCACCGAATCGCCATGCCGTGCATCGACAAGTGAGCCACCACGTGAATGCTGCCGACACGCCTCTGACGGGGCCACCCCCGCCCGAGGTTCCGCTGACTGACCCGCCGCTGGCGCGGGTCCTCGCCCAAGTGCGCTTTCCGCTCATCGCGTCGTTGGAAAAGCGGGAGTTCATCGCGTCGTTCCAGGAAGCCATTCGAAGCTGCTACCCGGTCCTGCGCCCGGAGGAGAGGAAAGGCGTCGTCCTGGGCCCGCAGGGTGTGATAGACGAACGCTCGAACACTGCATGGCGTTTCAAGGAGGCGAGCGGAGCATGGCGAGTGACCCTCGCGCCCGATTTCCTCGCACTGGAAACCACGCGATACTCGAGCCGTGACGACTTCATGGAGCGTTTGCGGGTAGTCCTACAGGCACTCAAGGAGCACGTGAATCCGCAGGTCGTGGACCGTCTTGGCGTCCGCTACATCGATCGCGTGTCTGGGGAGAACCTGATCGCCCTGCCGCAACTCGTTCGCCCCGAAGTGGCGGGCATCCTCGGGGCGCCACTCTCCGCGCATGCTCGCCATACGATTTCCGAGAACTTGTTCACTCTGCCCGAGGACAAGGGGCAGGTGACCGCACGGTGGGGACTTCTTCCCGCACGAAGCACTGTGGACCCCGGGGTGCTGGACGCGATCGATGAACCAAGCTGGATCCTCGATACCGACGCTTTCCAATCGTTTCCGGCAGGGAGTCGCGAGCTCCGCGTCGACCCGATCGTCGAGCAGGCGCGGGGCTTCGCCGAACGCATCTACAGCTTCTTCCGCTGGGCAGTAACGGACGAGTTTCTTCGGCGCTACGGAGGTGAGACGTGACCCTCCACCCGCTGCTACACGATTCGGAAGTCGGCCACGGAACGACTTCCCTTTCCGTTCTCGCAGACATCCGTGGTCGCACAACGCAATCTGTTATTGTGGTCGGCCGCGCTCTGTCGACTGCTGGCACCTCGTCCGCAGGGCCAACCACGATTTGGGAGGCACCCTACATCCACGACGTGGATACGACGGTTAGCGGATCGAATCGGGACCTGACGGAAACCCGGATCGGCAACAGGCCGCAGGCAACGCGGAAAGCCATCTCCGAATTGCGTCGAATCTCCGGTCTGACCTGGGATCAGCTCGGTCAGCTGCTGGGGGTCTCCCGTCGCAGCGTCCACTTCTGGGCCAGCGGGAAGCCGCCGAACGCCGGTAACGAAAAGCGAATCATGCAGGTGTTGGCCGTTGTCCGCGCCGCCGATCGAGGTAGCGTGCGGAGCACTCGGGCGGCGATGATGGATGCCAGCCAGGGCACGACTCCCTTTGACATGTTGGCAGCGCAGCGGTTCGAAGACGCGCGGTTGATTCTCGGTCAGGGGCGCGCACGGTTTGCTCCAGCGCTCGCCGGGCTCAGTGAAGAGGCAAAGGCTGCGCGCCGGCCACTGCCGCCGGAGGAGCTCTACGATGCGAAGGGCGAGCGTGTGCATCGTGAACCCGGTCGCGGTCGGGCCGCACGGACCGTAAGGGACACGCGGCGTGAAAGCCCTTGACGATGCAGGCCGTGAGCAAGTCGACGAGCAACTCTCGACTTGGCGGCAGGGTGACTGCGTCATCGGCGAACACTGGTTTCTATTCCGGACCAACACCGAGCGTCCGCTGACCCGCGACGCGGTGGCGGCAGTCACCGAAGGGGCCGAGAACGCCGAGACCGCGGTGCGCGGTTTCGCGGTCCTGACTCAGACCTGTGATCTTGTCCGACGCTGCGCTGATCGCCCGTTCGCCGAGGTCAGCCCGTTGGTCGAGGTGGACGATTCCGCCCTCCGCGAGATCGAGCGGGGTCGAAGGCCAAACTACGGCTTCATCCCGGGAGTGGCCCCTCGCCGCCTCGTAGCCGACCTCGACCGGGTGATGACGGTCGAGAAGGCGGTTGTGGCAGCTTGGGCGCGGGTTGAGGGATGCCGGACAGACGATGACGCGCGTCGCTTTGCCCTGGCACTGGCACGCAAGCGAGCCAGGACGGCTTTCCCCGACGACTTTGTCGCGTTCGCCAGACCGTTGATGGCGCGGATGTCGCTGAAGCACGACAAGCAGACCGACGAGGGGCGTGCCCTCCGCTCGCTCCGCGAAATCCGAGTTAGAGCCGCCCCTTCCTGGGACGCCAACGCCGTGGAATTGATGTTCTGGTTCATCCGAGCTGAGGACGACCCAGCGTTTGAGAACGAGGGTTGGGAGCTCTGGCTGAAGGCTTTGCCCCAGGCGCAGTCGACACCGGAGCGCTTCGTGCGTGTGGATGGCGTGGTCCAGACTCTGGATGACCTGACCGCCCGCGACTACGTGGAGAGCGACCCGCTCGATCTAGATCACCTTTCGACCCGGCAGCGGTAGGAATTGCGGACTTCCCCCGCTGATCCTGATTGTCGCTGGACACACAAGCCGAAGGGTTCATGAGATGACAGAATTGCTGACCAGCCCGTTCGTAGATTCCCTCAGCCGCGTTGTACTACCAGCGCTGTCCATTCTGGTCGCACTCGCGACGCTGGTGTTCACGCTCCGGTGGACTGGCCGGACGCTGACACGCAGCGTCACTCCGCAAATCGAATGCTATCTACGTTTTCGCGAGTCCAGCCAAGTGTTCGATCTTGTGATTGCCAACTTCGGGCTGGGTAGCGCGTACCGCGTCGGTCTCCAACTTGATGTTGATGAAGAGGATTTTGACGCACATAACGTCATCATGAAACAGCGTGCTACGGACATTCCCTTTTCCGTAGTTGAACCAGGTGGACGGATCACCAATATGTTTGGGACCGGCCCGGCATTGCTGGGCAAAGATCCCCCTTTGAAGCCGTTCACAGCCATCGTAACGTACGAATGGCAGCCGTTTTGGTCGAAGCGGCGACTCGTCGAAGAGCGACACTACGACATAGATGTCCGCCCGTTCTTGGGGCTGGTTCCGGAGTGGAAGAAAGATGAAGTTGCCGAGGCGCTGAAGGCAGAGCTTCCGAAGATCGCTAAAGCTGTTGGGGCCACACAGAGACCTCCCGTACCGGCCGACAGAAAGAGTAGTGGCCAGCCGTTCTTTAGGCGCATTGAGAGTCTGATGCCAGATTTGTTTGCAGAGATGCGGGCTGACCTCAAGGCCTTTCCAATGAAGCGTGAATTCATAGTGATTCCTAAGTTGGCAGTATACGTCACGGGACAAAAGCAACCACTCTCATACAACTACGAAGACCACGAGGATCTCGCCGACAAAGTGGGTCTATTGGTAAACGAGGGCGTTGTAGCCGACATCACCTATAACAACGTTGACCGATATGTGATGTCAGAGACTCTGGTCGAGTACCTGGAGGGGAGTGCAGAGGGGGACCCGAAGTGACTGAGGCCATGGCCATCGGCGCGGCCATTGCGGCAGTCAAGAACTTCGTTGATCTCGTTGGACAGCTGGGAGACGGCGTTTACAAGGAAGCTATTTCCCAACTCTATCGAGTAGCAGGAGAGTCGGCTGCGATTGACTTGGAGGACCGCCCGAGACAAGACGCAAGACTGGACGCGGTATATCGGCACTAGCACTGGCGGACACCGTGGTAACCAGATGATCCGAAGCGTCATGTGAGCTGACTACAGAGATTGTCCAATAGGCGTAGTAGGGGCGGACCTGAACGCCCTACTCTCGACACGAGTGCGGGTAGTCCCCATGCCGTATCGTGTAGACAGAGGGTGAGAATTCGGGCTGGTCCAGATAGCGCGGATTCATAGCGATATGTGCCTGCCAGTTCTGGTCGTCCCCACGGTCACATAGCGCATTCAACACCCGTCGAGCTTCGGTCTCGCACCCTTCGCGCGTTGGATGCACGACCTCGTAGGGGATGTCATCTTGCCTCTTGCTCCGCTCGCCGTCCCGTATCATGACGTGCAAGAGCCAGCGGTCAGATCGCTCGTTCATTCTTGGTTACTCCAATGAGTTGTGTGTCGGTTCTGCCTCTCGCGGCCCTGTGTCGAATGATCGCCCTTAGCAAGTGACTCGGATGTTCACGGTGTCGCTGAACACAGCGTCGACCGGATAACTGGCGGCATTTCCGCCCTCGACCCTACGCTTCAGTCGGTATCCGACCCACGTGTCTCCGCAGCCATGCACCCGGTACCTTGTGTCAGCGTCTTCGGGCCAGATACTCACCTTCTCTCTATCCCAGAAGTGACTGTACACATTGAGGCCGAAACAGGACCCGAGGCCAATTGTGGGCGCGGGGGCCTCGCGATTGACAGGATCGCAGCTCCAGTCCGTGAGCAGAAGGTCGACCTGCTCACGCGTCAGAAAGATATGCCCTGTCGCTTCTAGTTCAGCGCAGAGGGGAAGCACTGGCATCGGCGAAAGCCCCTCATAGACGTACCTTCCGATGGTACACAGCTTAAGCGTGGGCATTTTGTTCACGATCAGCGACGTGTACGGGGTACGCCCTTGCTCGTGGGAGCTCACGTCGATGAGGGCCCTGGGAGGCACCACGAATTCGTCCGGCGCAAGTGTGATTGGCAGGGCAGCGTAAGCGCTATCGACTGGCTCGGGTTCCGGTTCCGTAGTTGGGCCAGTCGGTCCACTGCAAGCCGTGAGTACCGCAATCGCGGCGACAGTAAGGGTACCCATGATGCACTTTTTGATCTGGTGGCAGTCGGCGGAGGGTCTCATCGGACCCGGAGCGCCCAAACCGAGATGTGGCCGGGTACGTGAGCGCCGCTCGGCGACGTCACTTTGAGGCTAGTCGGCCCTCGGGAGCCACCTGGAGTCCAGCGAAGGTAGAATGTCGAGCCGCTGCGGATGCTCCAGTTCCCCCTGAAAGCCGCTGAGGTCGACGTCCAGGGTCGTAGCCCAGCGTTCTCCGGGAACCGGCTCCAGATGTCGTCGAGGTCCCAGGTCGCCATCCCATAGGCGTCCCAGCCGTGCAGGTCCAGCCATAGAGCGACATAGAAGTCAGCCAGTATCTGCTCGACCCGCCAGCCGCTCACATCCGTCAGCGAGGCAAGCCCTCTACTTGTGGACCGAGTGAGATAACGCATCAAGCCTTGCTCGCCCGTGGGGTATTCGCTGCCGAAGCGATCCATCGCATACCGAAACACCAGCGACGGTACGTCATACACCGCCCTGAAAGCGTTTCTGCAAGGGCCGTCGTTTCCTTCCTTGGGACGACCCATCCAACTGCACTCCTCCGGGGCGTGCGGAATCCGACTTCGGCCCGTCGGGTCATCCGAATCCCAGCCCAAGAACGTGGCCAACCCGACAACCCATTCGGCATACCAGTCAACACCCTGCTGGAATGCTGCGTAGCCTAGGTTCTGGCGCGAGCCATGGCCGAAAAGCCGATAGGCCACCAACTGCTCGGACAGCGTCGCGCCGCCCTCGAGCTTCCACGTCGCAAAGTCCGCCCCCCCAAACATTACGGCATTCGCCTGGACGAGATGGGCAATCTCGTGAGTGAGCAGAGAAGGATAGTACTCGAACGTCGCCTGCCTCGTTGACGCGTTTCCGAAGACGCCTTCGGGATCCGGAACGCGACCATAAAAGATCTCGGCCCGATTGCTCGTGCCGCATTGGTTGGACGGCAGCAGATCTCCGAATTGGACCCAGCCTCCCAAGACGAAACCGCCATCCTTGTCGTCCTGTCGGTTGGCTTCCTTCGTCATCAGGATCAGAATCCTGTCGTTTCCGTCGACATCGGAGAGACTGCCGTAGTATTCGTCGTGCACGTGTTTCGTATGGGACTCGTAGAACGCGTCCAGCTCGGCCAGCTGTGAATCCGTGAAGGTCTCACTTGGGTTGTCGAGGTCGTCGAGCCACACGGCGGCGGCGCCAACGCGTCGAACCACCCCCCGCACCTGACCGTTGGCTGAGCAAGTACCCTCAGCGTCCACAAAGAAGGTGAGTGTGTCGTTCACCGAGATGGAACGGGACCGTCTCACGCGCCCCATCGCGGACGGTATGGGACCCACGCGGCGAAGCAACTCCTCGTTGGCGGCCATAATTTCGCTGTGGAGTTCCCAATCGCGACCACCCCTGGCTTGCTCCTGTCTGTGAGGAGTCTCGATACCGATTGGCGCTCTCCGTGGAGCCACCCGCGATCTGGCCGCAAGCGATCCCACCTCTACCGCCGCTTGGTGGACTGGTCGGGACGCGACTGCGGGCGCCCGGTCGGCGACCACGGCTGGGTCGCCGACAATGCTCGTCATGGTGATTGGAGTCAGCGAGGACGGCACTTCGGAGGTGGATACGACGCCGATGATGTACTCTCCTCCAGTAGCGTCTCCCGGCAGGTAAAGGCATCCATTTCCGGCATAGCTATAGCGATAGAAGCCCTGAGGCAGTTCAAGATCCTCTTGGCTCGCCGGTGCCACCCCCACCGTGCGAGCGTCGCTGCGCTGCCCAACGTTCACTCGCAGCTCGTCTCGCCTGGGAGGCAGACAATCGGCCCGGGGTACTTCGATCGACAGTGATGACTCGGTGACCGCCGTCACGCTCGCCAACAGCCCTCCGACCGACACGAGGTTCTCCGAGGCTATCGGGGAGAAGCCGGACCCGAAGACCGTCGCCGGCGCCCCCTCCAGAAGCACCGAAGGCTCAGTGCCGCTGATGGAGACCGGTCCGAGCACCGTGACGTCGAACACGATGCGAGCACTCAAGCCCTCGGGATCGAAGGCGCTGAACGTCAACGTCGCCGTCCCAGGCAAGAGGCCTTGAATCAGCAACACGTCGTCCGTGACCCAAGGCCTTACGAGCTGCAGGTTCGAGCTTCGCGCCGTATAAGCCAGACTATCACCGTCCGGATCCAGGAAGAGATCCGGTCCCGACCACGACCTCGTTTCGCCTATTCCAACAGTTCCGAACTGTATCGAGTCCCTTACGATTGGCGCCTGGTTTGCGACCGTCACCTCAAAGCTCTGTTCGGCGGACAAACCGCCGGGGTCGGTGGCTGTCACTGTCACGCTGACGGTCCCTCGCGTCCGCGCTGTCACAGTCAACACGTTTTCGGATATCGTCGCGACCGCCACGGTGGAATCGGTAGTCGTCGCCGTGTAGGCCAGGGAGTCGTTGTCGGGATCCTCGAAGTGCGGCGACACGTTGACCGCGACCGCCTGTCCGACCGCCAACGTTTGGGCGGGGAGCGCACCGACGGAGACGGGATCCCGGTTGGGTACGGTGACCTCGAAGTTGTGCTGTGCGGCGAGGCCATCCGGATCGGTCGCGGTCACGGTGGCCGTAGCCACATGGAGTCCATCGCCATCCAGTGACATTCTATGATGTCTGACATATCGTTGTAATGATTACGTTTACACTCATCTTGCGCAACATCACCTATCCCGCAACGTTCGTTGACATCCGATCCGATCCCACATATTATGAGGTAATGGATGACGTAACCCACACACCCGCTCCGACCCGGAGAACCAAGCCGAAGGGCCGCCACCCCCACAAGC
>LXNI01001114.1_pt1 | contig 25738 bp, 19 predicted proteins | sample 809091 | NCBI WGS metagenome assembly LXNI01 (sample SAMN04870527, study PRJNA318959) | sponge metagenome | biome: 01000161; feature: marine sponge reef; material: water | host: Sarcotragus foetidus | place: Greece: Milos, Mediterranean Sea | collected 2013-05-29 | depth 5-7 m | reverse complement strand
CGATATCCCCAAACACGCTCCGATAGCTGAAACACAGGGGGCGGCATAACGCCTATTCTGGCGGAATGATTATCAGTGTATTTCCAATCGATCCACATATCTTTCACAAAGGGCACCGGCCCGCCACTACCGACTTTGTTATCGCTGGCCTCCAGACGAAAACGGGCCTTGAAACGCTCGGAAATCGCCGCGTCGGTCGTCAGGTACAGTCTCCGGTACGTAAACCCGTGGAACGCGTCATTGACGGTTGCATCGCGATCGCTATCCCACAGATTATCCTTGGGCTTCTGCCACAAGGCACTCTCATCGTCGTCGCCGGGCCGGTAAAAATAATCCACGTAGGCCAGCCCGCCGACTTTTACGGTTTGCCCTGTGGCATCGCCTGCAAAAAGCAATACAAGCAAAGCAGTCCCGAACAGGGTGCGAATCGGTGTAGTGTTCATGGTTTGATTTTTCTCCAGAAAAAACGGATTTCCGGGCGTTGTGCGCCGACTCGAAACAAGCCGGGCGCCTGAAAAATCATCCGTACAGGGCAGCGGCGCTAAAACGACGCCTCGATCGTGATGCGCCCCATTCTGTTTTTTCCTTTGCCGCTAAATTCTCTTTCGTCTTCCTCCTGATAATCCGAGACGAACCACCACAGGTTAGGAATGATGCGCACATGTTTGTTGGGCGTGAAAGCCACTCCCACCAGCACCAGCGTTTCATCGAGCATGAGGTCATAAGAATCGATTGCTCCGAAATCTCCATCATCCTTCGTCAGGTCTAACCGCCCCACGAACTCCGCCAACGAATTGACTTTGAACGATCCGAACACACTGACGCCGGATAGCCGGTTGGACGGCTCATACCTGTTTCTATAATTCGGGGACTCATATTCCCCAAATCCTCCATCATCAATTATTGGCTCTACCGGCGTATATCGACTCCATTGCAACTTCCGTGTATGAAGAAAAGCTTCCACGCCGAATCGGGCGGTATTTCCCTCGTACCCTCCGAACAGGGATACTCGCGTCTCGCGGTACGGGGCAGTTCTAAAGAGCCCCAACCCGTCCGTGCTGTTCTGGTACAAGTACCTCTCGTAATCCGCACTCGCCGAAAAAACCAGTTGGTCGGACGGGTGGATCGATATCCGGGCATACCCCTTCTTGTGTTTGTCGTCTGTATTATCCCAGTTCCCGTTCCCGTTGGCCAGCATCGCCGCATAGCGAACAAGATCGTTGCCTATCGGAAGGGGCCCGTCGAACCGAATCCCGAAATCGCGGGACGAGTTGGCCCCCTGCAGATCGAGAATGGTCTTTTCCAGGCTACGATATCCCCAAACACGCTCCGATAACTGAAACGCCGGAGGCGGCATAACGCCTAATCTGGCGGAATGATCGCCTGCGTAATTCCAATCGACCCACAGGTCTTTAACGAAAGGGGCCGGCCTGCTGCCCACGGCATGCCTACCGTCGGCCTCCAGGCGAAAGCGGGCCTTGAAGCGCTCGGAGATCGCTACATCGGTCGTCAGATACAGTCTCCGGTACGTAAACCCGTGGAGCGCGTCATTGACGGTTTGATCGCGTCCGCTGCCCCACAGCCCGTCCTTGGGGCTTTGCCACAAAAGATTCTTATCGTCATCGCTGGGCCGGTAAAAATAATCCACGTAGGCCAGCCCACCGACTTTTACGGTTTGCCCTGTGGCGTCGCCTGCAAAAAGCAGTACAAGCAAAGCAGTCCCGAGCAGGGTGCGAATCGGCGTAGTGTTCATGGTTTGATTTTTCTCCGGAAAAGACGAATCTTCGGACGTTGCCCCCGACCGTAAACAAGCCGTTTCCCTAAAAGAGTTCATTGTGTGAATCGGCGGGACTAAAACGATACCTCGATCGTAACTCGCCCCATTCTGTTCTTTCTTTTGCCGGCAAAGTCCACATCGTCGTCCAGCTCTAAATCCGAGCCGAACCACCACAGGTTAGGAATGATGCGGACGCGTTCGTTGGGAATAAAAGCCACTCCCGCCACTATCAGCACATCGTTAAGCATGACTTCGGAAGAATCGTCTTCCTCGGAATGCACATTATTTCGGTTCAGATCTAACCGGCCCACGAGTTCCACGAGGGGACTGAACTTGAACGATCCGAACGCGCTGACACCGAACTGTCGAAGAGATATATCAGGATTTGTTTGCAGAAACCCGAATTCGTCTCTCTCCGGCTCCGCCGTCAATGTATGACGGAAGGCTTCCACGCCGAACCGGGCAACTTCTCCTTCGTATCCTCCGAACACGGATGCCCGCGCCTCGCGGTGGGTGGGCCAGCTGATGAACTCCCCGTCTATGGTGTATCGGTACGAATGTTTTCCGTAATCCGCCCCCACCGAGAAGACAAGTTTGTCGGATGGGTGAATCGAAATTCGGGCGTAGCCCCTTTTGTTTTTTTCATGTTCCGGCAGGGTTCCGCGGGTTCCATCCTCGTTGTACAATGCGTCGTAGAGTCCCAGGTATATCGGAGGATCGCCGTTGGCCAGCATCACCGCGTAGCGAACAAGATCGCCCTGTACCGGAAGGGAGCCGTCGAGCCGAATCCCGAAATCGCGGGGCGCATTGATTCCCTGTACATCGAGAATAGTCTTTCCCAGACTGCGAAATCCCCATACATCCTGCGACAGCTCAAACGCGGGAGGCGGCATGATGCCTATTCTGGCGGAATGATTACCGGCGTAGTTCCAATCGACCCACAAGTCTTTCACAAAAGGGATCGGTCGCCTGCTCCTGGTCTGTTGATCATTGGCCTCCAGGCGAAAGCGGGCTTTGAAGTTTTCAGAGATCGCCGCGTCGGTCGTCAGGTACATTCTCCGGTAAGAGAATCCGTGGAGCGCGTCATTAACGGCTACATCGTCATGGGTGCTCCATAGATTATCCGAGGGGTCATGCCAATAATGATCTTTATCGTCGTCGCCGAGCCGGTAAAAATAATCCACGAAGGCCTGCCCGCCGACTTTTACGGTTTGCCCTGTGGCGTCGCCTGCAAAAAGCAATACAAGCAAAGCAGTCCCGAGCAGGGTGCGAATCAGTACGCGCGCATGGGTTGGTCCCCCTTCGGGCTTCCTGGGCATTGGGTAAATCCGGCAAATTGGTAAGAGGCTCTCCGTCAAGTTCGGGTATTAGCGCCGCCGATGCAATGAGTATTTTAACGATATCGCCCGAATGCGGAAGGCTTCCGGGCCTCGGCGCTATTGCACGGACGTGCCTGCGGCGGCGCAGGAACTACCCCGCCAGGACACAGCAACACCGGAAGAACAAGCGCCATCTCACATACGCTTCCCGGCAAAGCGAAACCTTTAAGGTTGAGGGGGGCCTGACTACCGCTTGAACACCAAAAAATCGTAAGCCTTCAGAGAAAAGGAATTTTCTGATTTCGGGGCGTCTCCATATATCTTCTCCCAATTTTGTGCATCCATATCGGAAAGATCAAAGGTGGCGCCTTCACTCGCAAGGTTGAGCACCACCAGCAAAGTTTGCTCATCTAACGTCCTTGAAAAGATCATGAGATTGGGATTGTTGACCTGAATCGACTGATAGTCACCTTGCCGGAATGCCGCATGCTCTTTCCGTAAGGCAATAAGATTTCGGTAGTGATTCCAAAGCGACCTGGGATTCTGCTCCTGCACAGACAATGCAAATCGGGCAGATCCTCCATCGAGGTAATACGACTGATCCCACCACGGCCCCGTATCCTTATAAAAAACAGCCGTGCCGGGTGTGTCGGGATCGGGAGTCCATGGAAATGCTTCTCTAACCGGAATATGATTAACGTCATAGCCCCATTTCCCTACTGTTCCGGTAACCCCCAATTCCTGCCCGTAATATATCGAGGGTATTCCGGGCAAGAGCAGATTCAACACGGCGGCCGCCCGTAATTTCCCATCATGATTTTCCACAAGACTTGCCCAGCGTTGGGTGTCGTGATTCTCAATAAAGTTAATTGTGTAGGTACCTTTCGGAAATTGTTGTAGGGTTGTTTCTACAGTTTCATAAATTAACGTAGGGTTTAAAACATCTCCTGCGTCTATTCCTTCGGAAAACATGCCGCTGGAAACTTCTTTCCCTGCTATCGCGAATCTTAACGGAAAACTAAACGCCCCATCGGCCCCACTTCGTAATACTACATCACTTCCAAATTCCGTCCAATCGGCTTGCTCGGCAAAAATAAAGATATCGGGATTAATCTTCCGGCATCGTCTAAAAACAGGCTGCCAAAGATCTTCATACAGGTTGGTGAACAGGCCTTTATTATCCAAATCATCCATTATATGATCGACGCGAAAGCCATCTACCCCATCATTAAATGTTCCATCCTTATCAGGATCAACCCAGTAGGCATAAAAATCAATCATCCAATTCTTGACATCCGGATTGTTTAGATCAAGGGTGGCAATATTGAACGATTGATCGGGCCAGGCCCTATACTCGTAGAGTTCTGAGCCGGCGGGCCTAAAAATCTGCTCCGGATAGCGATTCTGTGCATCACTGTAATAGACAAAGCCCGAGGGAGAATTCGGATTCTGATAGGATGTGTCAAACCAGCGATGGCCACTCTGGACATACTGGGTTTCCATATCCATAAAAAATTTCATTTTTCGACGATGAACTTCTTCTACAAAATGTATGTAGTCTTGCATGGTGCCATATTCCGGATCTATTTTTTCATAGTCTGTTGGAAAATAATTATGATAAAACCCGGATTCATACAATGGTGTAAACAGAATTGCGGTAACCCCCAGGGTTTGGAGATAGTCGAGTTTTTCAACGAAGCCATTCAAATCTCCATGGAGGTCGCCATTGGAATCGTAGAAACTGCGTGGCATCACGTGATAAATGATCTCGTCATTCCAATTCGGTTGCTGAGATACTGCAACCTGATTACTCAGAAGGATGAATAACGAAGGAAGTATCCACTTCTTCATATTTCTTTTTAGTCTGATCTTCAGAATGACCATCCCCGATAGTCGCGATCTCTTATACTTCTTTGCCCAGGATAGGCCGGGTACGTCAACAGGGGCTGCGGCAAGCAGCCCGGATGTCTGCCCCCATGGCGGCTCGCGCCAAAGGCATGCCCGCAAGATCGCAGGGGCGCCGTGCCCATAGGCCAAAACCGAAAGTACAACAGGCCGTTGCGGCAGCGATTGCACCAGGTTTTTTTCCAGGATACCGAACTGTGGTCAGGGGCGGAATCGAACCGCCGACACACGGATTTTCAGTCCGTTGCTCTACCAACTGAGCTACCTGACCGGAAAAGGCGCCTTGTACGTCCCTTCCGGCGTAACGGTTTCTGGGACCGAAGCACGATGAAATCGCCGGATGGCGTTATTTTTTTTAATTTTTTTTTCGTTACGAGGTTATATACGGCTTTTTTATGTGTCTAAAGGGCACATCCGGCGAGATGTGCTGCGTAGTGCCGGGCCGAGCGCCGTCCTTCATCCGAGGGGCGGCGCCGGTTCGGTTATATATCCAACCCGAGTCAGGTGGCGGTGCAACGACCAGATAGAAACAGGATATAGCCGAGCCCGAACCGTACGCTACGCCAGAACAGACGCTACAGCCCCGGCGCCTCTGTGCAATTCCCGCAAAGACGGAACCGTTGCGCATTCTCAGGGTACAGCGACCGTACCGTATTGGTCCGGTAGTTCAGTTTGGTTAGAACGCCTGCCTGTCACGCAGGAGGTCGCGGGTTCGAGTCCCGTCCGGACCGCTTACGCCATGTCTTTTCGCGCCGCCGCGCGGCTTTCGCCGCAGCGCGCTTCCCCTCTTTCTTTCTCCTCCCGGTCATCCCCGGTCATGTGAGGACAATTTGTATGTCCATCACGTTCGTATGGGTTGGGCCTGTCTGTAGAAATCCCGGCATCTGCCGCCAGAATCCGTAGGCGTCGTTCCGTTTCAGAAACGCCTCCGGGTCCAGACCTCGCTGACGCGCCTCGGCCACCGTATCCGGAGTAGCTATCGCACCGGCGGCATCCGTCGGACCGTCTATCCCATCGGTGCCTGCGCTCATAAGGCTTACGTCTTTCCCCTCCCCCGCCATACGGATGGCGGCGGCAAGCGCAAGCTCCTGATTGCGTCCTCCAAGACCATCCCCCTGGACCGTCACGGATGTTTCGCCCCCCCATAACAGGCACCATCCGGGCTCCTGCGCCAGCGCGCGACGGGCCATAGCCTCCCCGACTTCCCGCGCCTCTCCGGACATCTCACACGAAACGACCTCGACTCGGTATCCCAGGCGCTTTGCTTCGGCGGCAGCGGCCTCCAGCGCCGTACGCACGCTTCCCAGCAGCACGGCATGCACCCGCCCGGATTCCGCCGGGGGCGGTTCGGGACGCCCGGCGCTTTCCTCGACATATCGCCAGACGCTGGCAGGGACTTTCTCGCCGTACTGTTTCAAGACGTCCAGCGCCTCTTGCGCCGTATACGGATCAGGCAGGGTTGGACCGCCTCCGATAACGTACATATTTTCCGTATCGTCGCCCGGCACATCGGAAAGACACAGCGTCAGCACCTCGGCGGGCGCCGCCGCCTGGGCCAGGCCGCCGCCTCCAATATGCGAGATGCGCCGGCGCACCTTGTTTATGGCGTGAATGTCCGCTCCGGCGACAAGCAGCCGGTAAAACGCTTCGCGGGCGTCCTCCAGCGAAATGCCTGCCGGGAAAGCAACGCACAGCGAAGAACCGCCTCCCGAAGCAAGGACGATCAGCAAATCGTCGGGGTCCAGCCCGGAAACCGCAGCCAGCATGGATTGCGCAGCCAGCACACTGTTCTTGTCCGGCAACGGATGTCCGGCTTCGACCACCTGGAAATGCCCTGGAATGGACGGCGTCTCCCCGGATGCACCGGGCCATCCCCGCTTCGCATAGCCGTACGGAACGGCTGCCCATCCCGTGTACATTCGATCGCCCAGGCGCTCGCTCAGGGCGGCAACCATCGCCATGGAGGCTTTCCCCATACCCGCCGCCACGATCTTGTCGTACCTGTCGAGAGGACGGGCAAGCCCGGCACGCCAATCCGTCCCGTCCAGCAAAGCATCCGCCTGCACGGCAGAAACGCCCGCATCGAAAATCCGGTGGGAATCTTCGGCCTGACGAGAAAAAGAAGGGCGCATGGCCGTTTCTTTCAATTATCCTTCGCCTTTCCGTCCGTTTCGTGAAAAATCTTCGTGGCGGCGCTAATCATGGACGCCATATCCGCCATGTTGGCGGGAAGAATCAACGTATTTCCGGCTTTAGCCAGCGCACCGAAACGTTCCAGGTAATTTTCTGCAATACGAAGTTGCAGCGCCTTGTCGCCTCCCTCGGCAAGCAAGGCCTCGGCAACCTTTTTCAAGCCCTCGGCGGTAGCCTCGGCCACCCTCAGAATAGCCTCCGCTTCGCCTTGCGCTTCATTGATTTGCTGCTGCATGGCCGCTTCGGATTCAAGAATGACCCGCTTCTTTTCGCCTTCCGCCTGATTGACCTGCGCATCCCGATCCCCTTCCGATTCCAGAACGACAGCCCTCTTTTCGCGCTCGGCGCGCATCTGCTTCTCCATGGCGGAGAGCACATCGTTGGGCGGGTTGATATTCTTGATTTCGTAGCGAAGCACCTTCACGCCCCAGGGTTCGGAAGCAAGGTCGAGTTCCTTGACGACATTCAGATTGATGGCGGCGCGTTCCTCGAACGTCTTGTCGAGTTCGATTTTCCCGATCTCGCTGCGCAATGTAGTCTGGGCCAGTTGGGAAATAGCGAATACGTAATTCCCTATTCCGTAGGAAGCGCGCTCGGCGTTCATGACCTGCATGTAGAGCACCCCGTCTATACCCACCTGCACGTTATCGCTGGTAATGCACACCTGTTCGGAGATGTCCATCGCATGCTCCTTCAGGCTGTGCTTATACGCTACCCGCTCGACGAAGGGGATAAGAATATTGAAGCCGGGATCCAGCGTGCGGGAATAACGCCCCAGATTCTCGATCACATAGGCGCTTTGCTGCGGCACGATCACCGCCGTTTTGACGATAACCACGATGGCCGCCAAAGCGATGACGCCGCCAACGATCAAGCCAATGTCCAGCATATTTTTTACCTGTTGATAAGGATACAGCGGCCTTACGCGTCCGCCGGAGCTTCGATTTCCAGCAAGGTGTTGTCGACAGCGATTACCTCGGCTTGTCCGCCGGCCGGAAGCGGTTCGGCGCCGACGTTTCTGGCGCTCCATGTCGATCCCCGCAATTCCACCCGGCAACGCGCGCCTGGCCCTACGTCCTCGGAGAGACTAACGGTCTCGCCGACAAGGGGATTGCCGGATTTAGGCATCTTGCCTCGCAAGCGGGTGTACAGACTTTGCCGGAAAAACAGCATGGAAACAATGGCCAGCACGGAAAAAAGCACCCATTGCCCCCAGATGGGCAGGGTCAATCCGACCAACCCGACCAATCCTGTCAATATGGCTGCGACACCGATGATAACCAGATAGAACGCTGCCTCGACGCCCATCAATTCTACGATCATCAGACCAAATCCAATGACCAACCAACCCCACCAAACCATAGATTCACCCTTGGATTTGCATCGAAGACGACAATGTCGGCAGCACGTTCACCGCTCACCATAATACGCCAATGCAAGGGCGCGGTTCATCTTTTTCGGGACTGCCCATAGTAGGCGCCGGAGCCATGCTTGCGCAGAAAATGCTTGTCCCGGAGCGCATCGTCAATCGGGCCGACCCCCGGCCGAAGGAGCCGGGTCCGCCACGCCATGCACGCTACGGTCTCGATCACGATAGCATTCTCTACCGCTTCGGCAGCATTTCCGCCCCAGGCAAACGGTCCATGGCAAGCCACCAGCACGGCAGGCATCTCCACAGGGTCTATCCCCCCCTGCTCGAAACGCTCGACAATGACAAGACCTGTGTTTCGCTCGTACTCTCCCGCGATCTCGTCTTCGCGCATCCGGCGCGTCACCGGAATGCTTCCCCGAAAATGATCGGCATGGGTCGTTCCGAGGCAATCAATGGGCTGCTCGGCCTGCGCCCAACTCACAGCGTACCGGGAATGCGTATGTACGATAGCCCCTGTGTTCGGCCAGGCCCGGTACAACTCCAGATGGGTCGGCGTGTCCGAGGAGGGACGAAGCCGGCCTTCCACGACCTCTCCCGTCTCCAGCGACAGCACCACCATGTCGTCCGCAGCAAGCCGGTCGTACGGAACTCCGCTGGGTTTGATCGCCATGACGCCCGCCCGGGCATCTGCAGCGCTGGCGTTTCCCCAGGTTCTTTCCACCAGCCCCTCGATATCGAGGTTGGCCCGCCATGCCTGTTCCTTCAGATCGGCATACGCTGCGCTCATCCCCGCACCTCGTCGCGTAGCGTAAGCAGCGCTTTCATCACATCGAACAGGTGAGGTCCTTCCACCATATCCGGCGCATCGTCTCCCTGTACAGCCTCCACGCCAAAGGCGTCGTGCAGCCGACGGTAGAGCGCGTACAGTCGATCGTAGGTCCTGCATCGTTCCGGATCGGGCTCGAACACCCGCGCGCGTACGCCCGTCATGGCGCGTATGGCTTCAGGAAACCCGTCGTACCCCCCCGCAGCCTTCCCCGCCACTACGGACGCGCTCACGGCGGCGCCCAGCGCACAGGTTCGGGCGCTCCGCGAAATCATGATCGGGCGCCCCATCACATCTGCATAAATTTGCATGACCAATTCGTTTTTGTCCGATATGCCGCCGCAGTTGACAATGCGCTCAACAGGTACTCCGTACTCCTCGAAGCGCTCCATGATTCGGCGGGCGCCGAAGGCCGTTGCTTCGATAAGGGCCCGGTATATTTCCCCCGGAGTACTATGGAGGGTCAATCCCACGATCAGCCCGGTCAGCCGCTGATCTACAAGAATGGTCCGGTTCCCGTTGAGCCAGTCCAGCGCAAGGAGCCCGCTTTCGCCGGGGCGCAGCCGCCCGGCCTCCTCCGTAAGCGCCTCGTGCCCCAGCCCATCCGGTTGCACCCGGCGCACGAACCAGTTGAAAATATCTCCCACGGCAGACTGCCCGGCCTCCATCCCGTAGTGCCCGGGAAGCACGGATTCCGGCACAATGCCGCACAATCCGGGAATGTCCCCGGGGTTTTCTTCCAGCGGCGCCACCATCAGATCGCACGTGGAGGTACCGATGATCTTGACAAGCGTGCCGGGAGCAATTCCCGATCCCACCGCGCCCAGATGCGCATCGAATGCGCCGACAGCCACAGGAATGCCGGCGGGCAGCCCCAGCCGCCCGGCCCATTCGTCGGTCAATGCGCCTGCCGCCTGTGACACGTCGAAGGCCCGGTCGGGCAGCGTTCCGCGGACACGCAGGAGCGCCTCGTCCAGCGACCCCAGAAATTCCTCGTCGGGATAGCCGCCCCAGTCCGTATGAAACATGGCCTTGTGCCCCGCTGCGCAGATCGACCGCTTCAGCCGGTCGGGGCGCTCCGTGCCGGAAAGCATCGCCGGAACCCAGTCCGCATGCTCCACCCAGGTATACGCCGCCTCGAACACCTCTGGGGCAGTCCGCAGACAATGCCATATCTTCGACCAGAACCACTCCGAACTGTACGTTCCGCCGCATTTTGCAAGGTATTCCGGACGCAGCGCGCGGGCGCGATCCGTGATTTCCCGGGCTTCGGCATGCCCCGTGTGATCTTTCCAGAGCCAGGCCTGCGCGTCCGGGTTGTCCCGAAACCGGTCGGAGAGACCCAGCGGAACGCCCTCCTTGTCCACCGGGATCGGAGTGGAGCCGGTCGTATCGACGCCGATACCTGTCACGCGGCGGGCGTCGAACCCATCGTCTTCGCGCGCGGCTTCCTCCATCGCGGCGGCAATACTCCGCTCCACGCCCAGTACGTAATCTCCGGGGTGCTGCCGGGCAAGATCCGGCCGATCCCGATCCAGCAACACGCCGTCCTCGCCGGAAGGGTATTCGAAAACGCCCGTACCCGCCTCGCGCCCCGTGGCGACATCCACGACCAGCGCGCGCACCGAATTGGTGCCGAAGTCCAGTCCTATGGCGTATGCGGAAGCCATGTGGGTTGTGTGTGCGGTCCCGGATCGTTAGTGCGCCAGAAGCCAGTCGGCCACGCGAGGATTGAAATCCTCGATGCGCTCCCAGTGAAACGCATGGCCCGCCCCCGGATACATATGCAATTCCGCGTTCGGAATCCCCGCAGCCACTTCTTCCACCATCCAGGGCGGCACGAAAATATCCTGCTCTCCGCCCACTACGAGGGTCGGCGCCGTAATCTGCGGAAGCGCCTCCAGTACATTATGTTCGATGCAGGCATGCCCCTGCCCCTCCAGCCCGTGCAGCGGTTGCGGGTCCTCTCCCACGGAAGCATGCGTACGCTCATTAATCAGTTCGGCGTACCCCTCTATATCGTCCCAGGTGCCTTTCGAAAAAATGAGGAGCTGAATGTACTCCGTGAATTCTTCGGGCCGAAGGCGCGCCTTGATGGTCATCATGTGCCGGAAAATACTGGCGGCATACCGGTCGCATCGCGCCCAGGGGCACATAAGCACGAGAGAACGTACCCGGTCGGGGCAGCGGATAGCCAACTGCTGCGCAATGATGCTGCCCATGGACACGCCGACGACGTGCACCCGGTCGAGTTCCAGCGCGTCGAGCAAGCCCGCCATATCGTCCGCCATTTGGGCGCTCGTGTAGCTTCCGCCGGGTTTCGAGGAGCGCCCTACGCCGCGATTGTCCGGCATGATGCACCGGAAATGCGCCTTCCAGGCCTCCTTGTGGACCTCCCATACGGAGCCCGGAGCGGTAATGCCCATGATCATAAGAAGCGGCGGGCCGTCGCCGGCTTCCGCGTAATACATGTCGATCCCATTGGTCCGGACGATAGGCATGGCTGGTCTTGCGCTTATGACGAATTTGAGAATCGGTTACGAATCGGAGAGTGCGGGCAGCAGCGTGTCCCGGATCCATCTTCCGTCGTGACGGGTCACGCCATCGGGATCGTCCACCGCCTCGGCCCCCTCGTCCTCGCAGATAATCCACCCTTCGTACCCCTGGCGGACAAGCCAGTTCGTAATGCCCGCAAAGTCGATTTTTCCGGCGCCCATAATGACGAATTCCGGGTTGCCGTCCCAGTCCTTGTAATGGACGTGGTTGATGAGGCTTGCATACTCCCGCATCTTTGCAAGCGGGTCCATCCCTCCGTTGGCGATGTGCCCGACATCGGGCGTCCACCCGGTGACGGACGCATCCAGGCCTTCCAGAATAATCCGGTAATCCTCTTCCGTACGGCTAATGGACGTATGCGGAGAATTGGGATGGAATGTGGATACCACCCCCGCATCGGCTGCGCGGCGCGACACCGCGTTGATAATGGATGCGAGGTGTTGTCGGCGAGCTTCGAGTTCGTAGCGGCCTGTGGGAATCTGCACAGTGCACAGCAACGCTCCGGGGAAGCGTTGCAGCAGCCGGATCGTTTCGTCGGCCTGCCGGCGCTCCTCTTCGGTTTCTTCGGGACCGTTCCATTCGAGCACGAGCGCCAGGGCGGCAAGATCGATGCCCGCCCGGCGCAGTTCATCCTCGAGCCGCGCGGGATCGGACAGGTCGCCCATCCAGGAATGCACCGGTTCGATACCCGTAAAGCCCGCCTCTGCGGACACGCGGATCATATGATCGAGGCGGTTCGCGTGCGCCTTGCCGTTCTCCTTCATGAACCAGGTGTACACCTCGGCGCCGAAACGAAAGGGAGGAATGAATGTGCCGGACATATGTCGGAAAAGGATATGGACAGGTTCTGTGAAAAATGAAGCCGGAAATTCGGGGGTAATTTAACCGGCTCCCGTCTCATGTAGTTGCCGCTTGATGAAGGCGTACCCCTGTTCCGCAATGTCCCAGGGTTCGGAGAAACTCCGCCACACGTTGATCGCATTCGCAAAGTCCGGATCGGCCCGGGTGAACGACTCGATGGTAAGCCATCCCTCGTAGCCCACGTCCGCCAACGTTTCGAAGACCTCCTTCCAGGCTACGATCCCGTCGCCCGGCGTACCCCGGTCGTTCTCGCTTATATGCACATGGACCAGATGGGGCGCCGCCGCGCGGATAGCCCCGGCAAAGGATTTTTCCTCGATGTTCGAGTGATGCGTGTCGAACATGACCTGCACGAACGGATGATCCACCATTTCGGTCAGTTCGACCAGTTGCTGCATCGTGTTGCACAAGTAACATTCGAAGCGGTTCAGCGCCTCCAGCGCCAGCATGACGCCTGCCTGCTCGGCGTATTCGCCCGCTTGCCGCAGCACTTCGGCGCTCCATTTGGCCTCGTCCGGCGTAGGCGCCGCTTGGGTAAACCAGGCAAAGGCGGAGTGGAACGGTCCGCAGATCACGTTTGCGCCGGTATCTACGGCCCGATCGATGGCCCACTGGATTTTCTCCAGGCCCTGTTGCCGCACAGCGGCGTCGGAACTGGCCGGATTGTGCTCCGGCGCCAGGGCAAGGCACGACGAGCACGCCATATCCAGATCGGCCAGGAAGGCCCCGAGGCTGCGGTAGGCGGCAGCATCCTGCGCCCCCATCGAATACTCTATCCCGTCGTATCCAATGTCCCGGATCCGTTCAATGTGCGGGTAAAGCGCTTCCGATACGGTGGCGGACCAGGGAAGCAGATTGAAGCCGATGCGGTGCATAGCGGGTTGGGAGCGGTTTCAGGGTGTAGGGTCGGGAATGATGCGGCGGGAGCAAGATAAGGAAGGCGCGGAAAAGTGGGAAACTTCGGGGAGCAGGTAGGTTACAATGGCGCGAGGCGGTCAAGAGTTTGGACGCTTTGCCGGTAAAGCCAATATGCGGGCCTGGAATCTCGAAAACGCCCTAACGCCGTTAACGCCCAATAGGCGTTTTTGGAAAATCCGAACCTAAATCCCAGAAAAATGAAACCCTGTCTATACGCTATAACGGAACAACCGTCCGGGAAGGTAAAAATCGGCACAGTCGGAAAGCCGGATACCAAAAGAACCCCCGAAAATAGGCGGAACGAGTTACAGCAGGGTAGCCCGCACAAACTGTCCATTGACCGGAAGATTTATTACCCGACATATCGGGAAGCGAAAGCCGCCGAAGACGCGGTGCATGCCGACTTGGAGAACAGGGGCTTGAAGATACCTCGTCCGTGGGCCAAGCGGGATAAAAGTGGGGAATGGTTTGAGCCGCAAGCATTGCGCCTGCTGGACGAGATTTTAAGCAAGCACGAATCAAGCAAAGCGCCATGAAAAGCACCTTTACAGCAATCGTTTTCGCGCTGTGCCTAGCCACATCCGCCGGTGCGCAAGTAACGCCTAGAATACAAACGCTTGCAGATGCTTGGCAAACCTATGCGGATGCCAAGCAAGCCTATGCGAATTCTTGGCAAGCTCTTGCGGATGCCGCGCAAGACTATGCGGAGGCCGTACGATAGACAGAGGTGGTTCGGGTTGATTGGACAGATTTTAGCGGAACGCTAAGGCGTAGTGCCGCGCCCCTTGTTCCGACCCAATCAACCCGACGAGTGTCTAGGCCAAGGCACACGCGCAGAACCCACAATCCTTCGTCCGAGACGCCAACGCGCTGGCAGAGTTCGCCTGACTCCAATGATCCGTTTTCGCCCCTTTTGAGTAATTTCTATACCTTTTCAGCACCATTTCTATACCTTTTTTGTATAGTTTTTACTCAAAAGGGCATATTCAAGATGCGCGGCGTAGGCATCTCCATGGCCGGCAAGGGCCGCTGGCAAGACAACGTGTACGTGGAGCGTCTGTGGCGTAGCCCCGAGCAAGAAGAAGTCTATCGGTGCGCCTGCGAGAGCGTAAGCGAGACAAAAAAAGAATCGCCGACTACCTGCGCTACTTCAACGAAAAGCGACCCCTACGAGGGAGGGGTGGAGCGGGGACGTGCGCGGGGTGTGCGGCCTGGAGGCCGTTCCCCACTTGCCCCGCTTTGAGGAAAAAACAAATAATGATGGATTTTTTACTTGACGAAGCCCACAGGATCATTGCGGCGGCGAACGAAACGGACGCGGACGGATACGCGGCTAGGTGCAACGAAAGGGCGTACAGGATAGGCCAGATCGTGTTGCAACTCGACACGCGGGGGATCGGGCACAAGCGGAACGTCCACAAGGTTCTGGCCTGTCTTGTGCGCTTGTCCGGCGGCTTGGCCCAAGTAGAGGGCAACCCGTCCGGGGCCTGGTATATCCCTATTCCCGTTTCTGACTTGGCCCGGCATTGCGGCCTGCACGTCCGGACAACGCGGCGAATCCTACACAAGCTCCGGGACGCGGGATATATCAAAATCGAAGCCCTATACGATCCAGACGGCGGCGGACGCGGCCCGAATCTCTACACGTTGACACTTCCGGAGGATTGACGTTAATTATCAAAAACATCAAGGGCGTACAATGAGCGAAAACGAACATTTTGACCCGGACCAAGTAGCGCGGGATTATGTCCGGCTTACTATGGAAATCCAATGGGCTTCGAGGTCTGACCTGTCAGCGTCGGCGCGGTTGTTCTTGTGCGCATGGGTGAATGCCTTTCATGCGGACCCGGAGGGCAATTTTTCCATGCCGGAGATATGCACAGAACTACGTATCCCTGAAGAGGAAGCAAAGACGGCTTTGCATTACTGGGGCGAATGGTTTAAAGAAGGATTAAGGGATTCCGAGGGAATGGAGGACACGCTACACAAGGCCAAGCGGTTTATTGATCCGGAAGCCCCAGGAAACGCCCTGTAAGGCATTACACCCCCGAACCGGCCCTGATTCCCTTTGCCAATTTACAGCCGCTGCACAAAGGTTTTGTTCATGTTTTTGCTTCCATATTTGCGAAGGTCTCAACCTTCGATCTCAATACCCATCCAGCAGAGAAGCTCTATTTCGTCCTGATCAATCGGGGGAAGAGGTAAAGGTGGCTTAGTCGGTTCGAGGCCGGTCTCAAGGATTTGCTGAATTAGGTGACTTGAGAGAGCCTCCCCTTGATATTCGTCCGATTCGAACCAACTGCGCAGCATGATCTCTTCGCGCCGTGGCCAAGGCGATTCCAGGATGTCGAGTGCTCGATGCACGCGGTCATCTGGCATATCTAATGGGGGATTGTCGCGAATGAACTCAGCCACGCGGTGATTGAGGGGGCGCACCTGCGGCTGCAAATTCGCAGGATCGGTTTCGCGCGTCCACGCGACCAAAATATCCTTCTGCGCGACTTCCCAAAAATCATAAACGCTTTCTCTTAAGTTGTCCGGGTACCAAAGCGATGTGCGTTCTTCACATTCGATAAGGCGAAGACACGTTCCGAGTTCGCGCTCTATCGCATCGTTATCGGCCTCGGGCTGCCAATTATCATCGGCGGATACAAAGCGCAGATACGTGCGCTCAAGGTCAGTGTCCGAACCCACCACAGCACAGAAAAACACACCGCGGCGCGTGCCCTTGATCATGCCTGATCCGATTTTCCAGGGAAGCCGCGAGATGCGCTGCTCATTTTCCTCAAGTGCCTTGCGCAGTGTCTGGCGATACTCCTCACCTGTCTGTGCCGCGCCCGCGGTTCCTCCCCGCTCGTAGAGCGATGCGTCCTCCCGCATCAATTTCTCGATCTCTTCCCGTGCTTCCGTGAAGACCTGCGTGCCATGCGCTGAGCCTTCGATCGGGGCAGCAACACCGATACTCGCAGCCGCCTGTGCCAGCTTGCCCAGGATGCGCTGTTCCAGATTCAGAAGCTGGTCAAGACGATCAACGGGAAAGATTGTCCGCAAGAACACACGATCATGAGGACTTCCGATCCGGTCAATGCGCCCATGTCGCTGCACCAACCGCATCGGATTCCAGGGCATGTCGAAGTTGATGATGTGGCGGCACTGCTGAAGATTCACCCCCTCGGCCAACACATCGGTGGTGATCATCAGATCGTAAAGGTCGTCATCCTGACCGGCTGGCGCCTCCATTGAAACAGGGGCAAACCCCTGCACCGCCTGCTGGCGTGAGACCTCAGCGAGATCGCCAGAGCCACTTACAGCAACTATGCGACCTCGGTAAGGTGCAAGCTCAGGTCGTTTGTTGATTTCGCGCTTTAGAAAGTCCTGTATCCATTCCACGGTATCCTCAAAAAACGAGAACACCAGTACTTTGCGTTTCTGCGCTTCGTCGATGGCATCAGTCGCCTCGCGTTCTGCCTGCTGAGCGATCTCGACCAGCGCATCCGCCAATGCTTTCAACTTGGTATCGCGGTCAGGCGGGATGGACCGCACCTCATTGGCGAGACTTTGCAGCAGATTGCGGTCATGCACAACTGCCTTGCAAAGTTGGTCGGTGTCGTACAACGATGCATTGATGCGATGTTCTGTCTCTTCCAACAGATCTTCGAATATCGTTTCGTCGTCTGCGGAGACTTCCTTCATAAAGGCTGTGGTAACGACATAACCGGAATCCAGAGCCTCGATAAACACATCATGCTCTCCGACCATCTTATCGACGGTCTTGCAGAAAGCGTAAACCGAGGACTCGAATCGCTTCAGAAGACCTGAACGCAACAGCCCAAGCATAGCGCGGGCGCGGGCATCCTCCTCGGCTTCCTTGGTGTTTTTTAGATAGGTATCGGGCGTATAGCGCACGAACTTGAGGGCATTGTCTCCATCGGGATCGAGTGCCTCTTCCAAACGGTCGAAGAAGCCCGGTAGTCGATCTTCAAGCTCGTAACGAAGGCTGATTGCCTGTGGCTTCGGAAACACAATGGTGCGAGGCTTACCGTCGGGACCGGGGATGGTGTCGCCGGCGTAGTGCTTCTTCACGAACTGGCGGGTCCGTTTCACCGTTGTTGCGTCGATGACCGGATAAAGCACATCGGGACTCAGGCTGGACGGGTCTTCACGCATGGCCTCTTCGAAGCGTTCGCGAATCGAAAGGATGCCGCGATCAGCGAGATGGGCATCTTGACGAAGAAAGAAGCGCAGCAAGTGATAGAGGTCCCACAGCGAGTTGTTAACAGGCGTCGCGGTCAAAAGAAGAAGATCGCGTCTTTGGCCAAAGAGAAGCCGCCGCAGTGCAGCAGCTCGTGTCGGTGCATCTGGATTGCGGTAATTGTGGGCTTCATCAATAATGACAATCTGGTATTCGTCCAGCGAGCGTTGCAGATGCTGTTGATCGGCATTCGGACGCTGCCTGTCCCGTAACTGAATATCATTCGCCAGTTGTTCGAAGGACAGACACTCAACAAAGAGTTGATAGTTGGTCAGAAACTTTCTCCAAGTGCTGTCGCGGAGAGCCGCTGGACAGATCAGCAATGCGCGCTGGCGCTGTTCCTGGTAGATCTGGAGGATTTCGCCAGCGATAAAGGTTTTGCCAAGTCCTACTTCGTCGGCAACAATAACACCGCCAGTATCGCGAATCAGCCGCAATGCGCGGACGACACCGTGTTTCTGAAAACTCGTTAGCGGTAGTTTGCCGTCAGCCTGGGCATCCTCTTCGACTTCATCACCGTATAGCTGCCACAACACCCGGATAAAAATATCCCAAGGTGACCGCGGCTCGAACACGACCTCAAAGAGCTCGGCCAGATCGTAGTGTTCACTTTCCTCCCAGAGATCGTCAAACCATTGCTTGGCTTCCTGGATGACGGGCCCATCGAAACGACCGAGATTCAATTCCAGGTTGTGTGTGAGACCCGCACCAGTAAGATTCGATGAGCCAACGATGATGCCTCGTGGTTTCCCATAGGTGGCATCCAGAGCCGTGAAGATATACGCCTTGGCATGCAGAAATGCTTTCTCATAACGCCGCACCTCCATGTTACCCGCACGAAGGGCAGCTATCAGCTTATCCAAGGCTGCACCATTCGTGCGGTTGAACGGCAAATGATCGCGCTCCCTTTCGAGGCCATCGGTTAGATTTTGTAACCCTGCCTCCATGCGCCGGCGCTCGAAACTCTCGGGCGTTTCATCGAAACGTTTACGGTTCTCTATCGCACCCACGGCTAAATCTGCCCCCAGCAACAGGCGCACTTCTGGAACCTGAGCCAAGTGATCGGCTATGTGGGCGAAACCGGTCGGGCTGAAGAACGCGGTGGCAATCCGCACTTGATCAGGTCTCTCACGTGGCTCCCCAACTTGGTGGTCAGACACGCCCAGCACTGCACCCAACGCCCGCGCGAGTGTGTTGCCATTACGATTATCAATAAAAGAAGGATGGTTCATATTACTCTCTTCCTACCCAAACATGAAAATGCCGTAGCACACTATCAAGCCGCACCTGATAGTCCCAGCCCTCATGAAAAGTCTCAAAGATATGGACAAGCTGTGGCTCGCTGAGTCCGTAAAGGCGGGCAACTATGGCATCCAGTTCGCAGATCATATCCTCCTTCTCATCGGTCACAAGCGGTCCATACGCAACACCGACTGCATCCGCCCAGGTGGAAAAACGCTCGTCTGGGCATGCGAGACGTCCTGCAAGTTGCACGACGCGCCGCCATAGCACACTGTCACGGCCAGGACGTGGGATTGGAAAGGGGTTAAAGACGAAATAACTGACATGCGTTTCTACAAACCTTCTGGCGTACCAATCAAGGGGTATAGACGAAAGTATGCCGATCATGAACGTTTGGTCTTTCTCATCACCGCGTGGCCAAAGAAGGTAAGGCGCCAAATGAACAATGAACACCTCAGGCGGCACGAGGCAGGCAATAACTGTCCGCTGATTGGTGCGATTGGTTACATCTCGAAAGGCCACTCTTGGTGCAAGGCACGGCAGAGTCCTCGGGTCGCGCAAATGATGAGTTGGAAATTCTGAATGAACACTGCGTTGGCTACTGCGTGCTCGGAATCGCTTGTTTTGAATCCTGTGGCACACTGACCCTGGATCGGCCCAAGCATAATAGATGCCGGTATCGGGGGTCCACAAATCGAAGGATTCCCCTTTGTAAACGGGCCAGAAACCATTAGGGCATTCCTCGCTATTGATGTCCATTAGTGACTTGTCATTCGTAGCATCGAGTTCCCGATCCGGTCGCGCCCGCCATTGCCCCTTCAAGTTCAAATCGAGACGGGGCATCTTTCGTAGTTGTGCAAATACATCGACTGATTCATCCGTGGGCAACAGTGGCAACGAGGCACTATCGTTCCAGTTGAGTACATCGCGATTGTAGAACGCAGCCGGTTCCTTGACAACACCTTCGGAGAACTTGGCCTTTGTTGCGTAAGGACCTTGTAAATAGATTGATTCCTTTGGGGGCGTACCATGGGCGATACAAACGAGACCGATTGTGTACCGATGTTCCGCTTCGTCAAATACCCATCCCGCCCGATTGAGAAGCATCGTCACATCTACTCGCGCGGCCTTATCGAACATCGTTTGTCGGAGTTTCTCCGACCCCTTGGCGGCGAGCGCGCTGCGCGGCAACACAACACCGATGTGTCCCCCATCTGTCGCGGTCAAGTGCCAAAATCGCCAGCAGAATGCCTTATAGAGATCGGGGTCTCCCGCCCCCATACCTGGGAAGGCACCGCCCACCAGCACCTTTCGCATCCGTTCGGCCTCGGCCAACTCGTTCTCGTAAAGCGATACCAGATCAGGGCGCTCTTCCCATATCCGCACTTTTTTCTCCTCATAAAGGCGTTGCGCAAGAGACCGCAAGCCCGGAAAGTGGCGTGCCCAAAAGGCATGCTCCTCAACACGGGGCTTTTCCCATGGTGGGTTACCCAAGATCACATCAAAACCTGGTCGATCACGAAGAAAGACCTCCGGAAAGACTACTGGAAAATGAAGAATTTCGAGATCATCCAGATCTTGCCGTGCGATCTGTACCGCCTCCAAGTCACCTGCATCATTCGCAAGCTCTTCCCATTTTTCGAAAGGGAAAAGGGTCACCTTCGGATCGTCGGAAATGGGCTGTGCCGCTATCAGATCGCAAAGGGCTTCTGTGTTGCGGATTGCCTCGCGGGCGTCTTGCAATGCCTTGCGAGCATCTGCTATGTCCTGCAACGATGTATCATTGATATTGGCAAGCCGCCTCAGCGGGACCGCTGCCCTGCCAAGCAGGCTCTGTGCATCGACTGGAAACATTGGCAAAGAAAGTGCTTCAAATTTTTCTCTGATTTCATCAAGGGTGCCGACACCGACCAGCGCATTGCCATGTACAAGGTTGTGATCCAGAAACGAGAGTGGTAGCCCGGGCACAAAGGTATGGATCCAGACCGCCAAACGAGCGAGTTGCACTGCAAGGCTGTTGAGATCAACGCCGTAAACACACCGCCGGGCGATCATGCGCCGTAACAACTGACCGTCCTCTATTGTCGTGCTTTTGCCAAGCTCTCCTAATTCACCAAGGGCAACCGTGCGAAGATTCTCAAGCTCTCTGCGAACGCCCGGCAGGTTCCTATCGGCAAGAAAATCCGCCATGCGCTTCTCGATGCGGTCGATGGCCCCAATCAGAAAGTGGCCCGACCCCATAGCGATATCGGCCACGCGGAAGTCGAAAAATGCTTCAGCTGCATCCGTATCATCCATGCCGTTAAGGCGGGCAAAGTGATCGGTCAATGCTGGCTCCAGCGCACCGTTCAGTAAATATTCGACAGCAAACGGCTTGGTGTAATAGCTTCCCGACGATTTGCGCGCACCGGAACGATTATGTAGATAGACCTCACCGGCCGACACGGCTGGTGCCTCTCCCTCTCGCGCTGGGATGTAAACAAATTCAGTTCTTCCCTTTTTCTTTTGCTTTTTGAGGACAAGGTCTGTTTCCGCAACCGCCAGCTCGGATTCCAATAAGCCTTCGTAGATCGTGCCGAACTCGCGTACACCCAGCGAACGAAAATCAACTGGCCCTGGCACGCCTTCCGGTGTCTCGATAACCAATAGGTGACGAAGTGCTGTCTCAAAGCACTCATTTGGCAACGTGATGGCAGCCAATTCCGCACCTGGTTTCGAGACCTCTTCCTCGTTGGCGAACAACCCGCCGTCGTAGGCAGGTACTCCCCATTCTGCATTGCCCTCGGCCACTGCCTGCCAAAGCAAAGCAGTCTCTTCCCAATGGGAATCCCCTATAGCGATCAGTGTGTCCCTGGCAACGAAGTCCGCCAGTTCTTGTGCTTTCTTTTTGAGAGAGCGGGCCCGGTAAGCGTCGTTAAAACGATATGGCAGAAGATCGCGGTCTTCCGCATAGGCGATAAACAAAAGCCGAAACAGAACAGTCAGCGCCATTTCATAGGTGCGACTAATATCCTCTGGACTCGGTTTATCAATGCCGCGGGCGGCAGCAATACCTTGTGCAAGTCCTGGCACCACATGGTCGTAAATGCGTTCGCGCAACCGCTCTGCGAGATCACCCGCGAAGCGTTGCGATTCATCCAGTATCTGGCGCAAGCTACCATCTGGCGCCAAAGCTTCGGCAGAATAGATCAGCCAGAGATACGGCAGGTGCTCGTCTGCAAGCAATGCAGACTGGCATTCGATGTATGTCTCGGTGCGGCCGCGGCGGCCAACACCTGCATCGACGGAGGTTGAGTATAGCCGAAGCCGGTTGCCTTGTGTCAGCACCACCCAACGTAGATTTTCGTCGTCCGCCTTTTTTAGCGCATAGCTGATAGGTGACAGACTATTGAACCGAGCTGACCCGGCCTCTGCTGACTCGGTTTCACGTAGCATAACTGCGAGTGCAGTGCGGCGGTCCCCGCTACGCAAAAGGCTGGTCAAGTTGTCCAAACGTTCAACCCGAAATCCCAACGCGCCCAACAGTTCGCCATCGCGCTTGTTTAATGCAGCGTGCGCCTTGCGTTTGGCTTCCGTCCAATCTCCGCGCTTCGGTACGCCATGCTCTAATTCGTGGAGGGCAAGCAAACCTTCGTTGGTTAGACCTGGGAGCGCTGTTTCCAGGGATGGGAGGGCTTGGGACAACAGCCGAAGCGCAGCGTGTCGATCAGGTTGGCCGAGCACCTCACGGCAAAGCCGCTCGACCTGCCCCACATCCATATCTTCATAGACTGGTGGGACTTCGCCTGTTGCTCCAATGAGCGATACGCTATCCTTAAGCAGGACCACCAAAAGTAACGGTGCAGCGCGTTGTCCTTTACGGGCTTTCCATGCTCCTACCAGCACTGATCGGGTTGGCATCTGCGATGCCTGTGCAACGGCAACTTCAAGCGCATGTGAGCCCTGACCGACAAACAGCCCCACAGGCTGCAGGCCAGATTTTCCATCTGGCGTCCAAGGACGAGATAAAATATCTGATAGAAACTTTACTTCGTTCGACATACCTCTCGATTTCTCCAGAATTCAATCATGGTTTATTGTGATTCTTTGCCTATACAGATCCGTCAGCGTCCTGATCCGCGAGGACGGCATCGCCGAGAGATTTCAGTTCCTGATTCAGGCGCGCCAGCGGTTCAGAGAATGCCTGCTCCAGCTTGATAATGTGCTTACACAGCCACTCGATTATCGCTGGCCAGTTTTCTTCGTTGAACCCATCGTACGGGTGCGAATAGCAGATTCGACTCGCCTTCTTGTCGTCCAGCCGTTGCCACTGGAGTTCCGCGCCAAACCGCCCTTCGATCTCCTGCCGCTTCCGTTCGAGCCGATCGAAGATCCATTTGTTCTCAGCCTGAGAACGATCCAGGTAAAGCTCCACGCGCGCCTCGTTCTTGGTAAAGATCAGGCTGTACCTGCAGCCGGACACGCCGGTGGCGCTGGCCAGCCAGTGGTGTTTGGACGGACTGATGTTCGCGTACAGCGCTACGTCCCGCCTTCGGAGTTCCTCCAATACCCTCGTCCAGAATGCCATCCGCCTCTCCTCGATGCGCTTCTGGGCGCCCTGTACCGATTTCTCCTCGGATTCCTTCGCCGCTATCTCGATCATATAATCCGCCGCCTCAGGTACCGGGATGATCTGCTGCAGGTCGATCAGAACCTCCTCGCCCAAACTGTACGGCAACACCCGAAAGCACTGCGCCCGGATCCCGTGCCCAAGCAGCCAGAGCACGGTCGCCGTGACCTCCTTGCGGAAGTTGGCCGCGACCAGTATTAGCCGTTGCTCATTACCCGCGTTCAGCACCGTGTCGTCGAGGTCTTCAACGTCAAGGAATTCGATCAGGTTAGTCACGGCGTCCTGGCCGTCAAACCACCGGTCGAGATAGTTCTGGTAGATTTTGACGATCTCCGCCTTCTTCAGGGTGGAGCAATAAGCAACATACTTGAGCGCCTGCCACACGACATCGCGGCCCGAATCGTCGAGCTTGTTCTCGATGACCACCAGCCGGCCCTCCTTGTCCAGGGCGAGGAGATCGAGGCGCTCGCGCGTGTCCGCAAAGCCGTCAAACTCCTTCTGGACGATGAGAAGTTCTTCGCCCAGCACACCCGGCATGCCAACGATCCATTCCTGAAGATGCTCTCGTTCGCGAAAATTCAGAGCGGCGAAGCGCTTTTTTTCAAGGCGGACGAGGCGATTCTCGGAGATGTCTACTTTGAACATCAGAGGTAATCCGGGTTGATTGGACAGATTTCGGCGGAATTTAAGGTGTACTGTTGCAACCTTGTTCCGACCCGCCGATCAACCCAGATTTCCCCCCGTACGCCAGGAACACAGCAAAAGAAGAGGGAATTATATACGATAGTGCCGAAAAGTCCTTGCAATTTTTCCGGCACCATCCTGAAATCGCTTCAAAATCAGCCTGACCAGGCGTCGGGTGACACCCAGGAGTCATTGACATGACCGATAAGCAAATAGCGATATTAAAAGCCGCGACCGTTCTCTGGGTCGTATGGGGAATTGTTCACGTGCTGGCCGGTGTAATTGTATTGAGCGGCGATGCGTCGGCGGGGTTCACCGCAATCGCCGATGGTGTCGAGCCCAATGCGCTGTCTGCTGACTATCATCCGGCGGTCGGGGGCATCCTCAACCAGCATGGCTGGAATCTGCTTTGGTTCGGGGTGGCGACCATAATCGGCGGGGTTTTTATATGGCGCGGCAGCAGAACCGCCATTTGGGTCACCGCCATGGTCGGCGGACTCGCTGATCTTGGCTACTTGGTGTTTGTCGACATTCCCGGTTATGTAAATTTTGTCCCGGGCACGGTGATGACGTTTGTATCCGGCGCTGCCATCCTGCTCAGTTTTTGGGTTTGGATCGGCAGCAGGACCTCTGTTGTCAATGCCTAATACGGAGATGTCGCAGGAGGCTTCCCATGCCCGCAACCAACACCGGGAAGGCAACCGACCGCCCTCGAATTGGCGGCGACGCCCCGCAAGTCATGACGGCGGAGGAATACGTTACGCTCTCCGACCAAGGAAGCGGTTGCGCCTATGAACTGGTGCGGGGCGCACTGGTCGTACGCGATCCGGGGGTGTCCTGGACCCATTCGTGCGTACAAGGCAAATTGTACCGCTATCTCGACGAATGGATGGAAAAATTCGGATGCGGCGCAGTGGGCGTAGGGGTAGACTGCCTCGTCGGCGAAGACCCGGATACCGTTCGCATCCCGGACGTAGGCGTTCTGCTCCAGCCGTTCGATACGGAGAATGCATTCCTTGGCCGCGTGCGAGGCGCACCCGACATTGCGATCGAAGTGCTGTCCCCCTCCAACAGCCCGCAAGATATGCGCGACAAAACAAGCGATTACTTCAATGCGGGGGCGCTCCGGGTGTGGATCGTAGATCCGGAAGCCCGCACGATCGTCATTCACAAGGCGGATGGGACAACCACCCGATTCAGCGGCGCGGATCGTCTCGAAGACCC
>LXNI01001113.1_pt1 | contig 25763 bp, 22 predicted proteins | sample 809091 | NCBI WGS metagenome assembly LXNI01 (sample SAMN04870527, study PRJNA318959) | sponge metagenome | biome: 01000161; feature: marine sponge reef; material: water | host: Sarcotragus foetidus | place: Greece: Milos, Mediterranean Sea | collected 2013-05-29 | depth 5-7 m | reverse complement strand
GCATGTTCATTCTCGATATCGGTCAGAATCAGATCGAGGAAGTCAATATTGGTGTTGCTGGCGGCAACTACGGATGGCGTATTCGAGAAGGTACCTTTGCAACGGCGATGGGGATCGATACGAACGATTCACTTGGCGGTGTTTACGAACGTGAAACCGACTCTTTGAACCTTATCTATCCCGTCGCGCAGTACGACCATGACGAGGGTTTTGCAATTGGTTCAGGCTATGTGTACCGCGGTTCGGACCTCCCTAATCTTGTTGGAATGTACGTCTTCACCGACATCGTTCGAGGACGTTTGTTTTACATTGATACCTCATCGCTCGAACCTGACGCACCAACCACGATATTTGAACTGGATCTCACCGTCGATGGTGAAGCGGGTTCGCTCGCGGATGTCGCGGGACACCCAAACACCAGTCCTGGGCACGCTCCGTATGACCAGCGGGTTGACTTGCGATTGAGCACGGATGCCGCTGGTGAGCTATATATCCTTTCGAAAGGAGACGGATGGATTAGGAAACTTCAGGCGAGGTAGCTTACCGCTACGAACCCGAGAGCGCCAAACGGATTAGAGGCGAGCTGGTACGCTTGTAGACGAAGCAGCGTTAAACAGGGTGACGTTCAACGATTCGAGACTGCGACATCCTAACTCGCCAAACTGCCCGATCTAAACATGACGTGTTACGAAAAACTTGATGTTGCAGTGGTTCAAAACGGCCCTAGCGGAGCGAACGTTGCTGTTTCAATGCGTACAAGTTATGGACCTACGAACCAATTAGTGTTTCTGATCGATAAACGGGATTCCACACATCTCATTGCGTCGGTATCGACTATCTCGGCGTGATTGGGCTACGACTCGGATCGGCAAGTGTCTCGCGCTGGATACTTTTCTCGCGCGCATTGACGTTCGCAGTATTGTTGGGATCAGGTTTCTATGCGTTTGCCGAAGGCAGTCCTGCCGAATCTGACAGTATGGCCGTAGAGACCATAACGTTACCGAAGGTGATTAAGCGGGGAATGCCCTCGTACCCTCGCCGAGCTTTATCGAAGGGAGAAGAAGGTTGGGTATTTCTCTCTTTCTTCGTCGACACGGATGGCACCCCCTATGACATTCATGTTTCGGATGCGTCTGGCGATTCTGCGTTTCAGACCGCTGCAATTCAAGCAGTGAAGAAAACCAGATTTGAACCCGCGACGTACAACGGCAAGAAGATCGATCACGAGTATCGAAGGCAATTTACGTTTGAAATAGTGGGGAAGACCAATCTATTTCGCGATTCATTTAAACGTCGGTTTTATGAAGTCGTAGAAGCTATTTCAAGGAAGGAAAAGAACAAAGCTGAGAATGAATTGGAAGTTCTCCAGGGGTTGAGAGAGACTCTTCATGAAGATGCGATGTATTGGACAGCTAAGTATTACTTCGACCAGGCGTGGGGGACCCGTTCAGATCAATTGGTTAGTGTTAGTCGAGCATTAGGTCATGACAAGAGTCGACGTTACATGGACAGCAAATTGCATCAGCAGCTGCTTTGGGCGAAATTGACGCTTCAATTGCAGGAAAGGAAGTATGTTTCTGCGCTAAATACGTTAGATAGATTCGAACATTTAGACGGTGTAGACGAAGCACTACGGCAGCAAGCCGCTAAGTACAAACGCGCAATTGAAGATCTGAAATCATCGGCTAAGATCATTTCAGTACAAGGGACCATCGCTCAAAACAACCAATGGAGTCATGAGTTAATTCGAAATCGATTTAGCGTCGTAGAGGTGGAAGGCAACATCAACGAATTCGATCTAATCTGCCAACGTAACCGACTTCGTTTTGAATATGAACCTGAACTTGACTATACCTTCGACGGCGCAAGCGGAACGTGTGGTGTTTCGGTGCGCGGCGATCCCGGCACCACTTTTACTCTCATTCAGCTTTGAGTCGCACCAAAAAATGAGAACGTTTACTTTTGGTCCGTCGCGAAATAGCGATCTTCGATTGAAATGCTCTGGATTGAACGGTACAGATACTTTAGTTTTGCCGAGTTTTCGCGGCCAGTCGTAGTACACATGACTCTCGTGACAGATGACTTTCCTACGTAGCGACCCGGAGCCGTTTTGTATGTCGGTGTATTGTGCTTCGATCTATCAGATAACCAAACTCTCAATACGTCATCCGAGAAACACGGTGCGATGTTCACGTGCTTTCGCGGACGTTCCGTTTCCGCATAGCAAACGATTTGAGTGAATTGATGGAGAGACTATTTCTACTATCTCTTGCAGTGAGCTTGTTCGCTCTGAGTTGCGCAATGGGTGCGGAATCTGACAGCAAGAAAATGCCAACGCTTAAGGCACCAAAAGTAATAGAACGTGCGCCAATCATGTACCCGCGCGCGGCTATTAGGAGGAGTCAAGAAGGATGGGTTGAACTAGAAACCATGGTCGACCGAAACGGACGACCGTATGACATGGTAGTAGTCGATGCGACCGGTCATCCTGCATTTCAAAGAGCCGCAATTCGATCTTTAAGCGAAACCACGTTCGAACCGGGTGAATATCAGGGCGAGAAAGTTGATGCTGTGCACAACTTCAGAGTCGTTTTTTCGCTCCACGAAGGTTCTGCAGCGTACTTCGGTCCGTTCAAGACGAATTTCGTTAATACCCTTCGTGCAATCGATACAGGTGATCAAACAGACGTGCTCTCTCGACTCGAAAAACTTCGAGACCGAATCAAAACGTTATATGAACACTCGATGTATTGGACTGCGCATTTTTACTATGAAAGGAAGTGGGGTACGCCGATTCAGCAGTTGTCAAGCGTGAATCGAGCGTTAGCGTACAGCGAAAAACCGCGCAATATGGACGCTAGTTTGTTTCAGAAGCTTCTCTGGTCGAAGCTTGAACTACAGATTGAGCTAGGTCACTATGGCGAGTCGTTGCGTACGATCAGGTTATTGGAGAATCTAGACGGAGTTGAAGAAGTCCTTCTCTCACAGCTAGTGCAATACAAGAATTCGATAGAAGAATTGAGACACGCGGACACCGCGTATCCCGTACAAGGTGTTCTTAATAAGGATGGCAAGTGGAAGTACGTGTTGCTTAGAGACCAGTTCGGCGTAACTGATGTCAAAGGTGTCATTAACGAATTCCAACTGTATTGTCAGCGCGAGCTCATACGCTTTAAATTTGAGCCCGACTTCGAATACACCTTAGACGGAACGAACGGCACGTGTAGTTTGTGGGCAATCGGAAAACCTGATACAGAATTCACATTCATTCAGCTTTAGCGAGCGCCTCCCTGTTCCCAGCTCGAAACAGTGAGTGGTTAGCGTACCAATTCTGTACGCCAGTAAGTTGTTGCACTTTCGCTTGATCGGTCCACCAACTGTCAAGTACTCGGATAAAGCCGCCGGTCAAGTATTCGAGCTTTGTAGCACTTTCACCGTTGGGTCTAGCAAACTTGTCCCCATAAAGTAACCGCTCCGATTCGACTGCATTGATTGGAATGTGATAGAACCCGCATAGGACCACCCGATCTTAAGCCTTTACGGCGACACGCAATTCTTCAAAGTCTCGCTGAAGCGCGATTTCTGAGTCTTAGGCGCGTCTTATACGGTTAGTGCGCGGTGACGTCGAGTTGCCGGACCGCCTGCACTTCATCTAGTCGCCCAACAGATTGTTGGTGAGGTGCCTGTTTAACGATCTCGGGATTTTCTTGTGCTTCCTTCAGTATGGCGATCATCGCGTCTGCGAATGCATCGAGCTCTTCTTTGGTTTCGGTTTCCGTGGGTTCAATCAAGAAACACTCTGGGATCAGTAACGGGAAGTAAGTCGTGGGTGCGTGGAATCCATAGTCGAGGAGACGTTTCGCGAAATCCATGGCGGTCACGCCGGTTTCTTTCGCTTCTCGTCGTAACGATATCGCAAACTCGTGAGTTGCTCTACGATCTGGATAAGCAGGATGGAAACCAGCGTCTGACAGTCGCTTCATCAGGTAATTCGCGTTTAGCGTCGCGTACTCGCTCACGCGGCACAACCCGTTGCCACCAAGCATCAGTGAATACGCATATGCTCGTAGCAAGATGCCGACGTTTCCCATGAATGCAGAAAGACGACCAATCGATTTCGGACGTTCCGTTTGATCAAGCCATTGATAGCCTTGGTCGGATTTCATGACCATCGGTGTAGGTAAATAAGGTGCAAGACGTTCGTTAGCCCCAACGGGACCAGCGCCTGGACCGCCACCACCATGAGGGGTCGCGAAAGTTTTGTGCAGATTTAAGTGCAACACATCAAATTGCATGTCGCCAGGACGCGCTCGACCAAGTATTGCATTGAGATTCGCGCCGTCGTAGTAGAGCAATCCACCCGCGTCATGGACGATGTTGCTGATAGCCTGGATGTGTCGTTCGAAGACCGCGCATGTACTCGGGTTGGTGAGCATTACGCCAGCGGTTTTGGGACCTACTACACGCTTAAGACTATCTAGATCGACATCGCCGTAAGAATCAACCTCTACTTCCTTCGCAATCAATCCCGCCATGCTCGCGGTCGCAGGATTTGTACCGTGAGCGGCAGTAGGTACGATGATTTCATTACGTTGATCGTCATTGTGGTCAGCGTGATAGGCCTTGATCATTAGCGCGCCCGTCAGCTCCCCTTGGGCACCCGCCATAGGCGCAAGGCAGACTTGGGATGTTCCCGTCACGTTCTGCAATATCTCTTGCAGCTCGTATAGGCAGCCTAATACCCCTTGACTATGCGACGACGGCGTTAGCGGGTGTCGCTTAAGAAAGCCGTCCTGCATTGCTGCACGATGTACTCCTCGTGGGTTGTACTTCATCGTACAAGAGCCTAAAGGATAGAAATGCGTGTCGATCGAGAAATTTTTGCGAGCTAGGTTGGTGAAGTGCCTGACGGCTTGTAACTCCGACACTTCTGGGAGTAAAGGGGGTGACCCTCGCAGTTGATTCCTCGGTAATAAATCTTCCACTGCGTCGTCGTCAACACGTTGAGCCGTTGCTCTTCGAGTTGGACGCGATTTATCGAAAATCGTATCAGCCATCGGCGAGTGCCTGAACGTAACGTTCGATATCTTGTGCAGTCCGCGCCTCGGTTGCACACACGAGCATGGCGCGATCACCTTCATCGAGCATGCCGGTAAGCGGGTGACCAGCGAGGATGCCTTGTTTCAACATTCGTTGCTGAAGCTCAACCGTTGATTCGGAAAAATCGAGAACGCACTCATGGAAGTAGTGCCCCGTAAAACGTTTCTCGATATTAGGGAGTGTTGTTAGTCGGTCCACCAACTCATGGGTGTTACGCACACAGGCAGTCGCGACCTCTTTTAATCCCTGGCGTCCGAGTAGCGTCATGTAGATGGTTGCCGCGGTTACGAGCAACCCTTGATTTGTGCAAATATTTGATGTGGCTTTAGCACGTCGTATGTGTTGTTCACGGGCTTGTAAGGTGAGCACGAATCCATCGTTGCCGTCTTTATCTTGAGTGCGACCCGCGATACGCCCAGGCAGCTGTCTTACATGCGCCATACGGGTGCAGAGAAATCCAAACGAAGGTCCTCCGGACGCCATAGGAATTCCTAACGGTTGCCCGTCCCCACACACGATGTCTGCGCCGTTGTCGCCCCATTCGCCTGGAGGTTTTAGTAGTGCTAGTGTCATCGGATTGACCACGCCAATGACGAGCGCGCCAGCCGCGTGGGCGTGCTCAGTTAGCGTGTCAGCATCTTCGAGCAGTCCAAAGAAATTGGGCTGTTGCAAGACGACGGCGACTGCGTTGTCAAGCTTGGCCTTCAACATTGGCGTTAAACCGTCTTCAGTCGGAAGCAACTCAACACTAATCCCTTGATGACTGACGATGGATTCGACAGTCGCGAGATATGTAGGGTGAAGAGTTGATGGGACCATCACCCGACGTGATTTTGATTTGCGATTGATTCGCACGGCCATGAGAATCGCTTCGGCTAGAGCGGATGCGCCGTCGTAAACGGAGGCATTCGCTACATCCATCGCCGTGAGCGAGGCAAGCATCGTCTGAAATTCGTATACGAGCTGTAGTGTCCCTTGACTGGCTTCAGCTTGGTATGGGGTATATGCGGTCAGAAACTCGCCACGACTTGTGAGATCCCAAACTGCGGCAGGGATATAGTGGTCATAACAGCCGGCACCGAGAAAGCAGATTCCTGTCTCATCAATATGCGCCTTCTCAGACATGTGGCGTTGCATTGCCATTTCGGAAATGCCATCCCGTAGATCTGGCAAACCATCGCACTGAATCTCAATTGGAATCTCGTCAAATAGATCGTTGATTGACTCGATTCCAAGGGTTGTCAGCATGCTCTGGGTGTCGGCATGCGTGTGAGGTATGAACGGCATAGGAACCTACCTGTAATTCACTCGCCTTCTTCTATACAAAGCGCCTCGTACGCTTCAGCACTTAATAGCTCATCCGGCACTGAGGCGTCTGACATCTCAATCATGAAAAACCATCCGTTGCCATATGGATCTGAATTAACGGTCTCAGGAGCGCTGTCGAGTTCTTCGTTGCTCGCCACGACCTCGCCGCTTACGGGTGCGTAAATATCTGAAGCAGCTTTCACTGACTCTACCACTGCGACCTCACTTCGAGCCTCGACTTGTGACCCGATCTCAGGCAATTCGACATACACAACATCGCCAAGTTGCGTTTGTGCGTAGTCCGAGATACCGACGGTCGCGCGGTTTCCTTCAACACGTACCCACTCGTGGGTTCGAGCGTAGCGTAATTCGGATGGGAAATCGGTCATGTGAGGTCTTATGTGTTCTTTCGTACAAATGGCAGGCGTGCAATTTTCGCAGGAATCTCACGTTTCCGCACCTGAATTCGGCATGCTCCGCGCATCGCAGCGGGTACTCGCGCTAGCGCGATACCTTGTCCAAGGGTTGGCGAGAACGAGCCACTAGTGACAACTCCCACACCCGCGTCTGACAGGACCGTAAAGCCTTCACGCGGGATTCCACGTTCTGTCATCTTGAGACCTACAAGCTTTGTGGCAGCTCCTTGATCGCGGACTTGCTCAATGGCTGCACGGCCGATGAACGATCGCTGTTCATCCTCCCAATTGATGGTCCAGGCCACGCGACATTCAAAGGGATTAGTGTCGTCATTCATATCGTGTCCGTAGAGATTTAGCCCAGCTTCAAGACGAAGCGAATCACGCGCGCCAAGTCCTGCGGGTCGAACGCCAATCTCAACCAACCTCTCCCATAGCTCGCATGCCGCTTCCGGTGGACAGATGATCTCAACACCGTCTTCACCTGTGTAACCGGTCCTAGCAATGAAATAGCCTTCACGTTCAACAAACGAGAATGTGTGAAGCTGCGTCAATTCGTCGAATCGAAGTAACTCCCTTACGGACGCGATCGCTTGCGGCCCTTGTACAGCGACGATGCAAAGCTCTCTGCGATGTTGAATCTCGCAGTTTAAACCGAGCTCACGCTCTACGCGTACAAGCCAAGTGAGATCTTTCTCTGTCGTGCCCGCATTGACCACAAGCCTGAATCCATCGGCGCGTCGATACGCAATGAGATCATCGACGATTCCCCCACGTTCGTTCAACATGAGGGAGTAGACTGCGTTTCCGATCTTGAGTTTGCCGACATCGCTCACGAGTAAGTGTCTGAGCAATTGTTCGCCATTCTGATCATTGACGTCGACGACCGCCATGTGGGATACGTCGAAACAGCCGGCGTGATTGCGGACCGCGTGATGCTCGTCGAGCTGAGATCCGTAGTGAACGGGCATCTCCCAACCTGCGAATTCGATTAATCTCCCACCTGCCGCTGCGTGAAGTTCTGCCAAAGGGGTCTTCATGAGACACTCGCAACTGGTCCGACACCCATCGCTTCAAGAATTAGCTGTCGCTTCAATCCTTCGTTTGCGTTGATCCATCTCACGCCGATGTTGCGGAACAGTCTCATATACGGCGAATTCAGTGAATAAACGTTGGTAAACAATGACATGAGCTGCACCATCGCCGCTGCGCGTAATTTCCTCTTTGCATTGAAAGGTCGCCACAGATTCGGTTTGTCGAGACGGGACGGTTGGTTGCGAAGGACCTTATCGACCGCCCGTACATCCTCAAGTCCAAGATTCACACCTTGGCCCGCAAGCGGATGCAGCGTATGCGCGGCATCGCCTAAGATCAGAATCCAGGGCGACGGGTTAAAGTCGCAGACCAACTGCTGACGCAATGGGAAACTCACGCGTCGATCAACCGCAGTAGCTGTACCCACAACGTCCTCACAAGCGAGATTAAGGCGCAAAATGAACTCGGAGTCTGAAAGTGCCATTGTCTCTGATGCCACATCGCTAGGGAGACTCCAGATAAGTGCCATTAGATCAGCCTGCGGGAGTGGGAGTAGTGCCAGCGGTGTAGGTCCAAATACTTGCCATGCCATGTTGGCGTGCGCCGCATCAAACTTGATGATCGTGGCGATTGCATGTTGTTGTAGGTCCTCGTCTATATCAAGACCAATGTCTAGCAACTTGCGCGTACTGGAGTTAGTGCCTTCCGCGATGACCAATAAGCTTGTTTTTACGGGTCCAATGCCGTCAATGTCAAGAGTGCGCGTAGCCGCGTCTATGGCGGTAACACTCGCACGAAATTTCATTTCTAGCGATTTGGGACACCGGGCTTTCAGCGCGTCGATAACTACTTGGTTTTCGTAAACAGTCGCGAGATGAGGTTCTTGTACTTCGTCTGCTTTCATCGTAATCGCAGCGCTACCGTCACTTTCCCAAACGTGCATGGCATCGATGAAACCCGAGGTCGAAGGGAGCTCAGTTGCGAGTTCGGACAACTGGTCGATTGCGACTGGCGAAAGCGCGACGGTGCGTAAATCCACACCAAACACACCCACCGTATCAGGTGTTTGATCGGGATCAACAAGGAGGGTACGGTAACCGTGGCTGGCGAAGGTTTGGGCTGCGGCTAATCCGACGATACCTGCACCGCTTACAACAACATCGAAGCTCAAATTTGTCGTCAGCCAGCCATTAGCGCTTCGATGTCGCTTGCAGATTTGGGCACATCTGCTGATAGGACAAGGTTGCCACTTTCTGTTACGACCACGTCATCCTCTATTCGGATGCCGATGTTGTGCCATGTGGGATCAAGCTCTGGCATGGTTTCGGCATTGCCGAAATACAGACCGGGTTCGACCGTCAAAACCATCCCAGCTTCTAGAGTGCGGTCCTCACCGTTGATTTCTCGCTTACCGACATCGTGGACGTCGAGACCGAGAAAATGTGAGCAACGATGCACAGTGAATGGTTTCGCAAGGTCGTTTTCAAGTACTTCATCAATCGACCCCTTTAGTACACCAAGATCAACCAAACCCTCGGCAAGGATTTGCGTGGACGTGGTGTGCGGATCGGTGAACGCGTGACCTGTTTTAACCTGTTCGATTGCGGCTAGTTGGGCGCTGAGGACAAGGTCGTAGATGTCACGCTGCGGCGATGTGAAACACCCATTCGCAGGGAAGGTTCTTGTGATATCGGATGCGTAATACTGATACTCGCAGCCTGCATCGATGAGAACGAGATCCCCATCGTGAATGGTCGCGTCGTTCTGGATGTAGTGCATGATGCATGCGTTCGTACCACTTGCGACAATCGAGGGATAGGCCGTAAACCGAGCGCCTTGCATTGCGAACTCGTGCTGTAACTCGGACTCGAGATCTAGTTCAGAAATACCGGGTCTGCAAAAACGCATCGCGCGTTGGTGCGCTGCCGCTGAGATTCTGGCCGCTTTCTGCATGCGCTCGATCTCGGCTCCAGATTTGATAAGCCGAAGTTCATGGAGCGTATCCGCCAAGCTTGCCCGGTCTTGGGGCGGTCTAAGTCCTGCCGCTTTCGTGGCGCCTATCCACACATCTATCTGCGGCTTGGTTTCCGGATCGTCGACGACATGCAATACGTCCCGACCATCGAAGAGGTTGGGTAACAACTCACGGATTTCCTCGACCGTGAACGCGCTCTCAATACCAAGCATCTCGTTGACGCGATCAGCTCCAAGGCGTCGCCCATTCCACTGCTCTGCTGCAATGTCACGGGGCAACACGAAGAGGGTTTCCTCGTGCGAAGCATGACCTGGCGCCAGCACAAGTAGCGCATCGGGCTCGTGAAATCCCGTTAAGTAGACGAAATCGCTATTTGGTCGAAATAAGTAATCGACATCGGCGTTGCGTCGTTTCTCGCTTGTTGCAAAAACCAAGGCGACGCTCTCGGGTCCGATCGCTGCCATACACTGCTGGCGACGACGGCTGTATTCGCGTTTCTCCTTAATGTTGAGCATGTGGAATCAAGAATGTAGTTGGAATAATTATCAAATCTGTGATGACGATGACTCATCCTAGCGACTATTACAATCACGGCGGCATGAACGAGCGGGATTGCGATGGAAGAGCAACTTTTACAACTAGAGAAGGCGATCGAGAAACTGGCCGACCGAGTTTCCTCAACGCAAGAACAGCATCAACGACTCGTTGATGAGAAGGCGAAGTGGGCAAAAGAGAGAGCGGCGTTAAAGGCAAGGTGCGACGCGGCTTGTGACCGCATCGAAGCGCTCATCGAGCAACTTCAAAGTCCAACCGCGAAGATTCAGTAGCGTCCCGTGGCAGAGCGAACAGTCCAGGTCGAACTCTCCATACTTGGTCGTACGTTTCGGTTGAAGTGCACGCCGAGTGTTGAGAGTATGTTGACGAAGGCGGCTGAAAAGTTAGACACCGATCTACGAGCTGACTTAGGAGAAAACGAAGTGTCGGCTAAACGAATGCTCGATCATTTAGTTGCTGTAACACTCGAGTACCTGTGCGAAGAAATGGATGGCACAGCAGAAAAAGAACGGGAAGCTATGAAGCGACGGATTGAAGCGGCGACAAGTCGGCTACACGAGATTGATACGGAGCTTTCCGATTCCTAGTTGTGCCTTCAGCTTGCTATACTTTTTGAACCGGGGTTATCACCGGCTGGTTTAGTACCGAACCGTATTCAAGAATTAGGAGTAATCGCTGATTTTGTCGGTGTGCATGCCCTTCGGGGAAGCCTAATGACGCGATCGGATTCTCCACCTGTTACCTCTCGGTTCAGGATCGGATCAGTCGTGATATCCCGGTGACCATACGCCAACTCATCCATATTTCGTGAACTTGCGAGCACGACTTCGCAGTGCGCGACGAGGTCTTTCGTCCGAATTGCAACAAGCGCATACCGCCGCGATATGTGAGCATCTCCTGTGTTCCAATCTATTTGATTCGGTCACGTGCGTTGCTGTGTATCTCAGTAGCGACGGTGAGGTAGACGTAAACCCCGTCATCAAAAAACTGCATTCAGGTGGTACCAAGTTGGTAGCGCCGCGAGTTGACGAAGCAGAGATGTTGTTCATGTCGTTTGATCCATCTGAAGCACTCTCGTTAAATAAATGGGGAATCAGAGAACCGATTGCGGATACTTGCGTCGCCCAAACTGAGATCACGGTCGCGTTAGTGCCACTTGTCGCTTTCTCCGACGATGGCGATCGATTGGGGCGCGGCAAAGGTTATTACGATCGTTACTTCAAAGACAGCGAAGCGCTTTTAATCGGGATTGGTCACGATTTGCAGAGGGTTGAATCGTTAGAACAGAAAGCATGGGACCGTCGATTGGATGCCGTCGTAACAGAATCGGGATGGCGCGTGTGCTCTCATCGCGCAGAAGCATGTCTAGTGTTGGAGGCTGGGAATAGCGCGTGAGCATTCGCCAAATCTTGACCGCAGGTGCACCTAGCTTGCGGGAACGGTCCGCAGAAGTGACCAATAGCCAAATCCGCTCGCCGAAGATGCGACGGTTAGTTAAGGACATGACAGAAACTCTGGCTCACGCGAAAGGGATCGGACTTGCAGCTCCGCAGATTGGCGAACAAGTGCGTGTCGTGTTGTTTGATGTTCCGGAGGACAATGGCTATGCGGATGACGGTCAAGGGCTCACTCGAACGATCTGCATTAATCCTGAGATTACTGTGCTCGAAGGACCAGTCGATGGATTCTGGGAAGGATGCTTGTCAGTGCCGGGCAAACGGGGCTTTGTGGAGCGACCTCAGCATATACGCCTTGATTTCTTAGATCTCGCCGCAAAATCCCGGTCGATGGAATTTCATGGGTTTCTTTCGACTGTATGTCAGCACGAAATCGATCATTTGGACGGTGTGCTTTATATTGACCGTGTGAAAGAGCCTGAACTGTTAGTTTCTGACACCGAATTCGACGAACAAGTCGAGTAACGTTCGACACACTGGGACTTTTGTGTGAGCCAAGATCAACTTAAGCAGCAAGTCGCTGAAGTCGCGGTCGAACTGGCAAAGACATGGCTCAGTCCGAACGACATATTAGGTGTCGGTACCGGTTCGACCGTAAATTTCTTCATCGAATTACTGCGCCGAGAGAAACTTGAGCTACGGGGTGCTTTTTCCAGTTCGGATGCGTCTACTCGGGCACTCAAGAAGATTGGGGTCGATGTATTGGACTCCAATTGCGGCGAGCGGGCATCGCTGTATGTCGACGGCGCAGATGAAATTGACAGCAACGGTGCATTGATCAAGGGGGGCGGCGGGGCACTGACGCGCGAAAAAATCGTGGCGTCGCTTAGCGACAGCTTTGTGTGTCTCGTTGATGAATCTAAGGTTGTCGAACGCTTGGGTAGATTTCCCTTGCCTGTCGAAGTGATCCCAATGGCTAAGGCGTCTGTTGAGATGCAAATCGCGCAACTCGGAGGCGTGTCACAAGAACGCGAGGGATATCAAACCGACAATGGCAATCTGATTCTCGACGTCGAGTCACTTGATCTCAGCGAACCGGAGAACGTCGAGCAGACGCTCAACAACATTCCTGGTGTGGTTGAAAATGGTGTGTTTTGGGTGAATCGTCCTGAGTTGACATTGGTGGGATACGCAGACGGTGTGGCCGTACACGGCAGCGCAGAAGTTTTGCGCCGACACGAGATTAATCTAAATGACATATCCGTTGCGCCTAAGTAGGAGTTAGGGCAACGGAAATAGTTGTAGTCACATAAGAAGTTGGATAAAAAGCACTTGAAAACCGATTCCACGGATTCGCATGCCGCGAATCGAAACCGTCTATTTACCTCAGCCCAGACGCCTTTGGTTGTGCTTGACGTGGAGACCACCGGATTCCGCAATTCGGATCGCGTAGTAGAGATTTCGGCGATTACTTTGAATCCTACGACACTCGAAACCGTGGAGGAATACGACACTCTGATAAATCCCGAACGAGACGTATCGGCTGACGTCACACAGATCCACGGACTGACCTCGGCGATTCTGGAAGCAGCGCCGACATTCAAAGAGATAGCGCCCGCGCTCGCGCGACGCTTGAATGCTGCATTCTTAGTTGCACATAACCAGTCGTTTGACATGCGATTTCTGAGGAATGAATTCGAACGATCCGGTGCGGAATTCGATGCGGGTGCGCCAATCTGCACCTATAAACTGACCGGACGCGATCTAGAGTCTGCTTGCGACGAATTTGGAATCACGATTGAAGGCGCACATCGCGCACTTGTAGACGCTCGGGCTACTGCAGAGATCTTTCGAAATTACTATCGCGAAGCATCAAGGATTGACACAATAGCAGAGGAATACACCGTTGCTCGGTGTGCAATTCATTCAACAGACGTGGTGATTCGAACACTAAGGCGTGAGAATACGGAATTAAGTTCGAGTCTCAGTCGCATCGCAAAGTCACCTTGGCAAGATCCGTTACGTGACTATCGGTACGCAGTAAATCTAGCGCTCGATGATGGTGAAATCACTGAGTCCGAATGGGACGAGCTTGAATCCCTTCGCAGGACTCTTGGTCTGAGTCGCTCCGAGGTGGAGGAGCAACACAGAGTTCTGTTTGAACGAACTCAGCTGGCGGTAGAGCGAGATAAATATGTATCTCCCGCTGAGGAGAGAATCCTGCTCAAAATGGCGACGAATCTCGGATTAAAGTATGAACCGCCTTCGAAAGAAGAAGCAACTCGCGCTTTATTCATTGGCATGACTGTTTGTTTTACTGGGTCTGGACAAGGGATGCTGGCACGGAGCACGATGATCCAAATGGCCGAAGATAAAGGATTTTTTGTCAAAGGCGCGGTTTCGGGATATATTGATCTGCTTGTCGCTGCGGACGTGTCGAGTTTCTCATCAAAGACAAAGAAAGCAAGAGAACTCGGAAAACCGGTAATGTCGGCAGCGGACTTCCTTCAATTAATTGATCGAATATGAAGGCTTCTGCGCGCACCGGTACGGATGCGTGTCACTACGATCAACTCTAATTGAATCAATGACACGGATTAATTCACTTCTTTGAGCTTCTGTGGTTTGTTTCACGCTTAGGATTTCAAACATAGAAAACACTGAACAAACCGATCGAGACTCTAACCGCTAACACGAAGTTCAGAGTTAAATATCCGAATGCCGTAAAGCTTGCGTTACGACGTCGGGGCGAATTGCGTCCGGTTCTTATAGAAGCGGCGTGCATCGCAAGAAAACGAATTCGACAGGACATTTCTAGGAGAAACCAATCATGGCTAGTGAAGGAGTAGCGGCAGTTTCGACACATTTGAACGGATTGTTCAAGCCGGGATTCACGAGCGACCACAAGATCGTGATTGACGTAAAAGGTCAACGACCGACTCCTGGCGTCTATCCGTTTGGCGAAGGGCCGACTATTGCCATGTTGAATGGTCGAGAGTTGCAGGCATCTGCGGACGATGCGCAAGCAGATTTTCATAGCCGGTTCTTCAAGAGACACGGGTTCGTGTTGCTACATCACCAATCAAAAGTGCAGAACTGGGATTCTGGTGCAATTGGAGCTACTGCGTCGATCGGCGACCACTCTGTCAAGACGCAGGCAGACGTGAACGAAATCGAAGAGCATTACTTACCCGAAGTTGAAGACATCATTCGTAATACGTTGCTACCAACTAAACAGATAGCTATCCAACAAGCCCCCATGCTCTTGCGGCGCGGTGAGGGCACGGCAAATCCGTTCTACGGCCAGGTGGTGCACAACGATTACGGCTTGACGGCAGATGATTTCGAAGAAAACGTGGCAGCTTTTGCTGCTGAGGAAGATGCTCGGGGATGGCGTGACCTGTTCGAGAAGGACGAAGTAAGCGGTTTCATGTTGATTAATTTCTGGCGCACGGTCCATATGAAACACCCACTACAGCACTTTCCGTTGGCGGTGCTGGATGCGAGCTCTGTGCACCCTGACGACATCATCTCGACAGGTTTAGAAGGCTTTACGATGTCGGGTCGAATCACGAATCAGTTATCGCTGCGCTATAACGAGGATCAACGATGGTATTACTACCCTCGCATGACCACGAACGAAGTATTGGTTTTGAAGCTGTTTGAGTGTCACAAAGATGACGACAGTACCACTGTTTACAACTCGTATCACTCGGCGTTTGACGAACCGTTTCCGAAAGGTAATGTGGAGCAGCGGCAAAGTTGCGAGCATCGCGTAAGTGTCTTTCAATTGAGGAACCAGCCAAGCCAAGCTGAATAGGAGCTTGCTCTTGAAGATCGAATCTATCAAGACTTTTACTTTCTTTGACGAATCACAACGAAAGTACTTCATCGTAAAAGTCGAGACCGACGACGGTATCACGGGTCTCGGTGAAGTCGGCATCGGTCATTGGGGCGCTGCCATTCAACAAGCGATTCAACATTTAAGCGACCTATGCATCGGCGCTGATCCACTCGCAACAGAACGGCTATGGCAACGTATGTTTCGGCGGGGCTTTTTCCCGGCAGATAGGGTCTACGCCTGCGCGATCAGCGCAATCGATATCGCCTTGTGGGATATTAAAGGCAAGGCGTTAGACCTCCCGGTCTACCGACTGTTAGGTGGTCCAATTCGAGACAAGGTCGTTTGTTATCCCCATAACCGCTCTTCTACTCTGGCTGAAACCGTTGAAAGTTGTGTCGAAACCACAAGGCAAGGGTGGAAATTCGCTAGGTTCGACCTGCCTGCAGATCTGTCAGAATCCAATGAGAGCGGTCCCCTCTTTGAACCTCGAGAGGCGATACCTCGCGCAGTTGAGTTAATTTCATCCATAAAAGAAGCAGTCGGCGATGCCGTTAACTTGTGCATTGATGTACACACTCGCTTAGACACAGCCAATTCCGTTGCACTCTGTAAAGCGCTTGAACCATTCAACATGTTTTTTATTGAAGACCCATTGCGATCGGAGAATCCCGCTTCTTATAGAACCTTGCGGCAGCAAGTAAGCGTCCCGATCGCTGCGGGAGAGCAATGGGCGTCCAAATGGGGTTTCCGAGAAGTCATTGAAGAGGAACTGATTAATTTCGCGAGAATCGACCTTTGTATCGCAGGTGGTCTAACCGAAGCGCTCAAGATCACGCATTGGTGCGAAACACATTTCATTGATATCGTGCCGCACAATCCGCTTGGTCCCGTCAGTGCAGCGGCAGGCGTTGCACTATGCATGGCGAGTACTAACGTCGGGGTACAGGAGATGCCACGAGCACCGGGCAGCTATGCGCAGGATCTGTTCCCTAAGCAAGTACTGTTTGAGGATGGGTATGCACGTCCCCGTGATGAGCCAGGTCTAGGCGTCGAATTTAATGAGACGTTGGCTCTAGAGCGACCGGCGCCATTGAACAGTTGGCCGCCTGAATTTCATCGCCGTGACGGGTCGTTCAACAATTGGTGAACGAAGTGAGTCTAGTACGGCTCTAGGCGGTTAATAGCTTATTGGGGTTAAGGATTCCGTGAGGATCAAAAACGCGTTTTAGTCCGCGCATTACCTGGATTTCTTCCTCAGTTCTCGAGTAGTTCAAGAAATCTCGTTTTAGGAGTCCCACGCCATGTTCGGCAGAGATGCTACCGTGCCGACGCTCAATCAGGCTGAAAAGCTCTGGGCTGATTTTGTGGCAGCGCTCATAGAAATCGTCGACCGAAACGTCAGCGGGTCGAAGGATATTTAGGTGCAGATTGCCATCTCCGATATGACCGAACCATACGACCTCTAAGTCGGGGTAGTGTTTGGTCACAACGCTCTCGACGTCCTCCAAGAAACCCGGAATCTCACCAATTCTCACGGAGATGTCATTCTTGTACGGTGTGTATGGCGCGATAGATTCGCTGATTCCTTCACGCAGCTCCCACAACGCGGATGCTTGGCTCAATGACTGACTGACGATCCCGTCTTGAACCCAACCTGATTCCACAACGCGCTCAAACGTTGCATTTGCAGTCTCGAGTTTGTGCGCGTCATATTCGAGCAACGCGTAGAACGGACTCGCCGTCGTAAATGGACGTGGTAAGTCTCGATGCGCTAGTACTTTCTGTAACGCTAGTTCAGAAAAAAACTCGAACGCTGATAGTTCCAGACTGCCTTGAAAGGCGCGTAGCACATTCAGAATATCGCGCAGTTCGGATATAGCAAGTACCATCACCTGTTGCTCTTCAGGTTGCGGGATCAGTCGCATTTCCGCTTCGACGACGATTCCTAGCGTTCCTTCCGAACCAACAAATAAGTGGCGGAGGTCATACCCGGTCGCGTTCTTCACAAGCCCGTGATTGAGACGCAAAACCTCGCCTGTCCCGGTGACCACAGTGAGTCCAGCCACCCAGCGACGGGTCATCCCATATCGAATGACTCGAATACCGCCAGCGTTGGTGGCGACATTTCCGCCGATTTGACTAGAACCTGAGGAGGAAAAGTCAACGGGATAGAACAGGTCGTGTTCGTTTGCGAAATCTTGGAGTTGCTGAGTCACTAAGCCAGCTTGGCAATGCACGATTTTGTCAATTTCGAAGAACTCCAGAATCTGGTTCATGCGATCGAGTGACACGACGATCTCCTGATTTGGAGCGACCGCGCCGCCAGAGAGCCCTGTACGACCCCCGGAAGGTACGAGCGCAACACCCCATGCAGGAGCGCTCTTCACTAGCTGCGCAACCTGATCGATTGATTCAGGGAACACCACAGCAAGTGGGTCGACCGTGAAGCTCCTGGTCCAGTCAGTTCCCCAATTCGCGAGATCGTCAGAATCGGTTTTGATTTGATGAGCACCAAATACGTTCAACGCTCTCGACTGAAACTGCTCGGTTGCAGTTGTGTTAGAGGACATATCAGTCTCTGCTGACGAAGGAACGCATGCGTGTGAAGGAGCGCATCATGGTTTCTGTTTCAGCACCTCAATTCCCGGTAAGCTCTTACCTTCGATAAACTCGAGAAATGCGCCTCCGCCAGTAGAAATGTAGTCAATGCGGTCCGAAATACCGAATTGCTCAATCGCGCTTACGGTATCGCCGCCACCCGCCAGTGTAAACGCTGATGAATCCGCAATCGCATCGGCAACTACGCGGGTTCCGTCGGCGAACTGTGTGAACTCAAAAATACCCATGGGACCATTCCAGATCACGGTACCGGCATTTGCGATTATTTTGCTGTAACGACGTGCAGTTTCGGGTCCGATATCCACGATTGACTCGACTCTCGGAACGGACTCGATCAATCGTAGAAATGCGTGACTCTGCTCGCTGATGGATTCAGCTGTCATGACGTCAACCGGCAGAGGAAGATCTGTCGCCAGTCGAATCGCTTGAGCGTCGTCAATGAGATCGTTCTCGACAAGCGAATCACCGACATCGTATCCTGCAGCCAGCAGAAACGTATTAGCCATTCCACCACCGACCAGCAATGTGTCTGCGATGTCTTTCAGATTATGTAGTACTTCAAGTTTGCCGGATACCTTGGCCCCACCCACGACGGCGACTAGCGGTCGCTTCGGGTTCGCTACGGCTCGTTCCAAGGCTTCGATTTCCGATGTCAGCAGGAATCCCGCGCAGGACTCCTTCGCGTACTCTGCGACACCATGTGTTGATGCATGCGCACGATGTGCAGTCCCGAATGCGTCATTTACATAGATGTCGCAACGTGATGCGAGCGCACGTGCTAGATCAGAATCGTTCGTGGTCTCCCCCGCTTCGAAACGAATGTTCTCAAGGAGTTTGACCTCGCCGGGATTTATGTCGACGTTGTACTCACGCGTTTGAATGAGGTCAACAGGGCGCTTAAGTAGGTCTCGGAGTCGATCGGCAACAGGTTGAAGCGAAAGGTCGCGGTTAGTTGCCCCGGGCTCTGGACGACCCAAATGGGATATCACCAGCACTCTAGCGCCTTTCTCGAGTGCGAACTCAATCGTCGGTAGCGAAGCGCGTATTCGCAAGTCATTCGTAATCGTAGTACCGTCGAGCGGAACGTTTAAGTCTGCTCGGATAAGTACTCGTTTGTTACGCAGGTAGGTGTCAGCTAACTTGTTGACGACCATGCGTTAGGTGAGCAAATTGACTGCGGCTTGTACGACATTTTCTGGCTTGATGCCGAGCTCTGCCATTACCTCAGGACCAGGTGCGGATAGACCATAACGAGCGATACCAACAACATCGCCGTCGAGACCTACAAATCTTCGCCAGTAGTCTGGGTGTGCCGCTTCAACTGCAATACGTATACGCACGTCCTTCGGGAGGACAGACTCCCGATAGTCGACGGTTTGAGCTTGGAATCGATCAACGGATGGCATTGAGACGACCCGAACGCCGTAACCATCTGCCTCTAATTGATCTGCTGCGGCTTGTGCTACCTCGACCTCGGAGCCGGTGGCGATCAAGATCAACTGCAGTGTAGATGACTCACGTCGCAGCGTGTAACCACCTTTCGCGATGTTGCCAAACGTTTCGGCATCGCGGCTTTGCGGCTGAGTCTTTTGTCGAGTGAGTACGATCGCGCATGGTCCGTCGGTCCTCTTCAAGGCTTCCCGCCAAGCAATCGCAGTTTCAGGGACGTCACATGGGCGCCAAACAGCGAGATTCGGCGTCGTCCGCAAGTTAGTGAGTTGCTCAATCGGTTGATGGGTTGGACCATCCTCGCCTAGACCTACAGAATCATGGGTATATACGAAGATATGACGGAGCCCCATGAGCGTAGCTAACCGTACTGCGTTTCGGGCGTACTCCATGAACACGAGAAATGTGCCGGTATATGGGATGAAGCCACCGTGGAGCGACAGTCCATTTGCGATGGCAGTCATACCGAATTCCCGTACGCCGTAGTTCAGGTAGCGACCACCTTCCCACAACCATCCTGCGCCGTTCCATTGCGTGTTGTTGGAGCCAGTCAGGTCGGCAGATCCCCCCAGCAGTTCCGTAACTTTTGGCCCGAGCACATCAAGGCACTGACCGGAAGCTTTGCGGGTCTCAAGGGAAGCGGCTTCGGTCTGCCCTCTTTGTGCGAACTCTGTGATCGTCTCATTCCACCCTTCGGGCAATTCGCCTTCAATACGTCGTACCAGCTCGCTAGAAAGTTCAGGATGCGCCTCGGCGTAGGTGGACATTAGGGATTTCCACTCGTATTCGAGCCTTTTTCCTCGTTCTGTCGAATCCCATTCGGAGTAAATCGAATCAGGTACAGAGAATGGCTCATGTGACCAACCCAGCTGCTCGCGCACGAGCGCGATTTCGTCATCGCCGAGTGGCGAGCCGTGTGCGCCCGCTGTTCCACCCTTATTAGGTGCGCCGTAGCCGATCGTGGTTGTGCAACAGATTAATGTGGGTCGATCACTTGGCTCACAAGCCGTTTCGAAAGCTCGATTAATAGCTTGAACGTCGTGACCATCGACATCATCAATCACTCGCCAGCCGTATGCCTTGAATCTGTTTGCGACATTTTCGGTGAACCAATATTTAGTCTCACCGTCGATTGATATGCCGTTGCTGTCATAGATGACAATCAATTTGTCTAGACCGAGTGTCCCGGCTAAGGATGCGGCTTCATGTGAGATACCTTCCATCAAGCACCCGTCGCCAACGCATGCCCAGGTGCGATGGTCGACGACACTAAATCCTTCACGATTGAAATCATTAGCGAGCTGTTGTTCCGCTAACGCCATGCCGACCGCGTTAGCAAAACCTTGACCGAGCGGACCTGTCGTGGTTTCGATACCGGGGCATTCGCCGTACTCTGGATGACCCGCTGTTCTCGAGTGGAGCTGGCGAAAATTGCGGATATCGTCGATCGTCACGTCGTATCCGGTGAGGTGCAGTACGGCATAGAGCAGCATTGAACCATGCCCGTTTGAAAGAACGAATCGGTCGCGATTGAACCAATTTGGATTCTTCGGATTAAAACGTAGGTAATTTCGCCACAGAACCTCTGCTACATCCGCGAGTCCCATTGGCGCGCCGGGGTGACCCGAATTCGCCTGTTGGACAGCGTCCATAGCCAATGCCCGTATAGCGTTGGCGCGTTCTTTGCTGGTGTCCATAAGAGAGGTGTGAAAAGCGAGCGGCTAATTTTGCACACGCGGATTAAAGGTCTATTCGAATATCACTAATTCTTAATTGATATATATAACTTCTTCATGTCAAGTTAAATATAAAAGTGGATAGAGAGGAATCGCGCTTACATACTTTTTACGTTAGATATAAAAACGTCCTGCTCCTGAGCTTAGTTCATTGAAAAGGAAGTAAGTCGGCGGAATGTTCCCGCTGCACCCGCAACGGCGGCGAATTCTCTGCATACAATACTTCGTTCACTGAAATTCGCCCGCTGCGTTGTCTTTCACATGCAGTGAATTGGGAGCTTGTATTGAGCGAGTACCGAACATTCACCTCTGAGTCGGTATCAGAGGGTCACCCCGACAAACTTTGCGATCAGATTTCTGATGCGGTTCTCGATGCTGCGTTAACGAGCGATCCGAACGCACGAGTTGCATGTGAAACGCTGCTAAAGTCGAATACCGTGATCATCGCAGGTGAAGTTTCGACCCGTACGAACCTGGATTACGACCATATTGCTCGTCAGGTATTGCGCGATGTCGGATATACGAAAGAATTCGGTATTGACTACGATGCCTGCGAAGTCTGCGTGATGGTGAATGAACAATCAAGTGACATCGCAACAGGAACCAAGGTTGGAGAAGCCGAAGCGGCACAGGAAGAGGTAGGTGCAGGCGACCAGGGCATGATGTTTGGATACGCCTCCAATGAAACCCCTGAGCTGATGCCCGCCCCGATCATGTATTCGCATAGATTGATGCGAAAGCATGCAGAAGTGCGGCGCAATGGCATGGATTTCCTCGGACCAGATGCGAAGTGTCAGCTGACGTTTGCTTATGAGAATGGTCGACCAAGTGCAATAAAAACCATCGTGTTTTCGGCACAACACGACGCCGAGCTGGAAGATGAATTCGTTGAACGTGAGGTGACTGAAAACATCATCAGGCCAGTTCTCACTGAGAACTTCGATATTTCAGATGCGAAAATCTTCGTAAATCCTTGCGGTCCATGGACGCTGGGAGGACCGGCGGTCGACTGCGGTCTAACCGGGCGCAAGATTATTGTCGATACATACGGAGGGATGGCTCGTCACGGGGGCGGCGCGTTTTCCGGCAAGGATCCGACGAAGGTGGATCGTTCAGCCGCCTATGCGGCGCGTTATGTGGCAAAAAACGTAGTTGCCGCAGGATTGGCAGATCGATGCGAGGTCCAAATCAGCTATGCGATCGGTCAAGCACAACCCGTTGATGTGGTCGTCAATACGTTTGACACGGCAGCGGTAGGGGTTGACGACGAGAGTATTGGTTCACTCGTCACCAAGCACTTTGATTTGAGTGCTGGCGGAATCGTTGATATGCTCAAATTAAAAAATCCCATTTACCGGCGAACAGCGACGTTCGGCCATTTCGGTCACACGGACGACGAGTACACGTGGGAGAGTACGGACCGAGCCCAGCTACTTAAGGCGGATGCCTTTGGTACGTAGCGATTTCGCCCACCTTAGTTTCGAGTTTTTCCCGCCTAAAACGCCTCGTGAGATCCGGAACCTCCTTCGGACCGCAAGTCGACTAGCCGAATTTGAACCAGATTTCTTCTCAGTAACCCACGGTGCGGGTGGTTCAGCACGAGAAGGAACATTGGAAACCGTTCGCTTGCTTCGTGATCATGGATTCAACGCGATCCCTCATGTAACGTGGGGAAGCGACTCCCGAAGCGAAATGGTGACATTGCTTGAGACGTATGTGGAGATCGGCGTCTCGGAAATGGTGGTATTAAGAGGCGACATCAGTGAAAACTCGTCTGGCGAAATGCCCTTTCGATACGCGCACGAACTTGTGGCACTTATCCGCGAGGAAGTGGGAGATCGATTCAGATTACACGTCGGTTGCTACCCAGAAATGCACCCAGCGGCTAAGTCAATTAGTGACGATATCAAGCGATTGAAGGAGAAAGTGGACGCGGGGGCAAATTGCTGCATTACTCAGTATTTTTATAACGCCGATGCATTTCCGGCATTCGTAAATAGTTGCCTGAGTGCTGGGATTGATGCTCCGATCGTTCCAGGTGTCATGCCAATTGCAAACTTTGAGAAACTGGTTCAGTTCTCGGAGAAATGTGGCGCTGAGATTCCGCGGTGGCTGACGATGCAGCTACGGGCACTGGAATCTAACCCTGAAGCGCTACGTGCGTATGGCGCGAACTTCGTTGCGAAATTGTGCCGTCGATTGATGGCGGATGGTGCCTGTGGAATTCATGTCTACACGCTGAATCTGGCACGACCTACGCAAGCTTTTCTAGGTCAGCTTCTTAGATCGTAGTCACTGTCGAGGTTTCTTGTCTTCATCTGTTGTGAGGGACAGCAGCTTAGATTCAAGCTCCGTCAGCGTTGTGATTGACTCATATTCGAGGTCTCGGTGGTCGACTGTTGCGCTTAGTTCTCCGCATGTCCGAACGATCAAGTGTACGTGCAGTTGTTGGGCACGCGAAAGCACATTGGTGTACGTTGAGAGATCTCTGTATTCAAGGTATATCGCGTGCGGTTTCTGCTCTTGGAGCGCAGCCATTGCGACCAGATCGCCATCGGCAAATGAAACTTGGCTAACGTGTCGACTCACCTGTGAAGCGAATGTGGCATCCCCGAGCGCGAGTAATCGGAGCATCGCATCTGGTTCCGCACCGCCGGATGGCGGACGAGATTCATCAAGGTCATCCAACGAAAGTAAGACGACGAGGCGGCGATCTAGTAGCCTCACGCTGCCTCCAACGTGAATCGTTACGTCGAATGTGTCCCCAACGACCAGCTGACCCGGTGACTCGATTTGATCTACAAACAAAGCGCCTGATCCATCGTCGTCCTTAATTAGGAGACATGCCTCATGGTTTGTCTTTGAAGGACCTAAGCCTTTTACGTGTAAGATTCTGCTGCCGCTCTCAATCGATTGTTTGAAAGTCGTGTCGTTTACGCTTCGGGTATAGTCAATGTCGTTTATTGAGTTTGTCAATATTGCGTACTTTGCGCCATCAATCTGAAATACGGTGACTGATTCCAGTCTGACTTTCGCTGGCAACTCTGTTCGCACTCGGATCGTTTTGTCGGGCGAGTCGATAGCGACGTCTGCTCCGAGGGCATTTAAATAATCGAAGAGCGCAGATGTTTGTACGAGGCGCTCGCCAGCCTCACAGGTGTCGGGAAGCAACACGTACTGTAGCTCATCAGCGTCATGCAGTGGTGCGTGAACACTAAGAAAATCACGCTCGATTGCCTTTGCACGTAGTCCGGCCAGGCCTGCTTGATCCATCTCGAGAGTTAGCTCGATTTCAATCACGTCTTGATTTGGTTTGATCGTTACGGTTCTATTCGTTGTCGCGTCGAAACTTGCTGTTAGATGGGTCACGAGTGACGTCAAAATCGGAGCGTACGTCGGGTGTACGGTACTTTCTCCGTCTACATTCACATTGACGCGCGTGCCGCCGAGTTGAAGGCTGAGCATTTCTTCGACGGTCATTAGCGGCACAACTTGACTGCCAGGAGGCGTAGTAGTTAGCGAGTCAAGTAGCTGCCGATGACGCGAAAGAACGTCGGCTGACGGTTTGCCTACTGCACTTGTACTGACGTACCGCTCCACGGTGTCGAGCGAGGCGTGTAAACGGTGGATCAAGTTTCGAAGCTGAAGGAGTTCATAGTTTGGGTCCACAGATCCATCGACAGCCGCAACTTCGCCCGCTTCAAACGCATCGAATCCACCTGAGGCTTCTAAGTCAATGCGCTCTAGTAAACGAGTCGCTCGGTCCTCGATAGAGACACCTTGGCGCGACATGCCGTCTTCGCTAAGGATCGCTTGGGCTTCACGAAACAACGCGGTCGTCTCTTCAGTTAACTGAATTGCACCGGCATGAAGTTGGTGGCCGTAATTCGCGAGCGCTTCGACTAATTCGGTGTTGGTGACAGCGCCTAAATTCAATGCACGTTCAAGCGTATCGCAAAGTTCGCCGAGCGCATCAATTGCAAAGTGTTCTTCGACGCAACGAGCAAGGCAGTCGAGTAACAATCGATGAGAAACAGAATCCGCCACGTTTACTTAATGGCTCTGATGTAGCTAACTGTGTTTTTCAGCGCGTAGTTGCCTAACGTCCTATCGACGTCATTATTGGTATGGTGTCTCTTACTCGAGTCAATCCATCGCCACGGCGTTAATTCGTCCTGCATGGATGCGTCCATTTAGTTAGACTTGACCTGTGATTACGTACACCTACAAGGCCAAGCTGAACGCGCACACGCATCGGAACCTCGCGGAGTTTCTCGAACAGCAACGCCTGCTGTACAACGGTGCGCTGCAGGAACGGATCGACTGCTA
>LXNI01001112.1_pt1 | contig 25788 bp, 27 predicted proteins | sample 809091 | NCBI WGS metagenome assembly LXNI01 (sample SAMN04870527, study PRJNA318959) | sponge metagenome | biome: 01000161; feature: marine sponge reef; material: water | host: Sarcotragus foetidus | place: Greece: Milos, Mediterranean Sea | collected 2013-05-29 | depth 5-7 m | reverse complement strand
CCAGCACCAGGCAGCCGCTGCTGTCCGCCGGCCAGTGGGTGAAGGCGTTGAGAAAGCCGGTCGCGTCGGGGAAGGTCTCGCACGCGTAGCCGGCCTTGCCGAGAGCCAGGGCCAGGGCATCGCGCATGGGTTCGTCGTCCTCGACGACGAACACGGTCTGACGTGATCGGCGGTTCTTGCTCATTCGAGGTCGTTGTCGTGGATCAGCGGCAGTGTAACGCTGAAAGTCGCGCCCCCGGCGTATCCCTCGGCGGCAGCGTTGTTGGCGTAGTGGAGGCGCCCATTGTGATTCAGCACCGCCGTCCGACAGATCGCGAGCCCGACGCCCAGGCCGCGCTTGCCGACGGTGCGGGTGGTGGCGAACAAGGCGCCCTCGATGTCGTCGGCCAAGCCCGGTCCGTGGTCGATCACGTCGATGCGCACATGCTCCGGGTCGTCGGTCGTCGTTCTCACGGTGATCGTATCGCCGTGCCGCCGGTCGGGGTCGGACATGGCCTCGATCGCATTGCGAAGGAGATTCAAGACCACTTGCTGAACTTGGACGGCGTCGCACTCCACGCCCGGCAGATCGTCTTCCAGTCTGAGGTCCACGGTGATGTTGTGGCTTCGCGCGTCCGGACGGGCAATCTCTACCACGTCCGTCGCCAGCGCGTTGATGTTGGCGGTCTCGTATCGTCCCTCGTCGCCGCGGATCAGGCCCTGCACACGTTCCATGACGAGGCCCGCGTGCAAGGCCTGTTCGATCACCTTGTCGAGCGCGGCGACCATTTTCCCGGCCAGCTGGGCACTGTCGGCGAGATCCCGCGCCGCCTGGGCATAGATGGCAATGGCGGCCAACGGCTGACTCACTTCGTGGACGATCGCCGCGGCCGTCTCGGCCATGGCGCTCAAGCGTCCGGTGCGATCGAGACGACTGCGGAGTTCACGGGCCTCGATCTCTGGTGACAGATCGTGCATGACGCCGGCGAAGCACGGCCCGCTGGCCGTTACGAACTCGCTCACCGCCAGGTAGACTGTCAGCGGCGTTCCGTCCTTGTGCCGGGCTTCGACCTGTCGCCCGACTCCGATGATGTGCTTCTCGCGGGTCGCAAGGTAGCGGCCGATGTAGTTGTGGTGGTAGCGGCGGTCGTGCGCGCGCATCAGGATCCCAAGCGTTTTGCCCACGGCTTCGTCGGCGGTGTAGCCGAACAGGCGTTCCGCAGCGCCGTTGTAGTACCGGATGACCCCCTGGTCGTCCACGACGACGATACTGTCGACCGCCGTGTCCATGATTGCTTGCGCGAGCGAGGAAGGGGTTGGGCCAGGTCGTGCGCCGGTCGACGACGTAGACACCTAGGCCACCGACGGGCATGGCTTCACACTTTCCCGTGTCCTGCCCGCCCTGACGTTTGGAATCTGCAACCAACGCTCCGAGTTGTGACCGTCAACCCTTGACGCCGCAACGGTGGGCGAGCGTGAGCCTCGTCAAACGCGTCGCATCGCAAGCCGGGACTGACGTCGCCGACGAAAGCGTGGCGTCGACTACACCGATCATTGGATTGGCGCGCCGTGACCTTGGATATAAGGGATTTCCGAGACAGCACGGTGGGCGTGACGGTCAGGCTCGCCCGAGCCACGTTTCGGCGATCGTCTCGGCCGCAACGGCGTGCGACGTGCGCCCGCGGGATTCGCGTTCGGCTCCCCTGGACCGGGCCTCGAACGTGCTCAGCCGTTCGTCGACGTGGTCGACGGCAAGTTGGTATCGCTCGGCGATCCGTTGCCCGAAGTCACGGGCCCGGACGGCCATGGGACTCGTGCTGCCGTCCATGTTCAACGGATCGCCCACGACCAGCCGGGTCGGGCGCCACTCGGCGAGCAACGCGTCGAGGGCCGGCCAATGCGGCTGGCCGTCCCGGGCCGCCACGGTCGCCACCCCGCGGGCAAGATTCTCCTCCGGCAGCGCAACGGCCACACCGATGTGCTTGAGGCCGAAGTCGAACACCAATGCGGACGCGGGCGCGGCTGCACGTCGGCGACGTTTCGCGACGTCGCCTTGACTCATGCGAGCCCGGCTTCGGCGCCGAGTAGGCGTAGGTCGATGCCCAGCACGTTGGCGACGTGGTCGAGGCGCTGTTCGAAGGGCAGTTCGAACAGCGCCTCGTGGGAACGCGGCGCGGTCAGCCACGCCGAGTCGGAAAGCTCGTGCTCCAACTGCCCCGGCCCCCAGCCGGCGTACCCGAGCGCGACAAGATACTGCGCGGGACCGCGATGGGCGCCGATCAGGTCGAGGATCTCCCGGCTGTAGGAGATCGCCAAGCCCTCGCCGGCCGGCTCGCTGGAGTCGATGCTCACTTCATCGCTGTGCAGGATGAACCCGCGCTGGGGTTCGACCGGCCCGCCGGCGGCCACCTGCACGTCGAGGCCGCCGTGGGAAGGAATCTCGAGCTGGTCCAGGAGCTTCGCGAGCGTCAGGTCGTAGGGATGGTTGACGACCAGCCCCTGGGCGCCTTGTTCGTCGTGGGCCCAGAGGTAGATGACCGAGTCGGCGAACAGGCTGCCGCGCAGCTTGGGCATGCTGATGAGAAACTGTCCGGTCAATGATTTCACTGGTGCTCGACCCCTAGGAAGAGTAACGACTGTTGCGGAAATGCCACGTCCGCTCGATTTCGAGCAGGTCCGTGGTTGCGCGCATTTTCGGCGAGAACGGCGCATACGGCGCCGCCAGGCGAACGATGTGCAACGCCGCCTCGTCCAGCGTCCGGTGGCCGCTCGTCTCGAGCACGCGGACGTCGCGCAAGGCACCCTCCGCCGTGATCGTCACGAGGAGTCGGAGGCTGCCGTTCAAGCCCCGTGACCTGGCTTCGCGCGGGTAGTTGAGGTTGCCGATCCGTTCGACCTTGCGCCGCCACGCCTCCAGATAATAGGCGAATTCCGGCGTGGTCGTGGTTCCGGCCAGCAGACGGCGAACACGCTGTGTCGGATTGGCGCGGGCCGTACTCGTCCTGTCGAGTGCGGCGATGTCGCGGGCGAGATCAACGACGGTCTTGCCCGCAAGAGGCCGGCCGATCAGTGCCGGGACAGGACGTGGCGGCTCGGCGGCTATGGCCCGGGGCGGCGGTTCGGGTGCGGGGACTGGTGCGACTGGCGTAGAGGGCACCACGACGGCATCGACGGTGGCCGCCGGGGTCGTCGCCTGCTGGTAGCCCGCCAGGGTGATCGTCAGCGATCGCGGCGTCCCGGGGGGTGTGAAACTCGGGAGGTCGATGCCCGCGAACAGGACCGCGTGCGCCGCCAGGGCGAGGACCAAGGCTGCAACGAAGCGGGGAGTGGTCGAGGCCCGGTGCATTTCGCCCACCGGCTTCAACGCCTCGAGTCCTGCGTGCGACTCAACCTGGCCTGCAGGCTGTCGAGGAGCGACCCGGCGATGTCCAGATCGAACTGCCGGTCCAACTCGCGGATGCACGTCGGGCAGGTGACGTTGATCTCGGTGAGGTAGTCGCCGATCACGTCGATGCCCACGAAATGCAGCCCGCGCTCGCGCAACGTGCTGCCGACGGCCTCGGCGATGGCCCGGTCGCGGTCGGACAGGGCTTGGCCGACGCCGGCGCCGCCGGCGGCGAGATTGCCGCGCGTCTCGCCGCGCATCGGCACGCGGGCAAGCGCGCAGGGAACGGCTTCGCCGTCGATGAGCAGGATGCGCTTGTCGCCGGCGCTGATCTCGGGGATGAACCTCTGCGCCATGATCGGGCTTCGACCGTTGTCGGTGAGGGTCTCGATCACGACGCGCAGATTGGGATCGTCCTCGCGGATGCGGAAGATGCTCATCCCGCCCATGCCGTCGAGCTTCTTGAACACGACGTCCTTGTGCTCGGCGTGGAAGTCGAGCAGGAGATCCTGCCGCGCCGCCACGATCAGGGGTGGCGTGCATGCGGGGAAGTCTGTCGCGAAGAACTTCTCGTTGCAGTCGCGCAAGCTCTTGGGTGCGTTGACCACCGTGGCGCCTTCGCGCTCGGCGCGCTCGAGCAGGTACGTGGCATAGACGTACTCCATGTCGAACGGGGGATCCTTGCGCATCATCACCAGGTCGATCACGGCGAGGGGCAGGCGGGTCTCCGGCCCCAGGCGGTAGTAGTCGGGGCCGTCGATCCCGTCGAGCGAGCGCATGGCGTCCGGCGTCAACGCGATGTCCCGCGACCAGGCCATCACCTGGCCATGCTGCAGGGCCAGGTCGTGCGGCCCCAGGACGGTTGTCCGCCAGCCGCGCGCCTGCGCGGCGCGGATCATGGCGAGCGTCGAGTCCTTCTTGACGTTGAACGTCGTGATCGGGTCGATCACGAACGCGACATGGACCATCGCGATCTGCCTTGGCGGGTCTGGGACGAAGGTGAATTCAAAAGTAACCGGGTTACGTCAACGCGACAAGGCGGTCGGGTTTTGGTAAGACGCTGTGCATGGATGCCCGTGCTCGGTATCGAGACGTGTCGGAGTCTCGGCACACGCCATGAGCCGCCAGGTCGCGCCCGATCTCAGCGCGCTGATCGCGGCCTGCATTGTCAGTGACGATCGGCAAACGGCGATCCCGGAGCTCAAGAGCCGACTGGCGAAGATCGCCGGTGCGGACGAGACCGCCATGCCGCTGCTTCGGGCCTTGGAAAACCTGCTCGATGGCGTTCTCGCGGACAGCGTGGTGCATGTGGCGCAGGCGATGGACGTCGTCGCCGAGTCAGTCGCGGGCCTGCAGGCCGGCCGCGGGCCGCGTGCGCAATCGGCAGCCGAGCACCGTTTGGACCTGATCGAGCGCATCGACCTCGTGGCTTCCGGGGTCGCGGATGTTGATCTGGATCGTTTCAAGCCCGCGTCGCCCGGTGCCGAACCGCCGCTGCTCACCGAGCGGGACGACGGTTCGCGCGTCGAGTTGGGGCTCTTCGACGAGCGGTCGGCCGCGGAGGCGCGGTCGGCTCCCGAAACGACCCGTGACGAACCGCGAACGGTGGCGGCGATTGTCGAAGCCATCGACGCGGTGGTTCTGCGCCTCGCCCGTCAGCTTGAAACTGTTCGCGTCCGTATGGGCGCCGGACAGGCCAGCGAGGCGCAACGGACGTTGGGCGAACTGTCGGAGACGGTCCGCGAGTTGCAGGACCTCAAGGATGCGCTGGCCCGGTGGTCCAAGGAGAGCGCTGCTCTGCTGAGCGGTGGGCGGTCGGATTAGTGTACCGTCTCGGAATACGTTGACTGTTGGAACGCCGTTCGGGCTCGCACTGTCGGACGCGACGCGAGGATGTGCCGCCGTCAAAACAGGTATTTGCGCACATGCCCGGTTCGCCGTCGAGCACGAACGTAATGGCACCGCATTTGAGAGGCGGCACACTAGCACGGCGCGCCGAGCCTTGACGGCGCGCGGACGTCCACGGAAGCACCGATCTGGCGCGGCGCGGCTTTAGCCGGACAGGCCCGCCACGACCGCGGCCGTTGGCGCGAGCTTGTTGAGCGTATAGAAATGCAGCCCCGGCGCGCCGCCCGTGACAAGGCGATCGCAGAGCCGGGTCACGACGTCGGCCCCGAACCGGCCGAGCGCCTCGCCGTCGGAGCTCAAGTCCTTCAGGCGGATGCGTATCCAACGGGGGATTTCAGCCCCGCACTTGTCCGAGAAGCGGACCAGGGCGTCGTAGTTCGAGATCGGCATGATGCCGGGCACGATGGGCACCGCGATGCCCGCAGCGGCGCAGCGGTCGCGGAAATGGAAATAGGCGTCGGCATTGTAGAAGTACTGGGTGATGCAGCCGTCCGCGCCCGCGTCCACCTTGCGCTTGAGGAACTCGATGTCCGCTTGCGCGGACGGCGCCTCCGGGTGGACTTCGGGGTAGGCGGCGACTTCCAGGACCAGGGGCCTCGGGGCCCGCGCGCGGATCAGGCGGACCAGTTCCTCGGCATGGCGCACGTGGGCTGCGGTCGCGACCCCGGATGGCACGTCGCCGCGCAGGACCACGAGGCGTTCGACGCCTTGACGCTGGTAGGCGTCGATGAGGTCGAGGATCTGCTCCGCGCTGTCGCTACCCCACGACAGGTGCGGCACGGCCTCGAAACCGGCCCCGCGCAGTTCGCTGACGGCCGTGAAGGTGCGGTCTCGCGTCGACCCTCCGGCCCCGTAGGTGACCGAATAGAACGCCGGGTTGTACTCGCCGAGCCGGCGGGCCGTTCGAACCAGGGCGGCGCGGCCGCGCGGGGTCTGCGGGGGGAAGAACTCGAAGCTCAGCGACACCATGCCGTTACTTCGCTTGGCTGTGGTTCAACCCGACAGACGAGCGGAGTGTCTTGCCCGCGATCGCGGCAAAGGCGCGCCGCGCCTTTGGCCTCAGGTGCCGTTCAGGGCGGCGCGGAGTGCTTCGGCCTTGTCCGTTCTTTCCCATGTGAAGGTTTCGTCGTCGCGACCGAAATGCCCATAGGCCGCCGTGCGCTGGTAGATCGGCCGTTTCAGATCCAGCATCTCGATCAGCCCGCGCGGTTTCAAGTCGAAGAATTCACCGATGAGTTGCACGATCCTCTCGTCGGCAACGGTCCCGGTCCCGAAGGTGTTGACGCTGATCGACGTGGGATCGGCGGTGCCTATGGCGTAGCTCACCTGGATTTCGCAGCGCTTGGCGAGACCGGCCGCGACGATGTTCTTGGCGACGTAGCGCCCGGCATATGCGGCCGACCGGTCGACCTTGGACGGATCCTTGCCGGAGAACGCGCCACCGCCGTGGCGGGCCATGCCGCCGTAGGTGTCGACGATGATCTTGCGGCCGGTGAGCCCGCAGTCGGCAACCGGACCGCCCACCTCGAAACGGCCGGCGGGGTTGATGTAGGTCTTGGTATTCGCGGTCAGCCAGTTGCCTGGCAGAACCGGCTTGATGATCTCCTCGGTGACGGCTTCATGGAGCGTCGCATTGTCCACGTCGGGCGTATGCTGGGTGGACAGGACGATGGCGTCGATGGCGATGGGCATGCCCGCAGCGTCGTAATGGAAGGACAACTGGCTTTTGGCGTCCGGGCGGAGGAAGTCGAGGCGGGTGCGGCGGACATCGGCGTGCCGGCGCATGAGCCGGTGGGCGTAGGCGATCGGCGCAGGCATCAGCACGTCGGTTTCATCGGTGGCATAGCCGAACATCAGCCCCTGGTCGCCGGCACCCTGTTCGTGTTCGTCGGTTTCGTCCACGCCCTCGGCGATCTCCCTCGATTGCTGGCCGAGCGCGTTGACGACCGCGACCGACGCGAGGTCGTAGCCGCTCCTGGGCTCGCCGTAGCCGATGTCGCGGATGACGCCGCGCGCGAGCTTGTCGATGTCCACCTCGGCGCGCGAGCGAATCTCGCCGGCGACGACGACCAGCGAGCCCTTGAGCAACGTTTCACAGGCGACGTGCGACTCGGCATCCTGCGCCAGCATGGCGTCGAGGACGGCGTCGGAGATCTGGTCGGCCATCTTGTCCGGATGGCCTTCGGACACCGACTCCGAGGTGAAAACCGAGTAATCGCTCATGGGCAAACGGGCCTTTTGGTGAAAAAGGGCGCGCATTGTACGCTACCGTCCCGACTCGAATTGCCGTGACAACGTGCGAGGCGTTGACGCATGCAGGACGTGACGCAAAGCGCGGATGTGCCGCCATGGATGTCGTAACCCGGGCTCCATTCCCGGTCCCGTCGCTTGCGGACGTCGACTTGGCCGGCAAGCGCGTGCTGATTCGGGAGGACTTGAACGTACCGCTCGAAGGCGGCGTCGTGAGCAACGCGTCGCGGATCGACGCGGCCTTGCCCACCATCGAACGGTGTCTGGCCGCGGATGCGGCGGTGCTTCTCGCATCCCACCTGGGGCGCCCGGACCCCGGCCGGCGGGATCCGAACCTGACGCTTGCGCCCGTCGCCGATGCGCTCGGTGCAAGGCTCGGCCGCCCCGTGCGCTTGGTCGAGCGGTGGCGCGGCGGCGTGGCCATCGAACCGGGGGAGGTGGCGCTGCTCGAGAACCTGCGCTTCGAAGCTGGCGAGACGGCCAACGACGTGGACCTGGCACGGGATCTTGCGGCGCTGTGCGACGTCTTCGTGATGGATGCCTTCGCGACCGCCCACCGCGCCCACGCATCGACCTGCGGTGTTGTCGAGGCAGCGGCGAGCGCGTGTGCGGGGCCGCTGCTCGAAGCGGAACTCGAAGCGCTCGCCCGCATTGTCGCGGATCCGGTGCGGCCGGTGGTGGCGATCGTGGGTGGCGCGAAGGTTTCGACCAAGCTGGCGATCCTTTCGCGGTTGGCCGACTTGGCCGATGCCGTCATTGTCGGCGGCGGCATCGCCAACACGTTCCTGCTCGCGACGGGCCAATCGGTTGGGGCGTCGTTGTGCGAACCGGGCCTGGTCGACGTTGCCCGGCGCATCATGGCGGCGTCCGAGGTGCCGGTGCCCGTTGACGTGATGACCGCGACGGCGGTTGATGCCGGCCAGCCGGCGCGACTGCGACTGTGCGAGGAGGTGGGCCGCGACGAGATCATCCTCGATGTCGGGCCTGAGACATGCCGCCGCCTGCAGCCTTTGATCGAGGGCGCTGGCACGATCGTCTGGAACGGACCGCTCGGCATGTTCGAGTTCGACCAGTTCGGGGAAGGAACCCGCCATCTCGCCGAGATGGTCGCGGCGTCGGCGGCGTTCTCCGTCGCCGGGGGCGGCGACACGCTCGCGGCGGTCGACAAGTACGAGGTCCGGGAGGAGATCTCCTACCTGTCGACCGGCGGCGGCGCGTTCCTCGAGTTCCTGGAAGGCACGACCTTGCCGGCGCTTGAAGCGTTGCGCTCGCGCGCTCGGGCTTGACGCAAGTCGGACGGCATTGCGCGGTCAAGGCACATTCCGCCCGGAGGACGGTTTCGGAGCGCGCTATCGGCGCTTCTTCGACCTCGATCTCGGGCAGTCCTTCCAGTGGTTCGAACACGACGGCCAGCGCCTTGCCGTGCAGCGCTTCGAACCGAAGGGTCCGGTCGAGGGCTCCGCGATCGTCGTGCATGGCTACTATGACCACGTCGGCCTCTACGGCCACCTGATCCGCTACCTGCTCGGCCGGAACTTGAGCGTCTTCGCCTACGACCAGCAAGGGCACGGCTTGTCCACGGGCCGGCGGGCCACGATCGACTCCTTCGACCGCTATGCCGATGACCTCGGCGCCTTGGTCGATGCGCATGCGAACGCCTTGGCGAAGCCAGGCTGGTTGATCGGCCAGAGCATGGGTGCCTCGGTGATCCTCGAACTGCTCGACACCCGGCCCGCCGGTCAAGCGGAAGCCTTCGAGCGCATCGTGCTGTTGGCGCCGTTGGTTCGCCCGGCATCGTGGCCGTTGAGCCGGATCACCTACGCCGTCGGTCGCCATGTCGTCGACGAGGTGCGACGCAAATTCGCCGCGAATACCGAGAACCCCGAATTCCTGGCCCTCGTGCGTTCCGACCCGTTGCAGGCACGCACGCTCCCCGTGGAATGGGTGACGGCCATGATCGACTGGAAGAACCGGTTCGAGCGGCGTGAACCGTCGGGCCTGCCCGTGTTCGTCCTCCAGGGCGGCCGCGACGGCACCGTGGACGGGCGTTACAACGTGAAGGTTCTCAAGCGCAGGTACGATGTCACCTTGCTGGCAATGCCGGAGGCACGTCACCACCTGGTCAACGAGACGGCGAGCGTCCGCGGGCGCATGTGGCGGTTTCTCGACGGGGTAGGAACTTGAGGCCGCCCAGTATGGGAACTGATAGTGTGGCCATGGCTCCGCTGCGGTGCTTGACGCCCGAAGGGATCGAGGAGTTCGGACGCTATTTGGGCGAACTTCGGGTTCGCGGTGACCACGTGCCCCCGAGAACGCTTCTCACCGACGACGCCTATTCCGTACCCGGCATGTTGGGCGATGTCACGGTTGCACGACGCGATTTCACGTCCCGACACCAGTTCGCCGAGTATATCGACCGTCGGTTTCGAGCCGCCGGTGTCCTCGTTGATGCGGACGAGCCGGGCATGTGGGAGTGGCTATCCCTGTTCTACTTCGACGCCGTGTGTCCGCCTAACAAGCAAGGTTTCAGGAAACCAGGTGTCGACGGTCGGCACCTCCTCAGGGATCCTGATCTCCGCCGTCGACACCGCCACCTGCTGCGCAGTCCGTACCTACTTTGGCGGCAGTACAGCGGCGGCCCGGATGGCGAGTTGGACCTGCTGCTCGGCTACGCGCTCCCGGTCCATGGGATTGCTGCGACGCACGTTGGCGAACGTCTACGGCTGATGTCGAGTCGCGGTGCGCTCATCGCAGCAAGCCGCCTTTATTACGACCGTGCGGCGCGGAAGCCGAAACGGGGATACTCGGATGATCGCAACGGTCTTCGCGCGTACTGCAGGTTCGTTAATAATCTGCCGGGATGCTTTGATCTGTCGGAGCTGTCGGCGAATTCCGTTGTGGCGTTGCTGCCGAGGAAGTTCGAGACTTGGTTTCCCGATGGGCGTTCATCGACGCGCGGTATGTTTGATGGCCTAGCCACGATGGACGTGTCTACTGGAAACGCCGTGGCCAAGCAATTGGACGACCTGCTCCAAGACATCCAAGATCGGCCGACCACCGTGAGTCAGAGCAAGGTGCGATCTGACCTGTTCCGAACGGCGGTCGTGGGTGCTTACGACGCGAAATGTGCGGTTTCCGACTTGGGACTCCGGCACGCCGTGGGAACTGAAGCGGCGCGCTACGAAGTAGAGGCAGCGCACATCATCCCGGTCGCGAGGGGCGGACGAGATCCTGTGCAGAACGGATTGGCGCTGAATCGGTCCATCCATTGGGCCTTCGATCTCGGCCTACTCTGGGTGGACGACCGCCTCAGGATCGCGACGGCGAAGGAAGTCGACAACGACCGGAGGAATCGATGGCTGAAGCAGTTTCAGGGGCGTCCACTCGCTTTGCCCGACAGTCCTCGTTACCGCCCGAACCTCGATGCGTTGCGCTGGCATGCCAACAACATTGCGCGGCCAAGCGTGTGAACACACCGTCGACACCCGACCCCATGGAGACGCTGCTACGCCAAGTGTTCCCGCCGTCGCGCATCACGTGCGCGCCGGACGACCTCGCCGTCTGGGGATGCGACTGGACGCGCAGCTACGAGGTCGCGCCGTCGGCCGTCGTGTTCCCCGAGAGCCTCGAAGACGTCGTCGGCGTCACCAAGCTTGCGAATGCCGAAGGGCTTGCGCTGGTGCCCTCCGGTGGTCGAACGGGCCTGTCGGGCGGGTCCGTGGCGAGTCACGGCGAAGTGGTGGTGTCGTTCGACCGCATGAACCGGGTCTTGAGTTACGAACCGGCGGATCGGCTCGTACGCTGCCAGGCGGGCGTCGTCACCCAGGCCCTGCAAGCCTTCGCGGAGGAACAGGGCTTGAGCTACCCGGTGGACTTCGCCTCGGCGGGCTCCAGCCAGGTTGGCGGCAACGTCGCGACCAACGCCGGCGGCATCAAGGTCATCCGCTACGGCATGACGCGGGATTGGGTTGCGGGCCTGACGGTGGTGACCGGCTCGGGCGACGTGCTGAGACTCAATCGAGGATTGGTCAAGAACGCCACGGGCTATGATCTGCGCCACCTGTTCATCGGCTCCGAGGGCACTCTCGGCTTCATCGTCGAGGTCGAACTCCGGCTCACCGATCCGCCCGCCCCGAGCCGGGTCATGGTGCTCGGCCTCGACCGGTTCGCCGATGTGCTCAAAGTGCTGCCGGCGTTCCAGGCTCGTCTCAAGCTGTCGGCGTTCGAGTTCTTCTCCGCGCTCGCACTCGCCAAGGTGGTGGCGCATCGTGGCCTGTCGGCGCCGCTGGCGGCGCCGACGTCGTTCTACGCGCTGCTGGAATTCGACGACGCCGACGAGGCCGAGGCGTTCGCCGCTTTCGAGACGGCGTTGGACCGGGGTTGGGTCACAGACGGCGTGATCAGCCAGTCCGAAGCGCAGGCGCAGGCGCTGTGGGCCTTGCGGGAAGGCATCACGGAGAGCATCGCGCCGTACACGCCCTACAAGAACGACCTCGCCGTGCGGATTTCCGACGTGCCCGGATTCTTGAGCGATGTCGACCGGGTGGTCGCCGAGAACTATCCGGACTGGGAGATCTGCTGGTTCGGTCACATCGGCGACGGCAACCTGCACCTCAATGTGCTCAAGCCGCCCGGCCTCGGCATGGCCGACTTCTACGCGCGCTGCCACGCCATCAGCCCGAAGCTGTTCGAACTGGTTCGCGAGCGCGGCGGCAGCATCTCGGCCGAACACGGCGTCGGCCTGCTCAAGCGCGACTTCCTGGACTATTCCCGAAGCGCCGTGGAGATCGACGTCATGCGGGCGGTGAAAGCCGTGCTGGATCCGAACGGGATAATGAACCCCGGCAAGCTACTCGCGTAGCTCGACGCCGTTCGGCGTACCGACCAGGATTGCCTCGGGGCGAGTCTCGCGCGCGAAGAGCCCGTTCTCCACCACCCCGGGGATGGCGTTGATCTCGGCTTCGAGGCTCGCAGGGTCGGCGATGGCGAGGCCGTGGACGTCGATGATGTCGTTGCCGTTGTCGGTGACGAAGTCCTGTCGATGGCGTGGTTGGCCGCCGAGGCAGGCTAGGGTGCGCTCGACGACGCGCCGGGCCATGGGAATGACCTCGACCGGCAACGGGAACGTGCCGAGGACGTCGACCATCTTGCTGTGGTCGACGATGCACAGGAACCGCGTCGCGGCGGACGCGACGATCTTTTCCCGCGTAAGCGCCCCGCCGCCGCCCTTGGTGAGCGCCCGACCTGGTTCGACCTCGTCCGCACCGTCGACGTAGACGGTGATCGTGTCCACGTCGTTCAGATCAAGGACCTGTATGCCCCGCCCCTCCAGGCGGGCGGTGCTCGCCGCGCTGCTCGATACCGCGGCGCGAAAGCGATGGCGCAGATCCGCGAGCGCATCGATGAAGTAGTTTGCGGTGGTTCCGGTGCCCACGCCGAGGATGCAGTCCGATTGCAGGAGCGGCTCGATCCTGGCGATGGCGGCCCCGGCAACGTCGCGCTTCTGCTGTTCCTGGGGTGTCAGGACGAACCTATGCGGGGCTTGCCCGCATCGGCCTCCTCTGCAGGCAGGACGTAGCGAACGTATTCCTCCTCGAACACGAGCCTCCGGGGATCCTTGACGTGGTCGACGTAGAGCCTCCCGTCGAGATGATCGAACTCGTGCTGGAAGACCGTGGCGAGGAAGCCGTCGGCCGAGATGGTCTCGCGTTCGCGCTTGAGGTTGGTGAAGTGCACGCGGATGTGCTGCGGACGTTCCACGAAGCCCCGCAGGCCGGGCACCGACAGGCAACCTTCCCAGTAGCCTGCGGTGTCTGGCCTGACGATTTCGATTTGCGGGTTGACGCAGATCGTCAACTCCCGGCCCTCCAACTCCCCGTAGCGCGTGGGTCCGGCCGGGATCTCGACGACGGCGAGGCGAATGCCCTCGTTGATCTGCGGCGCCGCGAGCCCAATGCCGCCGTAGTCGTGCAGGGTGTCGATCATGTCGGCCACCAGACGATGCATGGCATCGGACCCGATGTCTTCCTCGTCCACCACCCGCGCGGGTCGGCGCAGTGCGGGGTGGCCCATGCGGATGATCTTGCGGACGGCCATGGCGAGACTCTCAAGGGCTGGAAGCGCGAAGCGGAACGCCGTTAGCGAGTATCGGCCAACGGGGCGAAGGATTGCCAGCCGCACTCGGTGACGACGGCCGTGAGCGGCACGTCGTCGTCCGCCGTGGGTACCGAAGCGGCGCGCTGACATTGGTGGGCCACACCGACGCGGTGCTGGTCGGGATGTGCGCGGAAGTACCGGTCGTAGTATCCGCCGCCCATGCCAAGCCGCGCCCCGGTGGCGTCGAAAGCGACGAGCGGCGCCAGGACAAGAGTCGGCGTACGCCAGGCTGGCCCGGCGGGTTCACCGATCCCGAAACGGTTGCGGTGCATGGGTTCGCCCCGCCGGTAGGCCGCGAAGCGCAAGTCCCGGCGTTCGATGACAGGCACGGCGACGGCGACTCCGCGCTGCCAGCAGACGTCGATCAGCGGTGTGAGATCCACCTCGCCGTCGCGCACCAGGTAGACGCCAACGGTGTCGCCATCGTGGAGGCGAGCGGCAACGGTGCTCGTGACTGCGCTGGCGTGCGATGCCTGTTCGGCGGCCGACAGGCCCCGGCGCCTCTCACGCATACGTTTGCGCAGGGATTGCTTGCGCGCGGCTAAACCAATGCTCACAAGTCAGCTTGACCGCGGGTCGATTGCAGTTGGGTCGGGTCTTCCACCCGTCGGGCGTCCGTGCTTCCCTCTGCGGTGGAGGCCCGATCAAGCTTGTCTCCCGGCGATGCGGCTGCTTGGTAACCCTGAACCGTCCGGTTCAAGGCGGGTGTCCGTGCCCGGTTCCTAAGGCTCCCCGCAGCGGCAGCGTGCGCATCGCTTGACGCTTTAGGTCTGCACACCGCAATCGGTGCCGAACACCCTTTCGTTTCTATAACGGCTCAAGGATGACGCCAGCTGGCCAACACCCCAGGAGACGCACCAAGTATAGCTCGCCCGGCCGCGATGGTGGGTAGGCCTACGCCTCGTTGGGTTGCAGTTCGCTCAGCGCGCCTTCGACACGGCCGGTCAACTTGGCCACGTCGGCAGTCAAGGCGTCGAGCTGGTTGCGCAAGCGCAGGTTGTCATGGGCGATGTTGAGGGCCGTGATGACGGCGATCCGGTCCAAGCCGAACACCTTGCCGCCGTCGTGGACATCGCGCATGCGGCCGTCAAGATGGCGGGCCGAGGCGATCAGGTCGTTGACCTCGATCTCGTCACAGCGGACCTGGTATTCGTGGTCGAGGATCTCTACGGCAATCGTAGTCTTCGGCACGTCGTTCTCCTGAACACTACTCGGTTGCAGCCTCGGGAACCGGCGGCGCATCGCCGCCGGCCACGCTGGCTTCACGGCCGCCCTCGGGCTCATCGAGGCTGCGTAGCCGGCCGATCATCGCGTCGATCTTGCTCTTCGCCAGTTCATTGCGCTCGTTGAGCCTTGCCCTTTCCGCCCGCCAGGCTGCCTGCGCCTCGTTGAGGGCCTGATTCTCTCGGGCAAGGGTTGCACACAGGGCGATGAGGTCGTCAATCCTGGATGCCAAGGCGGCGGTAGTCGTCTCTTCCATGACCACTCATACAAGTTTCTTAAGCCAAGAACGCACGCGCCCTCGTTCGCTCACTGATTGTGCCTTTGATCCTCAATGCTGTGAAGGGCTGTGAATGTGAAGGGCCGTGAAGGCCCGCCGCCGACTTGACTGTTTGCGTGACCGCGGTTGTTTGTCGGTGACGGCGGCAGCTACACCGCAGGCGCGGTGCGCTTCGCGAACTCGCCACGTGCCGCCGACGCGCTTAGACTTCCACGCATGGTCGCGCCGGAAGACATCCGCGATGCCGCCGTGGTCGGCGGCGGCATCGTCGGGCTGGCCGCTGCACTGGCGCTGGTGGCGGCCGGCTACCGCGTGGCGTTGGTGGAGCGGCGCCCGCCCACCCGGCTGCGCGGCAGCCTAGGCTTCGACATCCGCACGGTGGCCCTGACGCCTTCCGCGGCCGCATTCGTCTCGGACCTCGGTGCGGACCCGGACGATCCGGCCCTGCGCGACATGGCGACGATCCGGACGATGCGCATCTGGGAGTTCGACGGGTCGGCGTCGCTCACCTTCGAGCACCCGTGCGCCTTGGCCCGGGTCGCGGAAAACAGCGCCGTCACGACGGCGCTCTGGCACGCCGCCGAGCGGCACGCCGCACAGCGGCGCCTTGACCTTCTCGCGCCGGCGTCGGTGGTGGCGGTCGAGGCGAGCCCGGGCCACACCACCCTGATCCTCGATGGCACGGCCGATGGCGAGCGTCGCAGGCGCACCGTCTCTGCACGCCTGCTCGTTGCGGCGGACGGCGACAGCAGCGTTGTCAGGGAGCTCTCCGGGGTCGTGGTCCGGCATGAGCCGACGCCTTGGCACGGCATGCAGCGTGCCATCGCGACCATCGCCAGGACGGGGCGTCCGCACGGCGACACGGCTTGGCAGCGATTCGGCGCCACGGGTCCGGTGGCGCTGCTGCCGTTGAACGATGAGCGCCACGTTGCCGTGATCTGGAGTGCGGCCGAATCGGTCGGCGCGCACCTGGCTGCGCTCGACGACGCGGGATTCCGCGCTGCGCTCGCCGAGGAGACCGAAGGCATTACGGACGGCTTCGAAGCCGTCGATCGCCGGCGCTCCTTCCCGTTGCGACAGACCTTGGCGGCCGACATCTACCCGTCGCCCCGCACCCTGATCATCGGGGATGCCGCGCGGACCTTGCACCCTCTTGCGGGGCAGGGCGTCAACGTCGGCTTGGAGGACGTGCAGGCGCTCGCCGCGCAAGCGACCGGGGGTGGCGACCTCGGGGCCGCGGGACGATGGCGCGACTTCGCCCGAGCCCGCCGGGTCCGCTCCAGGGCCATGATGGCCACCATGCGCGCCCTGCTCACCGCGTACTGCGGTGCGAACGCGGGGAACCCGTGGATGCGGCTGGCCCGCAATACCGCCATCCGCGGCATCGACGCATCGCCGCCGTTCAAGGCGCACTTGGTCCGCGAAGCCTTCGGCTTGGGGCCGCTCGCTGGGTTCGGCCACGAGACGCGGCGAAGTCGCCGAGGGAGGTGATATCCCGTGAACGAGAAGAGAACCCGGCTATACGACGAACACGTCGCCGCCGGCGCCCGGATGGCCCCTTTCGCAGGCTGGGCAATGCCCCTGCACTATGGCTCTCAGATCTCCGAGCACCACGCGGTGAGGCAGAGTGCCGGGATGTTCGACGTGTCGCACATGACGGTGATCGACTTTTTCGGCACCGACGCCTTGCGGCTATTGCGCCTGACGATGGCCAACGACGCCGCGAAGGCAGTCCCCGGGAAGGCGGTCTACGGGGTGCTCCTGAACACCAACGGGGGCATCGTCGACGATCTCATCGTCTACGGTCGTGACGCGGGCTACCGCGCGGTCGTCAACGCCGCGACCCGCGACAAGGTGCTCGAATGGCTGCGCGGCCATGCAGGCGCCCTTGCCGTGGAGATGCGCGAGCGTACGGACATCGCCGTGGTGGCCGTGCAAGGTCCCGAGGCGCGCGCGCGGTTCGCAGAGGCGACCGGCATCGACACAGATGGTCTGGGCTCGTTCTCGTTCCTGGAACGAGACACGTGGATGGTCGCGCGCACTGGATACACGGGCGAGGACGGCGTCGAGGTGCTGCTGCCGGCCGCCGAGGCGGCAGCGCTTTGGCACCGCCTGGCGGGTGCCGGCGTAGCCCCGGCGGGCTTGGCGGCGCGGGACACTTTGCGCTTGGAGGCGGGTCTAAACCTGTATGGCCAGGATATGGACGAACAGGTGACGCCGCTCGAGTCCAACCTCGCCTGGACAGTGGCCTGGGCGCCCGAGGACCGCGACTTCATCGGTCGCGCGGCGTTGGCCCGGCAGCGCGCCGAGAAGCCGGCTCGCGTCCTCAAGGGCGTCGTACTGGGCGCCAAGGGCGTGATGCGCCAAGGCTACGAGGTGGCGACCAACTTGGGTTCCGGCGTCGTCACCAGCGGCGTGTTCTCGCCAACCTTGGGGTACAGTATCGCCCTGGCGCGTCTGCCGCGGGGGGCTGCGGGAGACTGCACCGTCAAGATTCGCGCGGCATCGGTGCCCGCGCGCATCGTTCGACCACCGTTCGTGCGGGACGGTCAACGGACTTTCGTTTGAGAGTACTAAGAGTACAAATATGAGTGAAACGCCTGCCGAATTGCGGTACGCCCGCAGCCACGAATGGGCGCATCTCCAGGACGGGGTGGTGGCCGTTGGGATCAGCGACTTCGCCCAGGACGCCCTGGGAGACGTCGTGTATGTCGAGTTGCCGGAGCTTGACCAGGAGGTGGCCGCGGGCGCGGAAATCGCCGTGGTGGAATCGGTCAAGGCGGCCTCGGACATCTACGCGCCCGTGTCGGGGACGGTCGTGGCCATCAACGACGCCCTCGAGGACGCCCCGGAGCGGGTCAACCAGGATCCCTACGGTGAAGGCTGGTTCTTCAAGCTCGAACCGCTCGACCCCGGCGAACTCGACAACCTGATGGGCGCGGACGCCTACCAGGACCACTGCGAGTCGGACGAAGCGGGGGACGGCTAGCGCCGGTCCGCCCCGGCAAGTCGGATCGCCCGTGCCATTCATCCCGCATACGGCCGACGACACGAGGACGATGCTCGCGCGCATCGGTGCGGCGTCGATCGATGAGCTGTTCGACGAGATCGACCCCGGACTGATGGGCGCCGACTTCGGCCCGTTGGCGGATGGGGTCTCGGAAATGGCCATGCTCGCGGCGATGTCCGAGCGCGCGCGACGGGATCAGGCGGGCCCCTGCTTCACCGGCGCGGGGTGCTACGACCACCACATCCCGGCGGCCGTCTGGGACATCGCCAGCCGCGGCGAGTTCATGACGGCGTACACGCCCTACCAGGCGGAAGCCAGCCAGGGCACGCTGCAGGTGATTTACGAATACCAGTCGATGATGACGGCGCTGACGGGCATGGACGTTACCAACGCCTCGGTCTACGACGGGGGCTCGGCGCTGGGCGAGGCCGTGCTGATGGCCGTACGCACAAGCCGTCGGCGGCAACGACCGGACGCCGGGCGCAGGACGGCGCCGGTACGCATCGCCGTGGCAGGCCCCTGCCACCCCTTGTATCTGGACGCGGCGCGAACGATCACCCGCAACCAGGGCATCGAGATCGGCGAACCGTTGATCGCCGCGGACGGTCGAGCGGACCTCGACGCCCTGGCAGCCGGGCCCGCGCCAGCGGCCGTCGTCGTCCAGCAGCCGAACTTCCTTGGCCTGATCGAACGGGCGGACGAGGTGACAGCCTGGGCGGCGAGCCACGGCGCGCTCGTGATCGGCGTGGTCAATCCGACGGCGCTCGCCCTGCTCAGGCCTCCGGGCGAGTGGGGCGGCGACGGCGCCGACATCGTCTGCGGCGACGGCCAACCCCTCGGCATCCCCATGGCGTCCGGTGGACCGTCGTTCGGGTTCCTCTGCAGCCGACAGCGCCTTGTGCGGCAGTTGCCGGGCCGGATCGTGGGCCGCACGGTCGACACCCGTGGTCGGCCCGGCTTCACCCTGACCCTGCAGGCGCGCGAGCAGCACATCCGGCGCGCCAAGGCGACATCGAACATCTGCACCAACCAGGGCCTGCTCGTGACCGCGGCGACGGTCTACCTCGCGCTGATGGGCGCCGAGGGACTGCGCCGGACGGCGGCCCGTTGTCACGCCCGTACGCGCGACCTCGTCGATGCCCTGACGAGCATCGAGTCGGTGACCAGGCGCTACGCCGGCGCGTTCTTCCACGAGGCCGTGATCGACATCGGCCGGCCCGCCGGACCGGTTGCCGAAGCGCTTGCGACGTCGGGCATCGTGGGCGGCCTGCCGCTTGGCCGCTTCCACCCGGAATTCGACGATTGCCTCCTGGTGTGTGCGACGGAGAAGCGCACGGATGCCGAGATCGGCACGTTCCAGGCGGCGTTGACGGAGGCGCTTCGCCAATGAGCGAGCGCACGCCAGCCGTCGAGACGACGACGATCTTCGATCTCGGTGCGCCGGGTCGGCGCGCGTATGCGCAATTCGCCCCCGACGGCGATGTCGGCGACCTGCCCCCGGATTGCCTGCGCGCGGGCGGTCCCGCGTTGCCCGCGGTCTCGGAACTGCAGGCCGTACGCCACTACACCAACCTGTCGCGACGCAATTTCTCGATCGACAACCAGTTCTACCCGCTCGGCTCCTGCACGATGAAGTACAACCCGCGCGGTGCCCATCGGGCCGCGAGCACGCCCGGCTTCCTCGACCGCCATCCGCTCGCCCCGGACGCCGTGAGCCAGGGATTCCTGGCGTGTCTGCACGAACTCCAGGAGACGTTGAAGGTCGTCACAGGCATGGCGGGCGTGTCGTTGACGCCGATGGCGGGCGCGCAGGGAGAGTTTGCGGGCGTGGCCATGATCCGCGCCTATCACGACGCACGCGGCGACCACGAGCGCAGCGAAATCCTGGTGCCGACGGCGGCCCACGGCACGAACCCGGCGACGGCCGTGATGTGCGGCTACCAGGCCCGGGAAGTTGCCGTCGACGCCGACGGCGACGTCGACATCGAGGCGTTGAAGGCCGCCGTGGGCCCGCATACGGCTGGCATCATGCTCACCAACCCGTCGACCTGCGGCGTCTTCGAACGGCGCATCGTCGCGATTGCCGCCATCGTCCACGACGCGGGTGGTCTTCTGTACTACGACGGCGCCAATCTCAACGCGATCCTGGGAAAGGCGCGGCCTGGCGACATGGGATTCGACGTGCTGCACATGAACCTGCACAAGACGTTCGCGACCCCGCACGGTGGCGGCGGCCCGGGCGCCGGCCCCGTCGCGGCGGGCGGACGGCTGCTGCCGTTCCTGCCCACGCCGTACGTGGCGCGTGGCGCGGACGCGTCGGGTCAGGACCGCTACCGTTGGCTCACCAGCGACGACTGCCCGCAGAGCATCGGGCGGTTGTCGGCGTTCATGGGCAACGCCGGGATCCTTCTGCGAGCGCTCGCGTACGCGCAGATGCTCGGTCGGGGAGGCATGCGTCGCGTGAGCGAGTACGCGACGCTGAACGCGAACTACCTGATGGAGCGGTTGCGCGCCGCCGGCTTCGAACTGGCCTACCCCACGCGCCGGGCGAGCCACGAGTTCATCGTCACTTTCCGGGAGGAGGCCAGGATCCTGGGCGTCACCGCCATGGACATCGCCAAGCGACTGCTCGACTACGGCTGCCACGCGCCGACGACGTACTTCCCGCTACTGGTGCCGGAGTGCTTCCTGATCGAACCCACCGAGACCGAAACGTTCGAGGAACTCGACCGCTTCGTCGATGCGCTGGTCCGGATTCGCGACGAAGCGCAACGCGACCCGGAACTGGTCAAGACCGCGCCGCACACGCTGCCCGTGACCCGCTTGGACGACGTCAAGGCGGCGCGGGAACTCGACCTGTCGGTCCGGCGGGCCGGTTGAGGCGGCGCCCGAGCGTCGCCATAATCAAAAGCGTCCACGCGGGCGTCGTATAACGGTCATTACCCCAGCTTCCCAAGCTGGTGACGTGGGTTCGACTCCCATCGCCCGCTCCATTCGCGACTGGGGTGCGTGACGTCCGATGCGGGCCGGGAGGCCCGCGTACCGATAGGGCCGCTTCGCCGTCAGTCGAACATGATCACGTTCCGCGCCACTTCGCCGGTCTCCAACGCCTGCAGCGCGTCGTTGACGTCGCCGAGCGCGATGCGCCCGGAGATCATGTCGTCCAGGTGCAGGCGGCCGTCGAGATAGAAGTCCACGAAACGCGGCATGTCGACGCGGAACCGGTTGGATCCCATGCTCGACCCCTGCAACGTCTTCTCGCGCAGGAACTCCGGCCCGTGGATCTCGACCATGGTGCCGACCGGGATCATGCCGATCACCGTCGCCGTCCCGCCGTTCCTGATGATCTTGAAGGCCTGCTCGGTCGTCGCCTTGAGGCCGATCGCCTCGAAGGAGTAGTGCACGCCGCCGTCGGTCATCTCGCGAATCGCCTCCACGACGTCCATTTCCGCGGCATTGACGGTGTCCGTGGCGCCGAACTTGCGCGCCAGTTCCAGTTTCGACGAGACCGTGTCGATGGCGATGATGCGCGACGCGCCGGCGATCTCGGCGCCGTTCACGCACGACAGGCCGACGCCGCCGCAGCCGATCACGGCGACCGTGCTGCCGGGCTCGATGGCGGCGGTGTGAATCACCGCGCCGACCCCGGTGGTGACCCCGCAGCCGATCAACGCCGCGCGGTCGAGCGGCATGTCTTGACGAATCTTGGCGATCGCGTGCTCATGCACCAGCATGGTCTCCGCGAACGACGACAGGTTGAGGAACTGGGCGATCGGTTCGCCGCCCGCCGACAGGCGCGGCGGCTCGTCGGGGCGGCGGGACAGTTCGGGTTCGTTGCACAGCACCATGCGCCCGGTCAGACAGTATTCGCAATGGCCGCAGAACGCGGACAGGCAGGTGATCACATGGTCGCCGGGCTTGACGTAGTGCACGTCGGAGCCGACGCGCTCGACGACGCCGGCCGACTCGTGGCCGAGCACGGATGGCAGCGGGTACGGGTACGAGCCGTTCTGGAAGTGCAGATCCGAATGGCAGACGCCCGCGGCAGCGGTGCGCACGAGGACTTCGCGCGGGCCGGGGTCCGCGGTGCTGACGTCCTCTATGGAGAGCGGTTGGTTCACCTCGCGTAGAACGGCTGCTTTCATGGGTCTCTCCTAGTCTGGGTGACCGCGGTTTTGTGTTTGCAGTCAGGTTGCATTCTCTGGCCGTCGGAACTTGGCGGGTTCTGGATAGGGCGCAGCCCCGCTAAGGGTTCGTTCAGGTTGCAGTGTAACGCCAGTCCGACGCGGTGCGCGGACGCCCCATCCCCTCATCCTGGGTCGCCCCTTCGCCCCTTCGTCCCTTTGCTCGGCTTGCACTCGTTACCGATGCCCGCCATGCTTACCCGTCTTGCTCGACACAAGGCTACGCCCAAGGGCGATGGCAATCAGACTTCCCGCCGTGACCGTCGCTCTGGCGATGGCCCTGCCCGCAGCGCACGCCTGGGCGTACGAGGGCGATGTGCATCAGCAACTCACCTTCATCGCGGCGCGGCAGTACAACCGCTGCGCGGAAGACACCCACCTGGCGCGGCTGACCTCGTTGCAGGTGCGCTACGTGGCGCTCGCCAATGCCAACCAGGCGGAGTCTCCCTGGTGGCAGCGGATGTTTCGGTGGGACTACTACGACCGCGGCGACCAGGCTGCCGGTCGCGTGATGTGGCTGTTCGAGACGCGCATGCACGACCGCTACGAAAGCGCGATCCGGCGGCTCAACGAGGCGCGAGACCTGAGCCGCCGCTTCACCAACTTGGGACGGGTCGTGAACCACGTTCAGGACGTGACGACGCCTTCCCAGGTCGCGCCGGTCTTCGCCATGCGCTGGTGGCGGTTCAGCGTCGCCGACCGGTTCAGCACGTATCCGGTGAACACGGGAGCGGTGCAGCGCGCCCTCGCCGACGACTGCACCGCGGTACGGGGCTCCGACGGCAACCTTAAGAGCCTGCTCGTCGACACGGCGGATCGCACGCTGGACTCCATTGTCGAGCCGATCCGCGGCATGCCGTCGACTTGGGAGGCGTTTTGGGAACTCGACAACGACCTGGGCGAGTTCGGCCGCTACGGTGACGCCGGCAACAGTTTCGGGCGCGACGCGCGATTTCGGTGTACCGAGGACGAGAGTCGGCAGTGCGTTCTGCTCGCGCGGGATCCGATCTACGCGGAGTACGCACGCGACCGGCACTTGGACGCGGTCAAGGCAACCATGACCGCGATCGCCATCGTCCAGGAGCAGTTCCAGGCTGTCGCGGCGGCCCTGGCGGTTCCTCCGGCGGAGATTGCCGCGCCGCCATCCGAGTCCCTTTAGAGTGCACCTCGGGCTCACCCCCTGGCACATCTCCGGCCGTGTCGATGCGCGTGAACTGGCGCGGCAGGGAGCCTTGGCGGAAAGCTGGGGCTACGAGTCGTTCTGGCTCCCGGAAAACCACTTCGGCGGCAGCGCGGCGATTCCGGATCCGCTCATGCTGCTCGCCGCCGTGGCGGCGAATACCACGACGATTCGCCTGGGCACGACGTCCTACCTTTTGCCCTTGCGCCATCCGCTGCAGGCCGCCGAACAGGTGGCGGTGCTCGACAAGCTCTCGGGCGGGCGGGTCATCCTCGGCGTCGGCCGTGGCTATCAGCCGGCGATGTTCGACGCCTTCTCGGTGTCGCGCAAGGACAAGCGGCGAATCTTCGAGTGGTGCTTGAGCAGCATGATCTCGGCGTGGCGCGGCGAGCCGATCCCGGTCGGCGAGGGGGGGGAGGGGCAGGAGGTCGTCCTCGCGCCGTTGCCGGTACAACAGCCGCATCCGCCGATATGGGTTGCGGCGTTCGGCCCCAAGGCATTGGCACAGGCCGGGCGGCTGGGCATGCCCTACCTCGCTTCGCCGATGGAGCCGGTCGAACGTCTGCGCGCGAACTACGAGCGCCACGCGGCGGCCTGCGCGGAAGCCGGTGCGGCCCGTCCGCCGGAAGTCCCGGTGATGCGTACGGTGTTCGTGTCCGACGACGAGAACCTCGTGGCGCGGGTGCGAGAACAGTTGGAAATCGGCGTCCGCGAAGTCGCGTCGAGCGGTCTGCGGCGCGGACTGTCGCTCGAACCCGACGACTGGGCGATCGTCGGCGGGCGGAACGAAGTGAAGGACAAGGTCGCCGCGTACGTGGAACAGCTCGGCGTAACGCACCTCGTGGTCACCCGTCTGCGCATAGGACGCCTGGAACCGGAAGCGTTGGAGCGGTCCGTCAGGGTGGCGGCCGAGGTGCTCGGCTAGTTTGCGTGACCGCGGTTTAGCTTCACAGTCAGCTCGCATTCTCTGGCCGTCGGAACTTGGCGGGTTCTTGCTGGGGCGGAGCCCCGCTAGCCTCTTCGCGGGCGACGTGATGGGGTTCGCTGCCCGGACCGATCTCTTCGCCCTTGCGAATGCCGAGGAACGGGCGCAGTACTGCGACGAGGCCGTAGATGGGTCCCGTGTCGACCAGGGCGACGGTGACCTTGAACGCGTAGCCCGAGGCGATGAACGTCACCAGTTGTGCGCCGAGGGCCGCGTTTTCGTCGATGGGCAGGGCTCGGGCCCAGAAGTGCGTGATGAGTATCACCGCGACGGTGTCCACCAACTGGCTGATCAGCGTCGAGCCGTTGTTGCGCAGCCAGAGGTGGCGGCCGTTGGTGAGCCACTTCCAGAAGTGGAACAGTTGCACGTCGCACCATTGCGCGACGAGGTAGGCGACCATGGACGCGGTCACTGCGCCGAACGCGAGGGTGCGGATCTCGAAGAACACCGGCAGCCTGCCCGCTTCGTCCGCCAGGAGGCCGCCGGTTTCGGGATCGGTTGCCTCGAAGCCGGGCAGCGCGCCGCCGATCCACAGCAGGAAGACCACCCACACGTTCAGCAGGAGGCCGACCCAGACGACCTCGGTGGCTCGTTTGCGGCCGTAGAGTTCGCTGATCAGGTCCGTGCAGATGAAGGTGACGGGATACGGCAGGACGCCACGGCCACCACCATCGGGATGCTCACGCCGAACACATCGAACGACAGGTCGATGAAGCGGCTGATGCCGAGGATGTTCAACAGCGACAGTGTGCCGAGAAAGATGCCGGAGAGCACGAGAAAGACGCGCTCGCGGCGCCGCTTGTAGTCCACTGTCGTCGCGCTCACCGCTCGACCTGGCCGAGATTGGCGTGGATGACGCTGCCGTTGATCACCGGCGAGGCGGCGGCCCAGAGCAACGCATCGGCGATCTCCCCGGGCTCGATCAGCCGGTTGAAGGCCGACATGCCGCGTACGGCATCCATCGCGTCCGAAGGCACGTGCTCGCGGAGCATCTCGGTATCGGTGAATCCCGGGCAAATGCAGGCGGTGTGTATGCCCGATCCGGCGAGGTCCTGGCAGCATGCGCGCATCATGCCGATCTGGGCATGCTTGCTGACCACGTACGAGTAGCTGCCGGGAACGGCCTTCTCGGACAGCGTCGAGCCGACGAACAGCACGCACGAGCCCGCGCCCATGTGCGGCAGCACCAACCGGTTCAGCGTATTGATGGCGACCACGTTGATGTCGAGTACGGTCCGCAGGTCGTCGCT
>LXNI01001111.1_pt1 | contig 25788 bp, 25 predicted proteins | sample 809091 | NCBI WGS metagenome assembly LXNI01 (sample SAMN04870527, study PRJNA318959) | sponge metagenome | biome: 01000161; feature: marine sponge reef; material: water | host: Sarcotragus foetidus | place: Greece: Milos, Mediterranean Sea | collected 2013-05-29 | depth 5-7 m | reverse complement strand
AAAAAGAGCGATAAAGGTGAATACAAAGCAGAAACAGTAGCCAAAGTAGACGATGCATCAATTGTTCCTTTGAGTTGGGCACAAAGGCTCAAACGAGTTTTTAATCTGGGGATTAACCGACGCCTTTTCTGCGGCGGTACCATGCGTGTTAATGCTGAATACAGGCTTTTGAGTAGCAGGCTCAACACCAAAGGCTGCCTGGTTATAAAATCTGTATAGAGATCAATCTGGTTGCGTGTAAGCCAACAACTAAACATCTTATCAGCCATTGGCAATCTTTCATTGGTGCGCTTAATTCGACGCGAAGTTCTCTCAAACTACCCGCCGTGTATACTTCTACGTTATCGTGAAAATACTGTATCAACATTTATCGTTACTTAGAGAATGGAATGCAAAGCGCTGACGTTACAGACGAAGTAAGAAGAGGTTAATTATCATTTTGCATTCGGTAATCTAAATGCCCAGAACCGATGCAAGTTAAAGTAGTCGTCGAAACAGTTTCTATTGGTTACTAGATCGCTTCTAATACCGTACTCATTTCAAGCCAACTTTCTTCAAGCTCACCGATTTGATCTTTCAAATTTAGTTGATCTCTCAGCAGAGATTGTAAATCGTCCCCACCCCCATTCTCATAGAGACTGGAGTCCGTTAATCCTTCTTCGACTTCACCCAGTTTCCGGTTTAATCTTTCAAGTTGCGTCTCAAGGGTACGAAGCTTTGTTTTAAGTTGACGTGCCTGTTTACCGCTGGCGCTATTGGTACGAATAGATGAAGTTGCCCCGCCGACTGGTTTTGTAACACGCTGATTGTGTTTCTTGTTGGCAGATTCTCCCGTTGTGCGCTTTTTTACTGGTTCCCGCAGACCGGCATCCTTGCTGCCTGCACCAGGTGTCTTGATGCCTTCAGTCAGCACAAAACGTCGGTAGTCTTCCAAGTCTCCATTGAATTCTGTCAATCTTCCATGGTCGAGCAACAGAAACGAATCGACCGCATTAGTTAACAAATGACGATCATGTGATATCAATAGAATAGCCCCGTCAAAGGTCTGCAGTGCTACTGTCAGTGCCTGTCGCATGTCGATATCCAGATGATTAGTAGGTTCATCCATCAATAGAAGATTGGGTTTTGAATAGGCGACCAGTGCAAGTGCGAGTCTGGCTCTCTCTCCTCCGGAAAAGATGTTGATAAGCTCGTTAACCCGATCACCCTTAAAGTCGAAGCCACCGAGATAGTTTCTGATTCCTTGATCGCTTAGCATTGGGTCAACCCTGCGGATAAGTGTGAGTGGTGTGATACCTAGATCGAGATCATCTACTTGGTGCTGTGAAAAATAGCCGATTTGAAGATTTTCACCCTCGATTCTGCGTCCGATGGTGCCGGTGTTGTCGCGCGCTTCTACAGACTTTTTCAGTAGTGGTAGTTCTCCGCTGAGGGACTTCATCAAGGTTGTCTTGCCGGCGCCATTATGGCCTAACAAACCAATCCTATCACCGGGATGAAGGCTGATGGAGACTTCGCTCAAAATAGGGTTCGTGTATCCGAGATTACATTGGTCGAGCAGCAGTAGTGGATCTGAACTCTTTTCCGCTGTTGGAATTTGGAATGAAAATGGCGAATCAATATGTGCCGGTGCAATCACTTCCATTCTTTCAAGCGCTTTTATGCGACTCTGAGCCTGGCGAGCTTTGGTTGCTTTGGCTCTGAATCTTCGAACAAAATCCTGCATGTGCCTTATTTCGCGCTGTTGTTTTACGTAGCTGCTCTGTTGCTCTGCTAGCCTCGCGGCTTTAAGGATCTCGAACTGTGAAAAATTGCCACTGAAGAGCTCAATGGATTTGTTGTAGAGATAGGCAATTGTATTGACCGTTTCGTCAAGGAACTCTCTGTCGTGAGAGATGAGAATCATTGATCCGTGATATTGCTTGATCCAGCTAGAAAGCCACATGATTGCATCCAGGTCGAGGTGGTTTGTCGGTTCGTCAAGCAGTAACAGATCTGCAGGTGACATCAGTGTACGTGCAAGATTTAGCCGAATTCTCCAGCCGCCTGAGAAAGAGGAAAGGGGCTCGCTAAATTCGTCAACCTGAAAGCCAAGGCCCATCATTAACTGCCCTGCTCTTGCATTTGCCGTGTAACCGTTAATGGAGTCCATTTGTTCATGCAAGGTTGCGAGTTTCTCAAACTCGCCATGCTGCTCGGCTTTGGTTATCGCCTGATCGATCCTAGCCCAGTGTTTGTCCCCTCTTTTGACATAGTCCAGAGCTAACTCAGCCGTTGCAGCGACTTCTTGCTCCAGGTAAGAGATCTCCATATTTTTCGGAAAATCGAGCACGCCGGTATCTGCTTCCAGTTCACCGTTGATGAGTTTGAACAAACTGGTTTTACCGGCTCCATTGGCCCCGATTAAGCCAACTTTTTGACCTTTGTGGATGGTAAAGCTGACATCGCTGAATAACAGGAGGGATCCCCTGCGAAGCGCCAGGTTAGCGGAAGTGAGCATGGAGTATCTGCAAGATTGGATTAAGCTGATGATAACATCTATCGGGTGATGCCAAGAAATGTTTGTCCTACGCGAACCAATTATTGAGTTTCCTTTCTTTCAGTTCATCAAGAGATGGACATTGTTTGACCTCTTGTGGAATGGTCGAAATGTATTTCAAAAAAATAATTTAATTGGAACGGTAAATGGTTTACTGTGGGTTTAGTCCTCACGAAGATGCAAATAGGAGAGATACAATGGAAGGTTCATCTTTCAGTACATTCTACTTGGGAGTCGCGATTCTGTGTTGCTTAGGGATAGCGATATGTTTCGCGGTGGTATGGATGTATAAAAATATTATCGAAACAAAAAGAATGTTGCAGAAAAGAGAACCTGACTTGAATATTCTAAGATTGAACACATTGTTTTACGCACTTTTAACGGTTTTTTTAATTTTTATAGGGGGCTACTTCGCTGCTATAGAGGGCTACTTCGCTGCTATGGTGATGGGCTTTTTAACTTTGTACACGTTTTACGTCATGGTTTATATTCGTCACAAAGCATAAAAGGAGGTTTCAGAAATTCAATAAAGGTTTTGTGTATCGTTAGTATATTCCAATATTTAAATGGTTCTGAACGAAGGTATTCAGTCAGCTTGAATGAAGGGCAATCCTCAAATATGTCCCCCTTGCCAAAAAATCTTGAGAGATGGAAATTCGACAGCTGAAATTGCGACTTTGAGATATCATCAATCGCCAACCGGTATCATTCAGAGTTTACTGACGACCTGCCAGTTGCAGGACATTGAGCCCTATACTTACCTGGTTGATGTGCTGCAATGCATCAATCGACACCCGGCGCAGTGTGTCATCGAACTGACACCACGGGTATGGAACACGCAGTTTGCAGATCAATCTGGTTATAAAATCTGTATAGAGATCAAACTGGTTGCGTGTAAGCCAACAACTAAACATCTTATCAGCCATTGGCCATCTTTCATTGGTGCGCTTAATTCGACGCGAAGTTATCTCAATACTACCCGCCGTGTATACTTCTACGTTATCGTGAAAATGTGGTTTAAATTACCTATCTACTCAAAGTTTCGCAGGGAGGCTCGGCGATGCCGTACGTAACCGATGCAAATCAGAAACAACACGGACGCTTGCAGGTTCTGGACTCCGACATGGCAATCCACCTCTTCGTAGGGCTTCTCTTGGGCCTCGCGGTCTATGGCCTCATGGAGAACGCCGAATGGCTGAGGGAAAACGCCCATGTCGCGTATCCCGGATGGGTGCTCGCGCTCTCCTGGCCTACGCTCTTGCTGCTCGGTTACCGGCATGGGCATCGCCTGCGCGGGCTGGGATGGGTTAGCGGATTCTGCGCGCTGTTGGTCCTTCTGGCTTTCTACACGGGCTGGCAGGCTCCTCCGCTCGACGACGACTCATTTCTGCCGGTTTGGCTGGCCATCGTACTCGGCAGCGACACCTTCGGTTGGTCCATGGTGGTCGCCTGCTTCGTCGCCCTGATTCACCTGCAGCCCGCGATCTGGGGTAGCGACCGGGACTACGCGACGGTCTTCGAGTTGTCGTGGCGAAACTTCCTGACGGTTTTCCTGTCCGTTTTGCTGGTGCTCGGCGTTTGGCAGGTCACGTTGCTGTGGGGGGAGCTGTTCGAACTGATCGGCATTGAGTTCTTCGTTACCCTGTTCGAGAAGGATTGGTTCATGTGTCCGGTCCTCGGCATGTCATTCGCGCTGGGACTCAACAGCTTCGGCACGGCGAGCTCGATGATCGCCCAGGTCTCCACGCTCCTTTCCAGGTTTTTCTGGCTGCTGCTGCCGATCCTTGCACTGGCGACCACGTGCTTTCTGCTGGTGCTGCCGTTCACCGGGCTGCAGCTTCTGTGGGACTCGAACCTCGGTACCGGCATCCTCATAACAGCCAATTTTTGGGGTCTCTTCTTCCTCAACGCCGTCTACCAGACGGGCGAGCGTCTTCCGTATCCGCGCACCATCCATCGGACCTTGTCGGTGGCGATCTTCCTGTTTCCCGTCCTGATTGGGTTGGCCGCATACGGCTTGGCGTTGCGTATCGCACAGGACGGCTGGACACCGGCTCACTGCTGGACACTCTTGTACATCGTGCTATTAGCGCTGTTCTCGCTCGGTTACGCCAGGGCCATCGCTTGGCACCGCGACGATTGGCCGGCGATCCTACCTCGGATAAACCACCTCATGTCCTGGGTTGTCTTGGCCAGCCTGCTGCTCACGGCCTCGCCGCTTCTGGACTTCCGGACCATTTCCGCCTGGAGCTATTTCTCCCGCATTGAGTCCGGAGAGTTGTCCGTCGAGGATATGGATTCAGATCACGTGCGGGAATTGGGGCGCCCCGGCCGAATCAAGCTGGACGCGCTCCTCGAGCGCCTGGAGGAAAGCGACCCGCAGGCGGCCCTTGCCGTGCGCGCCCGATTTGCCGAGGGCGAGGAGATCGGCGGATGGACGCCGCGACAGTTGGCCCGGATCGTGATGAGGCCGGAGCCCTTCGAGGTCACCGCGGGCCTCGTAGAAGTGCTCGATCCAAACAGAAGCCGGCCTCCGGACGTTCTGTATCGCGTTGATCTCGGTGCCGGAGAGACCGCCGAGGTCGTGGCCGTGTGGGTTGTTGCGTCCGGCTACGTCGAAAGCCGCTGTGCGACCTGGCGAGACGGGGGTTGGGTGGACTGCGGTCAGGAATTCACCAACTTGACGGACCTCTCCGACGTGACGGACCTCTCCGAAAAGGAGCTTCTTGAGGTTCTCGGCGCGGCGGAGTTCCAGGTCGTGATTCCCGACCGACCCTACAAGGGGCTACGCATCGGGGAGCATTTGCTGCTCGAACACAATTGAACTGGGCGGGGTCTGCCGAACGCTACCCACCAACCTCGCTGGCGTGTACAGGTCATTTAGCCCGTAGCTTACCAACAGCGCGGTCCCCATGAATATGAAATACAGCGCCATAGACGCTTGCGTGCCTTGCCGCCCCCACTCCTGCGAAATGAAAAACAGCTGACAATTGTGAGGAGTAAAAAGAAGAACTTGACGATGTGAAAGGGCTGTATGTTAATGAGAATGCACCTTACACTTCCCCGCGGAGGCGGGCCGCCTCCGTGGTCCGACGCGACCAAGAGTAAGTATCCGTCGGAGAATATACCGGGATCGGATTTATCGCATGAAGATCGCTGCCTATCAGGCACCATTGCTCGAGAATGGCTCAATGGAAGCATTGAGCCATTTACGGACACAAATAGATGTATGTGAAGACAAAGGCGTCGAAATACTGTGCTGTCCGGAGGCGGTCCTTGGCGGCCTGGCAGATTACTCCGACAGGCCGGCCGAACTCGCATTCAATATCGAAAATGGTCAATTGGAAGAGTTTCTTTCACCTCTCACCAGCGAAACAGTGAGTGCGATTATTGGCTTTACCGAGGCGGCAAACACAAGACTATACAATACAGCTATTATTTTTCACCGCGGTAAGGTATTCGGTCAATATCGAAAGGCGTATCCGGCGATTCGCAACTCGATCTACAATGCAGGTGACGAACTGCCAACGTTTACTATTGGATCGTTGACATTTGGCATCATAATCTGCAATGACACCAATTATATCGAGCCAGCCCGAGTCATGGCAGCCAAAGGGGCGACTGTTCTTTTCGTTCCCACGAACAACTGCTTGCCGCTTAGCAAGGCCGATGTAGTAGCCAGGGCTAGAAGCGCTCAGATCGCACGAGCAGTCGAGAACGGCTTGACTGTGATAGCGGCTGACGTCGCGGGGCACCAAGATGGATTTGTTTCCTACGGATCAACGAATATTATCGACCCCAATGGAGCAGTAATTGCTTCGTCGAAACCATTTGTTGAGGATTTGCTCATCGCTGACATTGAACCGGAAGCTGACAAGGAATAGTAGATGTTATTTTTCAGACATGGCTTATATGGATAGGCCGGATTCCAGGGCTATTATGAGTTTTTTTGATCGCAATCTGGTGAGAGTAGCTTAGTCGGGAGTTAAGCATTGAAAGTCAAAAATCTTCCAACTGCTGTCCAGGCCCATCTGGCGGGTTTTGAGTCAGATGGGGAAAATCTTCGGACAGCATCGTGTGCCGATGTGTTCCGGTACACTCACCCACGCAAACAGAGTTTGTTCCTCAAAGTACGAGGTACGCGTACGGCACCACAAGAATCCGATCTTCTGACCGAGAAAACGGCAATGTCCTATCTCCAGGGAAAATTGAACGTGCCTCGCGTGGTCTGCTTCCACGAAGAAAGTGATACTCAGTATCTGCTCATGACCCAAATTGCTGGTGTATCTGGCATCCACCAGGATGCCAAAAGAGATATACAGCATCTCGTACGCCTGTTTGCTCATGGTCTTCGCGAAATTCACGCGATAGGGGTTGATTCATGCCCCCTGGATTGGCGCATGGAACGCTATTTTGCATGGACTACAGACTTGATTGACACAGGCGTACTGGACGGTCAGATACCAGATGGTGAAACGAGGAATGTTCTACGGGATGAGTTGGATAGCATACGAGCCGACCTGCCACCAGAGGACCTGGTATTCACCCATGGAGATTATTGCCTACCCAACGTAATGATCCACGATGGCCATTTAAGTGGCTACATTGATTTGGGCTACGCGGGCGTCGGAGATCGATATCTCGATTTTGTCGCGGCTTCCTACACCATCCGCAGGAATCTTGGGCAGGAGTGGATTCCTTTGTTTTTCCAGGAATATGGGCATGAATTGGTCCAGGCCAAATTGAGCGTATATCAAAGAATCCATGACTTTGCCGACTGAGAACGATATGGTGAGGGATGTATGAAAAACGTCAGAGACGATGATGAATCTGGTCACCAACCGGCTGTCGAATATGGCGGTTCTCGAGATTTACACGGGCATCGATGTCGAAGACGAAGTTCTTAAGCAACGCACTTTGACCGATGCCGCTTTTCGGGAAACGCAGTTGCAATCCATCCGCTCCCAGGTTGAGTAAGGTGAGGGCTGTGGCTTCGAGCGGGGCTGGTCTTCAAATTCATGACCGACTTTCTGCCGAGACGATTTCTGCGGCTTGACCCGAATTGAGCGAGGCCGCATATGCCAAACTTTTTCGGGCAGCTTCAATTCCACTTGTAACGGCGCCGTTCAGCGAGGGCAGCCGGGTATAGTCGCCGGCGAGGAATAACCCGCGCATTCCGTTGTGTTGCCGCATGTTCAATTCATGAAATTTCTTTAGCATGCCACCTGGCATCAGGCAAAACGCTTCCGGCCAGCGGTAAACCCTTGCGAATAGATGATCGCTCGGCATTGTGGGGAAAAATCGGCGCATTTCTGTGGTCACACGGCGAATGATGTCGCCATCGCTGTAACCGAAAAGTTCTCTCGCATTCTTGCCGGCAATAAAAGCATGAACAAGGGTTTTGCCGGTCGGGGCAGCTTCCGGGGTAATGTTGGTCAGATTGGTGACCATAGTCAGGAATGTCGGCGAACCAGGGGGAACAAGGCTGCGTGAGAGCCTTCCGCCAAGATATTTACATCCAGTCCAATCGCGACATAGCAGCAGGTACTGTAATTGACGCGTTCGAGCACCGAACTCACTTCCCTCGGTAGATCCGGGATAATTCGCACGGCGGTCGAAGCGGTAGTGGCGCAGATGACAGCATCGGCTTCAATCGTTTCGCCACTGGCTGTAACGACTCGTGTTGCCACACCGTCTTCGAGAAAAACTCGTTCAACCGGCGTGGAAACGCGGACGAATCGTGAGGTAGCTTCAGTCAGAGCTTTAGATACGGCGCCAATGCCATTTTTCGGTAACCTGCTGCCGGCACTCGAATTCAACGTCCAAAGCCATAACAGCGCCATACCGTAAGCAGCTCCCACCTCTTCGGAACTGCCAGCGGTATAGCAGTTGATATCAAGTTCCCCGCCTTTTTCGAGATATGACTCTAGCTTGTTGGCGCGAGCGAAATCGGCAAAGCTTTTTTCGGTATCCAGGTCAAGTAAGCGTGAATGATCTTCGAAGTCGATATCTTTCGCGCGCTTCTTCAACATGCCGTACAGACGCGCGAATTCCCACATTCCAGCCAATAAGTTCATAGGCGAAAAGAACATGGTGCGGATCGTTGTCAACGTTTGTTTCAGCGAGCCGCCAACATACATTCCCCAAAACCGACCGTCGGCAAAACCTTGACCACCCTTTTGCCTGGGGCTTGGAAACAGGTCCACTCCCAGCTTCCGCGCCAATTCCATTGTAGAGGCGAAGGACTCATGAATTACGCTGGCTCCGGTGTGAACGTGAAACCCGTCGACCTCTTCACAACGCATACGACCGCCGATGCTGCTCGAAGCTTCCAATACGATAATGCGACAGCTGCTTTCACGCCTGTGGCCTGCAAGAGTCCAGGCAGCGGACAGTCCTGTCGCACCCGCCCCAACTACAACAATTGTCGGTCCTTCAGCATTCTTAATATTTCGCATATGTGGGTATACCGGTCAAAATGAACATTCATTCTGGTAATAAATGAACGCTCGTTTCTCTGATGCATTTGTTGTCGTCTTTTCTACCTCATTTGTTCACTTTGAGTCAAGTCTGCTCATTATCTTACGCATTGACGTACCCTTGAGTTCTATTCGATGCGCGTTGTGCATCAATCGATCTAATATGGCATCAGCCAGCATTCAGTGGGTGTCGGTAACGTTTTAAGCACGTCGTTGGGAATATTTGACACCTGATGGCATTCTTCGGTTTGTTTTTCCTATTCGCAGCAGTCGCAGGGTAAAGTGGTGGTGGTTGCTTCGATGTGATCGAGGACCTTTTGGATTATGTCTGGGTCAATAATGTCAGCGAGGAGCGGTGGACGGGACACTCCCATAAACAAGCGCTTTTAATTCGCTGTCGGCCACTGCTGGGCGTCATGGAGAACACGCAAGATTTCAATGCAATTCGTACTGATATTCTCTCGATAGATCACGATAAACGGTACACCATCAATCACCAGTTCTCGTGTATTTTTCAATCTGCCTTGGCGGACGGCTCTGGGGTGATCAGGTAGGGTTAGATGCACACTATCGATGATGTTCATCAGAACATCGATAGCAACGATGGGACTGTTTTCTTGGGTAATATGGACTTCGATTTTATCTAAATCGATTTCTGCAAGGTCAGTCCATTTGAGCTGCACGCTTTGTCTCCCATTTAGCTTTAACATCTGCATGGTCGATCAAGCGCCCTTCATCAGCGGCTTTCACGCCTTTTTCTACTTCACGGATAAACCACTCTTCGCGGGCTACATATTGCTTGATAGCTTCTGCCATCAACCATGCGCGGGGTCTATCCATCGCTTCGGCTATCTGGCCTACACGAGTTAAGGTTTCGTCATCTAATCTCACTGAAGTAGCTTTTAGGGACATAGTGATTCTCCAAGGTTCTCTTAGAACCTCAAGTATAGATGGTCTAGCTTTCAATGTCTTCCCTGGAAGAGTGCCTTGGTAGATTTTTATCTGCCACCGACATAGGAGACCTATACAGAAACAACCAGACGGTAGATAGGTAATTTAAACCACATTTTCACGATAACGTAGAAGTATACTCGGCGGGTAGTATTGAGAGAACTTCGCGTCAAATTAAGCGCGCCAATGAAGATGGACAATGGTTGATACGATGTTTAGTTGTTGGTGTTATCAACAACTTCTCAATCAACAAGAGATACTAAAAGGTTGGTAAACAATCTAAATCGATACAATTATTCATCGCGCAACGCGGTTATCGGACTAGATCGAACCGTAACCTGAGATTGAGCCGCTACTGTTATCACAGATACGATAACAACAACTAAAGAGGCCAGGATGAATGGCCACGGGTCTATCTTGATCCTATACGCAAACATATCCAACCAATTCTCGATAACGAGAAAGCTAGCCAATGAACCAATCAAACTAGCCACAAGACAAAGCCACAACACATTTTTGACTAAAAGATAGACAATCTGACCTTCTGTGGCACCCAACACTCTTCGAATCCCCATTTCCTTCTTCCGTTGTTCTGCCGTAAATGTAGCCAATCCAAAAAGCCCCATACAAGAAATAAACAAACACATCAAGGCTAAAATCATAGTTAGTGCGACCAGGCTGGTCTCACTCGTATACTGGTTCTCTAGCAGGTGATCAAAAAACTCATACTCAACCAGACGATTTGGATCAAACTCAGCAATTACAGACTCTATGTATTTAATCGTACTCTCTTGGTTCGAAGGTGAAATATTCACTATTATGTCTCTCGAGACCAGACTACGACGAAATTCTGACATGTTTTGAAAATTAATTGGTTGTCGTAATGTAAGGAACAACGGCTCGATCTCTTGATGTAAGGAACTGAAGTGGAAATCCTTCACAACCCCTACAACCTCAGCTTGGTTATCCGCCCAGCTTAGTTTCTTTCCAATCGGCTGATCCCACCCCATAAATTGCGACAAGGACTCATTAACCAAAATTGACTTCCGTTGGTCCGTTAGTATCTGACCCGATAGCGGCCTCCCTTTAACCATTTCGATTCCCATGACATCTACAAACTCGTGACTAACCTCAATTCGCCCAACAGCTTGCCGATTTTGTTCTCCCACAGAATCCTCGATAAATGCAAACGTTGGATTCACCGAGCCTCCTGGAACGTATGAACTTTCTGCCACCCCGAGTACATCCGAATCCAGTAAAAGCCTATCCTTAATTACGTCAAGCCTCATTAAAGTGTCTGCACCTTGAAGTTTTACAACAAGTTTGTCCTTGGCGTTATACCCTTTGTCCTTGCTGTCGATAAAATCCATCTGTAAAACCATGACGAAGGTCGCCGCCAGTACGCAAACTGATATGCAGAACTGGCTGAAAACAAGCAGCTGTCGTAGGTAATAACCTCTCGGTCGTCCTCCCGAGCCTGAGAGTGAATACTTCGGGTCTACCGATGACAAGTAGAGAGCAGGATACGATCCGGCGATAACCGCCACGGTCAATACCAGCAAGATAAGAAACATAACAATGGAAAAGTCTCCTAAGCCATACAGTGACGACCTGCCAAGCAGCTGATTTACTCCACCAAAGGCATCCAAGACCAAAACCAGCAAGAGTCCAAAAACTAAAGCGACCAGAGAATAAAGGGTCGACTCACACATAAATTGGGCAAATAGCCTGAACCGACCAGATCCTAGAATCTTGCGCATACTAATTTCTTTCGAACGTCTGGACGCAAGTGCCGTGGCCAAGTTCGTATAATTAATACACGCAATCAACACGAGAAAGATCGCAACCGCAAGAAACGCATAAACGTAGAAAATACTACCTACAGGTTGATCAAAATCCCATCCAACCTCGAAGTGCGTGTCCTTGAGGGGTTGTGTAAGATACCTGAGCGCAATGTCGTACTGCGATGCAATTTCTTCTGCTTCATCCTTGTAAAACCTATTCAGGGCTGCTTCGAAGTCTGATTCAGTGAATCCTGACTTGGTCTTGAAATATGTATATAGCCCAAGATCAAAGATCATGTAGAGTATATTCTCAACGGCAGGTCCACCTTGGAGCTGGTCTTGCTTCATTGATATAACCGCCGAATACTTAACATGCGTATTCTCAGGAATATCCTTAAAGACCACCATGACCCGATACTCAAAAGGATAGGAAGAAAGATGCCCGCCAATCGGATTTCTGTTCCCGAAGGCTTCTCTCGCGAAACTCTCACTAATGGCTATCGATGATGGTTCACTAAGGGCCTTCGAACGGTTCCCCAGGACAATTGTGTGACGAAATACATCGAAGAAATTGTCATCTACTTTTATCACTTGTGCGATATGAGGTTCAGAATTCTCATCGACAAAAATAGTTCTGGCCGGCGGTGTCATTCTGACATATTCAACCATCTCCGGATGAGCTTTCTTGAATAACGGCGCTAGCGCTCTTGCTGCTATCGATAGCCGCTCCGTCCCACCACCCGTCGTACTTTCCACAAGAACTCTGAAAATATTCTCGTGGTCAGCGTAATGCTGATCATAACTCAGTTCACTCCTAATATAATTGTACAGTATGAATGAACTGGCTATAGCCAAGGTAAGACCCAAGATAGTGATAAAGGCATAGGTTCTATTCCTTAAGAGAATCCTGAACGCCAGTTTTATACTATTCACTTTTATTCCTTATATCGTCGCGTCTCAATCACTTGTACATCAGGAATTCCAATATCCTCGAGATATGAACCAAGTAGATAGGTAATTTAAACCACATTTTCACGATAACGTAGAAGTATACACGGCGGGTAGTATTGAAAGAACTTCGCGTCAAATTAAGCGCGCTGGCTTACACGCAACCAGGTTGATTTCTATACAGATTTTATAACCAGGCCGATCCCGTGGAGGATCCATACAACTTAAGTTCGCCGCTTGGATCCCCTGGATGTTCCAGGTCTCTAATGCTCTGCCGGAATTCGCACAGCCTTCCTATGGTCGTACCACCAGGCATCGAAACCAGGAGATTCGAAAGTGGCAATCTTATCGGTTTCAGGCTGCCCAAAACGATCCCAGTAGATGATGCGTGGATTAGATTGTACTTGTAATGGTATGTGGTAATAGCCACGCAGCAATACACGATCAAGTGCACGGCATGCGATTGTCATAGCAGATAAAGTGGTCACTTGCGTGGCATGATTGACTAGCGCATCGACGATCGGATCGTTGATGCCTGCGAAATTATGGCCCATTGGTTCCGGTGACGCGGCAGACGAAAAGAAGATCGGGAGCTGAGCAATCGGCGGCAGCAACATGCTGTGGGAACGCACCATCGCGTCAAAGTCGCGCTTACGCCGCAGGTTGATATACTGCGCGGTCTCTACCAGTTTGATGCTCGCGTTGATGCCTAAGATTCGCAGCGTATCGATGTAGGGCAACAGCACGCGACGTTCATCAACGGTGCTAGACAGAAACTCAAGCTCAAACGCATCTCCGGATGCATTCCTGAGCACTCCATCCTCAACACGCCAACCTGCTTCGATCAGCAGCCTGGATGCACGCAATAGCGCATCACGGTTCCGCCCCCGACCATTAGAGACTGGCAGCGCGAACGGTTCCTCAAACACGCGTCGATCCAGCGAATCACGCATCGGCTCAAGCAATATTAGCTCCTCCGGGGTAGGCAGACCGGTCGCACCGAATGGTGTATCGGGGAAATAACTTGTCGCACGTCGGTACGCGCCGGAATTCAAAGCGCGGTTTTGCCAATCGAAGTCGAACGCCATACTCAATGCCTCGCGTACTCGCACATCGTCAAGGGGAGGTCGGCGACTGTTAAGAGCAATCACCCTGTGAGGACCGGTAACGTAGCGCTCTGTCCTCTCGCCCTTCCTGAGATATCCCGCGTGCGCTACCGGCACGTCGTAGCTTGACACCCAATGCCGAATGTCACTTTCTATGTAGTAGTCGAACAATCCCTTGCGGAGTGCCTCTCTGGCGACCGTGGCGTCTCTGTACACGTCAAAGTGCAGTTCGTCGAAGTTATACAAGCCCCTGTTAACCGGCAGATCCCTGCCCCAGTAGTCCGATACGCGCTGGAGTCGAATGTAACCCTGATGCCAACTCATGACACGATACGGCCCACTACCAATCGGAAAAACCGGTGTGGCTTTTGAGGGATTCTTACCTCGCCAATGATGCTCGGGCAGAATGCGCGGTTCAAAGGTCAGGATCCTGAGATTTGAATCATCGAGTGACTCGTTAAGATGAAGGCGTACCTCATGATCATTGACTGCTTCGACTGATTCGATCCACCCTAGATACAAACCGCCCTCTACCGTTGATAGCGCCCAGTCCAACGTAAACTTCACGTCTTTACTGGTGATAGGCCTACCATCATGAAAACGGGCTTCAGGGCGTAATCGAAACGCCAAAAGCCGCCCGTCGTTTGATACCGCCATGGATTCTGCAAGCCGACCATAATATCCACCGAGCTCGTCACCCGAGCGTACGATCAGCGTGTCGTACACATAGAGCATACCCGGCGGACCATCGTTGTTGTTATCGAACTCCCCAGCAAAGTTCCTGACATTAGCGTCGGTCGAGAGGGTAATTGTCCCCCCTTGTGTCGCATCAGGGTTCACGTATTCGAAGTGTTTGAAGTCGGCGCTATATTTCAGGTCGTGCAACATCGAGAGCCCGTGGGAGAACTGAAGCGCCTCCGCATTGACAATGCCAACCGCAAGACACAAGGTCGGCAGCAACCATACGCGTGAGATTATCAAGCGTCGATGCTCTCGCGCCTTACCTGGCGCTGCAGCAAGGTTCAACAAAGCGACGCATTGCAGTTTCCGGGAGTTGCTCTTCCTCATGCGGTTCAGCTTAACAGGCCAGCGTCGTTCCGTCTGAGGTTCCAAACGACTTAAGTTCACGGCCCCCGCTCGATCGAACGGGGGCAGTGGCGTGGGGTCTTAAAACTGAGACCGCCAGCGAATCTGCGCGCCGAACTGACGGTGATCAGTGAGCCGGGCCTGTCAATAGGCGTCCAAAATTGACCCACCTAAAACCTGTACTTTTTGTTTAAATTTTACCTCGCTGCACGATAGTGCGGGATGTCATCAGCTCGATGCGGAGCTTTTTGCCCAGAGCCTGCGCAGCGCGGTCCATGGTCTGTAGCGTTACGGAGGGATTGGACGCATCAAGCAGACGATCCAGCGCCGACCGACTGAGTTCAGGGAACAATGACTTGTCTATGTTCACAGTTTTGTCCGGTCTGTAAGCCCGTTTATTATTCGCCCGCCAATAGTCGGATCTGTTGCACAAGGTCATCTATGCTGGGTGAGTATTGCCTCTCTGTTGAGACGTGAACTGTGGGCACGTTGAAATCCGGAGCTGTATAGTCGTCAGGCGGCGACATCTCACCTGTTTTCCTGTAGATTTCAACGCGCTTATCCCCGTGGTAGAACTCCCGATTAGGATCATCCAGACCCCGCTGGAGATGGCGCTTAGCCGCCACCATCCCGTCAACGGAGCATACGACAATGAAAGGAGTGCACAATTCAAGGATCTTGGGCATCCTCGGTTCCCAAACCCTGTGCTGAAAGGCCGCCTCAATAACGATAGAGATCTTACCGGCGAGATACTGATTTACTATCTCGAAGAAAAAATTGGAGACTACGCCATTGGTGTCCGGCAGAAGCTGATCGTGCTTGACGCCATGGGTATTGACATAGCCCTCCTTGATCTCGTCGCGACTGATAACCGGCATCCACAATTGCTCAGCGAGCCTCTTGGCTAAACTCGTCTTTCCTGATCCCGGCCGGCCTGTGACGATAATGCATTTGGGTTTACTGCTCATGGTTCTGGCTCTTCCACAGGAGCAAGATCAAGGCTGCGGTAGATAGGTAATTTAAACCACATTTTCACGATAACGTAGAAGTATACACGGCGGGTAGCTGTTCTGCCTCTGACATGATGTCTTCCTCGTCGATCAACGCGTCGACCACGGGATCCGCGATCCCGGCTATGTTGCCACTGCGATTTAGAAGCTGGGACGCCGATTGAGAATGAAAATAGTAGGACAAGAATACGATCGGCGGGAGACAACATTTACGCGTAATCCGGCCTGGATCATGTAACGTGCAATAGACAGGGAACGGTGTATCATCTGCAAGAATTTCTTATTGGCGTACCGATGATAAGTAAACTTCTGATTGCCAACCGTGGCGAGATCGCCATTCGCGTTTCCCGAACCGCGTCTGATATGGGCATCGCCACGGTGTCTGCCTACGCCGAGGATGAGGAATCGTCGCTGCACACCCGTCATGCCGACGAGGCGATTTGCCTCAATGCAGTGGGTGTACCGGCGTACCTCGACATAGAGCGTGTAGTCCATGCCGCCGCGGATACCGGCTGTGAGGCGATCCATCCTGGCTACGGGTTTCTCAGCGAGTCAGCCGCGTTTGCGGAAGCCTGTGAGCGTGCGGGACTGATATTTGTAGGACCGACGCCTACAACCTTGTCGCGATTTGGCGATAAAGCAGCGGCAAGAGCACTTGCCGAATCCTGTGACGTTCCTGTTCCCAGAGGATTGAATCATGCTGTCTCCCTGGTGGAGGCCACCGAGTTTCTCACCAGCCTGGGACCTGATGGCGCGGTGATGTTGAAAGCGGTTTCCGGTGGCGGAGGTCGAGGCATGCGTCCGGTCGCTAATGTTTCGGAACTGGATGAGGCCTACGCACGCGCCACGTCGGAAGCACAGAAAGCTTTCGGATCCGGCGATCTCTACGTGGAAGAACTATTGGCGAGCGCGAGGCATGTGGAGGTCCAGATCGTTGGCGATGGTTCCGGTAAGGTTGTTCACCTCTGGGACCGGGAATGCAGTCTGCAGCGACAACGTCAGAAGATCATCGAGGTCGCACCTGCATTTGGCTTGTCGGATTCGATGCGGCGAGACATCCTGAATGCCGCGGTCAGTATCGGGTCGGCGGTGAAGTACCGTGGACTCGGCACGATCGAGTTTCTGGTGGCAGGTGAGCGATTTGTGTTCATGGAAGCCAATGCACGATTGCAGGTTGAGCACACGGTGACCGAGGAGGTAACTGGCCGCGATCTCGTTGCCATTCAGCTACAGATTGCTGACGGTAAGTCCCTCGACGAACTTGCTTTGACAGAATCTGCACCGATCCACGGCGTCGCGATACAGTCACGGGTAAACCTGGAAACCATGAACGCCGATGGTACCTCGCACCCCTCGGGTGGATTGTTGACGGCCTACGATCCGCCCACCGGACCTGGAATTCGCGTCGATGGCTGTGGCTATACCGGCTATACCACGAGTCAGTTGTACGATTCGCTCCTGGCTAAACTCGTCGTCCACGCGGACGACCTGCATGGTGCAATACGCAAATCAAGAAGAGCTCTTTCAGAGTTCCGAATCGAAGGCGCAAAAAGCAATATCTCGTTCCTTCAGGCTGTGCTGAAGCAGGCTGATTTTGCCAGCGAATGCATGCATACGCGGTTCATCGAGGAGAACATACAGGCGCTGTTAGCAGAAGACGCTGACCGGGTACGCTATTTTTCACCGGAACGTGATGTGCAGATGGCAGGTACCAGGGTGGATCCTGACGATCCGCTCGCCGTGTTGAATGTCAGGCAAACAGCGACAACTACACACCCTGTGACAGAACAGGTTCCTGTCATTTTTGGACCGGAAGGAACCGTGGCGGTACCCGCGCCCATCCAGGGAATGGTGGTCGAGCTGTCGGTCAAAGTGGGCGACACACTCCAGAAAGGTCAGCCAGTAGCGGTGCTGGAAGCGCTGAAGATGGAACACGTCATTGTTACTAACGTGTCAGGGGTGGTGCGAGAGATTGCCCTGGGCCAAGGCGATACCATATTCGAGGGAACACCGATCGTCTTCATCGAACCGCAGGACGTCGAAGGTGAATTCAGTTCAGGTGAGGAGATCGACCTGGACAGCATCCGCCCCGACGTTGCCGAGATCAATCACTATCACCACATGTCAACTGATGAGGCACGTAGCGAGGCAACAGCGAAACGCCATGATCAGGGTAAGCGAACTGCACGAGAAAACATCGAGGATCTGTGCGATCCCGATTCCTTTTTCGAGTATGGACCGCTGGTGACTGCCACGCGCTATCGAGACGACACTCCGGAGCAACTGGAGGAGCGCATCGTAAAAACGGCGGCAGATGCGATGGTGATGGGCGTCGGTCGCGTCAACGGCGATCTTGTCGGACCAGAAAACGCGCGCTGCGTTGCCATGTCTTACGACTACACGGTCCTGGCTGGTACCCAGGGTGGTAAGAACCACCAGAAACAGGACCGGATGTTCGGCATCGCCGAGCGATACCGATTGCCTGTGGTGCTCTATACGGAAGGTGGTGGCGGTCGCACCCATGGCGGAATTAGAAGTGGCGGAAACCGTTCAGTGGGTTCCGTAGGGGGCCTCAATACCCGAACCTGGCGTGAATTGGGGAAACTCTCCGGGCTGGTGCCGCTGGTGGGTGTGAATTCGGGGTATTGCTTTGCCGGAAACGTGGTGCTGCTGGGTGCCTGCGATGTCATCATTGCGACCAGAGATTCATCGTTGGGTGTGGGTGGACCTGCAGTCATCGAAGGGGGTGGTCTCGGCGTTTATGCACCCAGCGAGGTTGGCCCGGTAAGTATCCAGGAACCCAACGGCGTGATCGATATTGTCGTGGAAGACGAAGTGGAAGCCACAGCCGCAGCCAGGCACTACCTGTCCTTTTTCCAGGGCCGAGTCAGCAAGTGGGATGAGCACGATCAGCGTATTCTAAGACACATCGTCCCGGAGAACCGACGCGCGGTTTACGATCTGCGCAAGGTTATCGAAACACTGGCCGACGTGGGTTCGATGCTGGAACTCAGGCCGAAATTCGGTCTTGGTATGGTCACTGCTTTTATTCGCATCGAAGGACGACCTGTTGGCGTGATCGCCAACAACTCCAATTCACCAACCGGTGGTGCTATCGACGCGACCGCTGCGGACAAAGCGTCCCGCTTCATGCAGCTTTGCGATGCCTTCGATATACCAATCCTCTCCCTCATCGACTGTCCCGGAAACATGGTAGGCCCGGAAGCTGAGAAGGAGGCGCTGATCCGTCACTGTGGGCGAATGTATGTTGCCGGCGCAAACCTGACGGTACCGTTCTTCGTGGTTGTTTTGAGAAAGGCCTATGGGCTGGGAGCACTTGCCATGTCCACCGGCAGTTTCGATGAGACGTTCTTCGCAATCTCATGGCCAACCGGTGAGTTCGCGGGGATGGGTCTGGAAGGGTCCATCAAGCTCGGTCGACGAGCGGAGCTTGCAGCGATCACGGACATACCAAAGCGAAAGGCCCGGTATGAGGAACTGGTTGCCGAGGCCTATGCCTGGTCACGGGCACTCAATGCAGGCACGGTTTTCGAGGTGGATGAAGTGATCGACCCGGCACTGACCCGGCAGTGGCTGGTGATGGGATTGAACTCGGCGCCATCACCGATTCCACGTGACGGCAAGAAGCACAGCTGGGTGGATACCTGGTAAACCGCTTCTGCTTTTGGAGTTGGCGTTCGATCCATATCAGGCATCAGATTACGCTATACTCGCGACTGTCCGGCACACCGGGCACCGTGAAGCGACACAAAGCGTGAGGCAATTGCATGAACGGACTGACTGCCTATGTTGGCGGTGAGAAAAGCAGCTTCGATGCCATGATTCTAACCGGGGCATTAAGTGAAAAACCGTCACGATCAACAGTTAAGGGCTTGGGAGATTTATCTGTTTTGATGCATGATGGATCATGCAGTGTAAGTGTGCGGTTACCCGAGTGAGGACCAATGGCGATACGGTAACGTATGCGCAGACACTGAATCCCTATCGAACGGTGAGAGAGTTAGACGATTCGTCAAGTTTGAGAGAATCGCACTTCGTAAGCTTAGACAGTTACAAGTCTCTGAGACGCTTTCAGATCTAAGAGTTCCACCAGGAAATCGACTTGAAGCCTTGAAAGGTGATCGAAAGGGCCAGCATAGCATTAGGATTAACAATCAGTTTCGCATTTGCTTTCGCTGGACGTCTGCTGGAGCCAGCAATGTGGAAATAGTGGACTACCACTAGGAGATAGTAATGATGAAGAAAATACCACCAGTTTCACCCGGGGAATTGCTAAAAGAAGACTTCCTGGATCCAATGGGAATATCTCAGTATCGTCTGGCGAAAGAAATCGATGTCCCTGCTCAAAGAATAGGGGCTATTGTCTCCGGAAAACGCTCGATTACAGCTGATACAGATCTACGGCTCTGCAGGTTTTTCGGGTTATCAAACGGCTACTGGCTTCGAGCCCAAGTTGCATACGATACCGAGTTGGCTGAAGAAGAGCTTGCGGCCGCACTGGAGAACATTAAACCCTGGCAGCAAGTAGCTGGATAAGGCTAGGCATGAATCAGTTTATACCGAAACAAGTGTAAACCATGTCTCCGGTATAAAACGTAAACCATGTGCCCAGAAAGTACCTTTCTTTGTTCTGGCGGTGGTCGCAGTCTGCTGCTAACCAGTCTCCCTGATTTCCCTGCTATGTAGGCAATCTACAGGGAATTCTTAGCCTGATTTACTCGTAACCGGCGCTAGCCCCTCTCTCAACGAGATTATCTGGTCATCGGAGCTGATGAATATCAGGGAACTAGCAAGGAATTACTGCGCGACTAACAATTCGCCACCCACACCTCTTCAGAACCTCGATCGTAGTTATCGAACTCCGCACCCAGGTAACCATAGACAAAGTCCAGCGACCATTCCTGTTCAGGAGTTAACCACGGTTTGACGTGTGAACTGTTCACGTACGGTTTTCAGCGCCGGTCTTTGTCGGGATGAACAGGTACTCGTTCGGCGCTGCGAACCGACCCGCACTGTTTGCGGCGGCTGGAATCGACCGACCCGACGTCTGTAACTAATTGATTCACAAAGCTGTGGAGCATCTGCTTCGTTCTCGTTCACTACCTCAATCAAGGGCAATTGGGTACGGCACGGGCACACGAATCAAGTCAGCCCTTTGGCTTTAAGCCACTTGTTAACCTCGGCACAAAGTTCATCTGCCAGGGCGAGACAGGTCTCAAGTTCTTTTTCTGTCACCGGATCGCCTGAGTAATCAGCGACATTGCGGGCTTTTCGCAAGGCGTCCAATTGAATGACGTTGTCATTATCCAGACCTATCGTTTTCGGCAAAGACTGAATCATAGTCTGATGGTGGCCAGGCTTACTCGTCAACGTACGATAGCCATTTGCCTGCAGAGCTGCATTTGATAGTTGCATCACTGCCTTGTAAGCAAGATCGAACCGGCTGTCATTGCTGAGCATTTCGACTTTCGAATCCAGTAGTGATTTCTCGGCGGCCTGGAGCAACTTCAAAATGGACGAAGCATCAATAGGTACTTTCTCGAGACTCCTACCGACCAGATTTTCTAATGTCATCCTTGTTTCCTATGATTCGTATTTCGTTCGTGTTCAGGAGTTCAGCAATAAATGCAGTTGGTTGGTTGGTGAGGCTGAGCCACTCACCGGCCGAGTATATTTTTGGGTTGATTTCCCTCTGCAGCATACGTTGGGCGTCTGACAAAGCTCTAACAGTTTCGAGGTACTCAACATCACCTATGATGCACAAATCGATGTCGCTCCCAGACTTGCTTCTTCCGTTTGCTATGGAACCATACACGAACGCCGCTTGTATGCTTTTCGATAACGGCAGCAAGGCTTCAGCCAGGACATCCGCGATGCCTGAAGTTTTCTTCAAAATGCTGGCCAGTTCATCGAATATCACACAATCAGTATTAGCCTGATAGTGCAACTGATTGCCCTGGGTTTCCCGGATTAACAGTTCAGCTTCTGCCAGCGTGTGTAGCTCCCTGTTGATAGTCCCTGCCACCGTCCCCGTCAATCTGGCAATCTCACGAACATGGAAACTTTTAGCGGGATGCAAAAGGAGCAGCGACAGGACTTTGCGGCGGGATTCCTTAAAGAGTATTTCTGAGATCTTTGCATTCACAACATCATTGTAGCCTAAATTGCTACATTTGTAGCAAAAACAGCTACATTATTCTTGTCCCTGGCGAAGAGGATTCGGGACTTGGAGTCTGAAAACCGGCGCTTACGGAACAACCTATCAACGATATTTCCTGAGTTTTTCCGCGATCAATTTTTTTTGAGCTTCAGTAAGGCTGACCTTCCCGGTAACTTTTTCCTGTCTTGCAAAAACATACTTTTCACGAACGACCTGTTTCGCCTTGAAACCTTTCTGCTTCAGCAATCCATAAACATCATTGATCATATTGGGATTACCGCACACCAGAAAATGGTCCGTACCGGCATCAGGTTTAAAGCTGTTTAACTGCGCCGTAACATAGGAATGACGTTCATAAGGTAGAAGGTCCCCGCCTTCACGGCTGTAACAGAGTACCAGAGAAAAGCCGGGATACTTATCGCTGAACGCGAGAAGTTCATCCCGATAGAGAAATTCACTCCGGTCTCTGGCTCCCAACAGTAAAATGACTTCAAGTCCGGAATCAACCATGTGCTTGCCAAGTGGGTTGAGCATTGGCAGAAAAGGGGCAAGCCCGACACTGGTTGCCACAAGAAACAACCGATTGGGTAGGATCCTGGGTATCAACAGCCGGCCATAAGGACCCGTAACCCGGGTATTGATGCCTACCTCGCAATTGAACAGGTAGCGGCTGGCACGACCGTTATCCACTACTGATATCAACAGATCAAGTTCATCCTCTGCCCCGTCTGTAAAATCACACAAACTGTACGGACGCTCAAATTCACCCTGATCATCAATGAAGGAAAAGCGAAAGAACTGGCCTGGTTCAAACTGTATGCCAGAACCATCCAGTCTGCGAAACCGGAAGTCCCTGGTCGTTTTTGATAACGTTCTGATGCGGATTAGTTTTGCTTCAAACTGCTCAGTCACAGAATTCCCGATTGATATTCCCATAAAGATAACAACACACTGCTGTTACCGATGTTACCATCTGTTCAGTTGAAATTTTCGAAACTGTTCAATATGCCATTGATCAAGTTCCACAAGATTTCAGATTGATTGTATAATACGGGATTGCCGGCCCAGGGTACGTCTATTGAACATCAAACAGAATATGACAGCCATCATTGAAAAGGAGGCTGCCGCAATACAATCCATCAATGTTACCGACGCATTTGAAGAGGCTGTCAACAAATTGCTCCAGTGCAGGGGACGGGTCGTCACCACCGGCATTGGCAAAGCCGGCTACATAGCCAACAAGTTTGCTTCGACGTTGTCCTCTACAGGAACACCCGCATTTTTTATCCATCCAGCCGAAGCCGGCCATGGAGACATGGGTATGTTGGACACTGGGGATCTGATTGTCGCTTTCTCCACCAGCGGCAAGTCAAACGAAGTGATAGAAATGCTGCAGATCGCCCACCAGCTGGGTATAGACAGCATCATCGGCGTGACTTCACATGTCGATTCTCCTCTAAGAGACCTCAGTCAGATTATTCTGGACATGGGTCCTGATATCGAGGAGCCCTGCCCTCTCAAGATCACGCCTAGCGCAACTATTGCGGTCATGCTGGCGATCAGTGATGCGCTTGCATTGACACTGATGGCATTAAAAGGGTTTACGACCGTTGATTACGGCATGAGGCATCACAAAGGCTACCTTGGCAGTATCACACGGGCAAAGAAACGGGATGGTTGACCAAGATGGACAACCCGATCATTGATCCCGTCGCTGCTGCCGACAAGTATGTAGAGGCAGTACGTGTAGAGGTTGAATCTCTCGGTCTGAAAATCAATATACTGGGATTGATAGCCTCCAGCGACAAACCTTCAGTTGCCTACGCAAAAGCGACGCAACGAAGTTTTTCCAGTGTCGGTATCCATTACGACCTCAGGTATGTTGAACGGCTGGACCTGGAAAAAACGATACATGAAGCAAATGCGGATGAACGAATTCACGGTATATTCATTTATTTTCCGGTATTTTATACCGGACATGACGATTACCTGCGTAATCAGGTCGATTATAGGAAGGACATAGAAGCCGGGAGCATATACTGGACCCGGAAGTTATACGCCAATGATCGATTCGCACTGGACAAGGAAGATCCCAGGAAAGCATTGCTGCCCTGTACGCCGTTGGCAATCATTAAAATCCTGACGGAAGCCGGCAAATATGGTCAGGGTTCATCCCGACCATTGGATGGCAAAATCGTTACCATTTTCAACAGGAGCGAAGTGACTGGAAGACCCCTGGCAATGATGTTGTCCAACGATGGCGCCAGAGTGTATTCATTCGACATCAACGGTCCCCTGCTCTTCAGAGATGCCGAACCCTCTGAAACGGAAATCAGCAGAAGAGAGGCTTTGCGTCAATCGGACATTGTCGTAACAGGTGTTCCCAGTGTTGACTTCCCAAAAATCCAGAGAGACGAGGTCAGGCCGAATGTGGTTTGTATTAACTTCTCCAGCATCAATAACTTTTCGGATGATATGGCAGAACATACCAGTTTCTATATCCCCCGTATCGGACCTATGACTGTAGCAATGTGCATGCGGAATTCACTCAGGCTCTACCACAACTTTCATGGTTGAACCGTCAGATAAACTGGGGCAAAAAACACTACAGGAATACCTGGCATCGCTCGCGGCCGGGACTTCAACTCCTGGGGGTGGCTCTGCTGCTGCCATCACCGGCGCCCAGGGCTGTGCACTGTTATCCATGGTGTGTGAATTTACCCGGAATGATGAGCGGATCGTTGAATTGGCACAACAATGCGCCTCGGTCACAAACAGTTTTATACAGCTCGCTGACCAGGACATCGAAGCATTTGAAGAGGTTATGAACCAGTATCGCCTGGACCGGTCAGGCAAAGCATATCAGTCAGCACTGCATCGAGCGGCTGAGGTGCCGATGCTCGTGGTCCAGGAAGCCGCCAGTCTCGTAGATACAGTGGAGTATCTGGAGACTGCCGGTAACCGGCTTCTGATTTCTGATGTTGCCATAGGGGCCAACCTGCTTGCCACAGCCATGCACAGTGCAACAGTCAATGTCTACATCAATTGCCAGTTGATTTCGAATATGGATTTTACATCACAGACCATTGTCAAAATGAGGCAACATCTATTGATTGCGGACCGTTTGTCGGCGGTATTCAATCGAATCAGTCAAAACCTGGGGGAAATTCCGAACGTTACCTGAGCCGGGCGCTCCATCGGTTTCGATCAGGTCGTCCACCCCGGTAAGAAATAGCCAGTACTTCCAATAACCGCAACTCGAACAGCAGGTATCTGGCTGAAGGACGATAGCTGGACACCGATACTGCTAATTGACGCATGTCCACATGATCGATTTGATCAGCAATCCCGGTTACCTGAAATTCACCACTGCTCCCGGAACTGTCGTTCATGGCACAGTGCAGGGAATAAAAGCCATTCTCACTCAAGTCCCGGACTTTCGGCGAATCCGGATCTACAAAAATAAAGCAATGGCCTTCACCGATGATAGGTGTAACCGGATGAACACGGGGTTTGCCATCCTTGCGTATTGTCGCCAGATAGGCGACTTTGCCATCGAGTCGTTTCTGTCCGAACGAGGCAATATCGGGAGCTTCCTTCTCCAGTGTTTGCCAGGTTGAATCTGTCTGTCTGTCCGGTGCGTTTACCATCAATCTTCCACCTTCTCCACTGAAGATTGCCAAATAATACCTGTGAAAATCAAC
>LXNI01001110.1_pt1 | contig 25822 bp, 24 predicted proteins | sample 809091 | NCBI WGS metagenome assembly LXNI01 (sample SAMN04870527, study PRJNA318959) | sponge metagenome | biome: 01000161; feature: marine sponge reef; material: water | host: Sarcotragus foetidus | place: Greece: Milos, Mediterranean Sea | collected 2013-05-29 | depth 5-7 m | reverse complement strand
CGCTACGAGGAAGATCCGAGCCCGCTACCCACAACGGCTCCTGACTGCTGCGATCCCGACCCTTGCCCATTGACATGAACGCATACTATCCCGCTTGGCCGACTTTCACCACGGGCTGTTAGGGCGGTTGCCGCCCTCCGCCAGTCCATCCTCAAGCGCGCGTTCGAGGGCCGCCTCGTCCCCCAGGACGCAAACGACGAGCCCGCGGCTGTCCTCCTCGAGCGCATCCGCGCTGTACGGGAAACGTGAGTCACGCCGGCCGCGTCCGGTCGTCGACCCGCCGGCGGCCAGGAGGACGGCCGCATCCGCTCTGGGGCAGAATCAGCCTCTGTGGCCTAAGGCCACGGACCGGATTCTCCGCGTCGCCACCCTTGAGGGCGGCAAAGCCACCACAACGCGTTTCTCGACCGCAGCTACCGCGAGGACGAGCAGTGAAGTTGCACTACTACCCCGACACCGACAGCCTCTACGTGGAACTCGGGGGCGAACCGAGCGTGGAAACCTGGGAGATCGCTGACGGTCTCAACGTGGATCTCGACGCTCGCGGCAACGTCGTCGGATTTGACATCGACCACGCAGCCGAACGCCTCGATCTGGCGACCCTGGAGAACCAAGAGCGGCATCCGTCAGGTGCTTGCGCCGACCCCCACGGTGGTACATGATCCCTGTACCCGTCGCTGACGCCTGCGGTCGTCAGCCATGAAGGACTTGCCGGAAGCGGGCAGGATGCCCGCGTTCCAGGGAACACGGAGCAGCGACATGATCAGGGAGACGACCTACACGGGTGCGAGGCAGAATCTGGCCTCGCTGATGGATCAGGTGACGGACACGCGGGAGCCGGTTTACATCAGGCGGCGCGGCAAGGAGGACGTCGCTCTCATCGCCGCTAGCGAGCTGAGCGGCTTGATGGAGACGGAGTATCTGCTTCGCTCGCCAAAGAACGCCGAGCGGCTTCGGCAAGCCGATGAGGAGATCCGGGCTGGGAAGGGCGCGGTGATGACGGTCGAGGAGCTTCGTGAGCGGTTCGGGCTCACGGAAGAGTGACGAGGGCGCGGCTCCGGGAGGCCGTCTTTGCCTCCGGGTTCCTAGGGGACCTCACCTTCTGGACAAGGACTGATCGCCGTCGGGCTCTGCGGGTCTTGAAGCTCGTGGACGCGGTCTGTCGGGATCCGTTCGTTGGTGTTGGGAAGCCCGAGGCCCTCCGCGGCGATCTCGCAGGCAGATGGTCCCGGCGGATCGACGGCGAGCATCGCCTCGTCTATCGGGTGGGTGCGGAGCACGTGTACTTCCTTTCGGCGCGTCACCACTACTGAGCCGACCGTCCGAGCTCATCTCCCGCCCATGTCCGACAACCACACCCAGCGCATCGTCAACAAGGCGTGGGGCTTCGCGCACCTTCTCCGCGATGACGGCTTGGGGTACATGGAGTACACGGAGCAGATCACCTTCCTGCTCTTCCTCAAGATGGCGCACGAGCGAACGCGACCGCCGTGGAACCAGCCCTCGATGGTCCCGGAGGGGCTGGATTGGCCGAGCTTGCTGGCGGAAGACGGCGCCGATCTCGAATCGTACTATCGCCACATCCTGACCGAGCTCTCTCGCAAGGACGGCATGCTCGGGGAGATCTTCCGGCGGGCCCGGCAGCAGATCCAGAATCCCGCGACCCTCAAGCGCCTCATCGTCGATCTGATCGATCCCGAGGATTGGAGTTCGCTCGCGGCGGACGTGAAGGGCGACATCTACGAGGGGCTGCTCGCGAAGTCCGCCCAGGAGTCGCCCAAGGGCGCCGGGCAGTACTTCACCCCGCGCGAGGTGATCCGGGCCATCGTCGACGTCATGCGGCCCGGGCCGGACGACACGGTGTGCGATCCCGCCTGCGGCACCGGGGGCTTTCTGCTCGCCGCCCACGACCATGTTCTGCGGGAGCACGGAAGCACGCTGGACCCGGACCAGAAGCGCCATCTTCGCCGGAACTTCGTCCAGGGAATGGACATTGTTCCCGCGACCGCCCGGCTCTGCATCATGAACCTGTACCTGCATGGGATCGACGCGGACCCGTGCCCGGTCCAGTCCGGCGTGGACAGCCTGGCGAGCGACCCGGGCGATCGGTTCTCGATGGTCCTGACCAATCCGCCCTTCGGCAAGAAGAGCACGGTCCGGATCGTCAACGAGGAAGGTGAGTTGGAGACGGAGTCCGACGCCTACGAACGTCAGGACTTCTGGACCAGCACGAAGAACAAGCAGCTCAACTTCCTCCAGCACGTGAAGACGCTGCTCAAGCTGCCCGGTTCGTGTGCCATCGTCGTGCCGGACAATGTGCTCTTCGAAGGCGGCGCGGGCGAGACGGTGCGCCGCAAGTTGATCCAGCAGTTCGATGTCCACACGCTGCTCCGTCTGCCGACGGGCATCTTCTACGCCCAGGGCGTCAAGGCGAACGTCCTCTTCTTCGACGCGAAGCCGGCGCGCGAGAAGCCGTGGACTGAGCGGCTCTGGGTCTACGACCTCCGCACCAACAAGCACTTCACGCTCAAGATGAAGCCGCTCCGCCGGTCCGACCTCGACAACTTCGTGAAGTGCTACCGGCCAGGGGCGCGTCACCAGCGTGAGGCGACCTGGACTGCGGACAAGCCGGACGGAAGGTGGCGGGCATACGACTACGACGAGTTGGTCGAGCGCGACAAGCTGAACCTGGACCTGTCCTGGATCAAGGACCGGTCCCTGGAAGACGCGGAGAACCTGCCGGAGCCCGAGGTGCTGGCGGCCGAGATCGTGGAGGATCTGCGGACGGCGCTGGAGGCCTTTGAAGAAATCGCCGAGGAGCTGGCGGACGACTGAAGGGTGCCGTCTACGTCCGGCACGGTCGCGGGCACGTTCGCTTACCCGGCCCGCGCGGTACGGTGGGACAATCGCCCATCTGGTGGGCGATTATCGCCCAGGCGGCGGGCGATCCTCAGGGAGGGAGATTGCGCGTCGTTCGCCCGACGGTCACCGCGGACAGGTGGAGTCGTTCCGATGGGACGTTCCGGATCCACTCCAGAACCGCGGGATGCGGACGGCTGCGTCGCAACTCTGAGACGACGTTCGTGTCGAGCAGGTACATCCCCTCAGTCGAATCGAGGCGCTTCGCGATAGCGGAACTGACGACGTGGCAAGGCCAGCTCCTCGGTCCTCGGTTCGGGTGCCAGGAGGAGTTCCTTGAGCCCGGGCTTCGAAGCACTCGACAGCCTGTGCCACTGTTCGATGGGCACCAGCACAGCGGTCGGTACGCCGCGTTTCGTGACGATCTGCGGTCCTTCGGCCACGCTCGTCTCGAGGAACTCGCTGAACCGCGCCTTCGCGTCCTGCACCTGCCACACGTTGTCCATCGATCGCCCTCCTGACTGACTAGGCTTCAGACTAGTCTTGGGTCTCGCCACGGTCGAGCTGCCGGACTCCGGCACTTGCGCCGCGTTCAGCGGCGCGTGAGGCGGTATTCTCCGCTAGAGCCAACGAGGCTCCGCCTCAGACCGACGAGCGTGCAGACCGGAGCGGATGCCGGCGAGGACGCCGGCGCACCCAGTGGGCGGAGACTTGCCTCAACTGTAAGGGCTACGCGGGTTCAAGAGATCTAGACCGGTACCGAAAAGGAGGATCAGCCATGCGCCGACCCGGAATCACCTGCACCATCCCCGTGACTTTCGTTGCTGCCGTCGCCTTTCTGGCGTGCCAGCCCGATACTGCCGACGATGTGGCCATCGAAGGCGAGCCGGACGCTCAACACGAGGAAAGTGCGGAAGGCCACGAGGTCCACTGGTCCTACGAAGGCGACACCGGCCCTGCCATGTGGGGCTCTCTCGATCCGTCCTTCGCGGCCTGTGACGACGGCGTGCGGCAGTCGCCTGTGGACATCACCGGGGCTGTGGCCGGCGGCGAGAGCGAACTCGAGATCCGCTGGCAGCCCGGCGACGCCGAGGTGGTCGACAACGGCCACACCATTGTGGTCAACGTGGCGGAGGGAAGCGCGATCGGCCTGGAGGGCCGGGAGTTCGCGCTGCTCCAGTTCCACTTCCACCATCCCAGCGAGCACACCGTGGAAGGAAGCGCCTCTCCGATCGACATCCACTTCGTGCATGCAGCCGCGGAGGGCGATCTGGCGGTAATCGGAGTGTTCCTGGAGGCGGGCGAAGCCGATCCGACGATCCAGAGCATCTGGGAGGCGATTCCCTCCGCCGGCGAGTCGCCCGGAACACTGGCGGCGCTCGACCCGCGGGCATTGCTGCCGGAGGGAGGCAGCCACTATCGCTATCCCGGTTCGCTGACGACGCCCGGCTGCTCGGAGATCGTCAGTTGGGTTGTGATGACCGAGTCGATCGCCGTTTCGCAGGACCAGATCGACGCGTTCGCGGCCCTCTATCCGATGAACGCGCGGCCGGTGCAGCCCCTGAACGAACGCACGATCGAACTGCGACAGTAGAGCGAGACGGCGGAACCCTCGCGCTACTTCACCGGACGACCTCGTCCCCCCACAGCCGCCCCAGGAAGCGCTTCCACGGCAGAATCCAGATTCCGTCATCCGTTCGCCTGACGGCGTCTTCGTTGCAGACGAGGATGGCCGTCCGGGGGCGGTGCTCCTCGACGAATGCCCGGAGGCCCCTGAAGTCTGCCGGCCGCACCCGGCTGGCGCCTTTCACTTTGAGCGCTACATCTCCGTCGCGACCCAGGATGAAGTCGCACTCCAGGCCGGATCTGGTGCGCCAGAAGCGGATCGGGAAGTCGTGTTCCCGATAGGAACGGTAGGCCAGCAGTTCCATCAGGACGAAGTGTTCCAGGGCGCGGCCGAAGTCGGGGCCGCCGACTCTCTCGATGCGTCTGGCGGCTATGTGGTTCGCTACGCCCACGTCGAACAGGTAGAACCTCGGTGCGCTGGTGATCACCGATCGCGAACGTCGCCGGCGGAAGGGCTCGACGAGCACGCCCAGAAGCGTGTCGACCAGGATCTGGAAGTACTCCTTCACGGTCTTGGAACTGACACCGCAGTCCCTGGCGATGTTGCTGTGGTTCAGCAGTTCGCCATGACAGAAGGCGAGCGCCTCGAAGAACCGCGAGAAGGCGGGGGCGTTGCGGGTCAGTCCCTCGTCGAACACTTCCTCCTTGAGGTAGTCGTCCACGTATCCCGCCAGGGCCCGGCGATGATGCGCCGAGTCGTAGTGCTCGGGGACGAGCCCGCGGTTCAGGGCCGTCAACAGGTCAAAGCCGGGGATCTCGCGCCAGGTCAGCGGATGAAGCGCGAAGCGCCAGGCGCGGCCGCCGAGCAGGTTCGCGCTCCCCCGCTTCAGCTTGCGGGCACTGGAGCCGCACAGTACGAAGCTGAGGCGTTCAGTCTCGATCAGCCGATGCACTTCGTCGAGCAGCGCGGGCGCCTTCTGGACCTCGTCGATCAGGATCGGCAGTTCGCGTCTGGCGCTCTCGTGCGCCCGGATCCGCTCGCCGAGAGTCCACGGCGCACGGGTGAAGTCGAGCATCAGCCGGGTGTCGAGAAGGTCGAAGCGAATCGACTTCGGGAACTGCCGCTGGAGCAGCGTGGACTTTCCCGTCTTGCGGGCGCCCCAGAGGAACGCGGACTGACGGGGAGGCAGGTCGATCTTGAGTTCGCGGGCGTACATGGAGTCGCTCCGATTGGGAGTCTACTCCGAAATAGTCGAACTATCTCGGAGTGGACTCCGAATCGGCGGTCCACTGTGCGAGAGGCACCCGCGTCAAGCGCGGTCGCGTTCCTAGCGCGGACGGTCAGTTGTGGCACGACGGCGACCCCTTCAATCGAAGCCTTCTGATGGTGCTGGCAACGACAGCAACCGTAGGATACGCATTCGCAACCTCGTAGGTTCACCGCGACATTGCGAGCGTCAGCAATGGCCAAACGGAGCCGACGGCGATGAGCATCGATCAGACGACAGGAGACTCTCCGGACACAGAGGCGCGTCGCTCCACCGTCTGGCGGATCGTGAAGAACATCCTCCTCGGCGTGACGGCCCTGGTCGTCGCCCTGGTCGCGCTCGTCGTGTACTCCTACAACTCCTTCCGCGGCGACCGCCTGGAGGAGCTCCGCTCGGGAAGCGAGGTGATCGAGACCCGGGTCGGTCCCGTCGAGTACGTCCTGGAGGGAGACGGCGACCAGGTCGTGCTCTCGATTCACGGGACGCCCGGCGGGTACGACCAGCGTTTCGGGCTGGACGGCTTCCAGGTCCTTGCCCCGTCGCGGCCGGGCTACCTTCGCACCCCGATCAGCGCCGGCCGGACGCCGCGCGAGCAGGCGGATGCGTACGTCGCTCTGCTCGATGCCCTGTCGATCGACGAGGTCGTCATCATGGGCCTCTCCGGTGGCGGACCGTCGTCGATGACCTTCGCCGCGGCCTATCCGGAGCGGACGCGGGCTCTCATCGCGCTCGAAGCGGTGAGCAACAGCGATCTTCCGGACATCCCGGCCCCGGCGTTCCTGGCGGGCGACTTCACCGCGTGGCTGTCGCTGAGCATGTTCAAGCGGGCCGTCGGCACGGAGGGTCTGCTGGAGATGTTCTCGCCGGATCCCGAGAACCAGCGGCTCGTGCTCGAGAGCGAAGAGAAGACCGCGGCGTTCGAGGGTCTGATGTGGTCCTTGTGGCCCCCCTCGCAGCGCGGCGACGGTCTCGCGAACGACGAGGAGCAGTTCGATGTCCTGGACCTGCGCCTCGCCGACTTTCGGGTGCCCACCCTGGCAATCCACGGCACGGCGGACGCGGCCGTTCCGGTGGAGCACGCCAGCTTCCTGGCGGTTAGGGTCCCGCAGGCACAGTTGCACATCATCGAGGGAGCCGATCACCTGATGCCCGTCTCGCACCAGGAAGAGGTCGTCCGCGTGATCACCGAGTTCATCGACGGGCTCGATGATCAGGCCGACGAGGGCTCGGAGGAATCGCCGGAGAACACACAGTGAGAGCGCTCGTCTTCGGCGTGCTGTGCCTCGTCTTCTCCCCGCTCCTGATCGTCGGTTCGATGGTGTTCGCGTTGAAGATCCGTTTCGTCAACATGCCGCGGGGCATCTCCGGCACCGCGTACGAGCCCTACATGGCCCGCCTGGCCCTCCACCTGATCGGGAGCCGGCGCGACGACGTTTCCGAGCGCATCGCGCCGCACCTGCCGGCGCTGTCGCCCCTGATCATGGGTCTGCTGATGAAGCCGATGGCCCTGGCGTCGCGGTGGAGCGGTTTCCGCGGCTCGTTCTTCGCCTATCCGGGCCCGCGGCCGTCGACGTTGATGACCTTCATCAGCCACCGCACGCACTTCTTCGACACCGCCATCGCGGCCGCGGCCGCCGAGGACAGCCCGATCCGGCAGTTCGTCTTCCTCGGCGCGGGCTGGGACACGCGCGCGTACGGTGGGCTGCCTGAAGGAGCCGACCCGGCCGGCGCCGGCGTGAAGTTCTTCGAGGTCGACGAGCCGCCCACGCAGCAGGTCAAGGTCGAGGCCCTTCGAGCAGCCGGCGTCGACTGCAACAACGTCACCTTCGCGCCGACCGACTTCAACCAGCAGTCCTGGCTGGAGTCCCTGAAAGAGCACGGCTTCGATCCGGACCAGCCGACGTTCATCCTCTGGGAAGGCGTCACGATGTACCTCGACGACGCGGCGATCTCGAAGACGCTGGCCGAAGTCGCGGGACTCGCGCCCGGCTCGCGCATCGCCTTCGATTTCTTCAGCCGGGAGCTCGTGTTCGGCCGAAAGCCCTACGCCGTGATGGGGACGTACATGAGATACGCCCTGAAGTCGTTCTACGGCGAGAGCATGCACTTCGGCATCTCGACCGCCCCGCGCGCTCGCCAGCAGGTGCTGGACTTCTTCGACGGCCGCGGGCTGGACGTGGAGAATTTCGAGTCGCTCGGCCGGGAGGCCGGTCGCAGCACGCCGATCGGCGGTCTGGTCCTCGCAGCCGTGCCGGACCAGTCCGTTGCCGCGCCGCCCGCATGACGCCGAAGCTCCATCCGCTCAACCAGGGCTTTCGCTGGGAGCCCAGAGGCGGCCCGTACCGGCGCATCTCTTCCGAGCAGGCCCGCCAATGGAGCGAGCAGGGCTTCTTCGTGCTTGAGGACGCGGTCGAGCCGTCCACGCTCGAGCGCCTGATCGCCGAGATCGACCCTTGGGAAGCCGAGCGTGAAGAGTGGCTGCGCCAGCAACCGCAGGGGCGCCGCTTCATCGCCCGCGCCGACGAGATCACCTTCACCGTCCACCTGGTGCTGCGCTCGACCTTTCTCCGCGACTTCTGTGCCGGGCCACTCTTTCGCGATCTCGCGTGGGACCTCGTGGGTCCCGACGTGCGGCTCTACTGGGACCAGGCGGTCTACAAGAAGCCGAGCGTTCCAGCCCCCTTTCCCTGGCACCAGGACAACGGCTACGGGTTCCTCGAACCGCAGAGCTATCTCACCTGCTGGATCGCGCTGACCGACGCCACGACCAGCAACGGTTGCCCCCGGGTGCTTCCGGGGCTGCACCGCCACGGCACTCTCGAGCACTGGACCACCGATCTCGGCTACTGCTGTGCGGACGAAGATGCCGAAGGACTCGCCGCGCCGGCAAGGGCAGGCAGCATCGTCGTCTTCTCGTCACTCACTCCGCATGCCACCGGGCCGAATCTCACTTCCGAGGTTCGCAAGGCCTACATCGTTCAGCTCGCCCCGGACGGGGCCCGCCGCATGGAGCCCGACGAGAGCGCCGGCGGCTACCGGCCCGTTCTCCAGAACGACCCGGATCGCCAGTTCTCCATCCTCAGAAGCGGACGCCGACCTTGAGGCGGAACTCCCGCGTGTACTGGTAGGTGTCGAGGGAGCCGAGAGGATTGCCGTTTCTCGTGTTGATCAGAATCTGAGCCTGCTCGTCCGTGACGTTGGCAACCTCGCCGCCGATGATGCCTTGCACGCCGCCCCTGATCGGGAACTGGTAGGTGGCGTTCAGGTTGAGCGTGAAGAAGTCGTCGAGCCGGTTCGCGCCTCTCTGGTCCCTGAGGGTCGTCGTGGTGATCGTCTGGCCGGACACCGGGTGCCTGACCTGGGTGGCGGGCTGCAATCCCCAGGGCTGGCCGTCTGACAGGTGCGCGCTGGCACTGGTCATCAGGTCATGGCTGCCGAACCTCCAGGTGGTCGTCGTTGTCGTTGCGGGACTCGTTGTTGCCTTCGTTCCAGTCCCTCGCGTAGTTCATCTGCAGCGACCAGTCGTCGCGAAACGCCCGGTTGAGCTGGAGCAGAATGCCCTCGTACTCGCGTCTGTTCTGCGGCCAGTTTCTCAGGTCGCGAACGACCGCGCCGTGCTCGTCGAACTGCAGGGTGCTGTGGAACATGTTCTCCATATCCCACGAGGTCACGCGCGACTTGAAGACCCAGTTGTTCGAGAACTGCCAGTCGAAGCCAACCGAGATCTCGTCCTTGTAGTAGGGCTCGACGGAGGAGGCCAGGGGGTCGCGGGGCTCGACGCGGCGCCGTACTGCGTGTAGGCGTTCTCGCCGTTGGCGCCGGCCGTGAACTCCGTGAAGACGACACCGAGGCCGATGTAGTCGTAGTAGCGGCCGGCGGATGCCCGAACGAGCATCCTGCCGTCGGCGTTGAGGTCGTAGACCGCCGACAGGCGCGGCGCCACCTTCTGGTAGTCCATGACTTTCTGGCCGAGGTTGTTCTTGATGTCCTGGGTGTCCTGGCGCAGGCCAAGGCTGACGGTGAGGTGGTCACCGACCGTGATGCGGTCTCCTGGACGTAGGCAGCACCTATGCCGCTGGTAAAGGCGGTGTTGCAAGGGACGGGGCAGTCGAAGACCCGTTTGTTGACCGGGCTCGCGTAACCGCCGGGCAGCGAACGGCCGTAGCCGCGGCCTCGATACTCGGTACCGATACTCGTGATCGTCGCAAAGGTGACGTCCTGGACGTCGATGCCGCCCTTGAACTCGTGCTTGCCCCTGAAGAAGGTCAGCGAGGCATTCGCCTGATCGCGCGGGAAGTCGTTCCCACCCGCGCCGAGGCGATTCACGGGAGCGTTGTAGCGCCGACCGTCGGCGAGATCCCGATAGCGGAGGTTGTTGCCGTCGGGCGTGTCGGGAGACGCGCCGGGAAGGATCTCTGCCGGCGGGGAACCGATGCGCGCCGTCACGAGCTCGCGGTTGGCGGCCTTGGCTTCGAGAAACGCCGAGTCGGTCAGGGCGAAGCTCCAGGTCAGGGTCTGGATTCTGTTGTTCCAACTGTTCCTGGTGACCGAGTAGATGTCGCCGGCCGACCCGGGTGGATTGAGGCGGCCTGACGGGGAGTCGATCAGGGTCAACGCAAGCTGGTGACGGTCGTTGGGCTGGGTGTTGACCTTGCCGACGAGTGGCTCGGCCGTGCGGTTCGTATTGATCGGGTTGCCGTCGCGGGTCAGGTCGAGCCGGTTGTCGTTCATCTCGCTCAGGGAGGCATAGAACCAGGCCTTGTCGCGGAAGAGCGGCCCGCCGAGACCGGTCTCGTAGCTGTTGATCATGGAATCCGGCCGCTCCATCTCAAGCCAGTTCTCGGCGCGCCACGCCGGGTTCTGGCCGATGAAGAGGACGTTCTCCTGGCCGATGCCGCCGTTGACCCCGGGTGACTGATCGAACTCCTGGTTCTGGGACACCACGCCGGCCATCAGTTTCATGTTCGACCAGTAGTTCCGCGTGGCCTGGGGGACGTGCTCGAGCTCCTCTTCCCCGAGCGCGGCAACGGAGCCCGTGTCGTACTTCGTGATCAACGCCGCCTCGGAGGTGACGGTGATCTCCTCCGCCGTGGCGCCGAGAGTGAGGTCGACGTCCTCGCGCTTCCCCAGTTCGAGGCTGACGGCGCGCTCTGCCGAGCCCAGGCCCTCGAGGTCGGCGGTGACGGTGTAGCTGCCGGCCTGGAGAAGGGCGAAGCGATAGTCGCCGTTGGCGTCGGTGATCTCGGTCCTCGTGTTCTGAGGGCCGGTCAGGGTCACGCTGACGCCCGGCAAGGCGTCACCCTGGGCGTCCGTTACCGTGCCGTCGATGGTCGATGTCTGCGGGCCGTCAGCCGGAAGCGGCGACGCGCAGATGGCGATGGCGAAGATCCAGATAGCGGACCGGATGGCGGTGGTCTTCACGATTCTCCCCCTCCAGGTTTGCGACCCGGTGGAATCGGAGTCTCCTGTTGAAGGCCCCCGCCGGGTGCCGTTGGAAACTGCCAGCTTGAGGTGCGCTCCTCTCCTGTCCTTGGGAGATCGAGCGCCAACACTCTGTTGGAAGTTCCTACAGCGTTAGCACGGATGGAGCGGAGGTGTCGAGCCCCGACATCCCCTCGATTTCAACGGCGACGGCAACGTGGACATCGTGCCGTACCAGCGGTTTGACGCTCGAGGGAACATTCTGGCATGGCTGAACGACGGGACGGGGCGGTACGCGGTCCTCAAGAGCACCGAGTTCGAGGACGCTGAAGCAGAATCCCGTCGTCGACGATCGGGGACGGAAGCTGCTGCTGACGCCGCGGCTTCGGAAGCCAGGTTGCGAGCAGAAATGTCCGCACTGTATGGTTGAGCGTTGAACGGCCGGCAGTTCATCGGGCGCGTTCGCAGGTGGGCGAAGGGCCGGAACCTGGAAGTCCGCTTCGTCGCGTCCGAAGGGGCCGGGTCGCATGGAACGCTCTATGCGGGGCGCCGCAAGACCACCGTCAAAGACCGGAAGAAGGAGATCGGCAAGGGCCTGCTCAACAAGATGCTCGCCGATCTCGGGATCGACAGAAACGACATCTAGGAGGACCCAATGCCAGACGGCTACAACTATCCCGCCGACCTCCAGAGCGACGAGGACGGCCGGTACGTCGTTGCGTTTCCGGACTTCGGCTGGGGCGCAACAGACGGCGCGACGAAGGAGGAGGCGCTAGCCGAAGCCAGGGATCTGCTGCGAGAGTTGATCGCCACCACGATGCGCGAAGGCGGCGATCTGCCCGAACCATCGGCCACCGGCGAGGAGCGACCCACGGTCGTCCCGCCGGTTCAGATCGCCCTGAAGGCGGCCCTGTACGACGCTTGGCGCCACGCCGGGATCTCTCGGCGGCAGTTCGCCCGTGATCTCGATGTCGCCGAAAGCGAAGTGCGGCGCATGTTGAACCCCGATCATGCCACCAAGGCAGCTACGATCGACCGGGCGCTGCGCCGCCTGGGCAAGCGACTCACCGTGACCGTCAGCGAGGCCGCCTGACATCGTTTACACGCGGCCGCGGGAACGTCGAGCGTAGAGCCCCCGGAATAGGGTCCGGCGCCGCGCTCTGCCTCCGGCCCCTCCGCTCGTATCGCTGACTGTTCAGGCGCTTGCCAGGCGGCGACGCGTGATCAGTTCGTAAACCACAGCGCCCAGGCAGGTGAGCAGCAGCGCAGACAAGACTCCCACGAGGGCCCATCCGGTTCCACGGTTCCAGACCGCAACTTGCTGCCCGACGGCCATCGCGCCCATCACGGCGAAGACGCCGACCAGGAGGATCAGGAAAGAAGTCTGCTGAGTCGACGTAAGCTGACTTCCAGCCCAGAAGCAGATGGCCGAGAAACCGATCGCGGCTACCGCGAACATGCGAATGAAAGACAGTTGCCGCCAGAACGCCGGGGCTGCCGGCGCACTCGCGTCGCCTTCCGGGATGGGGCCTCCGATTCCGAGTGATACGGCCAGGTCGCCAATTGCCGGTCCGAGGAGCACCAGGCCGCTCAGCAACAGCACGCATCCCACCACGTGAATCACGATCGTCTTTGACATCGCTTCCTCCCTCTAGATCGCCAGATCGTTCAGGTTGTAGTCCCGGATCACGCGGTCGAACGTCTCGTCGTTGAAGCGGAAGTCATCCTCCAGACCGGCGAAGGGCCGGTAGACGAACGACCGCTCCTCGGGCCGATACTGGCGGCGGGCGTCGATCGCCACGGCGATCACGGACGAGCGGTCGAAGATGCGCTGGGCGTCGTGGACGACCTCGTCGGCCTCGACGCCAAGGGCGCCCTTCTGCCCCTCCACCGACTTGCGGCGGTGGAAGCCGAAGGTGAGCGAGATGCGCAGTTCCGATGACGTGTTTGCGAACGAGGCGTGGAGCATCTGGCGGTTGACGATCGTCACGTCGCCGGCGTCGCAGACGAGCGGCAGGGCCCCGGGGAGCTGCTCGCTTCCTCCGTTCTCCCGGACCCGCGCCTCAATGTCGATCTTGCCGAGCTTGTGCGTGCCCGGCACCACCCAGAGGCAGCTCGCCGGCGCCGTGGGGTAGAGCTGCACCTGGAAGTTGAAGCCGTGGATGCCTTCGTCCCAGTCCGGAGAACCCCAGTGGGTCACGCCGTCCTGGTGCCACGCCACGGAACTGCCGAGACCCGGCTGCTTGACGAAGATCGAATCGTTGAAGGGCACGAAGTCGTCGCCGTTGATCGCGGCCGCGATCTCGAGGAGGTGCGGGTGGCCGTAGAGCCGCAGCCCGGACGGCATCGCCTGGCACATGGAGCTCATGAGGAAGACGATGTCCGCGGGCGCGTCCTCGTCGGGTAGCGGCTGTGTCATCTGTGACGGGTGACGTCCGCTGAGAAGCCCGGTGCCGCCCCAGGGATCGGCCAGAGGCTTGGCGAAGAGATACGGCCGGCGGGCGTAGTCGAGCCCCAGCGCCGGGCGCCCTCGGGCATCCACGTCCGCATCGGGACCGACCGGCGCGCGCTCCAGCATCTCGTTGACGTCGCGCCGCAGCTCAGCCACCTCGTCGCCGCCGATGAGTCCTTCGAAGATGTAGTAGCCATGCTTCCAGTACGCCGCCAGGATGTCCGGATGGAGCCTGCCGCCGTCTGTCAGTCGAATCGGCCCCCGGTTGCCGATCTCGGCGGCGAGGCGCAGCCCCGCTTCCTGGTAGGCCGCCATCCCGGACGCGTGCTCCGCCCGAGTCGGCGCCGTCACCAGGTCGCTTGCGCTCTGTGTGTCGTTCATGACAGTGGAGGTGATTCTAGCGCCAGCCGCCCGGCCGACGGATTGCAACGCGACACGTTGCGCGTTACAGTCCGCCAGTGAAGTTCGTTCATCGAGGGCTCCAGCGGCTGTATGAGCGTGGCGACCCACGACGGGTGAACCCTGATCTGGTACCGCGGATTCGACGGATTCTGACTGCCTTGGACGAAGCGACTCATCCAAGTCACATGGCTCTCCCTGGCTGGCGTCTCCACCAGTTGAAGGGAGACCGAGGCAACCTTTGGAGTGTCCGGGTCTCGGCAAACTGGCGAATCGTGTTCGGATTCGACGGCTCCGAAGCCGTTGACGTGGACTTGATCGACTACCACTGAGGAGGGCAACGCTGTGAGCGCAATGTACGACCCTGCACATCCGGGCGAGATCATTCGGGACGCGATAGAGGCCGAGGGTTGGACCGTCTCGGACGCCGCCTCCCGACTCGGTGTTACTCGGAACACACTCTCCCGCGTCGTCAATCGCCGGGCCGGGGTTTCACCTCGGTTGGCGTTGGCCTTGGAACGGCTCGGCTGGAGCGACGCTGGACACTGGGTACGCATGCAAGGCGCCTACGATCTGGCAAGAGCGCGGCGAGCCGAGACGGCGGCCTGAACCGAGCACGGGCATTGCGCGCACCTCGACTGGGCCGATTTTCGAGGCGCGCGGAAGAAGGATGTGTCAGCGCAGCGTGCCGACCCTCGCGGTGCGAAACTGCAAGGGGTCGAGGTTAACCTCAAGAAGGCCGCGGCTGAGTGCGAGTTCAGCGAGCTGATCGGGAGTTTTGGGCCGCTGGGGAGTCTTCAACCGGGAATGCCGAGTTCCTCGCGGAGAATCGAGAAGTCGAACGGCTTGCCGTAGCCGGCGCGTTCTTCCATGTGTTCCATCTGCTTCAGCAGCAGGTCGACTTCCCGGCGGCCAGCGGCGGTCCGTGCGCACTCTCGGGGCGTTCTGTCGCCGAGCGCCGGCACGGGGATGTCGGGCCACTCCCCGTAGTGTCCCGCCTTGAACTCCGCTGCGAGCCGTTCCTCGTCGGGCGTTAGAGAGGCCGGCCTGGACCGGGGCCCTTCGGGAAGACTGCCGGGTGCCGCAAGGTCTTGGCGCTCCCGTTCGCGGTGTCGAATGAGATTGCCGCAAACGGTCTCGATCCGCCGGCGCAGTGCGTCGGCTCTGGCCTCCGAGTTCGTGTCGATCTGAAGCTCGGTCGGAGTCAGGCGAACCCAGCCCAGGACCGTCCGCTGGTCGTTCGGCCCCGTGTCCTGGTCCGAACGGAGAATCGCGTACTCCCTGGAATCCTCGTCCACGTCTTCCTCGACCGCGCCCTCGAGCGCGGCGATCAGTCGACCGACTTCCGCCGCCTCTCCGTCCTCCACCTCGAACCGGTCCACCGTCGGCAACAGGGGATCCCCGTCCCGATTGCGAAAGTCCGGCGGCCGCCGGATCCTCAGGCGGAGAGCCTCCACCGCCACTTGCCAGTAGCGAACCAGAGCGCTGGCGAAGCGGCCGTCCCGCAGTCGCTCCGGGGGGACGGCCCGTTTCCGCCGCAGCCTCCTGCGGGCCTGTTCAACGACTTCGGCCGCGTCGGCCTGAGGCAGCACGCTCGGATGGATGCCGGCGAACAGAGACAGCGCGTCGTGGTCGACGACCCGAGCGAGTAGAGCGTCGCGCGGCCCCAGGCCCCTCGAGGCGCTCCTGTCCAGCACCGTGCGTCTTTCGCCGGTCAACAGGTCGACCATGCTCAGGTTCCGTCCGGGCTCGACCGCCTCGACTTCCCAGACGGACCACCAGGCGCGCCGCTGCGCTTCCAGCCACTCCCGTTCGTCCGCGGAGCAGTCGGAGGACCGGGCTTCGAGGTACGCATCCACCACGGTCGTCTCGTTCAGTTCGAGACTGTAGACCGCGATTGTCGTCTCCAGAATGGCTCGGCCCACCTCGGGGTCCATGCCTTGCCGGATCTTCCGCCACGCTTCGCCGAACTCATCGGCCGCGAACTCCATCATGCGGACGGTGAGTTGCGTGTCCATCCGATGCAGCAGGTTCGCGCGACGGCCCTCGGCGTGTCCGGATTCGTCGGTGGGCAAGTGGCACTTCTTGTACTTGCGGCCGCTGCCGCATGGACACGGTTCGTTGCGCCCGGCCCGGGGCGTGAACGGTCCGTCGTCCACCAACGGCGAGAAGTCGTCGACGGCATCGACTCCGAAGTCGTCGTGCTCGAAGTCGTACTCTTCGAAGTCGTCCTGATCCTCGTAGGGCGCCGCGAGCCGTACTTCGCGGCCTTCCTTGTCCATGTACGACTCGGAAACCGTCCTGAAGCCGTCCGCGCTCAAGATCGCCGCGTGCCGGCTCACGAAAAACGCAAGTGCCTCGGCGCAGGCAGTGGCGATTTCCAGATCCCGTCTGGTGGGCGTCTGCGGCAAGCCATCCGGGCCGCTCCGCATGACGATCGGGTAGGCCTCCGGGCTCTCGACCCGCCATCCATGCTCCATCGCTTCGCGGCGCATCGACGGCGGAATCTCCGTGGCCGACTCGTAGGTCAGGGAAAGCACTTCCGCGCCCAGATCGCCTTCCTTGTACGCCTCTGTCTCCGATGCGAGCAGGAATGAGTCGAAGTCGTCCAGAGAGGGGAAGATCAGCACGCTGCGGACCTCGCCGGCTTGGCCGATGATCACGACGCAGGCGCCTTCGACGTCGAGAGCCGGGATGTCCATTCGCAGTTCCGGTGACTCTTCGCCCAGTGTCCACGGTCGGAGCGCGAAGAGCTTGCAGCCGGCCTCGAACAGGGCAGCGACTGCCGAGGCCGGGATGCGGCCGTCCTCCAGGTAGCTTGGTTCGATATCGCCATCCAGGTCCGCCATCGCCTCGAGCAGCGCCTCGCGCAGTTCGTCCACTTCGGGCGTTGGAGCGATGGTGATCGGGATGGCGCTCCCGATCTCCGCCCGCACTTCGCCGGCCGCCGCCTCGTCGGCGACCCTTATCGCGTCGGGCTGTCGGGGCGGCCCGACGGCCGGCGCCGCCAGGGCGGACCGCAGTGCGCGCGCCAGGGCGCCATCGGCTTCGTCCGGGTGGAACACCTCCTGCCCGAGGACGAAGTACGCGGGCAATTCAAGCCAGAGCGCGATCCGGGGCCGGTAGGGATCGGGCCGGTCGTGAATCTGGAAGGGCGCGGCGATCGTGGCGCCGATCCACTCGCTGGCGGGTGCGGCCCGAGTCCGGCGTCCTCGAGTCTTGGGTCTTCGACGGGCCATGCGCGAGAATGATCGGAGAGAGGGTCGACCGTTGCGAGAGGCCTGGTTGGCACCTGTGTTCGTTCGTCCGACACTATGCGAAGGTGCGGTCGAGTCTTGCCGGCCGCCGCCTACCGCCCCGGCGGCGACTCGTCAGCCGAACGCCGAAAAGCCCACAGCGCGCTTCGCGTGCGGAGATACATCGTCGCTCCGTCGATCGCCGGCGTCGCCGTGGCGAGGTCGTCGAGGTCGGAGACGGCCAGCGGCTCGAGAGAGCCGTCGCTCGGCAGCACGACGAGCTTGCCTGATCTCGACAGCAGGTAGAACTTGTCGTCGGCGACGATCGGCGACGCGTAGAAGCTGTCGACGGCTCCCTCGAGTCGACCCTGCTCGATGAGCTCTCCCGTGGCGGAGCGGAGCGTGGTCGTGATGCCGCTGTCGTCGACCATGAGGAGAACCCCGTCGTCGACGATCGGCGACGGAAGCTGCGGGATCTTGCGGTGGTAGGTCCACCGTACGTGGCTGGCGGTCAGGTCTCCTCGCAGGCCCGCCTCAGGCAGCTCGACGGCGAGGATGCCGTTGCGGGTATCGAGCGCCGACTGGAAGTACGTCCAGTCTCCCTCGTCGAGGAGGCCGTCGCTCGCCAGGTCGAAGAAAGAGAAGACGTTGCGGACCAGGCCTTCCGGCGCCTCATCCTCGGAGATCTTCCCGTCACCGTCGCCGTCGTGCGCGGCGACGACTTCGCTGAAGGGATCGAGCCGGACGTGACGCCCTTCCTCGTTCAGAGGCATGGCGTAGCCGTTGATGAAGAGGACGCCGTCCTCGAGCGCGGGCGTCGACTTCATCTCGAACGAGAGGCCGCTCACCCACCACAGACGTTTCCCCGTCCCGGCCGAGTAGCTGGTGAGAAAGAACGAGCCCGGTACGACGATCTGGAGCTCACCGCCTTCCGGGTGGTGGAGAACCGGCGTCGAGTGCCCGCTTCGCGCGGCCGGCCGTTCCGTGCGCCATGCGACCTCGCCGGACCCGGCGTCGACGGCCAGGACATAGGAGCCCTGCTGCTGGTCGACCACGAGCACCACGTTGCCCGCGGCGAGGATCGGAGAGGCGCCCATGCCGTAGAGGTTGTCGAAAGGGCCGAGGGGATGGCGCCAGAGCTCTTCGCCGTCTACGGTGTAGCAGAGAAGGCCGAAGTCGCCGAAAAAGACCCAGACGCGCTCGCCGTCGGTGACCGGAGACGGCGACGCCGGCCCGTTGCGGTTGTCGAGCGTCTCGGCCCGGGGCCTCGGAGCCTCGCGTCGCCAGAGCTCCGATCCCGTCTCCCGATCGAGGGCGATCGTGTAGAGCGCTTCGCCTTCCGAGGCCGTAAGGAAGATCCACTCCGCGCTCAGGACCGGCGACGAATCGCCGGCCGGGATCCCGGTCCGCCAGAGAAGGTTGCGGTCGGGTCCGACCTCGACCGGCAGGGCGCCCGCCTCGACGGCGCCGCCGCCGTTCGGCCCCCGGAATCGCGACCATTCCGCGGTTTCGGCCGAAGCGAGTGGCGTGAGAGCAAGGGCGCTCAGGAGCGCGAGCGCCGCAGGATGGCCGCCGCTTCGCGGCGCACCCAGTCCTGCGGCGCAAGCTCCTGGCTGACTCAAAGCAGATCGCCGCCGCACGCGGAAGCACAGGTGCCGTGCGCCTCGAACGCCTGGACGACGTTCTTGCCGGTGCGCCAGCGATGGACCTCGTCCGGCCCGTCGACGAGACGCTGCGCGCGGATGCCGCGATACCAGCCGGCCAGTGGCGTGTCCATGCTGTAGCCCAAGGCGCCGTGGAGCTGGAGCGCGGTGTCGACCACCTTGTGCACCATGTTGGCGAGGAAGACCTTGGCGATGCCGTTCTCGTTGCGCAGGTCCATGCCCTTCTCCGCCTTGTAGGCGATGTGGAGCAGCATGAGCCGGGCCTTGTAGAGCTCGGCCGCGCAGTCGGCGAGCATCCAGCGCACCCCCTGGCGGTCGGCGAGGCGCTTACCGAACGTCACCCGCTTCACCGTGTGCCCGACGGCGAGATCGAGGGCGCGCTGCGCCATCGCCACGTTGTGCATGCCGTGACGGAGCCGCCCGTAGGCAAGGCGATGCTGGCCCATCGCGAAGCCCTGGCCGCGGCCGCCGAGGAGGTTCTCCTTCGGGACGATGAGGTTCTCGATGCGGATCTCCGAGTGCGAGCCTCCGAGCTTCAGGCCGAGATCGGTGTGCGGCTGCATCGTCTCGATGTTGCGGATGATCCGGTAGCCCGGGTTCGGCAGTTCGACGAGGAAGGTCGAGAACTGCCGGTGACGGGCGACGTCCGGATCGGTCTTCGCCATGACGAGGGCGACGTCGGCGACGCTCGCGGAGGAGCTGAACCACTTCTCGCCGTTCAGCACGTAGTTGTCGCCGTCGAGGACGGCCGAGGTCTGCATGCCCGTGGCGTCGGCGCCGGCGGCTCGTTCCGTCATCGAGTAGCAGATGCGCTTCTCGCCAGCCAGCAGTGGCGTCAGGAAGCGCTCCTTCTGGTCCTCGGTGCCGTTCTCGAGCAACGTCAGCATGGTCGCGTCGTCGGGACCCTGCGTGTTGAGGGAGAGCGCTCCGAGGAAGCTCTCGCCGAGTTCCATCTGGACCAGCGCGTTGGCCAGCGGCCTCAGGCCCATGCCGCCGTACTCCTCCGGGATGAAGGGGCACCACAGCCCCTGCGACCTCGCCTTCGTGCGGAGCCCGGCCAGCACCTCGTCGAAGTTCTCCGGCGTGCATCCCGCTTCGGCCGGGATGCACTCGTTCTGGACGAACTCGCGCACCTTGGCGCGCACCGCCTTGGTCTCTTGTGGAATCTCGAAATCGATCAAACGTCTCTCCTTCAGTGATTGCGTCGCGGACCGTCGCAGGACGACCGCGAAGTCGTTTCTTATGCGACCCTCAGAAGATCGCCAGTGCGTTGACCGGCGAGCCGGTTCCGGTTTCGACGGCAAGCGGCCCCGCCACGAGCAGGAACTCCCACCGACCCAGCTCGGCCGCCGTCTCGGCGACGGCTTCGAGGTCCTGGTTGTCGAAGATGTCGAGGCCCATCGCGACGATCGTCAGGACGTGCACCGGAAGGTCGACGCCCTCCACCAGCGAGGGAACGACGTCGAGCGCCGCATCGGAGCCGATGAACGAGATGTCGCGGGAGCGAACCCAGGGCATCGTCGAGGCGTGGAGGCCGGCCGCGTGCTGCGACACGGCCCAGGGTCCGACTTCGGCTCGCCGCGCCCAGCGCCCGGTGCGGATGAAGACGGCGTCGCCAGCACGGACGCGGAGGCCGGCCATCTCCTCGAAGGCCTCGAGGTCCTCGGTGTAGATCGGCGTCCCCGGTTCGAGATACGGCACGCCCTTGAGGCGCGGGATGTCGAACACGATGCCCCGCGTGACGATGCCGCCCCGGAGGTTGAAGATCGAAGACCGCGTGCAGCCCTCCGCGGTCACCGTGTCCTGCGAGTAGCCGTTGTACATCTTCCCCTTGTAGAGGATGTGGCACAGGGCGTCGATGTGGCTATGCGAATAGCCGTGGTAGCTGATCTCGTAGCGATCGCTGACGCCGCCGCGAAACGCGGGCACCTCGTCGGGATCGGGAAGAGCCAGGATCGCGCGCTCGAACGGGAACGGCACGTCGACGGCTGTCTCGATGATCAGGGGATGGGCGAGGGAGACGGAGATGCCCTCCGTCGCCAGCGCCAGAGCCTCGAGGCGCTTCTCCTGGGTGATCAGGTTGGCCGTCCCCAATTGATCGTCGTCGCCCCAGCGTCCCCAGTTGGAGAGCTCCTCCATCAGGCGCTCGATGTCGGCCTGGACGAGATCGCGCGATTCGGGCGAGTAGCTCGGAGCGGGTTCCGGCGAGGATGCCGCTGCTTCCGTGTCCGATGCCGGCTCGGTCTCCCCGTCCGGGGCGGTTGCACAGGCGCTAATTGTGCCAATCAGCAGTGTGCATGCAATGCCGAGCCTCAGATGTGTGGCCTTCATGTGCTCTCCTCCCTGTTGCCGGATTGGGCAGACTTCCGAATCTCGGGGCAGGCTAGCGCAACGTTCCACTTGACCGGCTCGCCGCGTGAACCGCACCTCGGTTGCTCTTTCGGAAGTTATATCGTGGTATAACCCACGCCATGCACACCACCAATCTCCGCAAGGTCGGAGGCTCGGTCATGCTCGCGGTGCCGCCGGTGCTTCTCGATCTCCTGAACCTCGGTGCCGGCGCCAAGGTGGATATCGGCGTCGAGGGCGACCGCCTGGTCGTTGCGCCAAGAACGCGCCCAAGCTACACCCTCGACGAGCTGCTGGCGATGTGCGACGAAACCGCCCCGGCCGACGACGGAGATCGGGCATGGCTCGATGGCCGGCCGGTCGGCAATGAACTGTTGTAATGCGCCGCGGCGAGATCTGGCTCGTCAGCCTCGATCCCACCGCCGGCCATGAACAGCGGGGAACACGGCCGGTCTTGATCGCATCCCCGGCACGCTTCAACGCGTTGACCAGGACGCCGGTCGTTCTTCCCATCACTACAGGCGGGAACTTCGCGCGCCAGCGCGGCTTCACGGTCTCGCTCGACGACGCAGGTACGCGAACGGTCGGCGTGATCCGCTGCGACCAGCCGCGCACCCTGGATCTGGCCGCCCGGAACGGGAAACGCCTCGAATCCGTCCCCGAACAGATCACGCATGAAGTGTTGGCCCGCCTCGCCGCGATCCTGACCTGAGCGGTCGCGGGAAGAGCAGGACGATGCCGGCAAGGGCAGCGGAGTTGCCGCGCCGCGCGAGCGTGATCGTCATCGGCGGCGGCGTGATCGGTTGCTCGGTTGCCTACCACCTCGCGCGCTCGGGGCGCTCGGATGTGCTTCTGCTGGAGCGCCGGCAGATCACTTCGGGCACCACCTGGCATGCCGCCGGCCTGCTCGGCCAACTGCGGCAGTCGGTCACGATGACGAACCTCGCCCGCTACACGAGCGAGCTTTACGGCCGCCTCGAGCAGGAAACCGGACAGCCCACCGGCTATCGACGGTGCGGCTCCCTCTCGGTCACCGCCGACCCGGAGCGGTTCGAGGAACTCAAGCGCGGCGCTTCCCTGGCGAAGGTCGTCGGGCTGCAGGTCGACGTGGTCACGGCGAAGGCGATCGGGGAACGCGTGCCGCTGCTTGAGACGTCCGACCTGCTCGGCGGACTGCACATCCCCGGCGACGGCTACGCGAACCCGACGAACGTCACCCTGGCGCTGGCCGCGGGTGCCCGCGCCGCCGGCGCCCGGATCGTCGAGCAGGTGCCGGTGACCGCCGTTCGCACCGCCGGGGGGCGCGTTGTCGGCGTCACCACGGAGCAGGGGGACATCGACGCCGACTGCGTCGTCCTCTGCGCCGGCATGTGGACCCGGGAGCTCGCCGCTTCCATCGGCGTCAACGTCCCGCTGCACGCCTGCGAGCATTACTACGTCCGGTTCGGCTCGATCGAGGGACTCGATTCGAAACTGCCCATCGTGCGGGACTACGACGCCATCTCGTACTTCCGGTACGACGCGGGCGAGTTGATCGTCGGCGTCTTCGAGCCGAACGCGCGGCCCTGGGGCATGGACGGCATCCCGGACGACTTCTGCTTCGACGAAATCGCCGTCAACCGCGAGCACTTCGAGCCGTTGCTGCGCGGCGCCAGGGAGCGCATGCCGGCCCTCCAGTCGGCCGATGTCGTGCAGCTCTTCTGCGGCCCGGAGAGCTTCACGCCGGACGTGCGCTACCACGTCGGCCAGGCGCCCGAATGCGAGAACTGCTTCGTCGCGGCCGGCCTGAACTCGATCGGAATCCAGTCCGCGGGCGGGATCGGCAAGGTCATCTCGGAGTGGATTCTGGAAGGACATCCGCCGGCCGACCTCTGGGAAGTCGACGTGCGCCGCAACATGCCCTTCCAGGGCAACCGCAAGTACCTGCGCGAGCGGGTCTCCGAGAGCCTGGGCCTCCTCTACGCCATGCACTACCCGTATCGCCAGTTCGAGACGGCGAGGGGCACACGCCGGTCTCCGCTGCACGATCGCCTGGAGGCCGCCGGCGCCTGCCATGGGGAACTCGCCGGCTGGGAGCGCCCGAACTGGTACGCGCCGGCGGGAGTGCAGGCCCTCTACGAGTACAGCTACGGGCGCCAGAACTGGTTCGAGTACTCGGCTGCCGAACATCGGGCGGTGCGGGAGAACGTCGGGCTGTTCGACCAGTCGTCGTTCGCGAAGTTTCGCCTCGAGGGCCGGGATGCTGCCAGGGTGCTCAACCGCGTCTGCGCCAACGACGTCGACGTCGGCTCAGGCCGCATCGTCTACACCCAGTGGCTCAACGAGCGCGGCGGCATCGAGGCGGATCTCACGGTGACGCGCCTGGCGGAAGACAGTTTCCTGATCGTCACCGCCGCCACAACCGAAGTGCGGGACTTTCACTGGCTCAAGGCCCACATTCCGGGCGACGCGCACTGCGTGCTGACGAACGTGACCTCGGCGATGGGCGTGATCTCCCTGATGGGGCCGGCTTCCCGTGCCCTCCTGCAGTCCCTTACGCCGGCGAACCTGGCCAACGAGGCGTTCCCGTTCGCGACCAGCCGCGAGATCGAACTGGGCTACGGCCTGGTTCGCGCGTCGCGCATCACCTACGTCGGCGAACTCGGTTGGGAGCTCTACGTTCCGTCGGAGTTCACGACCGGCGTCTACGACGAGATCGTGGCCGCCGGCGAGGAGTTGGACCTCGTCCACGCCGGCTTCCATGCCCTGGACTCGCTGCGTATCGAGAAGGCCTACCGCCACTGGGGCCACGACATCACCGACCAGGACTGGCCGCTCGAAGCGGGCCTCGGGTTCGCCGTCAAGTTCGACAAGCCCGGCGGCTTCATGGGCCGCGAGGCGCTGCTCAGGCAGAAGGAGAACGGTCTCGCGAAACGCCTGGTCCAGTTCCGGCTCCAGGATCCGCGGCCGTTGATCTACGGCAACGAACCGATCTGGCTGCGGGACGAAATCGCCGGCTACGTCACCTCCGGGAACTATGGCCACAGCCTCGGTGCGGCCGTCGGCCTCGGATACGTCGCCATGTCGCTGTTGCCGGACTTCCCCGAACTGCCCGGCCGCTTCGAGATCGAGGTCGCGGGCGTCCGCGTCCCGGCCGAGGCCTCGATCCGACCCATGTACGATCCTGCCGGTAAACGCGTTCGGAGTTGAAACGGAGCGGGATTCGCCCGACCTCGAGCGGTTTGGGGCTCGTGGAGAGAGCGGGCTCCTGTTAGAAGTGGACGCCCTCGACGGGTCGCGGCACCGGGGTCGTGCGCGGGCCTTCGACACGATGGTGCATCTCTTCGTAGGACGCGCCGCCTTGTACCTTGTCGACCATCTCGTCGGGGTCGAAGTCGATGCCGACGGGGTTACGGGCAAAGTTTGGGCCCCGGATGTAGGCCAGCCCCTCCGCCTTGGTGGGGAAGTTGTCGACCTGCGTCTCGACCCTGTTGCCATCGGGATCGGCGTAGTAGATCGAGGTGGTCATGCCGTGGTTCGTGCACCAGTAGGGCTTGACGCCGCTCTCTTTCAGCCTGGCGCAGGTCCGCACGACGAGTTCGTCCATCGTGCTGTACTCGAAGGCGAAGTGGTCGTAGCCCTGGTTTCGGGCGCCGGGCTCCAGCGCCTTGTCTTCGACGAGCAGGATGCGCAGAAGGCGGTGGTCGAAGCGCAGCAGGGCCAGGGCCTCGCTGCGCTCGGCAACCTCGCAGCCCAGCGCCTGGACGTACCAGTCGACCATCGGCTCCAGCTCCCTGGTGCGGATAACGGTGTGGACGAGCTCGGAGGGCGCGACGGTTTCGTTCTCTCCGGATGCCGCACCACCTGAAGCAGGCAGGCTGTCCGGATCGAAGTCGACTCCGGCGGCGGACTTCTCCAGGCCTGCCGCCTCCACGAGATAGGGCTCGAGATCTTCGATTCGGTCGAAGCGGTCGAGGAGCATCTCGATCCGATTGCCGCTTGGGTCGGTGTAGAGGAGTGAAACGCTGTCCCCGTAGCGTCTGGCCGCGCGCGGCTCGGTTCCGCCGAGTTTCAGGGCGTGGTAGTTCGCGCCGAGCTCGGTGAGCGAGTCGTAGCTGAAGGTGAAGCGATCCCAGCCGAGAATGCCGGCTTCAGGCACGGGCTTGCCGCCCCGCCCGAAGATCGAGACGCGGTGATGCTCGATGTCGTAGGAGCACCAGGCGCCGCCGCGCGCCGGTTTCCCGGTCTCCGCGGGTGCACCCGCGACGTGGTGGGGACGGCAACGAAGGACCGTCTCGTAGAAGGCCAGTGCCTCGTTCAGATCGCCGACTCGCACCGCCAGGTGGGCGAAGTCGGAAGGCGACACGATGTCAGCGGGAGTCGTCGCGCGCGCCGAGCCCGCTCCCAGGCAGGCCCCGGCCGCCACCACCGCTCCCTCCAGGAAGCGGCGCCGATCCATCGAACGGCCTGTGGACTGCTCCGGCCGGGGTGTTGGCGACATCATTTGCTAGGAGCGTGCGCGGTAGGAACGGTTGTAGACTGTCAGTCACGAGCGGAGGCTGAGGGAGGGAAGAGGATGCCGACAACGTTTCGCCCATACGATCCGGGTCAGAGTGTTCTTCTGCCTCC
>LXNI01001109.1_pt1 | contig 25824 bp, 28 predicted proteins | sample 809091 | NCBI WGS metagenome assembly LXNI01 (sample SAMN04870527, study PRJNA318959) | sponge metagenome | biome: 01000161; feature: marine sponge reef; material: water | host: Sarcotragus foetidus | place: Greece: Milos, Mediterranean Sea | collected 2013-05-29 | depth 5-7 m | reverse complement strand
CACGGTCAAACGCGCGCATAATGACACCTACCTCCACCGAGTCGTTGTAGTTGGAACTACCCGACATCAAAGCCGGGACAACACAACGACCGGTGGATGGTCACCTATCCGCGCGCGCTCTAAGTTCGTCAAGGGCGCGATTGGATTCAACAACATCAGATTCGCGCTGGCTGCACTCCTCGTCATAAGCGACCTTGGCAGCCTCGAGCTTCTGGCGGCGAAGTTCCTCCGCCGCCTCATACGCACGGTCCTGCTCCTCCTGACGCGATGGGACGCTGGCAACCTCCTCCTCCCACGCTCGGACAGCCTCGTCGTAGTCTGCCTGCGCTGAGGCCAGCAACGCGGCGTACCTTTTCTTGGCACCGGCAGAAAGTGAGAACTTCTTCGGTTCGCCAGCCGGTGGAGAGAACTCGGCCATAGGCGGCGGCGGAATGATGGTGGCAGGTCTAGGAAGGGCGTCAGCTAACTCCCCCGGCTGGAATGGCGGATGCTCCACAACCCGACGCAACGTCTCAAGGTCGACATAGTCGTCGACGTCGAGAGTGTCGGCAAGAATGCTGTCGATCTCTCCGTAGACAGCTGCGAGCCCGGCGTTTCGAGCAGACACCTCAGCCTCCATCGCCTCGATATGGAGCCGTTTGGCCTCTTGCTCAGCCTTCTTACGCTCGGCGGCCTGCGCCCTCTCAGCCTGGATTCTCGCCCGCTCCGCTTGGCGCGCCGCTTGCTCAGATCTTCGTTGGGCGGCTACTTGCTCACGTGCAGCCTGCCGCTGCTGCTGCTCCCGGCGCCTCGCATCCTGCTGGATCTGGCGGTTAATCTCAGCCATCAATCCCCGACTTCGGGTCACAATCCCACCTCCTTACTGGTGTTTCAGCACGCGCTAGTAGGGAGTCAGCACGAACTCCAGCGACCTTAGTCTGGATACCTGTGAATATACCAGAGTTACATGAAATTGATCTGAGAGATATGGGCTGATGGCGCTAGCGATCTAGCAAGATCGCCTGGAGGGCGGGGCGGGCCACGCCGCCACCGCATGTCTCTCTAACCGATCCGATGGCGACCCTACAGATTTGGAACCATTGGCCCAGCCTGACAAACACAGCGGCACGTACTGCCGTTGGGCACCCCCGCAGCGCAGGGGAATTTTCGCCTCCCCTGTGAAACAGCAACAGACCAGGACAGACAGCCCGGTAATGGTGGCACCGGGATCACCTGACCAAGCCATAGGGGGGGAATGCCGCGTGCCCTATCCTCGCATCGGGAGTGAAAAAGCTGACGGCCAGATGCGGATCTGGGAGGAGTTCGTATGTTATCTGGCCTTCGACTTGTGCCCTTAGCACAGAACTGCCTCCAGGGTCACCGCTGTCATCGCCCACAGTGGTGACCCTTATGTCAAGGAGGCCCTCGTGGATAGGTACCGGTTCGCCGACGCCGGTGAACGGATAGGCCAGTGGAATCGCTGATGCTGGGCTTGTTTCTTCAGCCATTTCGGCAGGCTACATACCACGCCGGAGGCGGCTGCCAGCTGCGCTTGCAACCCGATGGGAGCAGGGATCTTCAAACTACCGCGAAGCTATCCCGCCATCCATCTCCGCAGTGCCCCTGGACGATCGGCCGCCGAACTCCTCCGGTGGGCTAGGGGGCGAGGCTTGGCACTTGAGGCTGGCGACTTGGTGGCTGGCGTGCCGGCCTGTCGGGCTCGGCGCTACCGGCTGTCAGCTCCCTCGGGTTCGCTGCTGGGGGTTGTGCTCTGGGGGATAGTCGCTGCTGGTTCGCCTTTGAGAGCGACGGTGACTGTGCGGCTCATCAGGTCGAGGAGCCCTTGGCCGTGGGCGTGTATTTCCCGCAGCAGCCAGTAGCTCATGAAGCTGGCAAGCAAGACTGCGATCACTGTCGCGGAAGCGGTTATCAGCGCAAGGTACTTGGCACCGTCGACGTCGGCGTCCATGCCCAGCGGGTAGTCGAGCTCGTACAACAAGAAGATGTAGAAGCAGGCCACGGGCACTGAGGTCCTCACCGCCGCCTGCTTCCACCCCATGGGTTCGCCGGTGCGCGAATCGACGACTCGCACACCGGCGAGCAAGTGTCCCAGGGTGAGCCCGCGGAAGCCGAGCAGGCAGATTTGGGTGGCGTGGAACATGGCCGTCCCGGTCACCAAGACCCAGAAGTATGTCGAGGCCACCGTTTGGGCGCCGCTGGCTCTCATGGCCAAATACCAGATTAGGGCGGCCAACAGCATGTGGGAGACCCAGGCGACTACGTCGACTAACCACGCGCTTCTCTGAAGAAACGGCAGGGTGCGGCTCTTGACCCGCTGGGCGCTGTTCAGCTTCTCGCAGTGGCCGATGACGCCCCGCCCGACGACCATCACCGCGAAGCAGAACAGGACCAGGATCAAAATGAATGCGCCTAGCGTTCTGCTCACGTCCCCCTCCGGGATCAGCCTGTGGACGATGATCGCGAACAGCGTGATACCGGAGGCCCCTGCGACCAGGGTCGCGATCCGGTTCGTGATCGCTTCATCGGCTCCGTTCCCGCCGGCAATGTTGAGGCCCGCGAATTTGGCGATCAAGAATAGCCCGCCTAACGCCAACATCACAGAAAGCGGGTTCACCGCCACATCCAGGGCACTGTCCAGCCTCTGTTCGTCAACGTGCGCGGAAACCAAGCTGACGACAACAGAGACGGGAATTATGAGCAGGATGAACAGTCCGTCATGTGTACCCGTCAAACCCCTCATACCCAGCAGATCTCCATCGATCCTGTCCAGATAGCTCACACCCTGCCTCCTGCTTTGCCCGGTTGCCAGCCTCAAATTGTACCGCCGCTGCCTCCGGAAACTACACGGAAGAAATTCGCGACAATCGCCCCACAGAACGTCGAGCACTCGGCCAAAGCGGAAATCCGCCACCGGAATGAGCCCACCCCCGATGTCGTGGCCGTCCACCGCCGACAGATGCCGGTTGGTGCCTGGGACAGCTGTGGCCATGACTCGAGCCGGCTGGAGCAAAACTCACAGCAACAAAGACTCTGGTCTGGGCCCCCTCAGGTGATTCGGCGGGAGCGTAGGCTCCTGTCGCTATTCTGCCGGTTGGTGCGGGAGGGGGCTAGAGGCCGATGTCGAAGCCCGATCCGGGGTCGTCGCGGCCGGGGTTGGGAGGTCTTGGTAAATCTGGCTGATGCAGTTGAGTGCTTGTGGGGCGGCGGGGGGCAGCAGGCCGAGTTGTTGTTCGATTAGGCCGATGCAGGTGTGGGCCATGTCGGCGGCTGCTTTGGCCATCTGGGCTGAGAACTCCTCGGTGGCGTCGTCGGGGTCGCCGGCGATGTCGATGTCGTCGGGATAGGTGCCGGTCTCGCGCCATACCGATGCGTCTTTGGGGCTGATGGAGCCCAGACAAGCCGCGAGCCGGTCCGCTGCGGGCCGGGACAGGTGAGCGCCGGCTGCGCCGAGAAGCTGGCCGATGCCGTGGACCCTGCCGGGGTGGTCGCCTTCTAAGGCGTGGATGAGGGCCTTGAGCGAGGTCTCCATGGCCGTCTGGGACTGCTCGCAGACGCTGAGCAGGCGGGCGCGCTTGAATCTGCCGGCCTCGTGGAGGTCGCCGGCCCACAGCGCGTCGCGCTCGCGAGTCGAGGGCTCCAGCACCGCCGTCAGCTTCGTGAGCGCGCTCACAACGTTGTTGAGGCTGCGGGCGGACTGCTCCGCGTCAGAGGGGGCCATGCCGATCTCCTTGTCCCAGTCGATGCCGCCACGCGCGGGCCGCGAGGCGAGGGTGACCGCATGAGCGGCGATGTGCGCCTCGAAGGTGGAGCGGCACCGCTTGGCGCGCACCGCCCACTCGGGCCGGTCGGTGACCCGCACATCGCAGCCGAACCCCGTCGCCCCCAGAACTGTCTGCCGGGCCCTCTCGGCGATAAGGCGGCGGTCGGAGTAGTCGCCCAAGTCGTCGAACACCAACACCAAGTCCAAGTCCGAGCCGGGCCCCTGCGCGCCCTGAGCCACCGAGCCGAACAACAGCACCTCTCCGGGGTCCAGAACCTCCCCGAGCGCGACCGCGGCCCGCCGGGCGTCCTCCAGAGTCGGCAGACCGCGAGAAGCAACCAGAGCCACACCCAAAGGATACAGCCCAACCACAACACCACAACGCCCAAACCCGGCCCCCCGAGCCGGCAACCACCGGCCGAACCAACACCATCCCACAGGACCCCCACTCGCCAGCGGGCGCCCCACCCGCCAAAACCCCACACCGACGGCCAAGCCCTGCAATCACGCCCGACATCATGCAACACACCACCGGTCGCGACCGGTAACTCCTTCAAGGCCCGCCACATCGAATGCCCAATCACGTCCGCTCGGCGGCGCACATGGTAGGGGTTGAAGCCAGCGTCGAGACCCCACCATGAGGGCTCTTGGGTCGGGAGCCGCTGAATTGGGGACTCAGAGCGCTTCTGGCGCCTCTCCCGCTCAAAGAACGCTGCGTGCATGTTGCGTTCATGGCGACTGATCAGCCTGGTGGCCTCTCTGGATATGTATTTTGACAGTCGCAAGTCACCATCTCATCCATCGAGTGTGTGGTGGGGGTGTGCACACCCCCACCACACGACAGCAACGCCGTCCGGACAGGGAAAAACTGAGCCGAAGCCCTGGGCGGGTTACCCCACCCCATCAACTGCTTTCGCAGTCATTCGGTGGCATCGCCTAGCTGACTCTTGCCAGTTGATCGAAGTTTATCGCTCAGAGGGTTCGAAGCAGAAGCGGCTCAGCAACAGGCAGGACTATTGCTGAGCCCCAAAGTCGGTCTGGGCTGCGCGGGAATGGGTGACCAGATTAGAGGTTGTCACTGGTCAGGATTCTTTTGCGGCCCAAGATTCGATTTGATGCGAGGAAGGGCAGGTGCGGCTCTCGACGATGAGCGGTCCCAGACTTTAGTAATTTGGAAAGTGATAACCAACTCCAGTCAGATTTCCCTATCCCCTGGTCAACTGGCCTTTAATGACCCTGTCGTAGTGCCCGGGGAGGGACTCGAACCCTCACTCCCTTGCGGGAACCGGATTTTGAGTCCGGCGCGTCTACCAATTCCACCACCCGGGCGGGTGGCCAGCGCATTGGCTGGCGAAGGGGCAGTTTACCGAGCGCAGGCCCCGGAAGGCTCGCCGAATACCTCTACGGAACCCCTGTCTCCCGTAGAGTGTTGAAACCCCGCTGTCGTTTGAGAGGTCTGACACCTGATGATCTGTTTCACCTATCCCGGCCAGGGATCCCAAAAGGCCGGCATGGGTTTGGCCTGGGTCGACCACCCCTCGTGGGAGTTGGTGGCCGAGGCTTCTGAGGCAGCAGGGCGCGACGTGGGCCGACTACTACTCGACGCCGATGACGACGAGCTGCGCCACACCCGCAACTCCCAGCTAGCCACGTTCACGGTGTCGATGATCGCCCTGGACGCGGTGACCCGAGTGGGGATCGAGACCGCAGGCCACGCCGGGCACAGCCTGGGCGAATACTCCGCACTGGTGGCGGCCGGCGTGGTGGACTTCTCCGACGGGGTCCGGCTGGTATCCGAGCGAGGCGAGGCCATGCAGGTGGCCGCCGAAGAACAAGACGGCACCATGGCCGCGGTCATGGGCCTCGACGATGACCTGGTGGAGCAGGCCTGCGAGCAGGCCGACGGCGACGTGTGGGTGGCCAACTACAACGCCCCCGGGCAGGTGGTGATCGCCGGGTCCCCCTCGATGGTGGAAGCAGCCGGCGCCATCGCCAAGGAACTGGGCGCCAAACGGGTCATGGCCCTTCCGGTGGGCGGCGCCTTCCACACGCCGTTCATGGCGTCGGCCCGGGACCGGCTCGCCAAGGCGGTGGACAAGACCGAGTTCCGGGTGCCCGACCACCCGGTGTACGCCAACGTGGACGCCTCCGCCCATACCGACGCCGACACCTGGGCCGACCTTCTGAGCACACAGCTGACCAGCCCGGTGCGGTGGCGCCAGTCAGTTCACAACATGTGTGATGCCGGGTACACCACGTTCGTGGAGTTGGGCCCGGGCGCGGTGCTCACCGGCACGGTGAAGCGAACCGCCAAGGAATGCCAGCCGCTCAAGGTGAACGCCCCTGCCGACATCGACTCGGTGTTGGAGGCCCTGGCCGGACCACCGGTGGCCGCAGCCGGCCCGCTGGAGGGCGAGGCCCTGTTCGCCACCGAGAGGCTGGTGGTGAGCCCCGGCGTCGGCGTCTTCAAGCCAACCCAAGACGAGTTGCTGGGCACCGGAGTGCCCGCCGGGCAGCTCTTGGGGTATGTGGGCGACACCGAGGTCCGCACCCCCTGGGCCGGCGTGATCATGGGATTTCTGGCCGTGGACGGCGAGCGGGTCACAGCCAGCCAGCCCATTGCCTGGCTGCGGACACAATAAGGAGAACGGGCTGATGACGAGAGCGGCCATCACCGGCCTGGGAACTGCTGCCGGCCACAAGGTGGTGACCAACCACGACTTGGCCCAAACCCTCGACACCAGCAACGAGTGGATCGTGGAGCGGACCGGCATCCACGAGCGCCGGATCGGGGGCAGCTGCCTGGAACTGGGCAGCCAAGCGGCCAAGATCGCCATGAAGCAGGCCGAGATCGACGCTTCCGACCTCGACCTGATCATCTGCTCCACCTGCACCCCCGACCAGGTGTTCCCCGCAGTGTCCAACCGCATCCAAAGTGAGCTGGGGGCAACATGCGGGGCGTTCGACCTCAACGCCGCCTGCTCGGGCTTCACCTACGGCGTCTCGCTGGCCCAAGCCCAGATCGCCGCCGGCATGGAGCGGGTGCTGGTGATCGGTGTGGACACGCTCAGCCGGTTCACCGACTGGGACGACCGCTCCACCGCAATCTTGTTCGGTGACGGCGCGGGGGCGGTGGTAATGGAGCCCGCCATCCGCGACGACCGGGGCGTGCTCAGCACCTTCATGGGATCCGAGGGCCGCTTCGCCGACCTTTTGACGTGCGATTTCAGCGACCAATTCATCCGCATGGACGGCAAAGAAGTGTTCCGCCAAGCGGTGCGGGTCATGGTCTCGGCCAGCCAGAGGGTGCTGGCCGACGCTGGGCTTGAAGCGTCGGATGTGGCCGCAGTGGTCCCCCACCAGGCCAACTTCCGCATCATCGAGAGCGCCATGAAACGCCTGGGCATCCCCCTGGAGAAGGCGGCCACTGTGCTGGAAGTTACCGGCAATACCTCTTCAGCGTCCATCCCCCTGGCCATGGACTCCGCCGTCTCCAAGGGCAACATCCAAGACGGTGATCTGGTGCTGCTGGTGGGCTTCGGAGCGGGCATGAGTGTGGCCGCCGCGCTGCTACGCTGGGGACAGTGAGCACATCCAGGGTTGTCCTGGTGACCGGAGGGAACCGGGGCATCGGACTGGCAACAGCAACCGAGCTCGCCCAAAACGGCCACCGGGTGGCCGTGACCTACCGAAGCGAGCCTCCTTCGACAAACGGTCAGGTGGATTTGCTAGGCGTTAGCTGCGATGTGACTGACGAGGGCCAGATCGACGCCGCCTTCGCCGAGGTCGAAGAGCACCTAGGGCCGGTAGAGGTGCTCGTCTCGAATGCCGGCATCACCCGGGACAAGCTGGTGATGCGCATGAGCGAGAATGATTTTACCGACGTGATCGATGCCAATCTGACCGCGGGCTACCGGGTAGCCAAGCGGGCGGCCCGGTCGATGATGCGCAACCGCTGGGGGCGCATCGTGTTCGTGTCGTCGGTGGTGGGGACCGTGGGACAGGCCGGCCAGGCCAACTACGCCGCCTCCAAGGCCGGGCTGGTGGGGCTCAGCCGATCCCTGGCCAAAGAGCTGGCCAGCCGGAACATCACCGTCAACGTGGTAGCACCCGGCCCGGTGGGCACCGACATGCTCAACGAATTGGACGAGGAGCGCCGCTCGGCCATCATTGAAGCCGTGCCGCTCGGGCGATTGGGTGACCCCTCTGAAGTGGCGGCCACAATCTCATTCCTGGCCTCCGATGCCGCCGGATATGTCACCGGGGCGGTGATTCCGGTAGACGGTGGTTTGGGCATGGGAGGATGATTGCCCGAAAATCACTCGATCGAACCCATCCATGGACTTCAAGTCCCCGATTAGGAGAAGAACCAGCGTGAGCGACGACAACTTCACCCGTTTCCAGAAGTGCACTGTGGAGGTGCTGGCGGTGGAGGCCGACCAGGTCACCGCAGAGGCCAGCTTCGCCGACGACCTGGACTCGGACAGCCTCGACTTGGTCGAGTTGGTAATGGCGCTCGAAGAGGAGTTCGACGTCACCATCGACGAGGAAGAACTAGAGGGCATCGAGACCGTGGGCCAAGCCTTCGACTTGGTGACCGTCAAACTGGGATGACCTCGCAGCCATCTGATCAGACCAATATCGACCCCTGGTCGAGGAGCGCAAGCATATGAGCGCCCCGCGCCGCGTCGCGGTCACCGGTTTGGGCGTCTTGGCCTGGCCCGGCATCGGACGGGACGACTTCTGGCAGGGCCTGCTGGAAGCCCCCGCCGAGGGCCGGCGGGTGATGGACCATTTCGACCCCCTCCCCCACTTCGACAACCCCAAAGATGCCCGCCGAAGCGACCGATTCGCCCAAATGGCCCTGGCGTCCGCCGCCGAGGCGCTGGAGCAGTCGGGCGAACTCAGCGCCGACCCCGACCGGATAGGCGTGTGGGTGGGAACGGGCGTGGGCGGCCTTCGGACACTGGAGGATCAGATCCAGGTCCGCATCGAGCGGGGCGAGCGCCGGGTATCGCCCTTCCTGGTGCCGATGCTGATGGCCAATGCCGCGTCGGCGGCCATCTCCATGCGCTACGGATTCTCCGGGCCGTGCGAGAACACTGTCACTGCCTGCGCCGCGGGCACCCAGTCAATCGCCAACGCGGCTATGCTCATCCGCGCCAACCGCTGCGACGCTGTCATCACCGGCGGAAGCGAGGCCTCCAACTCCATCACCGGCGAGGCCACATTCAAGAACATGACCGCGGTCTCCACTTGCCACATCAGCCGACCGTTCGACTTGGAGCGCGACGGGTTCATCCAAGCGGAGGGCGCGGCAGTATTGGTGCTGGAGGAACTGGAAGCCTCCCGGAGCCGGGGAGCGGCCATTTTGGGCGAGATCTTGGGCGGGGCCAGCACGGCCGACGCCTACCACATCACCGCCCCGTCACCAGGAGGAGCAGGAGCGGTGCGGTGCATGGAACTGGCCTTGGCCGATGCCGGGCTGGAGCCAGGAGACATCGTCCACATCAACGCCCACGGCACCTCCACCCCGCTGAACGACGCTGCCGAGGCCGAGGCCATCCAGAAGGTGTTCGGTGCTCCGGGGCCGTTGGTCACCTCGACCAAGGGGGTGACTGGTCACGCGCTGGGCGCCGCAGGGGCCATAGAAGCGGCAGCCGTGCTGTTGGCCATGAAGAACGGGCTGATCCCGCCCACCTACGGATATGAGACTCCCGATCCCGACATGGCCCCCATCCAGATCGTGGCCGGGGAGCCGGCCTCGTGGACTCCGGGGCCGTCGCTGTCCAACTCCTTCGGCTTCGGCGGGCACAACGGGACCATCGTCATCGGTCCCCCGCCTGAATAGCCGGCAACCGACAGTTGGCGTCGATCAATTGGCGTCGACCACCACGAACAGCAGTTCGCACTGGCAGGCCAGCTCGCCGTTCACCGACGCCTTGCCCGCACCCCGTCCCCCTCGGGCCGACAGCCGGGTCATCTCCACCTCTAGGTCCAAGCGTTCGCCGGGTGTGACCTGGCGGCGGAAGCGGGCCCCGTCCAAGCCGCCGAACAGGGGCAGCTTGCTAGCAAACCGGTCGTCGTTGAGCACGATATAGGCCCCGAGTTGGGCGATGGCCTCGGCCATCAACACTCCGGGAAGCGTGGGCCGACCGGGGAAGTGCCCGGCGAAGAACGGCTCGTCTCCGGTGAGCTGCCAGAAGCCCTCGGCCCGCTCCCCAGCCACCATTGAGGTGACCTCGTCCAAGAACAGGAACGGATGGCGGTGCGGGAGAACTTCGGCCGGAGGCCTCATCAGGCTGTGCCGATCCGCTACTCCGCGATCAAAACTGCGGCCAGCTTCTCGGGGGTGTTCTTGGGGCTGACTTTGTAGAAAGCGTGCTCGATGCGCCCGTCCTCCCCCACCACGAAGGCCGAGCGGACCACGCCCATATAGCTCTTGCCGTACATTTTCTTCTCTCGCCACACGCCGTAGGCCTCAGCGGCCTCATGGTCAGAATCACATAGCAGGGCGTAACCGAGATCACACTTCTCGTCGAACCGCTTCTGGCGGTCGGGCTTGTCTCCGCTGATGCCCACTGCGGCCACGTCATCCAGTTCTAAGGCGATGTCACGCACGCCTATCGCCTGGGTGGTTCAACCGGGGGTGAGCGCCTTCGGATAGAAGAAGATCACCAGCTTCTGGCCGACGAAATCGTCCAGCGACACCTCATTGCCGTTTTGATCCGACAGGGTGAACGCCGGCGCAGGATCGCCGGGAGATAAGAGCCAATCAGCCATGGACAGACCTTAGTGGATCAGGTCCCTTTGACGGCTGCCTTCAGCCGGGCCCCGGCGCTGACTTTGCAGCCCTTGGCGGCCGCGATCTCGATGGTCTCGCCAGTACGGGGGTTGCGACCGGTGCGGGCTCCCCGCGAAGTCTGCTCAAATGACACGAAGCCGGTGATCGCCACCTTCTCGCCCAGGATCACCTGCTCGGTGACCGTCTTCTCCAGGCTATTGAGAACTGCCTCAACTGAGCTCTTGCTCTCGCCGGTGCGCTCGCTGATGGCGCTGACCAACTCTGACTTGTTCATGGATTCCTCCTGCTTTGTGAATTACGAGAGTGTAATTCAGATGGCTTCAAACACAAAGTTCCAAGAGTCAAGCAGCCCACACGGGAAAAATGCCAAGTTCGAGCCTGGAAAGCTCAGCCTCTATCCAGAGTTCGGCGGAACTGCCCAATCAGCTTCCCGACAGCAGCGGGGCCATCCTCGTCAAGCATCCGGCGCACCACTGCCGACCCCACGACTGCTCCGTCAGCCACCCGGCAGACCTCTTCGGCCTGCTCCGGTGTGCCCACCCCCACGCCCACCAGCACGGGCACATCGGTTATCTGCTTGAGCCTTTCGGCCATCAGTACCGCGGATGACGCCAACTCGTCTCGCACCCCGGTCACCCCAAGAAGACCCACCCCGTAGACGAACCCCCGGGTCCGGCCGCAGATCCGGCCCAGCCGCTCGTCGGAGGCGGTGGGCGCGGCCAGCAGCACGGTCTCCACCCCGGCGGCGTCGGCCGCCTCGGTCCACGGCCCCGCTTCCTCCAGGGGCAAATCGGGCAGGATGGCCGCAGCCACGCCTTGGCTGGCCAAGACGGAAGCAAAGCGCTCTAGCCCGAACCTAAAGGCGATGTTGTAGTAGGTCATCACCACCAACGGCACGCCGATGTCGAGTCGCCCCAGCGCGTCCAGAACGCCCAGGGGTGTGATCCCGGCGGCCAGTGCCCGGTCGTTGGCCTTCTGGATGACCGGTCCGTCGATCACCGGGTCGGAAAATGGGATGCCCACTTCAATGGCATCGGCCCCGGCGTCGGCGGCAGCAGCCAGCGCTCCCTGCCAGTCGCCCAGGCCCCCAGTGAGGTAGGGAACCAGGGCCTTGCCGCCCTGGGAGCGGCGGGCCCGCAGTACAGCTTCTAGAGGGCCGGGGTCAGCGCTCACTCAGCCGACCCGTCATTGGTGTTGGACCCGCGGTCCACCTCTAGTCGGTCCATCATCTGGTCGACGTCTTTGTCGCCCCGCCCGCTGAGGTTCAACAGTACCGACTGGCCGGCCAACTCCTCCCGGGCCCGCGACACCCAGGCCAGGGCATGGGCAGGTTCAAGCGCGGGAATAATCCCCTCGGTGCGCGATAGCAGCTCGAAGGCGGCCACCACCTCGTCATCGGTGACCGACTCGTAGCGGGCCCGGCCGATAGCGGCCAGATGGGAGTGCTCCGGGCCGATACCGGGATAGTCGAGGCCAGCGGAGATCGACTCGGCCTCCAGCACTTGGCCGTGCTCGTCTTGCATCAAGAATGACTTAGAACCGTGGACCACTCCGGGCACGCCCCGGCCGATGGCCGCCCCGCCGGCCGGTTCCACCCCCACCAGCGCGGCGTCGCCGTCGACGAAGCCGCTGAAGATGCCTATGGCGTTGCTGCCACCGCCCACACAGGCGGTGACCACATCGGGATCGGTCCCCAGTAGCTGCTGGCACTGCTCGCGGGCCTCGTCGCCTATCACCCGGTGCATTTCCCGCACCATCCAAGGGTAGGGATGGGGGCCCATAACCGAGCCCAGGCAGTAGTGGGACGACTCCACGGTGGCCACCCAGTCGCGCATGGCCTCGTTGATGGCATCTTTCAGCGTGCGGCTGCCGGACACCGCCGACCGGACCTCCGCCCCCAGAAGCTGCATCCGAAAGACGTTGAGAGCTTGGCGCTCCATGTCCACCTCGCCCATGTACACAACGCACTCCAGGCCCAACAGCGCCGCCGCGGTGGCGGTGGCCACGCCGTGCTGCCCGGCACCGGTCTCGGCCACTAGCCGGGTCTTTCCCATGCGAACGGCCAACAGGGCCTGTCCCAACACGTTGTTGATCTTGTGGGAGCCGGTGTGGTTGAGGTCCTCACGCTTCAACAGCAAGCGCAGCCCCAACTCCTCCGACAGGCGATGGCACTCGGTGAGCGGCGACGGGCGGCCGGCGTAGTCGGCCAGCAGCCGGTTCAACTCGCCACGGAAGTCCTCATCGGCCCAGGCAGTGCGGAAGGCCGCCTCCAGCTCCTCGCAGGCCGGCACCAGGGGCTCGGGGACGAATCGACCTCCGAACTCCCCGAATCGCCCGCCAACGGGCTCGGCCATGGTCACCGCAGGTCCTCCCCCCGCCAGTCATATGGGGCACCTTCATCAGGATCCTCTTCGACGGGCTCAGAATGGGCCGGTTGGGCCCCTCGGGCGGCGTTTATGAAGGCCCGCAACCTTGCCGGATCCTTGCGGCCCGGAGACATCTCCACCCCGGTGGCCACATCCACCCCCCAGGGTCGGACTTTGGCGATGGCCGTGGCCACGTTCTCAGGGGTCAGGCCACCGGCCATAAGCAGCCGGATGCCGCCTGGCGCCCCCTCGGCCAGAGACCAGTCGAACACCTGGCCTGACCCGGGATTATCGGAGTCCACCATCACAATGTCGGCACCGTATCGGTCGGCCACCGAAAGAGCCGGGCTGCCGCCGGGGAAGGCCTTGATCACCGCGGGCACGCTCTCTCGAATCAGGCGTGTGTCCTGCATACTCTCCCGGCCGGACAGCTGGGCGGCCTTAAGGCCGCAGCGGTTGACGACCTCGATCACCCGGCTGGGGGCTTCGTCTCGGAACACCCCAACGGTGAGGACGTCTGGTGGGAGGCGGCGAACAATGTCCTCCACACGAGGCGGCGCGATCTGACGGGACGACGGGGCCAAGATGAAGCCCAACGCATCGGCGCCCAAAGCGGTGGCCAACAGGGCATCGTCGGCAGTGGTGATCCCGCAGATCTTGATGAACACTGCTTCCAAAACTACCGGCTCAATTACTCATTAGATGGGTTCTGAGCTCGATCAGCGGGGGACGGCTGATGCCTGGGCCAAGCAACCGGCCACGCTCACCTCGGCGGGCATCTCCACGGAGCGCTTGATGTAACCCAGGGCCACGGTGGATTCGGTGGCCGCATCCCAGGCTGCGCCGGTGACGGTGCCGACATCAACGCCCTCAGCGCTGGTGATCTGGTCACCGCCGGACACCTCTGCCCGACCTTGCAAGGCCAGCAACCTCAGGTACCGGGGGGCGTTGCTGCCCCGGGAGTCCATGCGGGCAACCAACTCCTGGCCGGTGAAGCACCCCTTGGTGAAGCTCACCGTGAAGGGCACAACCTCGGCCTCAGCGGGGATAGTGCGGTCGTCGATGTCGATCCCCATGCGCGGGAATCCGGCCCTGATGCGGTGGGCTTCCAGCGCTTCGGCGTCGATTCTGGGCATGTCGTCGGGAACTGCGGGGGCCGGGCCGAGCACATCGACCCCGCCGGTGGGTAACGGGCCGACGATCTCCCCGGAAACGGCTGCTTCGGCCGCTCCCGGCCCGCGTACGGCGATGCAGTGCCAGTCGAGCTCCTCCAAGGTCACATCGGTGCGCAGCATGAAGCGCTTCAGCCGGGCGACGACCTGCTCCAGCGGGCCGTCGGTGTCCAAGATGAACTGATCGGCGGCCTTCCGGGTGACCCGCACCAACGCGTCGATGCGCCCCTGGGGCTGAAGAATGAGCGACCAGGCCGACTGGTCTTCGGCCAGCGCCGCCACGTCCTGGCTGAGCTGACCCTGCAAGAAGTCCTCGGCGTCGGGACCGGCCACTGCCAGAACACCCCGCCCGACGGGGCAGGCCCCGACCGTTGTCGACAGGTCGACAATGCTGCTCATGCTGCTCCGATCATGATCGTCGGCTCCGGCTCATCCGCCGGGCGGCGGGCACGGCCAGCAACAGGGCTCGGGCCTTGTTGCGGCACTCTAGGTCTTCTTGTTCAGGAATGCTGTCGGCCACTATGCCGGCCCCGGCCTGCACCGAGGCCCGTCCCCTCTGGATAACCATGGTGCGGATGGCAATGGCGGTGTCGATGTTCCCCGAAAAGTCCAGGTAGCCCACCACGCCGGCGTAGGGGCCCCGCTTCACCGGCTCCAAGTTGTCGATGATCTCCATGGCCCGCACCTTCGGCGCTCCCGACACCGTCCCTGCGGGAAGGGTGGCTCGTAGCACGTCCACCGGGGTGCGGCCGGGCGCCAGATCGCCCGATACCTGCGAGGTCAGGTGCATGACGTGGCTATAGCGCTCTAGGGTCATCATCTCGTCCACCGTCTCGGTGCCGAAGGTCACCACCCGGCCCACGTCGTTTCGGGCCAAGTCCAGCAGCATGATGTGCTCGGCGATCTCTTTGGGGTGTTCGGACAGCTCGGCGGCCATGCGGCGCTCCTCGGCGTCGGTGCGGCCCCGGCGGCGGGTGCCGGCGATGGGGCGGGAGATGACCCGCCCGTCGAGAAGCTGCACCATCGGCTCCGGCGAGCACCCCACCAGCGAGACCTCGGGCAGACGCACGAAGTACATGTAGGGGCTGGGGTTGACCTGGCGCAGCGAGCGGTACACGTCGAACGGTTCGGCCTCCAGGTCGAAGTCATAGCGTTGGGCCAGCACCACCTGGAAGATGTCCCCGGCGAGGATGTGCTCTTTGGCGGCCTCCACCGCGTCGCAGAAGCTCCGCGAGCCCATACTGGACACCACCTCGGGCAGATCATCGCCCTCTTCGGGGGGCTCCAGCAGCGGCTCGGCCACCGGACGGGCTCCATCGGCGGCCAGCTGCTCGAGGGCGGCCAGCGCTTGGTCGTAGGCGTCATCGACATCGGCCGATGAGGCATCGGGGGGGATGATCACGTTCTCGATCAGCGTGACCCGCTGGCGCCAATGGTCGAATACGGCCAGTTCCCCGATCACCGACATAACGGCATCGGGCAGATCCTGGTCGTCGTCGGGCACGTTGGGCAGGTGCTCCACTTCCCTCACTACGTCGTAGCCGAGATAGCCCATCAGACCGCCGTGCAGCGGGGGCAATTCATCGATTTGCGGGGAGCGCCACTGCGACAAAATGTGCTCTACTGCGGCCAGGATCCCCTGGTCGAGCGGGGTTCCTTCGGGAAACTCACCGGTGGCAGCCACATGGCGACCGCGGGCCACCAGGGTGCCCAAGGGGCGCCGCCCGATGAAAGAGAACCGGCTCCAGCGCTCGCCGTGCTCCACCGACTCGAGCAGGAAGCCGGGCTCGCGGCCCACGGTGCGGACGAAGGCCGCCACCGGAGTGGTGAGGTCGGCCACCAGCTCCCGCCACACCGGGACCACCGTCCACTCGGCGGCCAGTCGGTGGAACTCGCGGCGATCGGGGTAGATCACAGACATGCTGGTCGGATCACAGCGACGGCGGGGGAACCGGCTCTTCAAACGACCGGAAGAAGCAGGAGTACTCCCCGGTGTGGCACGCCCCCCGGCCTTCCTGCTCCACGATGAGCAGCAAGGTGTCACCATCGCAGTCGTAGAACGCCCTACGGAGATACTGGCGGTCGCCGGAGGTCTCCCCCTTGCACCAATACTCCTGCCGCGACCGGCTCCAGAACCAGGTGCGGCCGGTCTCCAGCGTGCGCTCCAGCGACTCCCGGTTCATCCACGCCATCATCAGCACGCGCCCCCCCTCGTGCTCTTGAACAATGGCGGGTACCAGCCCGTCGTCGTTGAACGCCACCTCGTCCAGCACTCCGGGGGCAGCTTCTATAGGCGTCGTTGCCGGCATGGCCCCATCGTAGGATCAGCGCCCGGCCCAAATAGAGCCATTTGGCGGCAACCCTCCCCATGCGGGGGCAGGGTCAGAGATACAGCCCGGTGCTGCCCTCGTCGAGGCGGGGGGCGGCCACCGCGTGGATGTCCCGCTCGCGCAAGATCAGGTAGTCGGCGCCTCGCACCTCCACCTCGTAGCGGTCTTCAGGGTTGAACAGCACCTGGTCGCCGGATTCAACGGTGCGGACGTTGGGACCCACCGCAATGGCCTCAGCCCAGGCCAAGCGCTTGCCCACCTGGGCAGTGGCCGGGATGAGAATGCCTCCGGTGGACCGCCGCTCCCCCTCAGGGGCGTCTAGCTGCACCAAGATGCGGTCGTTGAGCATCTTGATGGGGAGTTTGTCCTCGGGCGCGACCTGATTCGCACTTTTTGCTGCCTTGGCCATGAGGTGACAACGCTACCGTGCAGTTTGATGACAGACGACTTCGGACCGACCCGGACAACGCTGACAACTGACGACGGATTCGAGCTCGAAGCCGAGCAGGCGTTGCCCTCCCAACCTCGGGCTCGGGTAGTGATCGCCCACCCCCACCCCCAGCACGGGGGCAACATGCACTCTCTGGTGGTCTCGACGCTGTTCAACCACCTGATGGGATCTGACTGCGCGGTGTTGCGGTTCAACTTCCGCGGCGTGGGACGCTCAGGGGGCGAGCACGACTTCGGCGAGGGCGAGCAGCTCGACGTGCGGGCCGCGGTGGATGCCATGGCCTCGTCCGGCGAGAGCCAGTGTCCGCTGGTATTGGCCGGTTGGTCGTTCGGCGCCGATCTGGCTCTGACCTGCGATGCCCCCGAGCTGGCCGGATGGTTCCTGGTCGCCCCGCCCTTGCGGGTGCTGGGCGCCGACCGGTTCAAAGCCGCATCCGATTCGCGTCCCAAATGCCTGGCCGTGCCCGAGCGCGACCAGTTCAATCCTCCCGATCAGGCCCGGTCTACGGTTGCCGACTGGACCAACGCCGAGATCCACACCGTCGGCGGCGCCGATCACTTCCTGGTCGGCCGCACCGACAAGCTCAACGCCCTCGTCGACACCTTCCTGGCCGACTTGCCCAATTGATCGGGCTCAGGCGTCGGCGGGGCGGATGGGGATGCCGGCGGCGGCCATGTGGGACTTGGCCTCGGCCACGGTGTGCTCGCCGAAGTGGAAGATGGAGGCGGCCAGCACGGCGTCGGCCCGGCCCTCGACCACTCCCTCCACAAGGTGGTCGAGGGTGCCCACTCCCCCGCTGGCGATCACCGGGACATTGACCACCTCGACCACCGCCCGGGTCAGCTCCAAGTCGAAGCCGTCGCGGGTGCCGTCGCGGTCCATGGAAGTGAGCAGGATCTCACCCGCGCCCAGCTCAGTCACCCTGATGGCGTAGGCGATGGCATCAATCCCAGTGGGGATGCGGCCACCATGGGTGAATATCTCGAATGGGAAAGAGCCGCCCTTTGTGCGACGGGCATCAATGGAGGCCACCGCGCACTGGCTGCCAAACTCGTCGGCGATCTCAGCCACCAACTCGGGGCGGTTCACCGCGGCGGTGTTCACCGAGACCTTGTCGGCCCCGGCCCGCAAGAGACGGCGGGCGTCGTCGGTGGTACGGATGCCCCCGCCGATGGTGAATGGGATGAACACCTCCTCAGCGGTGCGGTGTACCAGCTCCAAGGTGGTCTCCCGCCGGTCGGACGACGCGGTGATGTCCAAGAACACCACCTCATCGGCGCCTTGCTGGTCATAGCGGGCGGCCAACTCCACCGGGTCGCCGGCATCGGTCAGGTCCACGAAGTTGACCCCTTTGACCACCCGGCCGGCATCGACGTCCAGGCAGGGGATGACTCGGGCATTGCTGGGCACGGTGGCGTTCATCGGCCCAGCGTCTCCAAGGCCTGTTCCACGGTGAAGCGGTCCTCGTAGAGCGCCCGGCCCACGATCACCCCGGCCAGGCGCCTCTGGTCGTGCCCGATACCGGCCAGCGAGGTCAGGTCGTCCAGCTCGGCTACCCCGCCGGAGGCGATCACCGCCAGACCGGTGGCGGACAGGACGGCAGCCAGACCGGCAGTGTCGGGCCCGCTCATGGTTCCGTCCCGGCTGATCTCGGTAACCACCACCGCTTCAGCACCTGAAGACTCGAATTGGGCGGCCAGCCCCAGCAAGTCTCCGCCACCACCTTTCTCCCAGCCGTGAGTGGCTACCTCCCGGCCCCTAGCGTCCAACCCCACCGCCACCGGCTGGCGGGCGGCCACTTTCTCCACCAGTGCGGGGTTCTCCACGGCGGCGGTGCCGATCACCACTCGGGCCACTCCGGCGTCGGCCAGGGCGGCGGCCGCGTCCAGGCTGCGGACCCCGCCGCCGGTCTGCACCGGAACATCCACCGCGGCCGCGATGGAGGCAATCATTGCCAAGTTGGCCGCCTCGCCGGTGCGGGCCGCGTCCAAATCCACTACGTGCAGCCACGATGCCCCGGCGTCGGCGAACTGCTGGGCTTGACCTACCGGGTCGTCGCTGTAGGCGGTCTCGGCGTCGTATGACCCCTGGTACAGGCGCACACAACGCCCATCCCGCAGATCTATGGCCGGATAGAGCTGCATCTCACGCCCCCACCGCTGCGGTCCGGGCCTGGTTCACAAAGTTCTCCAACAAGCGCAGGCCGGGACGGGCCGATTTCTCGGGGTGGAACTGCGTGGCCCACACGTTGCCGTCGGCCACCACCCCGGCCACCGGTCCGCCGTAATCGCAGACCGCGACCACGTTGCCGGCCATTGGCGCAGCGTAGGAGTGGACGAAGTACACCCAGGCGCCGTCCAGCCCCTCCAACATGGGACCGGGGGTTCTCACCTCCAAGCGGTTCCACTGCATCTGGGGTCGTTTCACGTTGCCGGGCAGCAGCGCCACGGTACCGGGGAGAATTCCCAGGCCAGAGGTGCCCGGTGCTTCCTCGGAACGCTCATAGAGAAGCTGTAAGCCGATGCAGATACCCAAGAACGGCCGGCCGCCAGCGGCGGCGGCGCGGGCTTGCTCGTCGAGCCCAGTGTCGCGGAGCGCGGCCATGCACGGCCCGAACGCTCCCACGCCGGGCAGCACCACACCGGACGCGTCCGCTATCAAACCAGCATCGGCGGTCAACCGGGCGTCGGCCCCCATGCGCTCCAGGCTCTTCTGGGCCGAGCGGAGGTTGCCGATGCCGTAATCCAACACCGCAATAAGGGGCCTGGTCACAGATTTCCCCAACTCAAAGTGAGACGCGGGTCACAGAACCCCTTTGGTGGAGGGGATGCCAGTGCCCTCTACCCGCACGGCGTCGCGCAGCGCCCGGGCCACCGCCTTGAAGCTGGCCTCGATGATGTGGTGGGTGTTCCGGCCTCGCACCAGTGTGATGTGCAGGGTCAATGCGGCCGAGGTGGCGAACGCCCGCCAGAACTCCTCGCAGAGCTGGGGGTCGAACGGCGGGTCGCCCAGGATCTTCTGACCAGGAGGGCTCACGTCGTAGTGCAGGAACGGCCGGCCCGACAGGTCGACCACCGCCTCCACCATGGCCTCGTCCAACGGGACCGAGATCGACGCGAACCGGCGCACGCCGGCCTTGTCGCCCAACGCCTCGGCGAAGCACGAGCCCAGCAGGATGCCCACGTCTTCCACGGTGTGGTGGGCGTCGATCTCCAGATCTCCGGAGGCGTCCACCCGCAGCTCGAAACCCCCGTGGCGACCGAGTTGGCTCAGCATGTGGTCGAAGAAAGGCAGGCCGGTGGCCGCGGTGCCGTTGCCGTCGCCATCGATGTCGATGGAGATGTCGATGGTGGTCTCGGCGGTGCTCCGAGATGCGGTGGCGGTACGAGATGTGTTTGTCATGTCAGCACCTCGCTCAAGGCAGACAAGAACGCGTCGTTCTCAGCCGGGGATCCCACGGTGACCCGAAGACAACCGGCGAGCCGAGGCCAAGAAGAACAGTTTCGCACGAGCACCGACCGATCCACGAGACCCTGCCAGACGGAGTCGCCGTCGCCGGAATCAGGGCGAAGCAACATGAAGTTGGCTCCCGAGGGCCAGTGGCAAACCGGGAGTTGGTCGAGCGCCGCGGCAATCCGCTCTCGCTCGGCCACCAGCTCGGCCACCCGGTCGTTCATCTCGTCCTCGTAGTCCAGCGCCAAGCGACCGGCAACCTGCTTGAACGAGTCCAAGTGATAGGGCAGCGTCACCTTGTCCAGCTCGGCCACTACCCACGAAGGGGCGACGAGATACCCGAGTCGGGCCGCAGCCATCGACCACGTCTTGGAGTAGGTACGAGCCACGGCCAGCGGACTGCTCTCGTCGATCAGATCCACCGCGGTGTGGGGGTCGAACTGCCCGTAGGCCTCGTCCATCAGCAATATGCCGGGCAGAGCTGACACATCGGCCAGCAGCCTCTCAACCAATTCCGGGGGCTCCACCATGCCGGTGGGGTTGTTGGGCGAGCACAGGAAGGTGACGGCCGGACGGTGCTCGGCCACCATGGCCGAGGCATAGTCGGCGTCTAGCGAGAAATCGTCGTTCCGCTCGCCGGTGACCACTTCGGTAGCGGCCACTCGGGAGATGTGGGCGTGGAGGGCGTAGGTGGGCTCAAAAGCCAGCGCGGAGCGGCCCGGCCCGCCAAAGGCCAGCATCAGACACTGAAGCACCTCGTTGGAGCCGTTGGCCGCGAACACCTGCTCGGGGGCCACTCGTTCGTGTTTGGCCAGCGCGGCGCGCAGCTCGTGCGCTCCCCGGTCGGGATAGCGGTGCCAGTCGATGTCGGCCAAGGCGACCCGCAGGGCTTCCGCCCAGCCATCAGGCGGAGGCACCGGTGACTCGTTGGTGTTCAGCCGCACAGCCACGTCGAGTTGCGGGGAGTGGTAGCCGGACATCATGGCCACGTTCTGTCTCACCGGCAGGCGGTCGGGGCTACTCATTGTCATTTCCTTCCCAGTCCTTCTCGTCAATGCCGCGGCGGCGTACCGACTGGGCGTGGGCTTCCAAGCCTTCGGCGTCGGCGATGGCGGCTACATGGGGACCTGCCGCGGCCAGGCCCTCGGGCGCCACCGAGATCTCGTGCATAGGCTTGACGAAGTCCCGCACGCCTAGCGCGCCAGCGAAGCGGGCAGTTCCGTTGGTGGGAAGCACATGCGAAGGGCCAGCCACATAGTCACCGATGGACGCTGGCGCCAGCGGGCCGCGGAAGATGGCCCCGGCGTTTCGCACTCGGTCGATTACTGCCTCCGGCACCTCCGTCATCACTTGCAGGTGCTCGGGGGCGATGAAGTTGACCACCTCGGCCGCAGCCTCGGGGCTGTCAACCAACACGATGTGGCCGCTGCGGCTGAAGGTGGCCGCGATGTCGTCGCGTCGAGCAGCCGTCGAAAGCAGATCGCCCACTGCATTTTCCACCGCGTCGGCGGCATCGGGATCCCAAGTGATGAGCCAGGCCAAGCCGTCGGGGCCGTGCTCGGCCTGCACAATGAGGTCGATAGCGGCATAATCGGCCGGGATGGTGGCATCGGCCACCACAACCACCTCCGACGGTCCGGCGAACGACGCGGGAACGCCGACGGCCCCGGCCACCAGCTGTTTGGCAATGGCCACGTACACGTTGCCCGGCCCCACGATCACGTCCACCGCCCCAATCGACTCGGTGCCGTAGGCCATGGCGGCAATGGCCTGAGCGCCGCCCACCGCGTACACCTCGTCGACCCCGGCAATGGCGGCCGCGGCCAGGGTCACATCGGCCACCCGGCCGTCGGGGCCGGGGGGAACGCACAGCACCACCTGGTCCACTCCGGCGGCCCGAGCCGGCAGTGCGGTCATCAGCACCGTGGAGGGATAGGCGGCCCGACCCCCGGGCACATAGCAGCCGGCCCGACCCACCGGCTGGTCCCAGCTGCGGACAGTGATGCCCTGGCGATTGTGGGTTTGCTCTTTCGAAGCCTGCCCCCGGTGGAACTCGGCAATGGAATCGGCCGCTGCTTCCAGAGCAGCCCGCAGCGAGTTTTCAATGCGGTCTCGGGCCGCGGCGACCTCGGTTGGAGGAACCCGCCAACTTGAGGGCACCTCACCGTCGAATTGCTTGGTGTAGCGGGCTAGCGCGGCGTCACCTTCGGATCGCACCGCCTCAATGATTTCGCGGACCGCGGCCACCGAGTCCTCAGGAACAGGCTCAGGCCGGGGCAGACGGCCAGGGATGTCGGCCACACCCCGCAAGTCCACTCGGTCTAGCACGACCCCCAAAACTACAAGCCCAAGCGACCCACCAACGAAGGGTTTGCCCAGAGAACCCGTCCCGCTGGATTTGCGATAGAACCTTGGCCGTGGATGACCGATCGATAGCGGCGGATGGGGCGGAGCTCAGTTCGCTGAGCAGTGTGGTTCGAGATCTCATCGAGCGAGTGTCGGACGTGGCCCGACGATATGAGGGCACGGCCCGAGAGGACGTGTCGTTCGAGCTATATGAGGTGGAGCGAGGCCTGCGGGGAGCCACCCGCCGCCTCGACCGTCTCACCCGCAGTCTGTAAATCTGCAAACCTACGCATATCCATTGAGATGACCAGGAGAAAAAATGTTCAATCTGCGCTTTGATCTGCGGACCCCTCCGTTCACCGAGGTGACCCATGGTGACCAGTACCGTGCCATGTTGGAAATGGTGAAGTGGGCTGACAGCCGGGGTTTTGCCGGGGCCATCACTAGCGAGCACCACGGAACCGAGGACGGTTTCATGTCGGCGCCACTGGCCATCTCAGCGGCCATCTTGGGGTCGACCGACAACATGATGTGCACGCTGTCGGCCCTGTTGGTGCCCTATCACGATCCCCTCCGGCTGGCCGAGGACATCGCCGCCATCGACTTGATGGCGCCGGGCCGGTTCATCATCATCGCCGGGCTGGGTTACCGGGAGTTCGAGTTCGAGATGTTCGGCAAGGACCGCACCCGCCGGGGCCGCGACACCGAAGAGGCCATCAAGATCATGCAGCAGGCATGGACAGGGGAGCCGTTCGAATACGAGGGCCGGACCGCATGGATAACCCCCAAGCCGGTGACCCAGCCCCACCCCATTGTCATGGTGGGCGGCTCGGTGCCCGCGTCGGCCAAGCGGGCCGCCCGGCTGAGGCTTCCCTACATGCCGCCCATCGGCGACCAGGAGCTGGTGGACCTGTACTACGCCGAAGCCGCCGAGATCGGATTCGAGGGGGCGTTCGCCATGGCACCGGACGGTCCTGGTTTGGTGCTGGTGACCGAGGACCCCGATGCGCTATGGGCCAAGATCGGTCCCAACATGCTGTACGACGCCGCGGCCTACGCCAGCTGGCAATATCCCGATCAGCGCTCCGGCTGGCATGTGGACGCCGACGATGTGGCCGACCTCAAGGCCTCTGGCCAATTCGAGGTGCTCACCCCCGACCAATGCGTTGAGCTGGTTCGCACCAAGGGGGCAGCCACTCTCCACCCCCTATGCGGCGGCATCGACCCCGCCATTGGCTGGGAGACGTTGGAGCTGGTGGTCAACAAGGTCATGCCCGCCCTCGCCGAGGGGGCATAACCCCAAAGGCTGGTCGGCGCTAGCTGGCCAGGTCGTCGATTACCGCCCGGCCTACGTATTTGCCGGACTGGAGCTCCTCAAAGATGTCGTCGAGTTCCGACAGAGCACCGGTGCGCCCGACGTGCGTGGTGACCTGCCCGGCGGCGGCCATGTCGACCAGCTCGCGCATGTCCTGCACGGTGCCGACTGCCGAGTAGATGAGGGTGGCATCCCTCATGAAAAACTCGAACGGGTTCAACTCGATATTGCCCTCGCTGGTCGGGGGTAGCCCCACGGCCACGAACAACCCCTTGGGCCGCAGCAGCCTGAAACCGAGGGTGAAGCCGGCCATGGCCGCGGAGAAAACGATGCTGGCATCCACCCCGCCGATCTCTGCTTGCACGGCCTCTATGGCGTCGTCGGCGCTCACCACCATGTCGGCCCCGAGCGACTCGACAAACCCGAGCCGATCAGCCCCGATATCGACGCCCACAACCTTGTAGCCCAGCGCTTTGGCGATCTGGACGGCGTAGTGGCCCAGCCCGCCGGCAGCGCCGATGATCGCCACCCAGCGGCCGGGGGCCACCTGATGGCGGAACAGCTTCTTCACCGCCCCGTAGGCAGTAAGCCCCCCGCAGGCCAGCGCGGCCTCCTCGTCGCCCACCGAATCGGGCAACACCACCAGCGACTTGGCCCACACGCAGAACTGCTCGGCAAAGGTGCCCATGATTCCCTGGGTTTGCGCGCAGTGCCGGGGCTCTCCCCGCAGGCAGAACTCGCATGCACCGCACCAGAAACCGCCACCGGTGCCCCCCAATCCGAGGATCACCCGGTCGCCAACCTGGCTGTAGCGCTCGGCCCCCGGACCTAGGGCCTCGACTATGCCGATAGCCTCATGGCCCAGCACCTCGATGCCAGACACCCCCGCCCAGTCGCCTCGGGCCAGATGGAGGTCGGAGTGACACACTCCCGTGGAGCTAATGCGGACAAGCGCCTCCTCAAAGCCCGGCTCGGGCACCGGGACGTCCAAGATTCCCAACTCGCCGTTAACCAATCGTGCTGCCTTCATTGTCGGTCTTCTCCCGTCATCTTCGGTTGGGTGTGCGACACGACAGCCTAGTGGCCCGGCGCTCTGCCATCACCGGCCAACTGGCCGGTGGCTTAGCATGGCTGCTCGGACGTGAAGGACTGGCAATTGGTGATTGCAGGCAAACGGATTCTGGCCGTGATTGCGGTGGTGATGACCGCGGCGGCGGGGCTGGGGTTCGCCGCATCGGGCTCGGCAGTGGCCCAGACGGTGGCCGACCGGTGCTTCGAGCACCACAAATTCGGCCAAGAGCCCGTCCCCGTGGCCAAGACCACCGACGGCGCGCAAGTTCTCGCTGAGGTCCAGTGGGGATGGAACGACTCCATCGGCTGCTACCTCGTACTCGACACCCAAGCGATCAACACCCTGCGAGCCAACGCGGCTTCCCTCACGCCCCCCGCCCCCATCAGCGACGAGGCATCCGACCGGTGCTTCGAACGTCACGAGTTCGGCCGCGAGTCCGTCCCCGTGGCCAAGACCGCCGACGGAACAACCGTGCTGGCTCAGGTGCAATGGGGATGGCAAGACTCCATCGGCTGTTTTCTGGTCCTCGACAACCAAGCGGTCGATGCCCTCCGCGCCGCGGCGGCCATACCGGTGCCGACCTTTGCCGCCATCGCAGTGGGCCGAACTAGTGCGTGCGGTTTGCTATTCAACCAAACCATCCAATGCTGGGGCTCAAACAGCAACGGGCAAACCAACACCCCCGAAGGCCAATTCACCGCAGTAACCGCCGGCAGCTTCCACTCCTGCGCGCTGCACACCGACCAAACCATCC
>LXNI01001108.1_pt1 | contig 25830 bp, 24 predicted proteins | sample 809091 | NCBI WGS metagenome assembly LXNI01 (sample SAMN04870527, study PRJNA318959) | sponge metagenome | biome: 01000161; feature: marine sponge reef; material: water | host: Sarcotragus foetidus | place: Greece: Milos, Mediterranean Sea | collected 2013-05-29 | depth 5-7 m | reverse complement strand
GCAAGGCGCTTTGCTCCGTTCCGTGCTCGTACATGAAGCGCCGGATGCGCATCGCGAACGACTGCGCCGGCGACATCAGCCCGTAGGGCGCCGTGAAGGCCGCCCCACCGGGCGCCGTCGGCGTCTGCGGACCCTGCCCGAAACGCCCGAACTGCCCCTGCGCCAGTCCCCGGTAGACCACCACGTACTTCGAGTAGCCCGCCGCCACCGCCGCCACCGCGTTCGCGACCGCTCCCGAGCCGCCACCACCGCCTCCCCCCCAGACCATGTTGCTGAAAGTCAGATCCTTGATTCCCAGAGCCGTCATCAGCCGGGGCGGGTCGTTGCGGTCGTCGGAAAACGCCGCGAAGCCGTCGATATCGCGCACGTCGATGCCCGCGTCCTCGGCGGCCAGCTGGATGGCGTCCAGCACCAGCTTGATCTCGGGATCGGGCGACTGTCCGTGCTTGTAGTAGGTCGTCTCGCCGATGCCCACGATGGCCGTCTTGCCGCGCATGGTGGCGTCCTCTGACATGCTCGCCTCCCGTCGCTCTCAGGCTATGCCCGAATGCTACACGGCGGCCCTGCCCACGGGTGCCTGTACCATCGCTCGCCATGCCCCAGTCCGGGGCCCCCGTGCGAGCGCCTCCTCCCCCGGCCCGCCGACGCCCCTACTTCCATGGTCTTACCCGGGAGCGTGACGGTTACCGTGCCGTGCGTCTGCTCACTTCGCTGTTCTGCGCCAGGGCACAGAGCAACGAGCCGGGCTGGCTCACCAAGGGAGACTGTACGACGAACGTTCGAGCTGACGGTGGTGCTGTGAGGGGCGCCTGGTCGGGGGGCGTCTCGCTGTTGGGCTCACCACCCCGAGACGGCGCCGCTCCCGGCGATCAGAGGCGTGAGAGGCGGCACGCCGCCGGCGTACAACTCCCGGAAGCGCTCATTGATGAAGTCCGGCGCGCCGGGGAAGAACGAGACATAGGCGCCCTCGTGCAGGACGTAGAGCGCGGCCACGTCCCGGCTCTCCGCACAGGCTGCGAGTTCCTCCACGGTCCCGCCCTCGAATACGGCAAGGCTGAAGCCCTCGGCGAGGTCGCCGCGCAGGCAATGAGGCCGGGGCTCTTCCGAAGCGCGCTCCAGGGCCACGCGATAGACCCGTTCGCGGCTACCGTCGGCCGAGGTGACCGTGACGGTGATCGCGTCGGCGGTCGCGAGGTCGACCTGGTGGCCGTCCGCCACTTCGTCGGCGTCGGGCGGGTCGATAACGATGTCCGTGCGCCGCTTCATCGCCGCCGCCCTGACGACGGTCTCGGTCACGCCCTCGGCGATGACGCCCTCGTAGACGGTCGTGCCGGGGTCGAACTCGCCGATATCGATGCCCTCCAGCGTGAGCGAGGCGAGGCGGGCGTCGATGGCGACGGGCATGTTGTAGGTGTAGACCTTCCCGTCGCTCGCGTCGGCCACGTACATGACGTTGCCGTCGGACCAGATGCCGCGGGGGCTGTTGTTGCTGGCCGGCGAGAGCTCCGTGAAGTCCTCGCCCCTCACCCGTTCGAGGCTGGCGTTCTCGGCGGCCCCCTCCACCTGCTCGCGGGTGGGGAGGCGGTAGGCGAAGAGGCTCCGCGGGCTCGAGCCGGGATCGGAGACCCAGAGGCCGGCGCCGTCGGACCAGATACCCACGGGGGAGGCGTTGAAGGAGGCGAGGGCGTACTCGGCGAGCAACTCGCCGGACGCGAGGTCGTACGCGAAGAGGCTGTCCTTGCCGTCATCGAGCACCCACATCGTCTCGCCGTCGGACCAGATGCCGCGCGCGTCGGCGTTGCGCTCGTCCAGCACGATGTCGCGGTGCGCGAGGCGCTCGCCGGTGGCGAGATCGTAGGCGAAGAGGTGGTCCTGGCCGCTGTCGGAGATCCAGATGGTCTCCCCGTCGGACCAGAGGCCGCCGGGCGCGCGGTTGCGTTCAGCGAGTTCGAACTCGCGGTCCTCGACGCGCTCCCCGGTTCCGAGGTCGTAGGCGTAGACGGTGTCGCCGGCGCCGTCGGGGTTATTGGCGAGCCACAGGGTCGTGCCGTCCGACCACATCCCGGTGGGCGTGTCGTGGCCACTGTCGAGCTCGTCGATGTCGTGCGTCACCGCCCACTGGAAGTCTGCGTCGCTCGGGGTCGGGCCTGAGGGCCCGCCGCCGACGACGAAGATGACCGACGTCCCCGTTTGCGACGCGCTCACCATCCCCTGCACGGGCTGGGACCACACGCCCTGCTGGCCCTTGCCGTTCACGGCACGAACACGGTAGTAGCGGGTCTGCCCGCCCCGACGCCGGCGTCCACGTACCTGGGGTTTGCAACGTCGTCCGCCAGTTGCTGCCAGTTGGACGCGCCGTCGGGGGACCACTCCACCTCGTAGTGGGTCACCGGCCGCCCGTTGACCTCGGTTTCCGCATCCCAGGTGACCTCGATGGCGGCGGTCCTGGGCTGCGCGCCCCGCAGGGACGGCAGGTCGGCGCCGGTGCCGTCCTTTGCCTGGATGGTGGCGGTGTTGTTGTCGTCGATGTAGTCCAGCACCGGTCCGGAGTGCCAGCTCGCGCCGGTTTCTGCCGCCTCGCAGGCCGTCTCGTTGTCGTGGTCCAGGGCGTAATTCAAATCAGCGCCGCCGAAATCGAAGCTGTTGACGCAGATCGTGTAGTCCACCGCGTTGGCTATCGTGGCGGTTATCTCAGAACCCGCCGCCGCGCCGGTGACGATGGTGAGAACCTCGCCGCCGCGACGGTCGTCAGCCTGTACGTGGTCCGTGATGGGCATCTCCCCGATGTCCCAGATCCCGGTAGCGGGGTTGAAACTGCCCCTGGTGGCGGTGTGGGAGACATAGTCGGCGGCATCCAGGCCGGTCACCGTGACCCGCGCCCCGATGGCCGCGTCCGGACCGTTGTTGGTCGCGACGATGGTGAACGCGCGCCGGTCCGCCGTGATCTGCGGGCTGGCCGGGCCATCCTCAACCGCAAGCTCCGCTATGGGGCCGGCGTGGAAGGTGTAGGTGCCGGAGGCCGCGAACTTGTCCGGGTTGCTGTCCATGTCGGCGTCAATGGTGGCGTGGGTGAACTCGAAGGTGAGCTCGACCTTGTAGGTGCCCAGCTCTTCCATAGCCACAAATAGTGGAAAATTTAACGGGCTGTTGTTGCTGTTGTAATCAAATGGTCCACGCGATGGCGTGTTGACCGGATCAGCAAGCACGGTCGTCGGTCTACTGACCAAACGGATGGATAAACCCCCGGGTAGAGTAACGCCGGAGGGGACCGAGATTGCCGCCGTCCAGTTCTCCCAGTCGGCGGGGGGCAACCCGGGGGTGACTAACCTGTGGTGCACGCCATTGGTCTGTGCGGTCTGCCACGTGTCGTCGCCGTCGTCGTCGGTGTCGCCGTCGTCGGGATGGAAGCCCAAGGGGGCCTCCACCTGGATGATCACGTCTTCAGGCCGAAGAATCGTCTGGCCGAAGAGGCGAAAGGCATCGCCGATTGGGTGCCGAATGTCAGTGCGCTGGATCCCGCCGGGCCGGGTGGCGGCCGTCACCAGTTCCAGGGTGTCAGTGTCGTCGCACGGGTAGGTGGCGACCCCGATGCAGGGATAGACGAGCATGAGGTCCACATCCCCGGAGTCAATCACAACGGGCGTCGGGTCCTCGCCGAGGCAGACGGTGACCGTGCTCTCGCCAGGCCGTGGATCGACGACGCCGTCTTGGTGGGTCCCGAGGTGGGGCCTGGACTCGGTCACCCTGGCGGTGAGGCACCTGTCCTCCAGGGGCCGGACCCCGTCCAGGGCTGCGACGATTTCCAGTTCGCTCCGGTGGCCGGGATGCTTTGTGTCGGCGCCAATGTCCCAGGTCCCGCGACTATCCCCCACAGCGCCGCTGAAGGTTGTTGTGTTTGTCTCACGTGGATATGGCGTCGTCGTGGCGGATACCAGCGTGAGCCCTTCGAGCTCGACATCCACCTTGAGGTCGAAGATTTGTCCGAGACCGGCGATCAGCGCTGCCCAGCTCGTGTTTTCCGCGAAGACGTTGAAGGTTACATTCTCCCCGGTCGAGGGAAACCGGTCGTCTATTTCCGCTTCGAGCTGTACGCCTGAATGCGTTATAAACGAGTCCCTAAGGACGCCCACCCCCTCCGCCCTCCATACGGTCAGGCTGTTGTTGTGGAGATAGATGTCCTCCTCCACCGGTGCCTCGCTGGTGAGGGTGGCTGTCGCGGACAACACCATATCCTCCGTGGGAAGGGAGGGAGGCGCAAAACTGAACTCGAGCTCGATAGAGTCGCCGGCCGGGAGTCTGCCAATATTCCAGGTGGCGGTGGTGGCGGAGGCGGAGGTGATTTCCACGTCTCGGTCTTGTATTCCGATGTCGCCGGCGAAAATCCGAAAGACCGTACCCTCACTCTCGGTGAGCTCCAGCTTCACCTGAACGCCAAAGGCGTCCTCGTCCCCGTGGTTGGTGACAGTCAGGCGGACTGTTTGCTTTGAATCATCGGGTCCGGCGGCTATCGACAGGTCGAAGGGGCGTTCCTGGGGTTCCTGGGCCTGGGCCGGCGCGGAAAAGGCAAAGACCGCCCCAAAGAGGACGGCGAGCAGGCACAGGACGAGGGCGTTCCCGGGGATTACTGACAGTGGTCGCCTGGACTCTGACATTCAGCTGGCGTCTCCCGAATCAGGACTGCCTGGCGTGGCTTGCGGTGTGACAGGAGCAAGGGCTCGTGGGAACAGCAGGGGCGAGACCCTCCAGGGGCAGGCCAGCATTCCGGGGCCTCCGGGCTGGCAGTAGATGAGACTCTGTATCAAGTAATACTTGGTGTCAAATAGGACAGCTACCGGGCCGCGGGCGTGATCGATGCAGGGGAAGACCCGGTGGTTGAAGTCCTGTCCGGGGTGGCGGCGATGCGCTCGCTACCGCCTGACGGGGCGGCGGTGCTGATCTCCGGGATGCTCCCCGGCGAGGATTCGAACCTCGAACCTAGCGGTTAACAGCCGCTCGCTCTACCGTTGAGCTACCGGGGAACGGGCTTCCAGTTTCGGGCGGGGCGGGGGAACGGGCAACAGGCGAGAGCACGTATTCCCTGCCGCCGACCCACACCATTGGCTCTGCTACAGTGGCTGTATGGCCAGGATTCGCACGGGCCTTCAACCCCTGCCGTGGCCCTACCGGATCTGGCGGTTCCTGCTGGTGGGCTGGAACTTCGTCGTTATCTACCTGGGCTATAAACGCATCCAGAAAACGCCCGGTCTGAGCGAGGCGGAACGGAAGGCGCGGTACCGCGCGCAGCACCGGGCCACGGGCGAGCGGCTCTACCGGCTGGCGGTACGGATGCGGGGACTCCTGATCAAGTCGTGCCAGTTCCTGAGCAGTCGCGCGGATGTGGCGCCGCCGGAGCTGGTGGCGGTCCTGAGCCGGCTGCAGGACGCGGTGCCGCCGCGGTCGTACGAGGAAGTGTCGGCGCAGGTGCGGCGGGAGCTGGGCGCGGGGCCGGAGGAGGCGTTCGCGAGCTTCGAACGGGCGCCGCTTGCCTCGGCGTCGCTGGCGCAGGTACACCGGGCGCGGACGCACGACGGTCGCGAGGTGGCGGTGAAGGTGCAGTACGCGGGCATCTCGCGGGTGGTGGAGACGGACCTGCGGTCGATCAGCCTGCTCATCGCGATCCTGGCGCGCATCGAGCGGAAGTGGGATTTCCGCATGCTCATCGGGGAGATGGCGGACTACGTGCCGCGCGAGCTCGACTTCGTGGCGGAGGGGGAGAGCGCGGAGCGGGTGGCGCGCGAGCTGGCGCATCGCGAGGACGTGCGCGTCCCCAAGATCGTGTGGGAGCACACGGCGCGCCGGGTGCTGACGATGGAGTACATCGACGGGATCAAGATTTCGGCGACGGATGAGCTGGTGGCGGCGGGGATCGACCCGAACGAGGTCGCGCGGATCATGATGGAGGCGTACTGCGAGCAGATTCTCGTGAACGGTTTCTTCCACGCGGACCCGCACCCGGGAAACTTGCTGGTGCTGCCGGGGCCGGTGGTGGTGTTCATCGACTTCGGGATGAGCAAGCACCTGCCGGACGACTTCCGGCGGACGTACAACCACTTCACGCTGGCGGTGCTGAGCCAGAACGACTCGGCAATGCTGAAGGGGTTCCAGGATCTCGGCTTCCGCACACGTTATGACGACCCGGAGATGCTGGTGGCGCTGGGGCGCTCGTTCTTCGAGTCGGCGGGACCGGAGCAGCGTCCCTACGCGGACTCGGAGGTGGTGGGTGAGGTGAACGAACGGCTGTCGCAGTTGCTTTCGGACAACCCGATCACGGAGGTGCCATCGGACATCCTGCTGATCCTGCGGGTGCTGGGTCTGATGAGCGGTCTGCAGAAGCGCCTGGACAGCACGGTCGACGTAGCGGACACGATCACGCCGTTCGCGCAGTCGCAGATTGCAGCGGAGGCGGCGGGGGGCAGCTAGGGCGCTGGGACACCTCGAATTAGCTGGCCCACACGCTTACTCGCTTGATCATAATCGCGGTTCAAGCTGGTACCATGAGAAGAGTGGGAACATAGGTTCCCGATGGACGGCTTGGCCCATGATTGAAGCCATCGAAGACTGGATCCTCGACCTCTCGGCGAAGACGGTTTGGCGCGTCCTTGTGATTGTCTACCTTCTGGCCGCGGCAGTTAGATCATTGATCCGTCTCCTGCCGCATCTGTTCAAGGTCTGGCGTGGGTATCTGAGGATGACTCCCGAAAAGCGGGAGAACCACTGGGTTCACTCTAGTCAGAGGCAGCAGCAGCCACGGGAGCCTATTGAGCCCCTCCGCGACCCGGCCGTCATCACGATGGCGGGCTTCTTGTCGGACGATTAGGGACCCCCATCATGGACGTTGACTGGTGGCACGTGGCGACCGTTGTGGTCCTAGGCATAGCGCTGGGTTGCGAGGCGATCGGGGCCTACGCAGCACAGAAAGCAAAGTTCCGCGAGGAGGAAATCCAGTACGGCGAGAGGCGCTCGATCCCGCATTGGTTGTTTCTCCGGCCCGCAGGGGAGGGTGAGTACGACGATTGGGCATACCGCTTCGACCCCCTCACCCCGGCGTTTGGATCCCTCGCGCGCGGCTTTGGGCGGCTAGCCGTCGCTGCTCTGTTCCTCGTGCTATTCGCGTTTCACCAGTCCCTTCCGATACTAGGGAAGCTCAGCTAGAGAGCTGGAGACCATCCTCGCAAACCCCAATAGCCACGGGCGATCTTGACACTTGCGCGGGAGTCAGCCGGGCGCAGGTTGACACTTGCGCGCGAGTCTTGTGCTAACCTTTGTTAGCCCTTTAAGGCGGTCCCGAGAGGCTGCCAAGGGAGGAGGCGCCGCCATGAGCGGCATACGCTGCGCGCGTAAGCGAATTTCCCCCCCAAACCCGGTGTTTCCGCGATGAGCCCTGTTGAGATGCAGCGGGGCCCGGAAGTCGCGCGCACGATCCGGCGGCTGGCGCACGAGATCGTCGAGAGCAACGGCGGGGCGCGAGACCTGGTGCTGGTGGGGTTGCTGACGCGGGGCGCTCCCCTGGCGAAACGGCTGGCGGCGGCGATCGGGGCGTTCGAGGGCGAGTCGCCTCCCGTGGGCAAGCTCGATGTCGGCCTCTACCGCGACGATGTGGCGCACCGCGACCCACCGCCACCCGTGCGTCCCAGCGACATCCCCCGCAACCTCGACGGCACGACGGTCGTGCTGGTCGACGACGTGCTGTTCACTGGCCGCACGATCCGGGCGGCGATGGACGCGATCATGGACTTCGGGCGGCCGGCGCGGGTGCGCCTGGCGGTGATGGTCGACCGCGGTCACCGCGAGCTGCCGATTCGACCGGACTTCGTGGGCCGCAACATCCCGACGGCGCCGTCGCAGACGGTCGACGTGCGGCTGGAGGAAATCGACGGCGAGGACGCGATCTACCTGATGGAGGGAGCCGAACGTCATGGTGAGCATTGAACCCGCCGCCCCCGAAGCGGCCACGGAGGCGCCACCCCTACAGGCGGAGGCATCGACCGAACCAGCGGCGACCTGGACGCGGAAGGACCTGCTCGACACGGACGTGCTCACCGCCGAGGAGATCGGGCTCGTGCTGGAGACGGCGGATGCGATGGCGGAGGTGCGGGAGCGGCCGGTGGGGCGGGTCGCGACGCTGCGGGGCACGACCGTTGTGACGCTCTTCTACGAGAACAGCACGCGCACGCGGGCGAGCTTCGAGATCGCAGCGAAAGCGCTGGGCGCGGACGTCATCAACCTGGCGGCGGCGGGGAGCAGCGTGGGGAAGGGTGAGTCGCTCATCGATACGGTGCGGACGATCGAGGCGGTGGGGGCGGACATCCTGGTGATGCGCCACCCGAGCTCGGGGGCGGCGGCGCTGGCGGCGCGGCACACCGACGCGAGCGTCGTGAACGGCGGCGACGGCGCGCACGCGCACCCGACACAGGCGCTGCTCGACCTGTACACGATGCGTCGCCACGTGGGTGACCTGGCGGGACGCAAGGTCGTCATCGTGGGGGACGTGCTTCACAGCCGCGTGGCGCGCTCGAACCTGTGGGCGCTGATGGCGGCGGGGGCGCAGGTCACGCTGTGCGGGCCGGCGACGCTGCTGCCGCGCACGCTCCGTACCGTGCCCGGTCACGAGGGGCCGGGCGGCTGCGAGGTCACGAGCGACCTGGAAACGGCGCTGCTGGGGGCGGACGTGGTGATGGCGCTGCGCATCCAGCGGGAGCGGCAGGAGCAGGGGCTGCTGCCCTCGCTGCGGGAGTACATCCGGCAGTACCAGATAACGGAGGAGCGGCTGGCGCGGGCCAACCCGGGGGCGCTGGTGATGCACCCCGGCCCCATGAACGAGGGCGTCGAGATCGCGCCCGAGGCGGCGCACGGCCTGCGCTCGGTGGTCGAGGAGCAGGTCACGAACGGGGTGGCCGTACGGATGGCCATCCTCTACCTGATGGCGACGGGGAGGCCGCGATGAGCGCAGTGTTAATTTGTGGCGGACGGGTGATCGACCCCGCCTCGGGGCGCGACGAGCAGGGCGACGTGCTCATCGAGGACGGGCGCATTGCGGCGGTCGGCGGCAGCCTGGAGGCAGCCGGGGCGGAGGTGGTGGATGCGGCGGGGTGCATCGTGGCGCCGGGGTTCGTCGACCTGCACGCGCACCTGCGGGAGCCAGGATTCGAGCAGAAGGGGACGATCGCGACGGAGACGGAGGCGGCGCTGCGGGGCGGCTTCACGACGGTCTGCGCGATGCCGAACACGGACCCGGCGCCGGACAGCGCGCCGGCGGTGGAGGGGCTGCTGAAGCGGGTCGCGCAGGATGCGCGCGTTCGCGTCCTGCCGGTGGGGAGCACAACCGTGAATCGGGCGGGGGAGCAGCTGTCGGCACTGAGCGAGCTGGCGGAGGCGGGCTGCGTGGCGATCAGCGACGACGGCACCCCCGTATCGGGGGGCGGCCTGATGCGGAACGCGCTCACGCTGGCGGGGGCGCTGGGGCTGGTGGTGGCGGAGCACTGCGACGAGCCATCGCTGAGCGGGAAGGGCTCGATGCACGAGGGCGCGGTTAGCGAGCGGCTCGGTCTGGCGGGTCAGCCGACGGCGGCGGAGACGGCGGCGATAGCGCGAAACGTCGAGCTCTGCGAGCTTACCGGCGGACGGTTGCACATCATGCACGTGACGACGGCGACAGGCGTTGAACTGGTGGCGCGCGCAAAGGAGCGCGGGCTGCCGGTGACGTGCGAGGTCACGCCCAGCCATCTCTTCCTGACGGACGAGGTGGTAGCGGGCTCGGAACCGACGCCGGCCTACGACACATCGGCGAAGGTGAACCCGCCGCTGCGAACGGAAAGGGACCGGCTGGCGATGCTGGCAGGGGTGAACGCGGGCGTTATCGACGCGATCGCGACGGACCACGCGCCGCACGCGCCCGAAGAGAAGCAGTGCGAGTTCGACCAGGCGCCGTTCGGCATCAGCTGTGCGGAGACGGCCCTGGCGACGGTGACGACGCTGGTGGAGCGGGGCGAGCTCGAGCTTGGGGCAGCGCTGCGAGCGCTCACGCAGGGCCCGGTGGAGGCGTTCTCGCTGGAAGGGCACGTCCCGGGCATCGGGACGCTGGCGGTGGGGGCGCCCGGCGACGTGACCGTGTTCGACCCGGAGGAGCGCTGGACGGTCGACCCGCTGCGGTTTGCCTCGAAGGGGCGGAACACGCCGCTGGGCGGCCTCGAGCTGCGGGGGCGGGTGCGGGCGGTGGTGGTTGGCGGCGAGCTTCGGCACGCGGCGGAGGCGGCGCATGTCTAGCGCGAGGCTGGCGCTCGCCGACGGGAGCGTGTTCGAGGGCCGCGCCGTGGGCGCGCCCGGACACGCAGGCGGCGAGGTCGTGTTCAACACGTCGATGACGGGCTACCAGGAGATGCTGACGGACCCCTCCTACGCGGGGCAGCTGCTCACGCTGACCTACCCGATGATCGGGAACTACGGCGTGGACGCGGCGGTGGAGGAATCGGGGCGGATCCAGCCGCGGGGGCTAATCGTGCGGGAGGTGGCCCCGGTCTCAAGCCACCCCCTCTCGACGAGCGACCTCGCGACCTTCCTGGCGGAGCGGGGGGTGGTGGCGATCGACGGGGTGGACACGCGCGCGATCACGCGGCGCATCCGGCGGCACGGGGTGATGCTGGGCGTTATCACGACGGAGCCGGCGGAGGCGGCGCTGGAGCGAGTCCGCGCCCTGCCCGACTACGACGGCATCGACTGGGCGTCGCAGGTCACGACCGAGCGGCAGTACGGCTGGGGGGCGTTCGCGGAGCAGAACCGGCTGCGGCCGGCGGTCGAGCCCCGGGCCAACAAGGCCGTTGCCGGACCTGCGTCTGAGGCGCCAAGGAAAGTCGTGCTCATCGACGGTGGGGTGAAGCGGAACATCATGCGTTCGCTGACGGCGCGGAACTGCGACCTCACCGTGCTGCCCATCGACGCGACGGCGGAGGACGTGCTCGAACTGACGCCCGACGGGGTGGTGTGGTCGCCCGGACCGGGCGACCCGCAGGTCCAGAACGCGCAGGTCGAGGAGACGCGGAAGCTTATCGGGAACGTCCCCATCCTGGGCATCTGCCTGGGGCACCAGGTGATCGCGCGGGCGCTGGGCGCGGGCACGTTCAAGCTGCCCTTCGGGCACCGCGGCGGGAACCACCCCGTCCGCGACGAACGCACGGGCGCCGTGACGATCACGGCCCAGAATCACGGATACGCGGTCGACCCGGAAGGGTTGGCCGCTTCGGCGGAGGTAAGCCACGTGAACCTGAACGACGGCACGGTCGAAGGGCTCACCATGCGCGACGAACCGGTCATGGCCATCCAGTACCACTCGGAGGCCAGCCCGGGACCGCTCGACAGCATGGGGATGTTCGACCGCTTCGTGGAGATGATGGACAGGGCGGGGAACGGACGATGACGCGCACGACAGACATGCAACAGGCGACGGTCGCGGATGCGGCGGCGGTCGCCTCCATCGCTCACGCGCTGCGGGATGAAGCGAACACGAGCCTGCCCAACCTCGACACGGAGATGGCGCGGGAGTGGCTCGCGCGGCTGGAGGAGGGAGGGGCGGCTGCAATCGCGCTCGACGGTTCGATCCCGGTGGCCTTCGGCGCGGTCGAGGGGAGCGCGGACGAGCCCGAGACGGGCGAGCTCGGCGTCTGGGTGCTGCCCGACCACCGGCGGCGGGGCATCGCCACGGAACTCGCGGATGAGCTGCTGGAGCTCGCGCGCGAGCGCGGCTTCCGGCGCATCCGGGGTCGCCTTCCGGAGGGCAACGAGCCCGCGCTCAGCTTCCTCTCCGCCATCGGGGGGATGGTTCCCCTGCGCAACCCCGACATGACGTTCGAGCTACCCCTCTAGATGGCAATCGTGAGCAGCAAACACCGCCCCCTGCCGCCCAACCGCGGCGGCGCCATCAGGCGTGACTCACGGCGCACGGCCGCGAGCTGGACCGACGTGCTCATCGCGCTGGCCGCGACTGCGCTGGCCATGGCCCTGCTCATCCTCGTGGCGGCGTTCGCCGGCGAGAACGTGGCGGGCGACCAGGCAGGGCGCCTCTGGGCGCTTACGTTCGCGGGGGGGCTGGGGCTCAGCGGACTGTTTCTGGCCCTGCTGGGGGTGGGGCTGCTGGGGGAGGATGCACGCGAGGGCGGTCGCTACGTCGTACCGGTCGCGGTCGGGGTGGCGACGGGGGCGCTCGTGGGCGCGCTGATGCTGGAGGGGGCGAGCCCGGGAGCCGTGCTGGCCTCGCTGCTGGTGCTCCTGCTCGTGCTGCCGCCCGTGCGGGACGTGCTGGGATGGGTCGTGCGGCGGGGCGGGGGGAGGCGGGGACGATGACGAAGCCGGAGAGCGTGCTGATCATCGGATCCGGGGCGATCGTCATCGGGCAGGCGGCGGAGTTCGACTACGCCGGCACGCAGGCCTGCAAGGCGGTGCGCGAGGAAGGCGTGCGCAGCATCCTCGTGAACTCGAACCCGGCAACGATCATGACCGACCTGGACGTGGCGGATGCGGTCTATATCGAGCCGCTCACGGTGCCGACGATCGAGCGCATCATCGCGCGCGAGCGTCCGGAAGGGCTGCTGCCCACGCTCGGGGGCCAGACCGGCCTCAACCTCGCGGTTGAGCTGGCGAACGCGGGCGTCCTCGAGAAGTACGACGTGAAGCTGCTGGGCACCCCGCTGGAGTCGATCCGGCGGGCGGAGGACCGAGAACTCTTCAACAACCTGCTGGCCAAGATCGGCGAGCCCGTGCTGGACAGCGAACCATGCGAGACCGTGGAGGCGTGCGAGGCGGCGGCGGAGCGGATCGGGCTGCCGGTGGTGATCCGGCCCGCCTACACGCTCGGGGGCACGGGCGGGGGCATCGCCTTCACGAAGGAGGAGCTGCGCACGATCGCGACGAGCGGCCTGGCCGCGAGCCCGATCACGCAGGTGCTGATCGAGCGCTACCTTGGCGGCTGGAAAGAGGTCGAGTACGAGGTGATGCGGGACGGCGCGGGCAACTGCGTGACCATCTGCAACATGGAGAACCTCGACCCGATGGGCGTCCACACGGGCGACTCGATCGTGGTCGCGCCCTCGCAGACGCTGACGGACAAGGACTACCAGATGCTGCGCTCGGCGGCGCTGCGCATCATCGACGAGCTCGGCATCGAGGGTGGCTGCAACATCCAGTTCTCGCTGGCGCCGCGAAAGGACGTGCGGGACTGGGAGGGCGACCCGAGCGACCCGCTTCCCTACTACGTGATCGAGGTGAACCCGAGGGTCTCGCGTTCGTCCGCGCTGGCCTCGAAGGCGACGGGCTATCCGATCGCACGGGTGGCGGCGAAGATCGCGTGCGGCAAGACGCTCGACGAGATCCCGAACGCGGTCACGCAGCGCACGACGGCCGCGTTCGAGCCGGCGCTGGACTACTGCGTCGTGAAGATTCCCCGCTGGCCGTTCGACAAGTTCGCGCTGGGCGACCGCGGGCTGGGCACGCAGATGAAGGCCACGGGCGAGGTGATGGCGATCGACCGCACCTTCGAGGGGGCGCTGAACAAGGCGGTGCGGTCGCTCGAGTTCGGACGGCGGACGCTGCTCTGGGAAGACCCCTCGTGGCAGGACGCGCAGGCGATCAATCTGAGCGCAACGGACACGCGCCTGTGGGCACTGATGGCCGTCCTGCGCCGGGATGTCCCCGTCGCGGAAGTTGCGTCGGAGACGGGCGTCGACCCGTGGTTCCTGGAGCGCCTGCAGCGGATCGTGGCGGTGGAGCGCCGCCTGCTATCGGAGCCATTGGAACGCGAGCTCCTGCTGGAAGCGAAACGGATGGGCTTCAGCGACGAGATGGTGGGGCAGCTCGCCGACCGGCTGGCCGAGCACGTGCGGGAGCTGCGTCAACAACTCGGGATGCGGCCGGTCTACAAGATGGTCGATACGTGCGCGGCCGAGTTCGACGCGTTCACGCCCTACTTCTATTCGACCTACGAGGAGGAGAACGAGGCAACCCCCGAGCCGGGCCTCTCGACGGTGGTGCTGGGAAGCGGGCCGATCCGGATCGGGCAGGGGATCGAGTTCGACTATGCGAGTGTGCACGCCGCCTGGGCGCTGCAGGACGCCGGCCGCCGCGCAATCCTCGTGAACTCCAACCCGGAGACGGTCTCGACGGACTTCGACACGAGCGACCGGCTTTACTTCGAGCCGCTGGACGAAGAGGCGGTACGCAACATCCTCGAGAACGAGGCGGGGGAGACGGGAGACACGCCCACCAGCATCGTGCAGTTCGGCGGGCAGACGGCGGTCAACCTGGCGGAAGCGCTGTGGCGGTCCGGGCAGGGGATCATCGGGTCGAGTGCGGAGGCGATCGACACGGCCGAGGACCGGGAGCTGTTCGAGCGCTTCCTGCAGAACCTCGGCATTCCGCAGCCCCCGGGCGCGGCCGTGCGGACGCTGGAGGAGGGGTTGAAAACGGCGCAGACGATCGGCTACCCGGTGCTCGTGCGGCCCTCGTACGTGCTCGGGGGGCGGGCGATGGAGATCGTGCAGAACCCGCGCGAGATGGTCGGCTTCCTCGCGCAGGCGGCGGAGGCGGCGGAGGGACGCCCCATCCTCATCGACAAGTACCTGGAGGGGCGCGAGGTGGAGGTGGACGCGATCTGCGACGGTGAGCGGGTGCTCATCCCCGGGATCATGGAACACATCGAGCGCGCCGGGGTGCACTCGGGCGACTCGATGGCGGTCTACCCGCCGGTCCACCTCACGGAGGATGAGCGGGAGGTCATCTGCCGCCACACCGAGCAGATCGTGCTCGGGATGGGGGCGATCGGGCTGACCAACATCCAGTACGTGGTGCTTCCGCGGGACGCTTCGGGTGCGCCACAGGTGTACGTGCTTGAGGTGAATCCGCGGGCCAGCCGAACGGTGCCCTTCATCTCGAAGGTGACGGGCGTGCCAATGGTGCAGCTCGCCGTGCGCGCAATGTGCGGCGAGACGCTGGCGAGCCAGGGGTACGAAGGCGGGCTCTGGCCGGAACGGAACCTGGTGGCGGTGAAGGCGCCGGTGTTCTCGATGTCGAAGCTGGCGGAGGTCGACACCTACCTGGGGCCAGAGATGAAGAGCACGGGCGAAGTGATGGGCATCGACAGCGCCTACGAGCCCGCGCTGGCGAAGGCGCTCCTGGCCTCCGACCTCGCGCTGGAGCCAGGTACGCCCGTGCTGCTCTCGCTGAGCGACCGGACGAAGGCGGAGGCGCTGCCACTCGTCCACGCGTTGCACGACGGTGGCTGCAAGCTCTACGCCACGGAAGGCACGGGGGCGATGCTGGACGCGCTCGGCATCCCCGCCACCGTGGTGACGAAGGTGCTGAGCGGTACGCACCCGAACGTGGTGGACGTGATCGAGGACGGGAGCGTGCGCTGCGTGCTGAACACGCCCGAAGGGCGGCTGACGGGTTCGCTGCGGGACGGCTTCCACATCCGGCGGGCGGCGGCGGAGAAACGCATTCCCTGCTTCACCTCGATCGACACAGCACGGGCGGCCATCGAGACGATGCGGGGCACGGTGACCCCCGAGGTGGCGCGGCTGGATGAGTACGTAGCGCGATGATCCGCGAGCAGGCGACCGTCCTCTCGAACGAATCGTGCTACGAGGGCGGCTACGTCATCTGGCTCGACGCGCCCAACCTGGCGGCGGCGGGACACACCCCGGGCCAGTTCGTGATGGCGCGCTGCTCCCCGGAGGGCGGGGATCCGGAGTTCTCGCGCGCCTTCAGCTATCACCGGGCGGAGGAGGGGCGGATCGCGCTGCTCTACAACGTCGCGGGGCGGGGGACGGCGTGGTTGGCAGGCCGCCGCCGGGGTGATTCCGTTTCGCTCTACGGGCCTCTGGGGAACGGCTTCCGGCTGCCGGACGGCTCCGGGAACCTGCTGCTGGTGGCGGGAGGCGTGGGAGTCGCGCCGATGATCGACCTGGCAGAGGTGGCGCTGGCGCGGGGCCACCAGGTGACGGCGATGATGGGTGCGCGCACAGCCTCGCAGCTGCTACCTGCGTCGGCCTGGCCCAGCCAGGTCGAGTACGTGGTGGTAACGGAGGACGGGTCGCAGGGGCTGCGGGGGCGGGTCACGGAGCACCTGGACGAGTTCGTGGCGTGGTCGAGCAAGCTGTACGCCTGCGGCCCGAACCCGATGTTCGCGTCGATGGCGGAGGCGCTACGCAACAACGGTCGCCGGCAGACCCCGGAGATCCTGATGGAGGAGAACATGCCCTGCGGCTGGGGGCTCTGCTACGGGTGCGCGGTGTTCACGCGTCACGGGGTACGCCTCTGCTGCAAGGACGGCCCGCGCTTCAACCTGTTCGACGTGTTCTAGGCAGGCGAAGAGACATCTGCTACCCTTTTGCCGCAGGCAAAGGCGAAGCGGGACATTAATGGCATCGGCGGAACAGTCAGGCGAAGCGCTCAGGGACTACAGCAGCCCGGCAACCTGGGGTGATGTTGAGCAGGTGCGCCACTCGCTCGGGGATCAGATCGCGGACGTCAAGACGCAGATGGCTGAGATGGAAACCCGGTTGGAGACGAAGATCGCTGACGTCAGGACGCAGGTGGCCGGGGTGGAAACCCGGCTGGAGACGCAGGTGGCCGGGGTGAAGACGGAGATCGCCGGGGTGAAGACGGAGATCGCCGGGGTGAAGACGGAGATGGCCGGGCTAAGGACGGAGATGGTGAAGATGGAGAGTCGCCTTGAGCTGAAGAACGCCGAGACGAGGGCAGAGGTGGTGGCGCTAGGGACGCAAGTGGCCCAGGTGGAGATGCGGCTCACTCGGACTTTCCTCGGAGCCGTGGCAGCCGGAGTAGCCGTCCTCGGAGTCCTGTTTGGGATCTTCCAAGCAGTCGCGTGAGCCGACATTGCTACGAGCCGGCAGGAGTCTGCAGGCGGTGGCGGGCCTCTTTGGCGCTGATGGGCAGGTCGTAGTGCTTGGTCCGGGCTCGTTCGCCACGGACCAGCACCACTTCGCGGGGGGCGAGGCCGAGGGCGCGGGCAAGCAGCTTCGTAACGGCCTCGTTGGCGGCGCCTTCGACCGGCGGGGCCTTGACGCGCACGCGGAGAACGCCGCTTTCGTCGAAGCCTTCCACGGCGTCCCGGCTCGAGCGCGGGGTGACTCGTACGGCGATCCGGCCCATGACGCGAGCATACGGAACGCCGGCCAGCCATCGCAGGGGTTGCGAACAGGCGTTCTATTCCCGTAACATTGCCATCCAGCACCAGGGGAGAGCAGGACATGGCCAAGAAGGAAGCCGACCGGAAGCGCGCGCTGGACCTCGCCTTGAGCCAGATCGAGAAGCAGTACGGCAGCGGCGCCATCATGAAAATGGGGGACGCCACGGCCAACATGACGGTCGGTGCCATCTCCACCGGGTCGCTCTCGCTCGACATTGCCCTCGGCATCGGCGGCATTCCACGCGGGCGGGTGACGGAGATCTACGGGCCGGAATCGGCGGGCAAGAGCACGCTGGCCCAGCACGTGATCGCACAGGCACAGCGCGGGGGCGGGGCCGTGGCCTACATCGACGTCGAGCACGCGCTCGACCCCTCGTACGCGCAGGACCTCGGCATCAACACGGAAGACCTGCTCATCAGCCAGCCGGATACAGGCGAGCAGGCGCTCGAAATCTGCGAGGCGCTCGTGCGCTCGAACGCGATCGACTGCATCGTCATTGATTCGGTGGCGGCCCTCGTGCCGCGCGCCGAGATCGAGGGCGAGATGGGCGACACCCACGTTGGCTTGCAGGCACGCTTGATGTCGCAGGCGTTACGCAAGTTGACGTCCACCATCGCGCGCACGAGCACGGCCGTCATCTTCATCAACCAGCTCCGGGAGAAAGTGGGCGTGGTGTTCGGGAATCCCGAGGTCACGCCGGGCGGACGAGCCCTGAAGTTCTACTCATCGGTGCGCATCGAGCTGCGGGGTATCGAGAGCATCAAGAAGGGGACGACGGTGATGGGACGGCGGGTGCGCGCGAAGATCGTGAAGAACAAGGTGGCGGCTCCCTTCCGCACGGCGGAGTTCGACATCATGTTCGCGACGCCGCGGGGCATCAGCCGCACCGCCGACGTGGTCGACCTCGGAGCGGAGTCGGGCATCCTCACCAAGTCGGGGGCGTTCTACAGCTACGGCGATCTGCGCATCGGGCAGGGGCGGGAAGCGGCCAAGTCCTTCCTCTATGAGAACCTCGACGTGCTCGAGGCGATTGAGCGGGAGCTGCGGCTGGCGGCGGGCCTGCCGGTAAGCGATGCGAGCGAGGCGGACACCGAAGGCGAAACAGCACTCGCAGCCGGCGGCTCATAGGCGGCTCCATGGCTCCCGACGAACCCGGGGAACCTTCCCGCATTACGGGCATCAAACTCCGCACGCGGGAACGCGCGGTCCTGACCACGAGCGACGGCGAGACGCTCATCGTGCATGCGGAAGCGCTCAAGCTGGCGGGGATACGCGAAGGGCACGTCCTCGACAACAAGGCGCGGAAACGCCTGGACCTCGAACGGGTGCGCCAGACCGCGCACAAGGCAGCTCTCCGCCTCCTATCGCACCGCCCCCGCAGCGAGCGGGAGATGGCCCAGCGACTGAGGCGACGGAAACTCCCGTCAGACGTGGTGGCGGACGAGATCGAGCGGTTGCGCGGAGCGGGCCTGCTCGACGACGAAGCGTTCGCGCGGGCCTGGGTGGACGAACGGCAGGCGAGCGCCCCGCGGGGCCAGGGTCTCCTGCGGTACGAATTGCTCGGCCACGGGGTTGGCAGCGAGCTGGCAGACGAAGCGGTCGCGTCGGTCGACGACCGGACGGCGGCGCTGACCATTGCGCGCAAGCGGGCGCCGCGCCTCCAGGGGCTGGAGTTCCGTCAGTTCAGCCAGCGGCTGGGGGGGTTCCTGGAGCGGCGGGGCTTCGCCTACGAGGACGTGGCCGAGGCGGTGCGGACGGTGTGGAATGAGACTGCGGCGGAGTCCGAGCAGCGGTAACGGGAGGGGCGTGAGAGCCCCCTTTAGCGGTGCAAAACCTTTGACGGCCTCACAGGCCGAGCCGTACCATCGCGCCACGAGCGGCATGCGCCGCTTTGGGAACACTATGTCGCAACCTGCGATTCACTTGGAGCAATACCATGCCGGCGATCATTGCCGTTATCGCCGGCCTCGTGGGCATTCTGATCGGGATCGGCGTGGGCTACGTCCTGCGCCGCCGCTCTGCACAGCACTCATTGCAGCAGGCGGAGGAGGACGCCCGGCAGCTACTCACTGAGGCCGAGACCAGGAGCCGCGAGCTTGAGCTGGAGAGCAAGGAGGAAGCGCTCAAGCTCCGAAACGAGGCAGAAGCCGACATCCGCGAGTGGCGTTCGGAGCTCTCGCGGACGGAAAACCGGCTCTCGCAGCGCGAGGAGAACCTGGACCGCAAGGCCGAGGGCGTCGATTCGCGCGAGACCGCCCTCCGCGAGCGTTCCGACGCGCTGCGCGCCTCCGAGGAAGAAGTCGCGGAGCTGCGGGCCGAGCAGGAGCGCGCCATCGAGCGGGTAAGCGCGTTGAGTCGGGAGGAAGCGCGCGAGCAGTTGCTGGCCGCCGTCGAGGACGAGATCCGGGACGAAGCGAGCCGCCGCGTGCGAGAGATGGAGCGCGAGGCGGAACAGACCGCCGGCGCCCGCGCCCGCAAGGTCATCGCGACGGCGATCCAGCGGTACGCCGGCGAGGTAACGGCGGAGACAACGGTCTCGGTCGTACCCATCGGCAGCGACGACATGAAGGGGCGCATCATAGGGCGCGAGGGGCGCAATATCCGCGCCATCGAGGCAGCCACCGGTGTCGACCTGATCATCGACGACACGCCGGATGCAGTGACCGTCAGCTCGTTCGATCCGGTGCGGCGCGAGGTCGCACGGGTGGCGCTTGCCGGGCTGGTGCAGGACGGCCGCATTCATCCCACACGCATCGAGGAGGCCGTCTCGAAGGCGCAGCGCAACGTCGAGACGACGATGGCAGAGTCGGCCGAAGCGGCGGCGACGGAGGCGGACGTGCTCAACCTCCATCCGGAAGTGATGAAGGTGTTCGGGCGGTTGCGCTACCGCACGAGCTACGGCCAGAACGTGATGCGCCACTCCATCGAAACGGCCCACATCGCGGCGATGATCGCGCGCGAGGTGGGCGCGGACGAGAACATCGCGCGGGCGGGCGGCTTCCTGCACGACCTCGGGAAGGCGGTGGACCACGAGGTCGAGGGGACGCACGCGATCATCGGGGCGGACATTGCGCGGCGCTACCGCGTGCGCGAGGAGGTCGCGCACTGCATCGAGGCGCACCACGATGAGGTCGAGCTCGGCACGGTCGAGGCGGTCATCGTGCAGATGGCGGACGCCATCAGCGGCGGCCGACCGGGCGCGCGGCGCGAGTCGCTCGACAGCTACGTGAAGCGCCTGGAGACGCTGGAACAGATCGCCAAGGACCAGAAGGGCGTGGAGCAGGCGTTCGCCATCCAGGCGGGCCGTGAGCTGCGGATCGTCGTCAGTCCGGAGCAGGTCGACGACCTCGAATCGATGCGGATCGCGCGCGACGTGAGCCAGAAGATCGAGGAGAGCGTCGACTATCCGGGGCAGATCAAGGTGACCGTCGTGCGGGAGACGCGCGCGACCGAGTACGCACGCTAGGCGAGGGTATGGCGACCGGCGACTTCCACCTGCACAGCACCTGCTCGGACGGCGTCCGCAGCCCCACCTGGGTGATGGAGACGGCCGCGGCCAACGGCGTGCGCGTACTGGCGTTAACGGATCACGACACGACGGAGGGGCTGGCGGAGGCCGGCACGGCGGCGAAACAGGCAGGGGTCCGGCTCATCCCCGGCATCGAGCTGAGCGTCGACCTCGACGGGGCAGACGCTCACCTGCTCGGCTACGGTTTCGACACCGGGCACGGGCCGCTACAGGAGTACCTGAGCGAACAGCGCGACGGGCGCGTGGGGCGCATGGCGCGCATGGTGCGCGTGCTTCGCGAGCACGGCATCACGATCGAGGTCGAGCGCGTGCTGGAGATCGCGGGGGAGGCGAGCGTGGGCAGGCCGCACGTTGCGCGGGCGCTGGTGGAGGCGGGATACGTGGGGAGCGTGGCGGAGGCCTTCGGCGAGTGGCTGGGCGACGGCAAGCCGGCGCACATCACGCGATACCGGCTAACGCCTGCGGAAGCGATCGCCCTGCTGCACGAGGCAGGCGGGGCGGTCTTCGTGGCGCACCCCGTCTTCCTCGGGGAGGACTACGAAGGGGCCGTCACCGCGCTCGCGGGGATGGGTCTCGACGGCATGGAGACCTACTACAAGCACTACGATGCTGAAACAGTGGCCGCGCATGAGGACCTCTCGCAGAAGCTCGGGCTGGGCCGTTCGGGCGGGAGCGACTACCACGGGCTGGGGAACCCGAACGACCGCGAGATCGGCGACATTCCCTTCCCGGATGAGGCCGTCGCGACGTTCGTGGCGTTTCTCAACAGCTGCGGGGTCCACATGCTGAGGCAGGCAGGAGCAGTCTGATGGACGTCAACCTCGGCGCCGACGAGATTGAGCAGATCATCCCCCACCGCTACCCGATGCTGCTGGTCGACCGGATGGTCGAAATCGAGGACGGGGCGCACGGGGTTGGCATCAAGAACGTGACCGCGAACGAGTGGTTCTTCGAGGGGCACTTCCCCGGGAATCGCGTGATGCCGGGTGTCCTGATCGTGGAGGCGCTGGCGCAGGTAGCGGCGATCACGCTGCTGCGGGATGTCGACCAGGCTGGGAAGATCCCGATGTTCGGGGGCATCGAGAAGATGCGTTTCCGGCGCCCGGTGACCCCCGGCGACCAGCTGCGGCTGTCGTTCACGCTGGAGCGGATGCGGGGGCCGGTGGGGCGGGGGGCGGTCGAGGCGAGCGTGGACGGGAAGGTGGTCGCGGACGGCGCGATCTCCTTCGCGCTGGTGGAGAACCCGACGGGCGGGTAAGCGTTCAAGGGAACCCTCACCGCTTGCTTCCGGATGCCTGCAGGGTGTCTGCTAGCATGGAATCGATGCCCGAAACGGTGCATTGCGCTCGCCACCCGGGGGTCGAGACAGCGCTGCGCTGCGGCCGTTGCGAGTCACCGATCTGCCCGTCCTGCCTGGTCCACTCGCCCGTGGGGGCGCGCTGTCCCGACTGCGCCCCGGTCGTGAAGGCGCCCATGTACGTGCTCTCCGGCCAGAACATGCTACGGGCGGGGCTAGCGGCGACGGTGGGCGGGGTGGTGATGGGCCTGCTGTGGGCGCTGATCCTGTGGCCGTTCACGCAGGGGTTCTTCGCACTGCTGGTAGGGGTGGGGCTGGGGTACGCCTTCACGCGGTTGCTGGAGTTCGCGACGGGCGGGAAGCGGGGCCCGGGGATGGTGGGGTTCGCGATCGGCGGGATCGTGCTGGCATGGGCGGTCCTGATGCTGCTAGGCGGGTCGCACTTCGCCCTCTGGGGCATGGTGGCGGCCGGGATCGGGGTCTGGTTCGCCTACCAGAACCTGCGATAGGGAGCGCCGCGGGAGCGCCGCGTCAGACGATGATGGCCATTGCCAGCACGAACGCGAGGGTGAGGACGCTTACGCCAGCGACGACGACGAGGTCGCGGCGGACGTAGCGGTAGTCGGTGGCGACGTGGTGTTCGGGGCGGGTCTGGTCGGGGATACGCGCGGGGGTAGCGCCGGCGGGCTGGGGCGTGGGAGTGGCGCCCGGTCGCGGCAGGGTGGAGGCGCGGTCGCGGCGGCGGCGCTGGCGGCGGGGACGGCGGGAGCTCATCGGGCGTGATCGTACCGCGAGCGGCGGTCGCACGATAGCCGGAGCGGGTATCGGTAGAATCGAGCGCACGACCAAGAGGGTGCGTGCCCGCGGGTACGCGAGGAGAGCAGACGTGAGCAACGGAAGCACCGACATCGGCCTCCCTGTCGACGAGAGCTACGCGCCACCGGCGCGGGTGCGGGAAGGCGCCTATGTGGGCTCCCGCGATGAGTACGACGAGCTGCGGCGTCGCTCGATCGAGGACCGGGAGGCGTTCTGGGCGGAGCAGGCGAGGGCGAACCTCGAGTGGATGAGCGACTTTCAGACGGTGGTGGAGGAGGACTTCACGACGGGTCACATCGCCTGGTTCAAGGAAGGCACGCTGAACGTCAGCGTGAACTGCCTCGACCGCCACCTGGCGACGCGGGGGGACCAGGTCGCGCTCCTGCTGGAGGGCGATGAGCCGGGCGACAACCGCTCGATGACCTACCAGGAGGTGGCGGACGAAGTGGGGCGGCTGGCGAACGCCATGCGCGCGCGCGGCGTGCAGAAGGGCGACCGTATCGCCATCTACATGGGCATGGTGCCCGAACTGGTGGTGGCGATGCTGGCGTGCGCGCGCATCGGCGCGGTGCACTCGGTCATCTTCGGCGGGTTCAGCCCGCGGTCGATCGTCGACCGGGTGGAGGACTCGACCTGCAAGGCGATCATCACGCAGGACGAGGGGCGCCGGGGCGGGCGTCCGGTGGCGCTCAAGGCGAACGTCGATGAGGCGCTGACGATGGGCGGCGAGAGCATCGAGTTCGTCATCGTCTACAAGCGCACGGACGCAGACATCGCAATGACCGAGGACCGCGACCTCTGGTGGGACGACGCGCTCGCGGGCCAGTCGACGGAGTGCGAGCCGGAGGAGATGGGCGCGGAGGACCCGCTCTTCATCCTCTACACGTCCGGTTCGACGGGGAAGCCGAAGGGTGTGCTGCACACGCAGGCGGGCTACCTGCTCTACACGATGCTCTCGCACCGCTACACGTTCGACTACCGCGACGGGGACATCTACTGCTGCGCGGCGGACGTTGGCTGGATCACGGGACACAGCTACATCGTGTACGGGCCGCTGGCGAACGGGGCGACCTCGGTGCTGTTCGAGTCGGTGCCGACGTACCCGGACGCGGGTCGCTACTGGGACATGGTCGACCGGCTGGGGATCAACAGCTTCTACACGGCCCCGACGGCGATCCGGGCGATTGCGGCGGAGGGCGACGAGCACGTGAATCGCTACAGCCGCGAGAGTCTGCGCGTGCTGGGCAGCGTGGGCGAGCCGATCAACCCGGAGGCGTGGCGCTGGTACTACGGTGTCGTCGGCGGGGAGCGCTGCTCGGTGGTCGACACGTACTGGCAGACGGAAACGGGCGGGCACATGATCACGGGCCTGCCGGGCGCGAACGACATGAAGCCGGGATCTGCCTCGCTGCCGTTCCTGGGCGTGGAGCCAGCGGTGGTCGATGAGGGGGGCAACGTTGTCGAGGGGAACGGCGTGACGGGGCGGCTGTGCATGACCGCGTCGTGGCCCGGGATGATGCGCACGGTCTACGGCGACCACCAGCGCTTCATCGACACGTACCTCACGACCTACCCGGGCAAGTACTTCACGGGCGACGGCTGCCATCGCGACCAGGATGGCTACTACTGGATCACGGGGCGCGTCGACGACGTGATGAACGTGGCCGGCCACCGGCTGGGCAGCGCCGAGATCGAGGGCGCGCTCGTGGGTCATGAGGCGTGCGCGGAGGCGGCCGTGGTGGGGTACCCCCACGACGTGAAGGGCACCGGCATCTACGCGTACGTCATGCTCAACCAGGGATGGAGCGGCTCGGACGAGATCGAGGGGGAGCTGCGGCTGGCGGTGCGCACGGAAATCAGCCCGATCGCGACGCCGGACCAGATCCAGTTCGTGCCGGGGCTGCCAAAGACGCGCTCGGGGAAGATCATGCGGCGCATCCTGCGCAAGATCGCCGAGGGCGAGCCGGAGAACGTCGGCGACGTGACGACGCTGGCCGACCCCGCGGTCGTCGAGGACATCGTGGCTGGGGCGAAGGTCTAGGGCGCGTCCGGGGAGAGCGGCAGGCGGAGCTGGTCGCGCTCGGGGGCGCCACCGGCGAGCAGCAGCTCGACGGCGGCGACGGCAGCCTCGCGCTGGCCCCGCGCTTCGACGCGGTCGAGGAGGATGGGCGCGATCGCCTCGATCGCGCGTGCAAGCTCGGGGTCTTCGGCACAGAGTCGCTCGTGCGCCTCGGCGGCGCTGAGGCCCTCGGCCCAGTAGCGGCGCACAGCGGCCGACACAAACGCCCCGCCAAGCACATCGACACGGTCGCCGGCCTCGTAGCCGGCATCGACAAGGGCGCGCTGGACGATCTCGATGGCCTCGTTGCGGTCGCGGCCGCGCAGGTCGAGGGGGCGTGGCTCGCTCATGCTTCAAGCCCCAGGAGGGCGGTGAGGTCCTGCCTGGCGTCGAGGATGCCGGCCCAGAGGTCACCGGTTTCGGCGAAGCGTTCGAGGGCGGTGAGCACGGTGAAGTCGGTCGGGTAGAGGTCGTCGAGCTCGTCCCAGCGGACGGGCACGGAGACGGGCGCGCCGGGCTTCGCGCGCGGGGAGAAGATGGCGGCGACGTTCTTGGCGCGGGCGTTCTGGTTGACGTCGAGGAAGACCTTGCCGGTGCGCTTCTCCGAAACCCACTCAAGGGTCACGTCCTGGGGCATGCGGGCGAGGAGCTCTACGCTGACGGTCTCGCAGAGGGAACGGATAACGGGGTAGGGGAACTGGCGGAGGATGGGCACGTAGATGTGGAGGCCGGTCGCGCCGGAGGTCTTCACGTAGGAGGGGAGGGCGGCGGCATCGAGGATCTCCTTGAAGGCGCGGGCCACCTCGACCGTCTTGGTGAAGGCCTTGCGGTTGAGCTGGGGCTCCTCGCCGGCGGCCTCGTCGCCGCGGTAGATGTAGGGGTCGAGGTCGAAGAG
>LXNI01001107.1_pt1 | contig 25843 bp, 22 predicted proteins | sample 809091 | NCBI WGS metagenome assembly LXNI01 (sample SAMN04870527, study PRJNA318959) | sponge metagenome | biome: 01000161; feature: marine sponge reef; material: water | host: Sarcotragus foetidus | place: Greece: Milos, Mediterranean Sea | collected 2013-05-29 | depth 5-7 m | reverse complement strand
CGTGTTTTGGCTCCCGTTTCCGGCCCATTCGAGGATCGTCCCGAGATCGCCGTATAGCACGGCGTCCATCCCGGCCCACTTCTCGCCGGGGGTGAGCACGATGCGCTCGATCAGGCCCCTTATGGCGGACCCCGCCGCGTCGCGGTCGCGCGGGTCGGCCAGCGCCTCGGCGAGCCGCTCCACCTTGCGGCGGTAGACGTCCTTGATGTTGGGGTGGATGTCCGGGAGGTCGGCGGGCGTGGCGGAGAGCCGTTCGTTGAGCTCGTCCTGGCGCGCCTCCAGCTCGCGCAGTCGGTCCACCATTCCCCTGACATAGCCGCCGTCCTCGATGACCGCGATCATGGCGGCGATCTTCTTCTCGATCCCGGCGAGCTCCTTCCTCTCGCCCGCGCTCGAGGCGCGGCGCTCCCGGTTGATCCGGTTGGTCTCCTCGGCAGCGGCGCGGTGCTGTTGAAGTCCGGTTCCATGAAGCGGCCGACGATTGCGCAAATGGCCTCGCGGTCGAGACCGAGGCGAGAGTTCGAACGGTCGCTGAGACTCTCGGCGTCGCCACGGCGGCTGAGGCGGCGAAACACATTTTGCCGTGGCGATCCGGGACCGCTTGCGCTGTAATCGGCGCGACGGCGGATGGATGGGCAACGGGAATGGCGCGAGATATGGGGAGGAGCTCCCGGCCCTGCGGCGGGCCAGGCAAGCGCGACGGCAGCCGGCCGGACGAGGACGCCTCCAAAGGCGGCGGAAGTCGTGTGTCGGGCACGCTTGCTCTGCCCGCGAACCTGGGGCGCTCGCTCCGCCATCTCGACGACGGAGACCTGGACCGGTTGCTCGAAGCGGTGGCCGCGGAAGCCCGCAGGCGCGGCCGGCCGGCCGGCAAGACGTCTGGAGGAAAGGCGCGCGGCAAACCCGCGCCGGTGACGCCGGGACAGGAAAAGCTGATCCTGGCTGCGTCGGAGGCCGGGCTGACGCCGGCGGCGATCGCCCGGGAGTTCCGCCTGTCGTGTGCCCAGGTCGAGGGCGTTCTGGCCGGCGCCCGGCAGGGCCGGCGGTAAGGTTTCCGGCGGCGCGGGCCAGATCCAGATCGGCGTCCGGCCCTTATTCCGATATCCAGGTCGTCAGTTCCCGCACCTTTTCCGTTGGCGGCACCGGGTTCAGGTCATAGGCTGGAGAGAGGCGCTGCTTGTTGTCGTGATCGTCGAGATTGCCGACCTTCACGTTGAAGACGACCCGCCTCTACAGTTCACGCAGGTCTTCGGTCGGTGCGCTCGAATAAATCCTGATGACTTCCGCAATATCCGTGTAGGTCGCTTCGTCGCCGTCGCTGAGCCCAAGTAGGGTCATGGGGGAAATGAACGGGATCCTTCGGTCTTGCCAGATGCCTTCGGGTAGCAGCCGTCCACAGCATCAGAAGCGGGGAAGAACCGTCTGGCAGGCGACACCGCGCTCACCGCCGGCCTCCTTCCGGCCCGGCCGGTTCCGCCGTGCGCGAAGCCCGAAGACCGGGTGCGCTAGCGCTGCCAGGTGCAATCGGCCCGGGTGACGTATAAATCGTTCGTCAGGTAATCGGCTTCGTATGAGCACGAACCCGTGACGCCTTCGAACTTGCCGGTTCCGCCCAGTATCTCGAGGCGTCCCGCACCGCCTCCGCCTTCGGCGACGTCACCCGCGCTTCTCTTCGCAACCGAGAACAGCTTGTCGGCCGTGGGACCCGATGTGGCGCAGGCCGCCTCGAGTTCGGTGCCCGCGGCCGAACTCTTTCCATACGCGATGCACGTCGCCTGGCTGGACTCTCCCTCGACGAAGGGTCCGCCGCTGCTCTTGACGATGGTACTGGTGCCTTCCGAGGCGCTGGCGAAGATCGTTCCGCTCATATGGGTGATCATGGTGGGCTTGCCGGCCATGCTCGAAACAAGGGTGAAACTGCCGGTTTCGGCGGCGGCCGGGCCGGCACCCACGATCCCGATGGTGATGAACAGCACCGCAATTCCTCTGCTGAACGACATGGAGTTGGTCCTTGGTCTGTTGGAAGTGGTATGTCGATGGTAAACCAAAAACGGACGGTTCCGGCAATCCCCATATCGTCCGTATTCGTCGATGCCAAGGCAACGCCCGGGACCCCTGGAGGGTCGCGGCGCCGTGACCCGCACGCGACGGCTTCCAATGCCGGCGCGTCTGTCCCACGGTTTCGGTGTCGGGATGTGGGGTGACTTACCGGGCGGCGCGCGCGGTGTCCGTCGGTTCATCGTCGGTGAGCGTAGTCGGAGGGTTGTCGCGACAATCATGCCGATCGGAGGGATCCAGGCGGAATACACCCCACAGACGACGTTCCGGGCCGAACCCTGCCTCAATAATACTGGTCCACACCATAAGTAATTTGCGTTGCGAACGGCAGCGCGTCTCTCGTTTCTTACCGAACCGTGGCCCAGGCCACGAATCGGCGGGCGGTTCGGAGGTTTCGATCCGGCAACACTTGTCGGTTCCACTGGTTTCGCGCGCATCCAGGGCCTGAAGGACGCGGTCGAAGCCGTCTACTCAAGTGACGAATAGCTACCGGATTAAGGAACATCAGAACCTGCTGCAGTCCGGCTCGGAACGGCGGCGCAAAAGAGGCTCGTCGTGGCCACCGGCCAAAGCGGCGCCAGGAACGGTGATGGCCGACCGCCGTGGATAACCGGGTTGCCGCCGCCAGACTCTTGGCGGTCGCTGCGCCAATCCGGTTACCCACAGCTCCACCGAGTTCGACGCCCCCAGCACCGCGATTGCGGGAACAACCGCACGCTCCAAGTGAAAAGTTTTCAACTACAAAAAATGGGAAGTTTTCAGTCGCAATTGACATTAGACCGAAACACGAAAGGAATTTGCCGCCGGTCCGAAGGAGAAAAGGCCGTAAAACCAGCCCTTTTTCGGCATCATTGTCCGGAAAACGAAACGTAGTCTTTTCCTATTATAAATGCATGTATTACGATATCTCGATTCCGGTGCGACTCGTTCCCTGGGCGAGTCGCGGGCTTGTTGGATCGGATGGTCATGGGCGAAGGTTTGGCGAAATTGCCGGAGAGCGGGGAGTTGCGATCGGGGCATGTCGATCCGCGCCGCCGTCGTGCCGGCCGGTCCGCGTTTGCCGCCGGTTCCGCCGCCGATGCGGTCCGCCGCCGGGTTCCGGGTGCGGAACGGGCTCGTAACACCTCGGGTCCGGCTCTCCTGGGCAGACATGACGGTGTTACCGGGTCATGGTGAACGCGCGTAGAGGCGACCGTGAGGTACGGGCCGCGTTGTCCGAGAGTCGGCGGCTGTTCCTTTCGGTCGGCTTCTTCAGCATCTTCGTAAACCTGCTGATGCTGACCGGCCCGATATTCATGCTGCAGGTCTATGACCGGGTCCTGACCTCGCGCTCCGAGGCGACGCTGGTGACGCTGGTCGTCATTACCGCCTTCCTGTTCCTGATGATGGGCATCCTCGACCATGCGCGTGGGAGGGTGCTGGCGCGCGCCGGGGCGCGCCTGCAGGCGAGGCTGGACGCGCGGGTGCTGCGGGCGATCCTGGCCCGCGCGGTCTCGCCGGCCGAGCGGGCGCGGCCGGCGATGGGCCTGCGCGACCTGGAGGCGATCCAGCGCTTCGCCTCGGGCAGCGGTCCGTTCGCCTTCTTCGACGCGCCGTGGACGCCGGTGTTCCTCTGCATCCTGTTCCTGTTCCACTGGATGCTGGGCGTACTCGCGGTGTTCTCGGGCTGCCTGCTTCTCCTGCTCGCGCTGCTCAACCAGGCGCGAACCGGGGGTCTCCAGGGCGAGCTCGGCGAGGCCACCGCGCGGTCCCAGCATTTCGTCGAGCAGATGCGGGCGGGCAGCGAGACCGTCCAGGGTCTCGGCATGCAGGACGCGGTGGTGGCGCGCTCCGGCACGCTCAGGGACGAGCTCCTCGACCGGACGATCGCGGCGTTGGACCGGAGTGGTTTCTTCGGCGTGAGTGCTGGGTGCTGCCACTGCCACATGGCACGATTAAGACCGAAGCCGTGGACCAGGACGACCGCCGGCCCGCTTCCGTGCAACTCCCATACCGTATCGCCCGCGCTAGCCATGCTCATCCACGCCTACCACTCACCGATCACGCCAATCACCTTGCATGTGTCGCGGGCGGCCACATACGTCGTTACGCGAACGCCGGCATCACGTCCTTGATGAATAGCTCCAGTGACCGTTTCTGCTCCTTCATCCCGAGGCCCAAGCTCGCGTAGTATGTGAATTGGTCGACGCCGAGCGTCTCGTAGATCCTGAGCTTCACGATCACTTCCTCCGGGGTGCCGAACAGCAGGTTGTCGTGGAGCATGCGCGGATCGTACTCGTCCCGGTTCTCCAGCTCCGAGAACGCGACCGCCCGGGGAAAGCCGTCGGTAACGTCGCCAAGGTTCTTGAACAGGTTCTCGAACTGGCCGAACTGGCGGATCGCCGCCTTCACCGGCACCTCCCACTCCTCCTTGCGATCATACACCACCGTGTGGCGCATGGTGGCGAATATCGGCCGCGGCTTGCCGGGGTTGTCGGCCAAGGCGGTTTCCATGCGCTTCTTGTAGGCCTCGACCTCCGACATCGGGCGGGTCAGGGGCCAGGAGAGGATGTTGCATTCGTGCTTCACCGCGAAGTCGTAGGTGTCGGGCGAACGCGCCGCAATCCAGATCGGCGGATGAGGTTTCTGCAACGGTTTCGGCACCGAGGTTGCGGCCGGAAAGGACCAGAACTCACCCTCGTGCGCGTAGTCGCCCTGCCAGAGGGCCTTCACCGCCGGTAGCATCTCGAACATGTAGCGGAACCCGTCGTTGCGCATCAGGCCGGGATGCATGCGGTCGAACTCGCGCTGGTAGGCGCCGGACCCGATGCCGAACTCGAGACGCCCACCACTGTAGAGATCCAGCAGCGCGGCCTCTCCCGCCACCTTGATCGGATGCCAGTAGGCTGCCACGACCACCGCCGAGCCGAGCCGGATGCGGGACGTGTGGGCGGCCCACCAGGTCAGGATCTGAAATGGATTGGGTGCAATGGTCATCTCCAGAGCATGGTGTTCGGCGGCCCATGCGATCCCGAACCCGCCCTCATCGGCCATCTGCACCATTTCTAGCGTATGGCGCTCAACATCGGTCATATCTAGGTCGGGGGTCATTCGCTCCATATTGATGGCGAGCTGAAACTTCATCTTGCTAAACCTCCTGGCGGGTTTGCGGGGCGCGGATCATCGCTGGGGAGCGGATCAAGGTTTACGGCGTATTTGCTCGGTGTTGCTTGAGCATAAGGACCGAGCTCAAAGTCTTCTTCCATATACGCCCTGATAAACTCCAGCGGGCGATCCGTGCACATCATAATAGCGTCTACAATATCTGGTCGGTTAAACGGCCTTCCCAATTCCTGCGCTATCGTTCGAGCCAATTTCGCCATCGGTTTGTCCTCGACATTCAAGAGGTCGTCAATCCAAACCGCCTCGGTATTTCTCGGCTCGCCGATGTGCTTGCCCGCGTCGCCGATCTGCCGCACAATCGGGTGCACGAGTTGTTGCCCTGGAATTGGAAATCCACCCGGCACCAGACCCTGGCCGCGTAGGCCCATCACCTCGCGTCTTCGAACCCCTCGGGTCCGGCCTCTCGTCCCGCGGTACTCACCGGATGGGTACCACGAAACGGATCAACTCCAGCTCAACGGTACTGGAGAAGAACAAATAGCTGGCCACCCGCTTCCACTCACTCCGTCCCACGTCGCGGCCAAGTGTTGTCGGGTATCGCGGTGAATCTGTGATCGTGATACAAGCTATTGGAAATAAAGTACTTCTAGGGACAGCCGAGAAGCCGAGTGGTAGGAGCCAAGGTTCCCACAGGATTTCCGAACACCTCTAGTGGCCTCGCCGGTCCCGAGTTACCGGATCGAATACGGTCTGCATTCACTTGGCGCACGGCAGAAACTGCTTGACCATCCGAACGGCAGGCACATCGATTCCCGCACGCGTCGGAACGGCGGTCCGCTCGGTTTCCCGCCATCCGGCGGCCAGATAGAGCGGCTCTCCAGCGAGGGTCGCCAGGAGTTCTCCTTCGGTAAATCCGGCCTCGCGCGCCGCGTTCTCGCAGGCCTCCAGGACAAGGCGTCCGATGCCGCGGCGTGCATGTTCCGGATCGGTGTACATGGCTCGCACGCGGGCAGGTTCGTGCCCCGGGGTAAGCAGTTCGCTGTCTCGGTCCTGCCCGCGTTGGGTCGTTACGAAGCCCTGCCGCCGGGTCCAGCCCCCACAACCCACCGCGATCCCGCCTTTCTCCGCGACAAAATAGGTTCCATCGGCGATCAGTTCCTTGTCGAGCGTCATGAGCTCCAAACTCGCCGCGAGCTGTGCGGGGGCGAGGAACGGGACCAGAAGCACACGCGACGAGCGTTCGATCAGTGTCTCAAGCGCGCCGATGTCATCGGGCGTGGCAATACGGATATCCACGATCATGGCTTCCTGACCTCGACCATCCTTCTTCGCGGACTGCAAACCCCTCCGAGAATCGGCGATGTACAACGACGATACGGAACCTACAATCGAGGACGCCGCCAGGAGTTTCCGCCTCGATCAGGATAGGTGTTAACACTGGAAAAATCATGCCGGGCTCACCCCACACCGCAGATGTGGACAGGGCTGCGTAAACTGTAGGCAAAAAAAGGAGGGCGGACCAATGACTATCGCCCACGAACAAGAACTGGAACTCTACCATTACGGCGAATCCTTATGCTCCCAAAAGGCACGATTGGGCATGGCCGAAAAGGGGTTGGACTATAAGTCCCGGCATATCGTTATTTGCGACGTCGCCGAAGAATGCCAGAACCTGAGCACCGACTACCTGAAGGTAAATCCCAAAGGGATCGTGCCGACGCTGGTCCATAAGGGCGAGCCGGTTTACGACGCCCACCGGATTATCAAATACGTGGATGAACAATATCCGGACAGCGGTACCCGGCTCTGGCCCGAGGACGAAGACCGGCAACAAATAGCCGCCCATTGGTTCGATGAAGGCATGCTGGACGAAAACGGGCGCTATGGCTCTACCTTCGGCTTGGCCATTCCCATTCTCAGCCATCCCATTCTGGCCCACGCGCTCAACCGCCAACCCTTGGACCTGGTGGTGGAAAAGTATCGGCACCACCCCTTGGAATCCCGCGGCAAACGCTTCACAGCATTGCGTCGCGATGGCACGGCTTTCCCGCCTGAAGTGACGACAACTGCCCTAGAGAGTGTGTGCCGTGGACTCCGAGATATTAACCACCTCCTCGATCGGTTTGGGGGTCCCTATCTTCTCGGCGAGTTCACCTTACCGGACATCACCATGATGGCCTGCTTTCACAGGCTCGAAGATGTGCGGTTGACGGACCTACTTGACCACGACGCGGTGCCGTTGGTGAACGGCTATTGGCAGCGGTTACAGGACCGGCCGAGCTACACAGACGCAGTCATCGCATGGCATGATGACGTGAACTGGCGCTCAGCCCTCCTTGAAATATTTGGTGACCAAAAATCGCCGCGCCTCGAGGAAGCGTTCTCGATTATGGCAATCGTTCATTAGAAAGGCGCTTAGAAATGATATCTTCAAACGAAACATTTGACGGCACGTGGCCCTTCAAACCGCATTTTTTCGATGGAGCCGGCTTTAATCAACATTATGTGGACGAAGGCCGGGGGGACCCCGTCATCTGCCTTCATGGCGAACCCACATGGGGGTACCTGTACCGTAACTTTATTCCACCGTTATCGGAATCCAATCGTGTCATTGTGCCGGATCATATGGGTTTCGGAAAAAGTGAAACACCCCAAGATCGCGTCTATACCATCAAGACCCATGCGGAGAATCTAGAGGCATTGGTGAAACATCTGGACCTCACCAATATCACATTGGTGATGCAGGACTGGGGTGGGTCGATTGGCGCTGGTTTCACCTTGCGGAATTCAGAGCGGGTAAAACGCCTCTGCCTCCTTAACACCGCATGCGGATACGGTGGCACCGGGAAAGGTATGATCGAGGATGATGGTCCCGACCGGCTCAAACGCAAATTCACCCCTTGGTTCGAGTATGTGAAAAGCCACTATGACGCGGGCACTTATCACGACACCGTTGGCGACCTGGGAAACCACGTTCTGAGCGTGATGAAGACGGTCGGATTCCAAAACACCGCTCAGGTGGACGACACTTGGATTCGTGCCTACAGCGCCCCGTTCCCAACAAAGGAAGAATGCATCGGGGCCATTGAGTTCCCGCTGGATGCATTGGAAGGCCGCGTCTTGGCCTATCGCGAAGAAGGTATGCCACTGGTCGACAAATTGAAGACCAAGCCCGCAATGCTTGCCGTGGGCATGATGGATGGGGCCATCGATCCGGAAGTTCAATTTGCTGATTTCAAGGCACTGTTCCCTGATGGACCTATCGTCCGCCTGCCCAACGCAGGTCACTACTGTCAGGAAGATGCGCCGGAAACCCTCGTCGCCCTTATCCAACAGTTCATCCAGATGACGGACGTCAGCTGAGAGCACTGTTTCGCTTGCCGGAATGAGCCGGCCCGTCCGTTGGACGGAGGATCCTGTCTTTCTGACTGGACGGGGACGCTACGTTGACGACATAAAGTTGGAAGGGACATTACAGGCTTATGTTCTACGATCTCCCCATGCTCATGCGGAAATTCAATCCCTTGACACCAAGGCCGCCACCGCCCCAGGCGTCCATTTGATCCTAACGGGGGTCAGGACAAGGCCCGCTACTTTCGTCAACCAGTTTCCGGGTTTCGGGAAATTTGGTCCCTCTCGACAATTTCAATTTCACTGTTCAAATTCATAGGGAAATGACGTCAATCCATAAGCTGGGTAAGCTCTGGCCCACTCTGGAGTTCAATAATTGGCTGAAATTGAAGCAATTTCCTTGTATTTTCCCTGCCTAACGGAGAATTCTCCAAAGACCTGTTCGCCCCAGACTGCCTCCTCCTCCGCCCCACGCCTCCGGCTTCGGGCGGCGGGCCACCTTACGGCGTAATGAACTCCCAACGGGAAAGCTTGGCATCCGCCGTATCGCAATCGTCCACAAACAGGGTTCGCCAGCGATCGGCGCTCGAATAGGTAGCTGCTGAGACAGCCCCGACCGCGAGGCAAAGGTTGGAATTCTTGAGGACCAGCTTGCCGTCGGCTTTCAGCTCGAAACGCTGAAAATTGGCGGCGTTGAAGAAGATGGACGAGGTGCCGCAATCGGCGAGCATCGCGGCGGCACCCGGAAGGGCTCCCCGGTTCACCCCGGCGATGGTCACGCACTTGTTGGGCGCCGGAAACCGGATATAGCCGTCCGGCGTGAACACGACGGCGGCGTCGGGCGGCAGCCCGACCTTGCAATTGTGGGCGAACAACGGGATATCCGTGCGCAGATTGCCGGGGGTGCCCGGAATGTCGATGCAATAGCCGTCCTGCGGCCGGTCGAGACGGTCGATGAGACGCAGATGCTGCTCCGAGGCGGCTGCGCCCGTCGATGCAATCAAAGCCAGCACCGCGATGGTAAATCCGACGAGATTTCCCGTACTCACTTTCTTCCACTCCTCTTTTCCACGGTCGTGGGTTCGGGCGCCAAGCGCCCGGCTCACGGATTATCGGGCCTCGCGGCGGCGATCTTCCCGGCGATGGCGGCACCGGCACCGGTCTTTGCGCCGATGATGGCCAACACACCCTTGAACCTCAGGATGCCCTTGATGGCCTTGAACCACACCCGCCGGGTGCGTACCCGCGGGCAGAATACCAGCCCCGCCCTTGGCGGCAAGTTCGAGGCCCGAATATCCCAATTGTGACTTGCGGCAAGGCCGATCACCGGCAATGTTTCAGGAATGAGATGGATCGTTGCCGCCGTTATCTTGTTTCTGGCGGCCCCCGCCGCCGCGGACGAGGCTCGGTTCGCGGGCGTCGTCGAACGTGCGCGGGAACTGCCCCGGCTCCATTCGCTGATGATCGCGCAGGACGGTGAAACGGTGCTCAGCCATGCCGCTAACGGCCGCAGCGTCGACCGGACCGCCAACATCAAGTCGGTCGCCAAATCCATCATATCCGCCCTGGTGGGCATGGCCATCGACCGGGGACTGATCAAAAGCGCCGACCAGCCGCTGGCCGAGCTGATGCCCTTGCCGGCGGGCGCCGATCCCAGGCTCAAGGCCGTCACCGTCGGCAATTTCCTCTCCATGCAAACCGGCCTCGAACGCACCTCCGGGCGCAACTACGGCCCCTGGGTCCAATCCAAGGATTGGGTGTCGTTCGCGCTCTCACGGCCTTTCATCGACGAGCCGGGCGGCACCATGCTCTATTCGACAGGAAGCTCCCACGTGATGTCGGCGCTGCTGACCAAGGTGTCCGGCAAGAGCACCTGGGCGCTGGCCGACGAATGGCTCGCCAAGCCTCTCGGCATCTCCATCCCCAAATGGCAAACCGATCCCAAGGGCATTTATTTTGGCGGCAACAACATGGCGCTCAGCCCTCGGGCGCTCCTGGCCATCGGTGAACTCTATCGGAACGGCGGATTACACAAGGGCAGCCGCGTGCTTTCCGAAAATTGGGTCAAACAGTCCTGGGAGCCTCGGACGGCGTCGCGATTTACCGGTCACCCCTACGGCTACGGTTGGTTCATGCGCCGGATCTGCGGCCACGCCGCCTATTACGGCCGAGGCTTCGGCGGCCAGTTTCTCTATGTGATCCCGAGCCTCAAGGCGAGCATCGTGATCCTATCCGATCCCGCCCGGCATTCCCGGCAAGAAGGCTACTGGTGGAGCATGTCGGAACTCATGGACGATCATGTCGTGCCCGCTTTGACACGCGCCGCAAGCGCGGAATCCGCCTGTCGGGGTTGATTCGGCCCGCTTGACCTCGGACGAGCCCTCCTTCCTCGGATTATACTGGGATTGGCGTTCAAACTCGGTCGGGCCGGGAGGCCCCGTCATGGGCGCACGTCCAACACCGGTTCCCTTCAATTTCGAGAAGCGGGTCGACGGCAATGCCGACAAGCTCAAGCCGCCGGTCAACAACCGGCTGCTTCACCACGGCCGCGATATGATTGTCACGGCGGCCGGCGGTCCCGATACGCGGGCCGGCTTTCACGATGATTCCCTGAACGAATGGTTCCATCAGGTCCGGACCTGCCCCGATTGCGGCACCGCGCATCCCGGCGAGGGCCGGGCGCCCGGGGGCCTGGTGCGGCTGTAATCAGCCGGCTTGGTTTGCCGGCCTTGACGGATCCTCGAGCTCCAGCACCACCATCCGGTGCATGACCCGGGTTTGTCCGGGGTAGTCGTTCATCGCGTAGTGCATGGAGCAGCGATTGTCCCAGATACCCAGCATGTCCACCTGCCATCTGTTGCGGAAGGTGAATTCAGGGCGCACCGCGTGGGCATAGAGGTAATCCAATATGGGTGTGCTCTCTTCCTCTGTCATTCCTTCCAGGCGCAACGTGAAGCCGGGGTTGACGTAGAGCACCTTGCGGCCCGAATCCGGGTGCACCCGGACCACCGGATGGATGACCTCGCTGTCATAGTTGTCCCGGTAGGCGATGGTGTCGGAATCCACCTTGGTGACGCCGGTCTTGGCTTCCTCGCGGGCGACGTTCCGTTTGTAGGTCTCGGGAAATCCGTGGACGGCGTTCATGCCGTCGAGCATCTCCTTCATGCCGTCCGACAGGGTCTCGTAGGCCATGTACATGTTGGTGAACAGCGTATCGCCGCCATGGGTCGGGATTTCGCGGGCATACAGTGAATTGGCCAGTGACGGCCGGGGCAGGTTGGTGAAGTCCATGTGCCAGAGATTGCCGAAGACATGGCTCTCTTCGGGTTTCTTGCGAAGCTCATGGACCTCCGGCGCGCCCTCCAGCGGCTTCATATAGGGGTGAGGCAGGGGCTCCCCGAAGCGGGCGACAAACCGGCTCATGGCTTCCGGGGTCAGCCGCTGGTCCGGGAAGAAGATCGCCAGATAATCGGTGAACGCCTGGTGGATGGCGTCGAACGTCCGGTTGTCGAGGTCGTCCGACAGGTCGCATCCCGAAACCACGGCGCCCATGGAGCCGGCCAGCGGTGTCACCTCGATATTGGATTGCGCCATGGTCCCCTCCCTTGCAGGAGAGTTTAGCGAGGCGAGTTCATCGGGATCAACCGCCGACAATCATCCGCCACATTTCGCCGATGCGCGGCCGGCCGTCCTCCCGTTCCCCGTCCCACTTCACGTGATCGTCGGGCCCCGCCGTCGGGGAGACCTCGACCGACCACAAGGGATCGACGGTGTTGGGCAGAAATGAATAGCGGACATCGATCACCGTATTGGGCACCGTGGGATCGAGCGCGACATAGCCTTGGCTGAACCAGGCGAAACGGCTGACGTCCTTGTATTGCTGGCTTTCGGGATCGAGCCAGGGGAAGTCGCGCCGGGTGTCGAGTTTGGCGATCGAGGTGCCCGGGTATATCCGGGGTGCGATTCCGGCCCGAACCGCATCCACATAATACCGGTCATCCACCGTATAGATGGTCTTCCAGACCAAAATGTTGCCGATGCTCGGTTTGACCGTAATGTCTCCCGGCACGTGCCCCCGGCCGGCCGCCAGGTCCGCGGCCATCACCCTTGCATTGAAGTGTTGGAGCGTGCCGAGCGACAAGTAGAAGATCGCCCAGGCGACGGCGAAGCGGCCAAGCTTGGGCGACTTCCAGGCCATGGCCGAGCCGACCAGGACCATGATCGGGACCGTGAACAGCGGATCGATGATGGAGATGACGCTGGCCGAAAGGCGCAGATCGCTGAACGGCCAGAACAGCATGGTGCCGTAGGAAGTCGCGAAATCGAGCAGCCCATGGGTAGCGTAACCGAGGGTGCAGTAGATGAAGGTTTGGCGGAACGGCAATCGCCACCATCGCCGGAGTACGAGATGAACAATCGCCGCTGCAATCAATCCGCCGAACGGAATGAAGAAAATTGAATGGGTGAACTGACGGTGGAACTCGAGCGCCAGCAGGGGATCGGTCGAGGATCGGATAAGTACGTCCGCATCCGGCAGCAGTCCGGCGCCAAACCCCGCCAAGCCGGCCGAAACCACCGATTTCTTCCGGGAGGCGGCCTGCGGCAGCGCCGCGCCGACTATACCCTGACTGATGGGGTCCATGATCGCCTGCTTTTCGCCCAGTACCGCTACGCCTTGCCGAGGGCGCTCAGCAGGAACGCGTAGACCATTGCCACTTCATCCAAACGATCGAAGCGCCCGGCGGCGCCGGCATGACCGGCTTCCATGTTGGTCCGCAGCATCAGCGGATTGTCGTCGGTCTTGAGTTCCCGCAGCTTGGCCACCCATTTTGCCGGCTCCCAGTAGGTGACCCGGGGATCGCTGATCCCGGCAGTGACGAAGATCGGCGGATAGTCCTTGGCCTCGACATTGTCGTAGGGTGAATAGGAGGCGATGTAGTCATGGGCCTCTTTACTTTCCAGCGGGTTGCCCCATTCGGGCCATTCCGGCGGGGTCAGCGGCAGGTCCTTGTCGCACATGGTGTTGAGCACATCGACGAAGGGCACTTCGCCGACCACCGCGCCCCAGAGATCAGGGCGCATGTTGGCTGATGCCCCGACCAGCATCCCGCCCGCGCTGCCGCCGTGGATGGCGATCCGGCCGGCGGAGCTGAAACCTTCTTCGGCCAGCTTTTCCCCGGCGGCGACGAAGTCCTCGAAGGTGTTCTTCTTTTTGGTCAGCTTGCCGTCCAGGTACCACTGATAACCCCTCTCGGTGCCGCCCCGGATATGAGCGATGGCGTAGACGAAGCCCCGGTCGACGAGGCTCAGGCGGTTGGTCGAGAAGCTCGCCGGCATGGACATGCCGTAGGAACCGTAGCCGTAAAGCAGCGCCGGCGCCGAACCGTCCAACGGCGTATCCCTGGCGTGCAGGATGGAGATCGGCACCCGGGCGCCGTCGGGCCGTTCGGCGAATTTGCGCCGGGTCACGTAATCGCCTGCGCTGTGTCCGCTCGGTACCTCCTGCTCCTTCCGAAGCTCGCGGGTGCGGTTCCCCATCCGATAATCGAAGGTCCGCCGCGGCGTGGTCATGGACGAATAGGTGAACCGTAGAATGTCGGTGTTGAATTCATAGCCCGGGATCATGCCCAACTCGTAGGCTTCTTCATCGAAGGCGATGGCGTGTTCGTTACCCGAGGCGAGTTCGCGAATAACGATCCGAGGCAGGCCGTCGATGCGTTCGTGCCGGACCAGGTAGTTGCCGAATTCCAAGATCGAACGAATGAACCGGCCGGGTTGGTGCGGAACCACATCGGTCCAGTTCTCCCGCCCCGGCGCGCTCAGCGGCGCTTCGACGATCTTGAAGTCGACGGCATCGTCTGCATTGGTGCGGATGAACAGCTTGTCGCCCACATGGGCGATGTCGTATTCGACGTTGGGATCGCGCGGTGCGACGACCACCGGCTCGGCGTCCGGATTGCCGGCGTCAATCAGATACACCTCCGAGGTGGTGTGGTCGTGGGCGGAGATCTCCACGAATTTGCCGCTCTGGCTCTTTCCTGCCGCGACGAAGAAGCCCGGGTCGGTCTCCTCGTAGACCGTGACGTCGTCGCCCGCCCCGGTGCCCACCCGGTGCCGGTTTACCCGGTAGGGGCGGTGGTTGTCGTCGAGGACCGTGTAGTAGAGGGTCTCGCCGTCGTTTCCCCAAACGATATTGCCGCTGCAATCGGGAATCCGGTCATTGAGATCATCGCCGGACGCCAGGTCACGGATTTTGACGGTAAAGATCTCCGAGCCCTTGGTGTCGAGAGCATAGGCCAGCCGCGCATGGTCCGTGGAATGGCTGCAGCCGCCGACCCGGAAGAAGGATAGGCCTTCGGCTTCCTTGTCGCCGTGAAGCAGCACCTCGCCCTCTCCCGTGTCGCCGGTGCCTCGGCGGCAGAACAGCGGGTGCTGCCCGCCGGTCTCGTAGCGGGTGAAATACTCGAATTCGCCGTCGGGGGCCGGGACCGAGGAATCGTCTTCCTTGATCCGTCCCTTCATCTCGTCGAACAACAGCGTCTGAAGATCTTCGGTCTTGGCGAGCAGAGCTTTGGTGTGCGCGTTCTCGGCTTCCAGATAGGCGCGGATATCCGGGTCCAGCTTGTCCGGATCACGCATCACCTCCTGCCAGTTCTCGTCCTTCAGCCAAGCGTACTCATCGGTCCGGGTTCGGCCGTGGAGGGTGATGGTCGTCGGCTTTTTTGGCGCGGTTGGGGGGGCGGTGACCGCATCGGGCATCTGTCTATTCTCCGTCGCCGCCCTCGACCTGTCCGGAGGAACTGGGGGTCGCGGAGGGCGCGCCGGCGGTTGGGGCCGGTTTGGCCGGTTCCGCCGATTTGGCCTGATTACGCCCGGTTTCCATTCGTACCGGTGCGGCCGGCGCACTGCCGTCCTTGTCCTCGCCGAAATAGATGGTCTGATGGGGGAAGGGAATCTCGATGCCCAGCTCGTCGAAACGGCGCTTGATCCGGCGGTTGAACTCGCGGCCCACCGACCATTGCTCGATCGGCATGGTCTTGAACCGGGCCTTGATGACGATGGCCGAGTCGCCAAAGGAATCCAGACCCAGGACTTCCAGGGGATCGAGAATTTTGGGACCGAAGTCTTCGTCGGCCCGGATTTCCTCTCCCAATTGTTCCAGCACACCGATCACCTCGTCGACATCCTCGCGATAGGCGATGCCTACCTCGAAGACGTAGTAGGACCACTCCTTGGTCATGTTGGTGACCGTGTCGATGGCGCTGAACGGAATGGTGTGGACGTTGCCCGACAGGTCCCGCAGCCGGATCGACCGGATGGACATGGCCTCGACCCGTCCCGCCGTTCCGGCGACTCGGGCGACGTCGCCGACCGCGACCGCGTCCTCGAACAACAGGAAGGCGCCGGTGATCACATCCTGGACGAGTTTTTGGGAGCCGAACCCGATCGCCAGGCCCGCGATGCCGGCGCCGGCCAGCAGCGGCCCGATGTTGACCCCGAGTTCGGCCAGTACCACCAGCACCACCAGAACGGCGATGAAGAAAAACAGGACGTTGCGCAGGAGCGGCAGCAGGGTTCGCGCCCGGTCGCGCCGGGCGAGCGCTTCCGCGCCTTCCTCCGCCTGGTCGAGATAACGCTCTATGGCGGCGCCGGCGGCTTCCCAAACCACCAATGCGACAATCAGGACAATGGCGATGCTGGCGGCCGCGGATACGATCCGCGACCCGGCCGGGGTTTGCAGCCAGGCGATCACATCGAGGCCCCAGGCCTGGAAGATCACGGTCAGCGCGATGATCAGGACGAAGACCCGCAGCACCCGCTCCATGACCGGCAGATAGCGGTTGGCGCGTTGCTCCAGGCCCGGATAACGAGCCTTCACCTCGTCCTTGATGGAGAAACCCCGTTGAATCGCCCGGTGAATACCGTGACCGATCAAAATTGCGACCACGATGGCAACCACCGTGATCACGGATGAACTCAGGAAGTTCTCGAAACCGTCCTCGATCCGGAGCGCCCAGATGCCATAGACCGCGGCGATATAGATGATCGCGAGCGCGTGCCAGATATCGGCAATCCGGTTGCGGAGCGTGGTCAAGGGGTGGCCGCGCTCGGGCTGCTCGTCACCTGCGTGGAGGAACTCCGCAAACGGCCGGCGGTTCTGGAGGACGAAGATAATGGCCATGGCGGCGATCAGCAGGCCAAGGAATGTAACGGCAAATTGCTGTCCGCCCCCGGGCAGGCCCAAGAGCCCCGCGGCGACGATCCCGAAGGAACCATAAACCGAGATGAACGTAAATCGCCGCACCCAGATATAGAGATAGTTGGAGGTCTCGCCGGAGGCGGGAATGAACCGCAGCCCCTGTACCCGGGGCGCGAGGATCATGCGCGCGAAGACCATAGCGGCGCCGGCGAGGACGTAGGCGTTGATGATGGTGACGACCACCATGCGCGTGAGATCGGTCGGCTCGGTGATCGGGAGGATGGCGTAACCGGCAACGGCCGCCGCCGCGACCGGGATCAAGTCGAGCAGCGTGCGGATGGCGAGGAATAGCAGGCGCACGAGCACGGACTCGCTGGATTGCTGTTCGACGGCTTCCCGCGGCCGGCGCAATGCTCGCCCAGCGACGGTCCCGGCCACGACCGCGGCAACCGCCACCACAATCAACTTCAATATGATCCGCAGCCAACGCTCGCGGGCTTCGGTATCCGTTACCTGATCCGATAGCCAGTCCATCAGTTTGGGCGCGTCGTCCAGGGCGGTGCCCGCATCGAGAAACGCCTCGCTGGCATCCTTCGCGCGTTGGGCGAGTGTGCCGATGACCTTGGTGCCGACGGACGAGGCCGGTTTGGGCGCGTCGCCCGCCGACTGTTGGGCGGCGATCAGTGCATTCAGTTGGTCGATCAGTTTTTGCCGCTCGGCGTCGTTCTCGATGGAATTGAGCAGGGACTCAAACTCCGCTTGGCCGACGGCCGGTGCGGCAGGCGCCTGCTGCGCCGATGCGGCAGTGGCGCCCAATAGAACGGCCGCTGCGAGGAACAAGGCTGACAGGGGTTTCGGCAGCCTGAGGATCGATGTCGAAGTCATGCGGCGGAGATTAGCCAGACGCCCCGGAAGAGTCACATGATTTGCAACATTTGCAACGGGAAGGCGGGTCCAGGGTCTGTACTCAATTAGGGGATTCTCCTTTTTGCGCCTCTCCCCCCGTGCAGGGGGCGAGGGGACCCACCGAAACTCCCTCTCCCTCTCTGAGGGTGAGGGTGATATGGAAATTTCCCCCTCACCCGGCGCCGGGTAGGCTTGGCGTTCGCCTCGCCAACCCTCCGCATCCCTCTCCCCCTGACGGGGGCGAGGGAACTCGATGCGGCAAGCCTCCTCTCCCCGCTCACCCGCTTGTCGTCATCACCGGGTCGGTCAATTCGTCCGAATTGACCTTATTTGACCCGGTGATCCACGCCTCGCGGCCAGCGAAGCCGGTCCGGCGGGCCCGGCCTTCAGTCGGCCAAAGCCGACTTTCGGACGGCGTAGGCCGGCCATGACGCGATCATTTTATGCCTCACCGCCGCAACACCCCTATGGCGGCTCAATCGGGTCCGGACCCTAGCCGCTTTGCCGGGTGCTGCTCCGGGAGGCGATGATTTCGTGGAGCATGGCGTAATCATCCTCGCGGAACGAATCGAGTGTGGCGGCGCTATCCTCGGCGCTGATGCCGATGGCACGGATAATGATGCCGCCGAGCTGAAGGCTGGCCTCGAGGGTTTCCGGAACCACGGCGGTTGCGCCCAAATCCTCGAGCTGGCGGACGTGGGTCAGGTCTCGGGCGCGGACATAAATCGCCAGGTCCGGATATGTGGATCGCAGTTCCCGCACCGCCCGGCTGACATCCTCCCGCTCGTTGATCGTGATGACCACCGCCCGGGCCCGGGCCGCACCCGCTGCGGTGATTACCGAGATTTCGGTGGCGGCGCCGTAATAGACCTCGGTTCCGTGATGCTGACACTGGGCGACGAGCCGGTAATCCCGATCGAGGGCAATGTGGGGGGTGTTCGTGGCGTTGAGCACCATGGCGACGGTCTGGCCGACCCGCCCGAACCCGATGATAATGATATGGTCTTCCAGCTCGCCGGCGGCCTTGCTGATGTCCGAGGCGGGCGGGACCACGCCGGGGGTCATCCATTCGGCATACCTGTCGCCGAAATAGGCCATCAGGGGCGTCAGCGCCATGGTGATGGTCACCGCGGCGAACAGTATGGCGCCCATCTCGGGCGAGAGGATGCCGGCCGCCATGGCCGCGCCGAATATGACGAAGCCGAACTCCCCGCCCTGGCCAAGGATCAGGCCCACCCGCCCCGAAACTGTGGTCGACAGGCCAACGGCCCGGCACAGAAGGCCGATGAAGATCGACTTCCCGATCAGCAGGCCGGCGACGATGCCGAGGATCGGCAGCCACTCGGCGATGACCACCCGGAAATCGACCATCATGCCGACCGACATGAAGAACAGGCCGAGAAACAGCCCGCGGAACGGCCGGATATCGGCCTCGACCTGATGCCGGTACTCGGTCTCGGCGAGCAACAGTCCGGCGAGGAAGGCGCCCAACGCCATGGAGAGGCCGACCAGGGAGAAGACCCAGCCCGTACCCAGTACGACCAGCAAGGTGGCGGCGACGAACAGCTCGGTACTGCCGGACGCGGCGATCAGCCGGTAGACCGGCCGCAGCACCAGCCGGCCGGCGACGACGGCGACGACCAGTGCGAGAACGGCCTTCAGGCCCGCCTCGCCGATCGCCGTCAGCAGGGAGGGGCCTTGCTCGTTCAGCAGCGGCACCAGGATCAACAACGGCACAATGATCAAATCCTGGAACAACAAAACGGCGAAAGACATGGTGCCGTAGGGTGTGGCCCGCTCGCCGCGCTCGGTCAGCAGTTGCAGGACGAACGCGGTCGACGACAAGGCGAGGCCCGCCCCGATGACGATCGCCGCGTTGACGGAAATCCCGAATGCCAGCGCAGTCCCGAAGATGATGGCGCCGGTGAGCGCGACCTGGGCCGTGCCCAGACCGAATACATAATTTCGGAGCTGCTTGAGCCGCCCGAAGGATAATTCAAGGCCGACGGTGAACAGCAGAAATACCACGCCGAACTCGGCCAGCGCCTGAGCGCCCTCGGCATCGCTGATGAAGCCGAAACCGTGGGGGCCGATGAGAATGCCGGCCGCCAGGTAGCCGATCACCGGGCTGGATTTCAGACGCTTGAGGAGGGGGACAATGACGATGGCGGCGACCAGAAAGATCAAGACGTCTGCCAGGATCGGCGAGTGATGCATCTCAGGCGGGACCCGTCGTCACGGTTGTTTCTTCGAGCGCTTCGATAGCCGCGTTGACCGCCAGCATGATGGCGCCGTGGCGCGAAGTGGCGGATTTGGCCGGCGCCAGAGCGGCGAGCGCCGCCCACTTGCCCTCAGGGGGCGGTCCGTCGCCGGCCAGCATGGCGTCCATTTGGTCCCGCAAAGCACCGAGTTCCGTCAGATCGGCCCCGATGACGTGCTCGGCAATCACCGACGCGGCCGCCTGACCCAGGGCACAAGCCTTGATTTCCTGCGCATAGTCGGTGACCACGCCTTCCTCGATCCCGAGGTCGACGACGATGCCGCTGCCGCACAGCGGCGCGGTCCGGGTGACGCTGACATCGGGATCTTCCAACCGGCCGATGCGCCCGATATTCCCCGCCAGCCGGAGCACGTCCTTGTTGTAGATTTCGTCGATCATGTGATCTCCATGACCCCAAAATAGTTCGCATCCTTGGCCGTGCCCAGCCTGGATTGTTCGTCAAAGCGGTTCTCGCCCGGGCCGGTTTGGGATAGGGTCCGCGCCGCCACATCAACGGCCTGAACCATGCGTCTCGACGAATTTGATTTTGAGCTGCCGACCTCGGCAATTGCACAGCGCCCGGTGGAACCGCGTGATGCCGCGCGGCTGCTGCATGTGTCCGGCGGCTTGACCGATCACCAGGTAAGAGACCTGCCCGGCTTGCTTCGTCCGGGTGACCTGATGGTTTTCAACGACACCAAGGTCATTCCCGCCCGGCTGCGGGGATCGCGCGGCGACGCGTCCATCGAAGTCACTCTTCACAAAGAGGAGGGGGAAGGGATTTGGGCGGCTTTTGCCCGGCCGGCAAAGCGTCTGAGGGAGGGTGATACCATTGCGTTCACCTCCGATCTGCGCGCGGCGGTAACCGCGAAGCGGGATGCCGGCGAGGTGGTGTTGGATTTCCAAACCACCCGGAACGGCTTGTTTGCCGCCCTCGAGGCACATGGCCGGATGCCGTTGCCGCCGTATATCAAGCGGGAAAAGGCCGGGGACGACGAAGACAGGGAGGATTATCAAACCATGTTCGCGGCGCGTGAGGGCGCGGTGGCCGCCCCGACCGCCGGGCTGCACTTCACACCCGGGCTGATGGAGCGATTGGCCGATGCGGGCATCGATCACCTGACCCTGACGCTGCACGTCGGCGCCGGTACGTTCCTGCCGGTGAAGGCGGACGACACGGACGGCCACGTCATGCATGGGGAGTGGGGCGAGGTGTCGTCGGGCGCGGCCGCGCGGATCAACGAGGTGCGTGCCGCCGGCGGTCGCATCGTCGGGGTGGGCACGACGGTGGTGCGGCTTTTGGAGAGCGCGGCGGACGGGCATGGGCGGATTCATCACTTTGACGGCGAGACGGATTTGTTCATAACCCCCGGATACGAATTCAAAGCCGCCGATCTGATGCTGACTAACTTTCATCTGCCCAAGTCCACCCTGTTCATGTTGGTGTCCGCCTTCGCCGGAATGGAGCGGATGAAAGACGCGTACGCCCACGCCATCGCGTCGGGCTACCGGTTCTATTCATACGGCGATTGCTGTCTGTTGGAGCCCTATTCATGACCGGTATCGGGTTCGAACGCTTGGCGGGCGACGGCGAAGCGCGCCGGGGACGATTGACCACCGCGCATGGCGGTGTCGAGACACCGGCCTTCATGCCGGTGGGCACGGCGGCGACGGTCAAGGCGATGACGCCCGAGGCGGTGGCGGCGACCGGCGCCCGGATTATTCTCGGCAACACTTATCACCTGATGCTGCGTCCCGGCGCAGAGCTGATCGGTGATTTGGGCGGCCTGCATGAGTTCATGAACTGGCCGGGTCCGATCCTGACGGATTCCGGCGGCTTTCAAGTGATGTCGCTCTCCAAACTCCGCACGATGTCCGAAGACGGCGTCGAGTTCCAATCCCACATCGATGGCGGCCGCCACATGTTGAGCCCGGAGCGCTCGGTCGAAATCCAGCATCAGCTTGATGCCGATATCACCATGGTGCTCGACGAGTGCGTTGCCCTGCCGGCGTCGGATCAGGACATCCTGGCCTCGGTCGGCCTGTCGGAACGGTGGGCGGCCCGTTGCAAGGAGGCGTTCGTCGAGCGGGACGGTTACGGGCTGTTCGGCATCGTCCAGGGTGGGATTAACGCGGACCTGCGGCTTAAGTCCGCCGACGGCTTGGTGAATATCGGGTTCGATGGATATGCCCTCGGCGGTCTTGCCGTTGGAGAGGGGCAGGAGGCCATGTTCTCCACGCTTGATGTCACCGTACCGGCGTTACCCGGGGACCGTCCCCGTTACCTGATGGGGGTCGGTAAGCCCGACGATATCGTGGGCGCGGTTCTCCGCGGCATCGACATGTTCGACTGCGTGCTGCCCACCCGTTCGGGGCGTACCGGTCAGGCGTTCACCCGCCGGGGCGAGGTCAATATCCGCAATGCCCGTCATGCCAAGGACCCGCGCCCGCTGGATGAGGCGTGCCGATGCCCGGCATGCACGGACCATTCCCGGGCGTACCTGCATCATCTGGTCAAATCGGACGAGATTCTTGGCGCCATGCTGATGACCTGGCACAACATCCAATACTATCAAGACCTGATGGCCGGGCTTCGAGACGCGATCGAAGCCGGCACGCTGCAGGCCTTTGCCGACGATTTCGGCAATGCCCGCGCGCTCGGCGACGTAGAGCCGCTCTAGGCGGACGCCGCCTCGGTCTTCTCCCGCTGCCGGATGATCCACCAGACAATCACCGCGCCGACCAGTTTGCTCAGCGTCTGAATCAGCACCGCAAAAGGCGAGCCGAACCCGGCCATGTAGAGAAACACCGCGCTATCGACCGGGGTGGCGACGATGCTGGAGAGCAGGATCCGCTGGGACAGGGTCCGGCCGGTGAAACTGTAGATGGCCCAGTCGATGAATTCCGCGACCAGGAAGGCCGCGACGCTGGCCATGGCGATCTGGGGGCTGGCCATGAAGAAGCTGATGGCGCCGCCGGCAAGCATGGCGATGATGACCCAGTGCCCGATTTCCCGCTGGGCGAAATCCCGGGAGACGAATATGAACCCGACGATCAAGGAAACCGGCGGCCATGCCGCGCCGTTCGGCAGGATGATGGGATCGACCACGGAGAACGCCCAGTTCACGGCGACGATCAACGCGATGTAAATACCGGTCTGAAGACATTTCATTTCTGGGCCCAACTCCTGACGTCCGGCGAATGCCACGGGCGGCTAAATAGCACACCGGTGTGTATTGTCGAGCCTACAAAGACATTGATTTTCCCCGCGTCCCGACCATAGTGCGGCCACGCCTTATCCAAGGTTCAACTCTTTCCGGTCGCTCGTTCGCCTTCATGATCATTGCACTGCAAATCATCGGTGGATTCCTGCTGTTGCTGGGCGGGGCCCAGGTCATGGTCCGCGGCGCCGTCGCGCTGGCGCGGCGGTTCGGCATTTCGACGTTGGTTATCGGTATGACCGTTGTGGCCTTTGGGACCTCGGCGCCCGAGTTGCTGGTGTCTCTGAACGCGGCGCTGTCGGGTGCGCCGGGGTTGGCCGTCGGTAATGTGGTCGGTTCGAACATCGCGAATATTCTGCTGGTTCTCGGTGCGGCGGGCATGGTGGCGCCCATCGCCTGCGCGTCCACCGAGCTTCGCCGGGACGGGATCATATTGCTCACCGGCACGCTGATTTTCTCGGCGCTTTCATTTCGCGGCGTGGTCGACGTCTGGTCGGGTGCTGTCCTGCTGATCGCCTTCTCGTATTTCCTCTGGAACTCCTACAAGCGTGAGGCCGCCGGTGAGGGCGGTGCCGCCGCCGGCATGGTCGAGGAAGTCGAGAATTCGGCGATGCCGCCGGCAAATCTGCTTGTCGCGGTCCTGATGTTCCTTGCCGGTCTCGCGGCCCTGCTCGTCGGATCCGAGTTGGTGGTGCGGGGCGGCGTGGCGGCGGCCCGCCTGTTCGGCGTGAGTGAAGCGGTGATCGGGTTGACGGTGGTGGCCCTCGGCACCTCGCTGCCCGAACTCGCCGTGTCGGTGGTTGCCGCCTATCGCGGCCACACGGATGTGGCGCTCGGCAATGTGGTTGGCAGCAACCTGTTCAATATTCTGGGGGTCATCGGCGTTGTCGCCGTGGTCACGCCGGTCACGGTCGAGGCCCGGGTGGTCAATTTCGACCTCTGGATCATGATCGGGGCGACGCTGTTGCTTCTGCCGTTCATAATGGGTGGCCTGCGTCAAATCGGCCGGGCGCCGGCGCTAGCCTTCCTGATCATGTATTTCGCTTATATCGGCGCCATCGGCCTCGGCGTCGATCGTGTTATTCCTGCCTGATCTTCCCGGGACCGACTTCCTTGCGCAGCGGCACGGGACTTTTATGCTGCACCCATGACCAATGAACCTTCCGGTACCGTCCTGATCACCGGCGCCGCCCGGCGCATCGGCAAGGCTATTGTCGACGCGCTGGCCGAGGATGGCTGGCGAATCGCGCTCCATTATGGCGGCTCGGCCGGCGAGGCCGAGGCCGGGGCAGCCGATCTCCGGGCGCGGGGCGCCGAGGTAGCCCTCTACGGGGCCGACCTCCGCGACGAGGCCCAGGTCCGGGGATTGATCCCACGGGTCGTCGACGAGATGGGCACTGTCGACTGTCTGGTCAATAACGCCTCGGTGTTTGAGCGCGACTCTCTCGGTGATGCCGCCCGGGAAAGCTGGGATGCGCACATGGAGGTCAATCTGCGGGCGCCATTCGTTCTCACGCAAGCCTTCGCGGGCCAGTACCAGGGCGAAAACGGTAATATTATCAATATTCTAGACCAACGGGTTTGGAACCTGACGCCGCATTTTTCATCCTACACCTTGAGTAAGGCCGGTCTCTGGACCCTGACCCGGACCACCGCGCTGGCGCTGGCGCCCGCCATCCGGGTCAATGCGGTTGGACCGGGCCCGACCCTGCCTTCGCCGCGGCAGTCGGAAGATAGGTTCCGGGCACAGTGGGAGCGTACCCCTCTGGGCCGGTCGGTCGGCTCACAGGAAATTGCCTCGGCGGTGCGCTTTATCCTTGCGACGCCGTCGATGACCGGGCAAATGATTGCTCTCGACTCCGGACAGCATCTCGGCTGGGCTCCCCCGGCCGCCGATGCCGGTGACGAAGACGAATAGACCAATCGGGACGGGCCGATACGATCATGCCGCCATCCGATTCAAATGTGGTTCATGCCTTCCGGATTGCCGATGCCAAGACGTCGGTCCGGCATGTATTTATCCGCGACCTTACGCTGACCTGCTTCATCGGCGTCCATAAGCACGAACGCAAACAGAGCCAGCGCGTGCGGATCAATCTCGATCTGGCGGTGCAGGAGGGTGTCGCCGCGATCGACGACAGACTGGAGCATGTGGTGTGCTACGAGGACGTGGCGGACGGCATTCGGGCGCTGGTCGCGGACGGCCATGTCAGCTTGGTCGAGACATTGGCCGAACGGATCGCCGACATGTGCCTCTCCGATGAGCGGGTCACCGTCGCCCGGGTCCGGATCGAAAAGCTCGACGTGTTCGAGGACGCTACAAGCGCCGGCGTGGAGATCGAGCGGTCCCGCATTTCCTGAGCTGCTTCTTCGGCAACGGGGCGCAACCCATTGCGATTATGACATTTTATGGACGAAAGGGGCGCAAGTTGTGCACAGGATGCAGGGCTTTCGGGTTTGATCCCTGTGTTGCGGCGATGCCCTTTATATGACAGGGGTATGAATGAATTTCATTAAAAAATCGATTAATATCAAATAGTTAAAAAACTGCACCAATCATGTGCATATTGTGCCGGCGACAAATAAGCCAGGCCGCGGCGGGCAGTCGCACTGTTTTCAACAAGCTTATTCACAGCGTTGGCGGATATAATTCGACCAGAGCAAATCCCGAGTGGATGGACTCATCCGTGACGACGTATTTGCGGCAGAATATACTGATAGAGCGTTTCACGTTTCAGAAAAGAC
>LXNI01001106.1_pt1 | contig 25847 bp, 22 predicted proteins | sample 809091 | NCBI WGS metagenome assembly LXNI01 (sample SAMN04870527, study PRJNA318959) | sponge metagenome | biome: 01000161; feature: marine sponge reef; material: water | host: Sarcotragus foetidus | place: Greece: Milos, Mediterranean Sea | collected 2013-05-29 | depth 5-7 m | reverse complement strand
GACCTCCTCGAACTGGTCGGGGCGGGTGTAGAGCATGTGGTACCACATGAGCGCGATGGCCTTGTCGGTGGTGTCGCCGCCGGCCGCGAGCAGGAGGGCGATGAAGCCCTTGATCTCGTCGGCGTTCATGCGCTGGCCGCGGAACTCGGCGTGGACGATGCGCGAGACGAGGTCCTCGCCGGGGGCGTCCTCGGCGCGGCGGATGAGCGGGTCGAGGTAGTCCCACATCTCGTTGCGCGCCTGGAGGCCGCGGGCGAGGTGCTCGCCGCCGAAGCCGAGCCCCTCGATGAGGTGCTGGTACCAGCGCACAAAGGTGTCCTCGTCCTCGCGGGGGAGGCCGAGCATGTTGGAGATCACGCGGATGGGGAACTGCGTGGTGAACTGGCTGACCAGCTCGACTTCGCCCGCTTCGGCGAAGCCCTGGGCGATGTCGTCGGCCGACTTCGCCCAGATGTTGCCCATCATCTCGCGGGCGATCTGCTCGATGAAGGGGAGGAAGGTCTGGAGGCGGTTTCCGACGAACTGGTCGGCGACGACGTTGCGGAGGAAGCGGTGCTCATCGCTGTTGCCGTACTCGAGGATGTTGGGGCCGAAGACGTGCTTCTTGCCGAACTCGTACTCGCCGCTGGGGTCGTACTCTGCGCGGTCGAAGTCCTCGTTGTTCTGAAAGACGGAAACGATGTCGTCGTAGCGGGTGATGACCCAGTTGTTGTGGAAGAGGTCCTGGTAGGCGGGGTGGTGGTCGCGAAGCCGCTTGTACAGGGGGAAGGGGTCCTTGATGTACTCGGGGCTATCGAACTCCTGGGGTTCGATGGCCAGCGCAAGCTGCTGCTTGATGGCTTCTTCCATGGTCATGGACTCGTCGGTCGCGGTCATCGTCGTCTCCCACCGTGGATGTCGTGCGGCCAAAGGCTACCCGATCCGGCGTGCGCTTCCCACGGCCGGGAGGGGCGCAAGGGATGCGGTTGCTACAATCTCGGAGGCCGCGGGCGGGAGTAGCTCAGCGGTAGAGCGCCTGCCTTCCAAGCAGGATGTCGCGAGTTCGATCCTCGTCTCCCGCTCCAGCGCCTCCACAGCAAGGGTAAGGGTGAAGCGATGCCTGGCAAGAAGTGGACCGCCGACGACATCCCAAACCTGACCGGCAAGGTAGTAGTAGTGACGGGCGGCAACAGCGGCATCGGCTTCGGGGCGGTCAAGGCAGTCGCGCGCAAGGGCGCTGACACCATCCTGGCGTGCCGTTCGCCGGAACGGGGCCAGGCCGCGCTTGACGCGCTGAAGGCGGAGATTCCCGGCGCGAAAGCGGAGCTGATGGCGCTCGACCTTGCGAGTCTCGCCTCGGTCGAGCGGTTCGCCACGGAGTTCGCGGAGCGCTACTCGCGCCTGGATGTCCTGGCGAACAACGCCGGAATCATGGTGATCCCGTACGGGAAGACGGAGGACGGGTTCGAGCGGCAGATCGGTACGAACCACCTGGGGCACTTCGCCCTGACCGGCCGCTTGCTCGACGTGCTGCTGTCGACCCCGGGAGCGCGAGTCGTGAACGTGAGCAGCCTGGCGCACAAGCGAGCCGAGCTGGACCTCGACAACCTGCTCTACGAGAAGGGCGGGTACGGGGAGTGGGCGGCCTACGGCCGCTCGAAGCTGCTGAACCTGCTGTTCACACACGAGCTCCAGCGTCGCTTCGAGCGAGCCGGGATCGATGCGCTTTCGCTGGCGGCGCATCCGGGATTCTCCGCCTCGAACCTGACCGGCCACATGGCGGAACGGCTCCACATGCGGATCGCGCTTCGCATCTTCAACACGATCATCCAGGGGCCGCACGGGGGCGCCCTCCCCACTCTGCGGGCCGCCACGGACCCCGAAGCCAAGGGCGGCCAGTACTTCGGCCCCGGCAGGCTCAACGAGACAACGGGGCATCCCGTCCTGGTGGAGGCAACGGCGGCGGCGCACGACGAGGCAGACGCAAAGCGACTCTGGGAGCTATCGGAGGAGCTGACCGGGGTCCGGTTTTCCGCGCTGGAGGCGGGGCAAGCAACGCCCTCCGCATAGCCAGCGGCGCACCCACGTGCGAGACTCCCGCGGTGTCGCCTGACCGGCGATGAGGAGCAGGCCAATGGCGCTCGAACCGGGACCGATGCAGGTCATCCACAACGCCTTCACGACCAAGGACGAGGTGCTCGAGGACCTGAAGCGGCTCGACCTCTGGCCCACGACCTACGTGTCCGAGCGGATGGAGGAGTTGCCCCTGCACTGGCACGACGTGGACAACTGCGGCTACGTGCTGGAGGGAAGCAGCTACGTGCTCAACGAGAAGGGCGAGCGCTTCCCGCTGGGCCCCGGCGACAAGCTCGTGATCCCGGCCGGGGCGATCCACGCCGAGGGCGAGGTGAAGGAGCGGATGGTCTACATCGTCGGCATCTCGGAGGCGGCCAACCTGTTCGAGGTGCTCGAGCTGCGCAATCCGACAGAGAGCCCGCTCTACCAGAAGGCCGGCTGACCCCAGCGGCATGGAGAACGCTCCCCAATTCGGGCTGAACCGCTTCGACTGGACCTCGACCGAGGCCTTCGCGGCGGATATCCAGCGGGCGGAGGAGGTCGGGTTCGGGTATGCCCTCATCCCCTGGAACCCGCTCTCGCGTCGCGACCCGTACATGGAGCTGGCGATCGCGGCGGGGCGAACCTCGCGCATCAAGCTGGGGCTGCTCCTCGATAACCCGGTGCTGCACCACCCGGCCGTCTCGGCCAGCTCGATTGCGACGCTGGATGAGCTCTCCGGGGGGCGGGCGATCCTGACCTACGGCATCGGCGACACGGCGGTCCGCTGGCTGGGGCTGCGGCCCGCGCGCATGGCCGAGCTGGAGGAGGCGACCGTGCTCGCGCGACGGCTGCTCGCGGGGGAAGCGGTCGATGTGGGGGCGGTGCGGCCGGCGGAACTGCTGCACGCGAGGCCGGTCCCAATCTGGATTGCGGCGGGCGGGCCCAAGACGATCGAGATGGCGGGACGGGTGGCGGACGGGGTCTTCCTGCGGGTGGGACGGCACCCGAAGAACCTGCGCACGGCCATCGAAAGCGTCCACGCGGGGGCGCGGGCGGCGGGGCGCGACCCGACCGAGATCGGCATCGGGCTCATCTTTCACACGGTGATGAGCGACGACCCCGCGGAGATCCGCGCGACGGCGCGCTCGATGGCGGCGGGCTACTACGAGTACTCGCCCGCGCTGTTCGAGATTCCGGGGCTGCCCTGGGAGGGCCCGGCCGTGGACGAGCTGAAGCAGCAGGTCTACCCCGACTTCCACCACGCCCCCGACCTGGTGGAGTCGGGCAACCTCGTGAGCTTCCTCGACGAGGAAACAGCGGACTCGTTCGCGCTGTTCGGGTCGGCGGAGGAGATCGCCGGGCAGATTCGCGAGGCCGTCGCGATCGCGGGGCGGGTCGACATCGTGGTGCCGCACCCGGTGCCCATGCCGGTCCCGGGTGCGCCGGTCGCGCGGGCGCTGCCGCCGTCCCTGGCGGGGGCCGACTACAAGAGGTGGTTCGCTGCGGAAGTAATGCCCCGCCTGTAGCAGCAGCGCTCGACCAGCACAGGCTCACACGGGCGCGATTCCAGTCCGTAGTATTGCGGCGAGGTACCCCATGGCTGAATTCGACATCGTCATCAAGGGCGGCACGGTCATCGACGGGCTGCGGACGCCCCGGTACGTCGCCGACATCGGTATCGCCGACGGCCGTATCGCCTACATTGGAAAGCTGAACGCCTCGGACGGCGAGCAGGTTCTCGATGCCGAGGGGCTGATCGTCGCTCCCGGATTCGTCGATCTGCACACCCACTACGACGGGCAGGTCTACTGGGACCCGTACTGCTCGATCTCGGGCTGGCACGGGGTCACCTCGGTCGTGATCGGGAACTGCGGGTTCGGATTCGCGCCAGTGAAACCGGACGACCGCGAGCGGGCGATGCTCTCGCTGGCGCGGAACGAGGCCGTGCCCCTTGAGTCGATGCAGGAAGGCATGCCCTGGGACTGGGAGACGTACCCCGAGTTCCTCGATAGCCTCGACCGCACACCGAAGGGCGTGAACCTCCTCAGCTATGTCGGGTTGAGCCCGTTGATGATGTACGTGATGGGCCTGGAGGCGGCGAAGAACCGGCTGCCGAACGAGGCCGAGATGGCGGAGATGTCGCGCATCCTGGAGGAGGCGATCAAGGCGGGCGGCTGCGGCTTCTCGGCGCAGGTGCTCGGCCCGGGGAGCGGTCAGCGCGACTACGACGGCACACCGATGATCACGGACACGATGGCGCCCGAGACCCTGCTCTCCTTCGCGGAGGTGCTGGCCAAGTGCCGGGCGGGGTTCATCCAGCTGACGGGCGGGGGCATGAAGCTGAACGAGCAGCTCGCCGAGGTGAGCGGGCGGCCCGTCATCTACAACCTCATCCTGGCGATGGCGCAGGACCAGCACGGGAACAAGATGGAGGGCCACCACAAGACGATCGCGTGGCTGAACGAGGCGAACGCGCGAGGGAATCGCATCTACGGGCAGGCAGTCACGGTGAAGATCGGCTACGAGTTCACGCTCGAGCACTGGAACATGTTCGACACGCACGAGCTGTGGCGGGAGATGACGCTGGGCACGGTCGAGGAGCGGATGGCGAAGATGGGCGACCCCGCCCGCCGGCCCGCCCTGCGCGCCGAGTACGACGAGGGCAAGGGCCCGAGCGCGCCGGGACGGGACGAGGAGGCGGAGGTGGACGGCCACGTCGGGCGGGGCCTGGCGGTCCTGACCGTGCAGGAGGTCGAGGACCCCTCGCTCAAGCACCTGGAGGGGCAGACCGTTCAGGAGATCGCCGAGCAGAGCGGCAAGCATGTGATCGACGCGTTCCTCGACTTGGGCGTGGCCGACAGGCTGCAGACGACGTGGGTGACGCCGCCCGAGGAGACCGACATCCAGTCGATGAGCGAGGTGGCGAACTCGCCGTTCGCGATACCGGGGGTATCGGACGGTGGAGCGCACACGAAGTTCCTGGCGATGGGCGTCTACCCGACGGAGATGCTGGCGGAACTGGTTCGCGACCACGAGATCATGGACCTGGAGCAGGCGCACTGGCGCCTCAGCGCCTACCCGGCCCAGGCGGCCGGCTTCAAGGACCGGGGCTGGATTAAGGAAGGCTCGCCGGCGGACATGGTCATCTACGACCTGGAGAACCTTGGCATCGGGCCGATGGAGAAGGTCTACGACCTTCCCGCGGGCCAGTGGCGGCGCGTTCGGAGGCCCGAAGGCTACCGCTGGATTCTCGTGAACGGCGAAGTGACCGTGGAGGACGGGGAGACGACCGGCGCCACGCCGGGCCGGCTCCTCCGCCACGGGGCAGGCTAACGGTACGCACACACAGGCAGGAGGAACTGACCATGCCAAAATTCGTGCTCATCGGGCTCTGCGAGCCCACCGGCGAGGACGCCCAGGAAGCGTTCGACGAGTGGTTCGTCGACCAGCACATCGAGGACACCGCGAAGTGCCCCAACTTCATCCGTGGGAGCGTGTTCAAGCTGAGCGGCCCGCACGGAGGCGGCGAGACCGTCTCGGGCTACCTTTCCCTCTACGAGGTGGAAGCTGCCAGCTACGACGAGGCGGAGGCCACCCTGAACGCGTGGCAGCGCGACCCCGACGCCTGGGAAGGGCGCAAGGTCCACCGCGAGACCGGCGAGAAGCTGGGCGGGATCCCGATCGCCGTCAACGGCTCCGGCTGGTATGAGCTGATCAACTACTGGGACGGGCCCAAGGCGGACCAACGGTGATCGCCGCCCACTTCGGGCCTCGCGCATGACACGGGCCGGCGGCATGAGCCGCGCAGCAATCGAGGCGTTCCTGGCGGAGCCCCGGAACGCGATGGTGGGCGCCATCCGCCGGGACGGGCGCCCGCAGATGACGCCGAACTGGTTCCACTGGGACGGGTCGCGCTTCTACGTCTCGACCACGAAGCGGCGACGGAAGTTCGAGAACTTCAGCCGGGACCCGCGGGTGCAGCTCGCGATCGACGACGCGACCGGCTTCCGCACGGTGCTGGTCGACGGGACGGTCGAGCTTCGCGACGACCACGAGGCCGTGTTCGAGCAGTTCAAGGCGATCCGCGCGAAGCACGGCCGTGAGCAGGACGATGAGGCGTTTCTCGCGGAGCTGAAGCGGGACGAGCGCGTTCTGTTGATAATCACGCCCGACAAACCGATCGACGAGTGGACCTCGTGGGGTCCCGGAAGCTAAGGAGCAACGAAATGGTCACACCCCAGGAACTGTGCGAGATCGAAGAGATCAAGGAAGTTCGCTACCTCTACACCCACTACTACGACGGGCAGCGGGTGGAGGAGCTGGCCAACCTGTTCACCGAGGACGCGGTGTGCGAGTTCGGGGAGGAGTACGGCGGCAACTGGGTCGGGCGCGAGCAGATCTACAACAACTACAAGAACTTCATCGAGGGGGAAGGTGGGGATCCGCACGGCGTGATGCACGCGGTCGTGAATCCCTGGATACGGCTCGCCGACGAGACCACGGCCCACGGCCGCTGGTACCTGCTCGACCTGCGGACGACGGAGGGCGTGGAGAACCCGCTGATCCTCTTCGGCATCTACGACGAGGACTACAAGAAGACCGAGGACGGCTGGAAGATCCAGCGCACGCGCATCGACTTCCTCTGGCCGCGGCGCGAGTACCAGCCGAGCGCGAACCTGTAGGGAGCGCCCCACCGTGGTCACCATCGAGGAGCTCTGCGAGATCGAGGAGATCAGGAATCTCCGGACCCTCTACGCCCACTACTACGACGGGAACCGGGTGGAGGAGCTGGTCGACCTGTTCACCGAAGATGCGGTTTGCGACTTCGGTGCGAACTACGGCAAGTGGGTAGGCAAGGAGGAGATTCACAGGGAGTACGCAGCGGCGGCGGCGAACAAGAGCCCTGACTACGGCATCCTCCACAACGTTACGAACCCCTGGATCCGAGTCGTCGACGAGACGACGGCGATAGGGCGCTGGTACCTGCTCAACGTTCGCTCAACGGAGGGCGTCGAGAACCCCCTGATCCTGTTCGGCATCTACGACGAGCGGTACCGGAAGACCGGGGACGGGTGGAAGATTCAGCGCACGCGCATCGACTTCCTCTGGCCGCGGCGCGAGATCAACGGCAGCACGGACCTGTAGGGAGGCCCAACGATGGTGGAGTTCTGGACAACCTCGGTGGGCCGCCCCGACGCGGTGGTGCGCGCCGCCGTGCAAGCGGAGGAGCGGGGCTGGGACGGCTTCGGCACGCCCTATGCGCCCACCATGGCGTTCGATCCCTACGTCGTCCTCTCGGCGGTGGCGCGGGAGACGAGCCGCCTGCAGGTGGCTCCCTGGGTTGCCACACCTGCCTCGCACACGCCGGCCTCCGCGGCGGGGTCGATCAAGTCAGTGCAGGCGCTCTCCGGTGGCCGCGCCATCCTGGGGCTGGGGCGGGGCGACTCCGCCATGGCCTACCTGGGCATGGCGCCGGCGCCGCTCAAGTTCTTCGAGGCGTACACGAGCCGGCTGCGGAACTACCTGCAGGACCAACCGCAGCCCTTCGACCTCGACCTCGACGGGGGCGGGCACTTCCCGCCGGTCGACCGGCTGGGGCTCGCGCAGACGGCGAAGCAGGCGAGGTTCGGGCTGTTCATGAAGGGCATCGAGTCGGTACCGCTCGACCTGGTGGGCACAGGGCCCCGGGTGCTGGGCATCGCCGCTCGCCACGCGGACCGCGTGACCACGGCGGTTGGAGCGGACCCGGAGCGGGTTGCCTGGGCGCTCGGCGTCGTTCGCAAAGCACGGGAGGAGGCGGGCGTGACTCGCCCGGTGAGCCTCGGGGCCTGGGTACCCGTGGCCGTGACCGACGACCTGGAAGTCGGCCGCCAGATGCTCAGCGGCACGGCCACCTCGATGGCGCGCTTCACCGCGATGTACGGGAAGGTCGTGGCGCCCGTGTCGGACGCCGACCGGGAGGTCTACGAACGTATCCACGACGCCTACACGCTGGCGGGACACTTCCGGGAGGGCTCGGAGCAGTCGAAGGTGGTTCCTGACGATTTCTTCGACCGGTTTGCGGTCATCGGCCCGCCGGAGGTCTGCATCGCGCGACTGCGCACGCTGGCCGGCCTCGGCATCGAGCGCTTCGTGGTCTCAGGCCCGGCCTCGGGGCCATCCGCTTCATCGACGCCGGAGCAGGCGGAGCGAGGCATCCGGCAGTTCGAGGAAGAGGTCATGCCCGCGCTGCGCTGACCAGAACGGGATTTGTGGCGGAGGCTATTGCCAGACGTTGTAGGATTCGCCTCACACGGTTGGAGAGGCGGCGGTCATGCCAGATTTCGATACCGTCATCAAAGGTGGCACCGTCATTGATGGGCTGCGCACCCCACGCTACAAGGCCGACCTCGGGATAAAGGACGGGCGAGTCGCTTCGATCGGCGCCGTCAACGCCTCGGACGCGGCGAAGGTGCTCGACGCGAGCGGGATGATCGTCGCGCCGGGATTCGTGGACCTGCACACGCACTATGACTCACAGGTGTTCTGGGATCCGTGGTGCTCGATCTCGGGGTGGCACGGGGTCACCTCCGTGGTGATCGGGAATTGCGGGTTCGGATTCGCGCCGGTGAAGCCGAAGGACCAGGACCGCGCCATGCTGACGATGGCGCGCAACGAGGCCGTACCCCTCGCGACCATGCAGGAGGGGATGCCCTGGGACTGGGAGACCTACCCGCAGTTCCTTGAGAGCCTCGAGCGGACGCCGAAGGGCGTGAACCTGCTCAGCTACCTCGGCCTGAACCCGCTGCTCGTCTACGTGATGGGCATCGAGGAGAAGGGGCGGGCGGCGACCGACGAGGAGATGGACCGCATGTGCCAGATCCTCGAGGAGGCGATGCAGGTCGGGTGTTGCGGTTTCTCCACGCAGCTCTCGGGAGAGGGAAGCGTCCAGCGGGACTACGACGGCACCCCGATGATCACCGACCTGATGCCGCACGACGACGTCATCAAGCTGGCGCGCGTGCTGAAGAAGGTGGGGCGCGGGTTCATCCAGGGAGCGGGCGTCAGCCGCGAGCTGACCGAGGCGCTGTGCGCCGCCAGCGGGCGGCCCGTGATGAGTGGCCTGGGCGTGACCACGGACCAGCACGGTCAGCCCATGGCGAACTACAAGGAGCAGATGCAGTGGCTTGAAGACGCGAACCTCCGCGGCAACCGCGTCTTTGCCCAGCTGATCACGGCGGAAGTCGGGTTCGAGTTCACGCTGGAAGACTGGAACCTGTTCGACTCCAGCCCGCACTGGCGCGACATCACGCTCGGCGACGTGCCAACACGCATCGCCAAGATGGGCGACCCGGCGCGTCGCGCGGCCCTGCGCGAGGAGTTCGACGCGGGCAAGGGCCCGATCGCAGGCGGCGGCACCGAGGAACGCGTCGGCGGCACGAATGTGTGGGGCGTGGCCTCGATGATCGTCGAGGGCGTGGAGAAGGACGAGCTGCGAGACTGCGAGGGTCTGACCATCGCCGAACTCGCGGAGCGACAGGGTACGCACCCGATCGACGCCATGCTGGACCTGGCGGTCGAGGACGAACTGCAGACGACGTTCGTGACACCGCCACGGGAGCGGTCCGAGGGGGAGATGGCGGCCATCAAGGAAGTCTGCAACTCCAGCTTCGCGCTGCCGGGCGTCTCCGATGGGGGGGCGCACACGAAGTTCATCACGCTGGGCGCCTACACCACCGAGTACCTGACGAAACTGGTACGCGACTCGGAGGTGATGGACCTCGAGCAGGCGCACTGGCGGCTCTCGGCCTACCCGGCGCTGGCGGCGGGGGTGAAGGATCGCGGCTGGATCCGCGAGGGCGCACCCGCGGACATCATCGTGTACGACTACGAGAACCTTGCGCTGCAGCCGCAGGAGAAGGCCTTCGACTTCCCGGCAAACGAGTGGCGCCGGGTGCGGAAGGCAACGGGCTACCGCTGGACGCTCGTGAATGGCGACGTGACCTTCGAGGAAGGGGAGTGCACCGGGGCGACACCGGGCAAGGTTTTGCGCCACGGCACTGCCTAGACCAGCAGGAGGAACGATCGAGGGATGACCGCCTACATCATCCGCCGCCTGGTAGCCGTACCCGTCGTGCTGTTGATCCTGTCGATCGGCGTGTTCTTCATGGTCGACGCTATCCCCGGCGACATCGTCGCGGCCAAGCTCGAGAACTCCTACACCCCTGCGCGGGCAGAAGCGTTGCGGGCGCATCTCGGCCTCGACCGGCCGGTCATGGTGCGCTATTTCGACTGGCTGGGGGGCATTTTCCAGGGGGACTTCGGCAACTCGCTCTTCAACGACAAGCCCGTCCGCGAGGAGTTGTGGAAACGGTTACCGGTCACGCTCGAACTGGGGCTGATGACCCTGCTCATGTCGTCGGTTGTCGGGGTCGGGGCGGGAATCATCGCAGGGGTTCGCCAGAACGGCGTCTCCGACCAGTTGCTGCGCTTCATCAGCATCTTCGGACTGGCCATACCGGTTTTCGTGTCGGCGACGCTGGTGGTCGGACTGCCACCCGTCTACAGCGACTGGTCGGTCAGGTTCGGATACGTTCACTTCCTCGATGACCCGCTCGCGAACCTGGCACAGGTGTCTATCCCTGCGGCCGTGGGAGCGCTGGGGTTCTCCGCAATCCTGCTGCGCCTGACGCGAGTGCAGGTGCTCGAAGTCCTCCGGCAGGACTACGTACGGACCGCGCGGGCCAAGGGGTTGCTGGGGTTCACCGTAATCTGGCGGCACGTATTGAAGAACGCCATGATCCCGGTGATCACGGTGGTGGGGCTGTCGCTGGGCGGCATGGTCTCCGGGTCCGTGTTCCTCGAGCAGATCTTTTCGCTGCCCGGGCTGGGGCGGTACATCGTCAACTCGGTCAACCAGTCGGATTACCCGGCCGTACAGGCCTTCGTGTTGCTGGCCGGCGTCGTCTTCACGCTCGTGAACCTGGTGATCGACCTGACCTACACGGTGCTCGATCCAAGGATTCGTTACTCATGACGGCGATGACGGCCCCCGACCCCACCATGGATCAGCCCGAGGTCTTGCGTGATCGCGTGGTCGTGCTGCTGCGGCGCTTCGGGCGGTTCGTCCGCACGCAGCCCGTGGGGGCGCTCGGGCTGGCAATCACGATCCTCATCCTGGTGGTCGCAATATTCGGAGAGTGGATGGTGCGAACGGACCCGAACGCGCTTTCGAGCGCCTTCCTGGAGGGTCCGAGCGGCGAGCACTGGTTCGGAACGGACAACAACGGGCGCGACTACTACTCGCGCATGATGAGCGGCGGGCGCCCCACCATCGCACTGGCCGTGGTGGGGGTCATCTTCGGCTTCATCGGAGGCACGGTGTTCGGCGTAATCTCAGCCTGGGCGAAGGGCTGGGTCGACCTCCTGTTCCAGCGGATCGTGGATTCGCTACTGGCGCTGCCGGGGATCATCCTGGCGCTCTTCCTCGTGACCGTGCTTGGGCGGGACACGCTGGACCTGATCATCGTGCTAACCCTGCTGGTGATTCCCCCGACCATCCGGGTTGCGAGGAGCGTTGCCCTGTCGCTCCTGAACGAACCGTACATTGAGGCCGCCTACGCGATGGGGGCGGGAACCCCGCGCGTGCTCGGGCGGCACCTCTTTCCCAACCTGCTTCCTCCCGTGGCCGTGCTGGTAACCACCTCGATCGGAAGCCTGCTGCTCATCAGCGCGGGCCTGAGCTTCCTCGGCCTCGGCGTGCAACCGCCGACCCCAGAGTGGGGCAACCTGCTGAATGAGTCGCGCGGCGAGATTCTGTACGCGCCCTACCTGGCCATCTTCCCGGGGGTCGCCATCAGCCTGGCGGTGCTCGGCGTGAACCTGTTCGGCGACGCCATCCGGGATGTCTGGGACCCACGCTTGCGCTCGCTCTAAGGGGTTGCGCGTATGAGTAGAATGACGAAACGCAATTTGCGATCCAGAGGAGGAACCGCATGGAAGGCTATTGGAACCGGTACTGGCGAAGGAAGGTATCGAGGCGGGCGGTTCTTGGAGGGGCCGCAGCCGGAGCGGTTGGTGTTGGCGCACTGGCGATCGCGGGTTGCGGCGACGACGACGATGATGACGACGCCGTAGAGGAGCCCGCGGCGGCAGCAACCGAAGAAGCCGCGGCAGCCGCCACGGCAGCGGCCACCGAAGCGCCGGCAGCGGTTGGAGGACCCGTCCAGGGTGGCGTGTTCAACATCGAGGGAGCCTCACGCGAGCCGGACGTGTTCGACCCGGCGATCACGATCCTGGGCGGCACGTACTCGCTCGGCCTGGGGTACGTCTACTCGCGAATCATCAAGTACGACGACAAGTTCAACATCCTGCCCGACATTGCCATGCCACCGGAGCAGCCTGACGAGCTGACGTACATCTTCAGCATCCGGGACAACGTGTACTGGCACGACCTTCCCCCCGCCAACGGCCGCAAGTTCACCGCCGAAGATGCGGTGTTCGGCGTGACGCGCATGGCCAAGGACAACCCCGAGTTCGTGTTCGGCTCGAAGCTCGACACGGCGCAGAGTCACGAGGCCATCGACGAGTCGACCTACAAGCTCACGACGAGCGTGCCCCATGCACCGATGCTTTCGGTCATCGCGGACGACGCTTACCTCATGGTGAACAAGGAGCAGAACGACGCCGTCGGCGACGAGGGCATCAAGCTCTACGAGAACATGATCGGCACGGGCGCGTTCGTCCGGGGCGAGCTGGAGGTTGGGGTCGGGAGTCACCTCACACCGAACCAGAACTTCTACGAAGAGGGGCAGCCCTGGCTCGAGCGGGTGAACTTCATCCCGATTGCGGACCGCGCCGCGCGCGATGCGGCGTTCCGCAGCCGTCAGATCGACGCAAGCTCGTTCATCACCGGCAACGTGAAGCTGGCGGTGGAGGAGCTCCAGGAGGAATTCGGCGATGCCATCCAGAGCAGGCCGAAGACGCTCTCCTCGACGTACGACATCGACCTGAACCTGACGCGAGAGCCGTACGGCGACAAGCGCGTGCGGCAGGCGCTGCACCTGGCGGCAGACCGGGACTCGTTCCAGAACGCCTGGGGCAAGGAAGCGGGCCTCACCATGACGGCGGTCCCGCAGGCGGGGTACTTCCCGCTCTACGGCCGCACGCAGGAGGAGATGGCGGAGCTTCCGGGCTACCGCCAGCCCAAGGACCAGGACATCGCCGACGCGAAGAAGCTGTTGGAGGCCGCCGGCTACGGCGACGGGCTGCAGCTCTCGACGCTGAAGCAGGGCTACATCGGCAACCACGGCATCGCCTTCAAGGAGAACCTGAAGGCGATCGGCGTCGACCTCGAGCTGAACGAGGTGCCGACGACGGAGTGGATCGTGGCCCGGCAGCAGAAGAACTTCGACATGTGCATCGCCAGTAACAACGGCGCTATCGACCCCGGCCACTACATCGACACGCGTTTCCACTCGGGCGGCTCGTTCAACTTCGCGAGCTACAGCAACCCGGACTTCGACGCGCTGGTCGAGAAGCAGCGGGGGCTCGTGGACATCGAGGAGCGGGCGGCCGTCATCCGCGAGGCGGACGACTTCCTGCTCGACGAGGCGCCGCACATCTTCAGCGCCCAGATCGTGTTCCACCCGACGTGGTGGAGCTACCTGAAGGACGTTGTGCTGGTAGCGGGCCTGACTTCGTGGTTCCAGCAACTCTGGATCGACCCGGACGAGAAGGCGCGCATCGGCTAGGACCTCGCAACCCCAGGAGTTGCCTCAAGGGAGCGGCCCGCCGGTTGGCGGGCCGCTTTCCGTGAGCGCTATGGGGACTAGCGCCGGAAGGCGAGGGGCAGGCGGCGGAAGCCGAAGATGAAGGGCGACTCGGTCTGGCGCTCGGACTTCGCGGCGCCGGGCTCGATGCGGTCGTAGCGATCGAGCATGGCGTCGAGCAGCTTCTCGGTCTCGAGGCGGGAGAAGGGGGCCCCGATGCAGTAATGCGCTCCGCTACCGAAGCCGAGGTGGTCCCGGACATCGCGGTCGAGGTCCATCTCCTCTGGGTCGGAGAAAACCCTGGGGTCGCGGTTGGCGGCCCCGATGCCGAGCGCAATGACGGCACCCGCGGGGATGCGCGTCCCGCCGATTTCGGTGGGCTCGGTGGTCGTGCGGAAGATGGTCTGGGTGGGGGACTGCCAGCGAACCATCTCCTCGGTGAACGCGGGCACCAGCTCGCGTTCATCGCGCAGCCGCCGCCAGAGATCGGGCTGGGCGGCGAGCACGTTGAGGGTATTGGCGATGAGGTTGCTGGTCGTCTCGTTGCCGGCCACCAGCAGGGTGATGCAAAGGCCGATGATCTCCCACTCCTGCAGGCTCGGTCCGTGGCGGTCGTGGGCGAAGAGCTCGCTGATGAGGTCGTCGCGCGGGTCTCGCTGACGCTCGGCAACGAAGTGCCGAAGGTAGCGCACGATCTCCGTGAATTCAGCGGCACGTTCGTCCTGCGTCTGGCCCCGCCGGGGGCTGCGCATGCTCATGAAGCGGTGGCTGTCCTCATCGGGGATGCCGAGCAGGTGCGTGATGACCGAGACGGGCAAACCTACCGCGATCTCACTCATCAGCTCGACAGCATCGGGGTCGACTGCGTCGAGCAGGGTGTCGACGCGCCGCTCGATCCAACCTGCGAGGGAGTCGTCGAGGCGGCGGCTCATCGGTCGCTGCACGAGCGCGCGGCGCTCGGTGTGGCGGGGCGGGTCATCGTTGACGAGGATGATGATGCGGCTCGGGTCGTCAATGCCGGTCTTGCCGGAGGAGGAGAACACGCGGGGGTTGCGGAGAATCTCCGCGATGTCGGCGTGACGCGTTACCACCCACGCGCCGAGGTCAGGCTCGTGGTAGGGCGATGTCCGGCGCAGGAGGCGCTTGTGGCCGGGATACGGGTCGACGGTCGCGTGGGGAGCGAAGGGCCGGATCGGCATGGCGCTGCCCCGCTGCGACCGCCGCCGTCGCGGGACTAGGCCTCCGAACCGGCGAGGTCGAGGGCCATGATGAGGAGGTCGCGGGGGAGGCCGCGGCGGTCGGTGACCCAGCCGTGAAGCGTGGCTTCTTCCTTGAACCCGAGACGCTCGAAGGCTCCCCGGGCGCCGCCCTGGTCAACGGTCATCTGGGCCGTGATCTTGCGCGAGCCGAAGTTCGGGGCGGCATCGATGACATCCCGAACGAGACGCCCGCCGAGGCCGCTGCCCCGGTAGTCGCTGGCGACCACCACACGAACCTCGCCCACGTTCCGCGTCCATCGCATTGGTTCGCCGTGCAGGGAGGCGTAACCAACGATCTCCCTGCCGGGGGCCTCGGCGACGAGGGCGAAGTCGATGCCGTCGTCCACGTTCCGGATCATCGTGTCGACAACGGCCCGGCTGGCCAGATCCTCACGAAGGAAGAGCAGGTCGTCGTACGGAAGGGAGCGAGCGAACTGCAGGAATGCGTTGCGGTTCGAGGCGCTGAGGTGGTGCAATTCCACCTGGCGCCCGTCGGCGAGGTTCCAGGTAACGGGGTAGCGGGCCTTAATGTTGGGGCGCTCCTGGAGGCCTCGGCGGATACGGTCGGCGTCGGTGCCGCGCAGGATCTCCTCTTCTTCGCGCGTGAAGCTCTCATCGCAGGTGTTGCAGCGGTAGCTGCTCGCCTTGTCCTCGACGCCCATATTCTCGGGCGAGTCCCAGTGGGGGACGAGGAGCACGTGCTCACATGTATCTGATACGCCCTCGACGGCCTGACTGCTACTCGACTCCGCCTCACCACGTCGCAAGAACCGCATGTCTACCTCCATGCTGCTATCAAATCGCGCCCAGCGTACTCCTTTTCGGCAGAGGCAAGGAGGGGGTCTATGGGCCAGCCTCAGGGGGCGGACACCGTTTCCGCGGCCGTCTCCAGGTCGGAGCGGGGATCGGTCCGCCCGGTTTTGGGCAGCAGGAAGAAACCGAGGATCGCAAGCGGCCCGGCGATGACGAGGGCAGCGAGGATGCCGATCTTGCTCTGGCGCAGCAGCTCGGCGTCCGTATAGGCGAGGTCGCCAACGAAGAGGGCGACGGTAAAGCCAATACCTGCCACGAGCCCGATGGCGGCCACACCACGCCAGGTCACACCCGCAGGGCGGACCGCCCCAAGAGCGACCGCAATCCAGGTGGCCGCCACCAGCCCGACTGGCTTCCCCACTACGAGGCCGACGAGGACACCCCAGGTGACGCTGCTGGCGAAGGCATCGCTGAGGCCGGCGGGGTCGAGATGCACGCCCGCGTTGGCAAGGGCGAAGGCAGGGACCACCAGGTAGGCCACCCACGGATGCAGGTTGTGCTCAAGGCGATCGACATGGGGCACGGCATTGCTGCTGAGCTCGCTGAGGCTGAGGAGGGAGTCGACCATCTGGTCGTGCCCGAGAGGCGTCTCCGGGTCTTCATCCCCTGCGCGGAAGCGTTCGAGGAGCTGGCGGGCGGTACGTACGAAGCCATCAAGCGACACCGGTGGGCGCCAGGGCGTGAGGAAGCCGAGGAGGGCGCCCAGGGTGGTCGGATGCACGCCGGAGTCGAGGATGGCGGCCCAGGCGACGATCCCGATGCCGCCGAACACGAACATGCTGCGCACGCCGAAGCGGTACGTGACGAGCATGAGCGCCACCAGCGAGGCCGTGAGCACGAGCTGGTCGACCTGGACATCGCCTGAATAGAAGAGGGCCACGACCAGGACCGTCCCGATATCGTCGACGATGACGAAGGTGAGCAGCATCGCGCGCAGGCCAACGGGGACGCGCTTCGCGAAGAGCGTGGCGATGCCGAGGGCGAAGGCGACATCGGTGGCCATGGGGATAGCCCAGCCCTCGCGAGCCTCGCCCCCGGCGCCCTGCGTAACAAGCAGGAAGATCGCGAGCGGCAGCAGCATGCCGCCGATGGCCCCGATAACGGGGGCCGCCATCACGCGCGGGTCGGAGAGCTCGCCGATCGTGATCTCACGTTTGATCTCGAGGCCGATGACGAAGAAGAAAAGGACCATCGCCACTTCGTTCACCCAGAAGTGAAGGCTTCCTTCAACGGCCCAGAAGGCGAGGTCGAGACCGAGGTGGACCTCCAGCAGATCCTCGTAGTGGGTGTGCCAGGGCGAGTTGGCCCAGACGAGCGCGACCACGGCGGCGACCATGAGGAGGACGGCGCCCGCGCTCTCGGTCTGGACGAACTCCTGCACGGGCCGTACGAAGTTGGTGAAGCGGCGCCGCGCGCCCGCTCGTGGGTCTAGCCTGCGAAGGGCGCGCTTGAGCATGCCTACTAGCGTAGAGGGCGGGCGACCAATGCGTTCGCGGGGAAACGTGTTGACCCGCCTCTGGCCGATCGCTAGCGTGGGCGCGGAGTTCCACGCGCCACGAAGCGAACCTCCGGCCGAGACGCCGGCACGCCCGCAGAGGGGCGCCTGGGAGGTACCCGATGAAGATTTCCATGTTCCACCTGATGCCCCACCGGGAACTGCCGGACGACTTCGAGGAGCGCTATCACTCGGTCTGGGTGGACCCGCCTTTCCACCAGTTGGCCACGGCCGAGCGCGTGGGCGACTACTACAACTGGACGCTCGACGAGTTGATGCACGCCGCCGACCTCGGGTTCGACGGCATCTGCGTGAACGAGCATCACCAGAACGCCTACGGCTTCATGCCCGGGCCCAACGTGATGGGCGGGGCGCTGGCGCGGGCGACCCGCGGCCAGGACGTGGCGCTCGTGCAGATGGGCGCGACCCTCCCGACGACGAACCCGCCGATCCGAATCGCGGAGGAGTACGCGATGCTGGACTGCATCTCAGGGGGGCGGCTGGTGGCGGGGATGCCGCTGGGCACGGCCATGGACGCCAACATGGGCTACGGCATCACGCCAATCGAGCAGCGCGAGCGCTACTACGAGGCCCACGACCTCATCCTGAAAGCATGGCAATCGCGCGAGCCCTTCCCCTTTAACGGGAAGTACACGCAGCTGCCGATGGTGAACCTGTGGCCGCGTCCCATCCAGCAGCCCCACCCGCCTGTCTGGGTGCCCGGCATGGGCAGTCTGAGCACGTGGGAGTTCGCGGCCGAGCAGGGGCACTGCTACTGCTTCCTGAGCTACTTCGGGCACGCCCGCGGCAAGGCGGTGATGGACAGCTTCTGGGAGTTCATGGCAAGCAAGGGCAAGGAGCCGAACCCGTACCGGGCGGGCTTCCTCCAGCTGGTGGCCGTCTCGGAGACGGACGCGCAGGCGGAGAAGGACTACGAGAAGCACGTGAAGTACTTCTTCGAGAAGTGCCTCCACATCGCACCCGAGTTCACGCCGCCCGGTCACCAGGACTACCGCAGCCTCGAGAACTCGATGCGGCGGATGCTCTCGGAACAGACATCGGTGCGGGACCAGCTGAGCGAGTGGTCGTTCAAGGATTATGTCGATAATCAGTTCGTCATCTCGGGCGGCCCCGCATCGGTGCGGGACCAGCTCGAGGAGCTCATCAAGAGTCTGCGCGTTGGCAACCTGATGCTGCTGCTGCAGATCGGGTCGATGCCACACGAGCTGACGATGAAGAACATCGAACTGATGGCGACGGAAGTCCTTCCCCACATCCGCCACCACTGGACGGACCAGTGGGAGAACCACTGGTGGCCGGAGAGCCTCCGCGGGGGACGCCGGATGAACGCCGAGGCCGCCGATGTCGCGGCCGTGGCGGGTGGCTCTTGATGGCAGCCGTTACGGAACGCGAGACGAGGGTCTGGCAGGGCAAGGTCGAGTCGCGGGCGCTCGTGGCCGGAGAAGGGCCGCCCCTGGTGTTCTTCCACGGCGCGATGGGGCTCAACTGGGATCCGTTTCTCGATGCGCTGGCGGAATCGTTCACGGTGTACGCGCCCGAGCATCCGGGCACGACCCCGGGGCTCCCGGACGCGATCAAGCCGATCGACAACCTCTGGGACCTCGTCCTCTCCTACTACGAGGTGTTCGACGAGCTGGGCCTCGAGAACCCGGCGGTGGTCGGGCACTCGTTCGGGGGGATGGTGGCGGCGGAGGTGGCGGCGACAAACCCGTCACGCGTCAGCAAGCTCGCGCTGATCGACCCGGTTGGCCTCTGGCGCGACGACGCGCCCGTGAAGAATTGGATGGCGACAGCCCCGCAGGACCTCGGACCGCTGCTCTTCGCGGACCCGGCCGGACCGGCGGCGCAGATGATGGCGACGCCTCCGCCGGACCCGGAGACTGGCATCCAGATGGCGCTTCGCACGACCTGGTCGCTGGCCTGCACGGGAAAGTTCGTGTGGCCCATCCCCGACAAGGGACTGAAGAAGCGTCTGCATCGCATCTCGGCACCGACGCTCATCCTCTGGGGGGAGCAGGACGGGCTCATCCCGCCCGTCTACGCGGGCGAGTTCGAGCAGGCGATCCCCAACGCCCGGGTCGAGCTGATCCCAGGAGCGGGACACCTGCCCCAGATGGAGCAACTGGAGCAGACCGCGAGTGCGGTCACGGGGTTCCTGGGCGGGTAGGCGCGCATGACGACATACATCCTGCGGCGATTGATGCTTGTGCCGGTGACGTTGTTCATCCTCTCGTTCGGCACGGCGATGGTCATGCGGCTCACGCCCGGGGACGTCGTTGACTATCGGCTGCAGAACAGCTACACACCCGAACGCGCCGAGGCCTTGCGGGAACAGCTTGGACTCAACAAGGGGCCGTTCGAGGCCTACTGGGACTGGATATCCAACGCCTTCCAGGGTGACTTCGGCAGGTCCTTCGTCAGCTACACACCAATCGTGGACGAGATCAAGCGGCGCTTTCCCGTGACCATCGAACTGGTCGTCCTCACGGTGCTTATACAGGCGATTATCGCGATCCCGCTCGGAGCGATCGCGGCCGTGAGACAAAACGGCGTGAGCGACCACTCAATCCGTTTCATCAGCGTGGTGGTGCTGGCAGTACCGAGCTTTGTGATTGCGGTCTTCGCCTTAAAATTCCCCCCCATCTGGTGGGGCTGGTTGCCGCCACTCGGCTATGTGCCCTTCCAGGAAGACCCCTTACGGAACATGCAGGTCTACTCCATCCCGGTCATCGTGGGGGCACTGGGATTGATGGCCACACTCATCCGGCTAACCCGAACGGAGATGCTGGAGGTGCTACGGCAGGACTACGTGCGCACCGCGCGGGCGAAGGGACTCCGGTCCTCCACAGTCATCCAGCGGCACGCGCTCAAGAATGCGCTTATCCCGGTAGTGACGGTGCTCGGCCTCTCGTTCGGGGGAGCGCTCGGGGGCGTCGTCATCATTGAGACGATCTTCAGCCTGCCCGGCCTCGGCACATACGCGCTCAACGCCGTGCGCCAGGAGGACTACCTGGTGGTGCAGACGTTCGTGGTCTTCTCGGGCTTCATGTTCGTGATCGTGAACCTCATCGTGGACATCGTCTACGCCTGGCTCAATCCAAGGATTCAGTACTCGTGACGGGAGTGGCGACCGCCTCGGCCAGCGAACAGGACGTGGTGGCGCTTGCGCCACGCGCCAGCATCTGGCGCAGATTGGGAGACACGGCCCGGTCCCAGCCGGTTGGGGTGCTCGGACTCTTCCTCACGCTTGTGGTTGTGGTGATTGTCATCTTCGGGCCCTACCTCGCCACACACGAGCCGGATGCCGAGACCACGAATCTGCTGGCATCGCCATCAGGTGAGAACTGGTTCGGAACAGACCTAAAGGGACGCGACTACTTCTCACGCACGCTGGCAGGCGGGCGCATCACGGTGGCGATCGCGGTCCTTTCGCTGGCGCTGGGGACAATCGCGGGGACGCTCATCGGGATGGTGTCGGCCTACGTGAGGCTCCTCGACCTCCTGCTCCAGCGACTCGTCGATGCAATCCTGGCGCTCCCCGGTCTCTTCCTCATCCTCCTGTTCATCACCGTGTTCGGGAAGGAGGTCGAGATTCTCATCTACGTTCTTGCCCTGTCCGTAACGCCCCCCCTCGTGCGCATTGGGCGAGCGGCCACCCTCTCCACACTGACGAACCCGTACGTCGAGGCAGCGGAGGTAGTGGGCGCTTCGTGGCTTCGCATCCTGCTGCGGCATGTGCTGCCGAACATCATGCCAACAGTGGGAACCATCTTCGCAGTCGGCGTGGGGAATCTGATGCTTGTGACCGGGGCCCTCGGCTTCCTTGGCCTGGGCGTGCAGCCGCCTCAGTCCGAGTGGGGCCAAATGGTCGCGGACAGCCGCCAGTACGTCGCCAGCGCCTCACATCTGTTCATCTTCCCGGCAATCGGACTCGCCCTTGCGGTGCTCGGGGTGAACCTCCTCGGCGACTCACTGCGGGACCTCTGGGATCCGCGCCTGCGAGGGACCTAGGACTCCACGGCGCGACCGTTCAACCAGGCGTTGCACGCAAAGAGGCCGCCCCGGAATCGGGGCGGCCTCCTCAGTGTGCGGAATCGATCCGTCGCTACGCGTCCTTCCAGAGGCGCGCGAAGTTGAAGGTCAGGCCGGCCGGAACGGGCTCGGCGTGACCGTTGACGTAGCTGCGGGACACCGGCCAGAACACCAGCTGGGCCGTGAAGGCCTGCGGCGAGTGCTCGATGAGGGCCAGTGAGGCGTCGCGGATGGCATCGGCTCGCGCCTCCGGGTCGAGGGTCGCTCGCTGCTTCTCAAGCAGCCTGTCGACATCTGGATCCGAAAACGCCGTGCGATTGAAGGGGGCGCCTGTGTGGAAGCGGTGATAGATGTAGGTATCGGGGTCGATTCCACCGACCTCGAGACCAATGTTCATGATGAAGTTGCCCTGCGCGCGCTCGGCGAAGTAGTCGGCGCTAGTGGCCGGCTCGAGTTCGAGCTCGAGCCCGAGCGCGGCGATGTCTTCCTTGATTCCGGTGGCGTGACAGGGGCACTGGATGGGCGTGTTGATGGTGATGGTCTCGTCGGCGCCTACCCCGACGCCAGCGGCGTTCATGAGGGCGATGGCGTCGGCCATATCCTGCTCCTTCTCCTCGCGCCAACCCGGCATCTGGAGGAGTTCCTCCTCCGTGAAGGCCTGGGGCACGAAGTTCTGGGGCACGGGACCCATAAGCACGCCACTGCCCGGACCGAGGGGGTTGACGGCGATCTGGCGGTTAATCGCCAGATGCACGGCCTGGCGCACACGCACGTCATTGAAGGGTGGCTTCTGCGTGTGCATGTGCGTCTCCGAGATGGCGGAGTGCAGCTTGCGGTAGACGTCGATGCGGTCGCCCATCTGTCCCTGGAGGGACTCAGCCTCGGTCAGACTCAAGCCGGTTGTGAAACTGACCAGGTCGACCTCACCGGTGATGAAGGCTCCCTCGTAGGCCTCTCGGGAGAGGGCAGTGAGCTCGATGCCGTCGAGGTAGGGCAACTGCTGGCCATCCTCGCCCATCTCGAAGTAGTTGGGGTTGCGATCGACCTTGGCGTAGACGCCGGGGTCGAACGTGTTCCGGATGAACGGACCCGTTCCGAGCTGGTTCTCATACAGCTTCATGCCCTCATCGCCAACGGCCTCCCGCTGCTCGCGGTTGACCATCAGGATGGGGTCATCGGCGAGGAAGCGGAGCATCGGCGCGAAGGGCTCCTTCGTCGTGATGCTGAAGGTGAGGTCGTCGATCACATCGACGCGGTCGATCTGGTCGAGCTGACCCTGGATGAACTCGGCGTTGTCCTCGTTGAAGCGATTGATGCCGAAGGCGGCATCCTCGGCGGTGAACTGCCGGCCGTTGGCGGGCGGCAGGTCGTGCCAGTGGATATTGGGATTCAGCTTGAAGACGTAGGTGAGATCGTCAGGCTGCTCGGGGAGCGACTCCGCCAGCTCGGGATTGACCTGGCCGGTGCCGTCGTAGTTCAGGATGCGGTTGAAGGTCCGCCCCATGGCGATCGCGTAGGTGGTGGCGTGGTTGGTGATTGCCGGGTCGTAGACTTGGTCGCCGGTAACCGGGCTGGCCAGTGTCAGGACCCCGCCACGCGTGATGTCGGTGCGAACGGGCGCAGCCGTGGGCGTGGCCTCTGCCTCCGCAGCAGCCTCGGTGGCCTCGGCATCAGCCTCGGTCGCCTCGTCGGCGGCTTCGGTCGCCGCAGCGGCCTGGGTGGCTGCCGCTTCGGTCGCGGCGGGCGCCGGCTCGTCGTCGTCATCGTCGCCGCAACCGATGAGAACGGCCGTGGCGGCGCCGCCGCCCACAAGGGCGGAACCCTTCAGGAAGCCCCTGCGCGTGATGGGACGCCTGCGCATATACCTCGTCCAGTAGTTCTCGGCCATGTTCCCTCCTTCGATCGGAACGACGTGCGATGCGGGGCATTCTATGTCATCGCGCAAGGCCCGTGACGTGGAGCGGGGCGCCCGATGGGCGCCCCGCGCTGGTGCGTTGCCTCTGACGGTCGGAGCTAGGCGGAGCCGTGGCGCAGGAGCTTGCCGGTCGTCGCACCGGTGCACTCGCCGTCGACGAACGTCTCTTCGCCATTGACCATGATATGGCGGTAGCCGTGCGGCTTACGGACGAGGCGCCATGCGCCTGCCGGGTAGTCGTACGCCTTCTCCGTCTCGCCCATCTCGAGGTTCTCGAGATCGTAGATGACGATGTCGGCGGGAGCGCCCTCGCGGATGGTGCCGCGGTCGCGGAAGCCGGCCGCCAACGCCGGGTAGGCGCTGAGACGCCAGTGCGCCTGCTCCAGGTCCATCACCTCGTTGTCGCGCACGAGAAGGGCGAGGAACTCGGTCGGGTAGCGGCCGAGGGTGATGAACTTCGTATGGGCGCCACCATCGGAGACACCGGGGAGAGCGAAGGCGGAGTTCGCCATCTCGCTCATGGCGGCCATGTCGTACGGACGCGGGGAGGTGACGAAGAGGGCCTTCATGTCGTCCTCGAGGGCGATGTCGAGCATCGCATCGATGACGTGGACGCCCCGCTTCTCGGCGGCCTCGGCGACGGTCAGGCCCGTGTACTCTTCGAGTTCCGGCTTGTGCACCTCGCCGATGATCAGGTCATCCATCGAGAAGACCACGCCCTGGCCGGTGCGCTCGGAGTCGTCGTACTCGTCCCTCGCGGCGGCGCGACGCTCCGGGTCGGCAAGCTTGGCGGCGCGCTCGGGAACGGTCCCGAGCGTCATCTCGCGCCAGACCGGGCTCGTATCGAAGAGGTTCCACTCCTCGAAGGTGAACTGGAAGTTGTTCTCGGAGGTGAGCGCCTGGCCGAAGACGCGCGTGCCGCGGGCGTTGCAGTCGTCCAGCCACTGCATGGTGTCCTTGTACTGGGGCATGGCCACGCCGTGCTGATCCATGGCGACGGCGAGGACGTTGTAGATAACGGGGCGGCCACTCTCGTCGGCCAACGTCTCGGTGAGCTCGCGGGAGGCGCCGATGCACTGGATGAAGCCGCGACCCACCTCGCGGAGGACGCGGGCGAAGGAGACGAGGTCCTGCTCCTTCATGAGGTTGGTGATCATGAGCGTGCCGTCGTAGTCGCGCTGCACGTCGTTATCGCCGAACTGGCCGGACCAGCCGCAGCCGCCCGCCTCGAGGCCCTCGATCATGAGGCGGCGCATCTCCGCCATCTCGTCATCGTTGGCGGGGCGACCCTTGGCCGCCTCGAGGCCCATCACGTACATCATGAGCGGGTTGAGGGGCATGTAGCTGAGGACATTCACGCCCTTGGGGATGCGGTCGAGGCTGTCGAGGAACTCGGGGTAGGTCTCCCAGTCCCAGGGCATTCCTTCCTGCATGGACTCCAGGGGAACGGCCTCGTTGCGCGACATGGTGAGCATGGCGCGGTCCTGGTCCTCGGGCTTGCAGGGAGCAAAGCCGAATCCGCAGTTCCCGATGGCGACGGAGGTCACCCCGTGCCAGCCGGAAATGGAGCAGTACGGATCCCAGAAGATCTGGGAGTCGTAATGCGTGTGCAGGTCGATGAAACCGGGGGCGACGTTGAGCCCGCTGGCGTCGATGACCTTGCCGGCATCGGAGGTGTGAATCTTGCCGCCAATCGCGGCGACCTTGCCATCCTTGATGCCGATGTCGCCGTTGAAGCGCGGCGTGCGCTGGCCATCAAAGACTGTGCCGCCCTTGATGACGGTATCGAATTCGGGCATGGGTTCCCTCCCCGGGAGATAGACGTAACGCAATCCTACCGCCGGGCCGGTGCCGATTCCACCATTTTCGCCGTGGGGACGGGGCTTTCGAGGGGGAGTCGGAGTGCTTGTCAGCCCCGGCGTGGCGTGGCTATCGTGCGGCACAACCAGCAAGCCCGCGTGAACTCATCGCGGGCGGGAGCGAACCGATGGGCGACGTTTCGGTCCACGAAGCGATTTTCACGACGCGGAGCATGCGTCACCTGAAGCCGGACCCGGTCCCGCGGGAGGACCTCGAGTACATCATCGAGGCGGCGACCATGGCGCCGAGCGCGGGCAACACGCAGATGTGGGCCTTCGTGGTCGTGACCGACCCGGAGCAGATCGCGAAGATCGGGGCGGCCTACCGCGACGTGGGGGAGCGCTACATCCGCGACGGCGTCCTCGCCGACCCGGACATCACGGCCGACCGCCAGCGGGTCTACTCGAAGGCGATGCACAACGTCGAGCACCTCGACGAGTCGCCGGCGATCATCGTGCCGTGCCTGCACGGTCGCGCCCCGGACAACTCCGACATTTCCTCGGGCTTCTTCAGCTCGACCTACCCGGCAGTGCAGAACATCCTGCTGGCGGCCCGGGAAAGGGGCCTCGGGACGGTCCTTCTGACGTTGGCGACGGACTACTCGCCCATCAAGCCGGCGGAGACGGCGGAGATTCGCGACGTGCTCGGCCTGCCAGAGGACGTCA
>LXNI01001105.1_pt1 | contig 25849 bp, 18 predicted proteins | sample 809091 | NCBI WGS metagenome assembly LXNI01 (sample SAMN04870527, study PRJNA318959) | sponge metagenome | biome: 01000161; feature: marine sponge reef; material: water | host: Sarcotragus foetidus | place: Greece: Milos, Mediterranean Sea | collected 2013-05-29 | depth 5-7 m | reverse complement strand
TGCCCAGGTATTTCGAAGCTTGATTGATTTCCCATAATCCATGCGTTGTGGGCAAGTGGTTACGGGCAGCAAGGTTCTTAACCTTGTTCAAGAATTTGATAATAGGCCGGTTTTCGATTTTACGCTTGGCGCTGGGTAACATCATATTCCGGACAAGAATTTCACTCAGTTTTATTTTCTGTAAATCATAGTTTGATTTATTTCTATAGAGCTTTTTCAGTTCGGAGCCGGGATTATTTTGTTTTTTGACATTCAATACTTCCTTATTTGTAAATGTCGCATAGCCTTGGGCTAACTCATTCAGTGCATTCGCAATCTCAGGACAGGAAAAATTGTCGAACTCGAACGAGTCCTTCCATATCCGTATATACTCCGGTCGGGTCACATATCGACTATCGCTGAGAATTGATATCCTCTTTTTAGCCTCCTCTTTGAGGTCGGACGCATAGTTCTCGTCGTCAAGGAGAAGAAATGCGAATGTCTGGTGGTGATGCAAATAATCAATCAATCGCAAAATCGCAGTAAAACGATCTTGTTTCTTATTACCAGTTGCATTATTAACGCTGCCAAGTACGATAATCTCTATGCATAGAGTGCCAGGATGGAGATCGTAATAGTCCTCGAAAATTTGCGTTATGGCTGCCTCCTCGCTTTCTCCCTCAACGATGAGTGAGAGCCTGGGTTGGGGATTAATTCCGAAACGATTGGTAACAAATTCCAGATAACGGCGCGTATCGCGCCGGACCTCTAACTCGGGGATATGGTTGATAATGGTTCCGGTAACTTCGTTAGGGTGCGGTAATTCTTCCTCATACAGGTCCTTGTGTAAAAGCCGGAGCATGTGTGCTCCCGCTCGAAGTGTCTCCGCTCTCAGAGCATCATCTTTCAGCCTTTCCCTCTCATGAAGTGAGATGAACTGAGTGAGCTGGTACCAGTACTCAATAGGGTCACAGTGTGCCTGGGCTATCGCGAGAGTTTCATAGGCGTGACGCAGTTTTTTCGGTGTCAGATCATATAGCTTTTCTGTTTTTTTGGGATCCCAACGACATGCCTCTGTCTCCCAGTCCCAGTTGACAGCATTAACGCTAACCCAGCGGTCGGAAGAGTGCCCGCGTGAAGTCCGCCTTGTTCTCATATCACCTTGTGTCTGAGGATAATACCGATTCGATATGTGCTGACATAACAATGCAATCGCTCGGCGGTATTGATGCTCGCGCTGTCTCGAAGCGATTTGTTCAGTATATTCCATCCAACGCATACCATTTTTTTGCCAATCGATTGGATTACCATCTTCCTGGTCAAGAAAATCGTCAAGTTCAACTTGATGTGTCATCCTCGTCAGAACGACTTGGAGGTAATCAACCTGAAAAACAGAATAGTATCCTTCCTGATCCCTGTCTGAGTGTGCAGGCACAGCATGGTCTTGAGGTACGCGCGTAGTATCGTATGCCCACCTTTTGGTAAACCAGTTATTTCCTTTACGGAGCGGTATGTGGAATGCTTCAGCTTTGCTCTTAGGCGTAAGAACCCGAAAAACCGGTGCAAATAATCCCAATCGTTCCAAACGTATCAGGCGCTCCCGATTAATTTTGAGACCACGTTTCGAGCAAAACTTTACGAAAGCATCAGTACCCAACAACCGACAGGCAAGAACGGTGCCATTTTCAACTATGGCGCGTCCGGCTTTGTCCGGAATGGTCAGCAATTTTTCGTTTGAGGTCATTTTGCTATAAGCTTGATGCACAGGCATGTATAAAAGTTTTGCGTAGTTTATTTTCCTGAAAGCTAATCACTCCACTGGCATCTTTAACAAGGATCAAGGTCCAACAACTGCTCGACGCTGATGATGGACAGATCAACTAAATTAGAATTCACGCGCCTCTTCTATTATTGCTCTTTCGATACGATCACTTAGATAAGTAATGTACTTTCCTAGCCATGCCTGTATCCTTGGAGATAAGATTTCCGACATCCACTGTCTCGCAACATCCCGCTTTTTTGATAGGTAATTACTTTCAGGTCCACTCCACCCACCAAGAATAAAATGTCCGCAAAGGTTGTTGGCGAGGTGAAAATCGTCGCAATATTCTTCAATATACAGTTGCGTTAACTGACCGCCGTCATCTATAGCCAGTGTTTTTGGCAATACATCTTCAATTAACCCGAGTCGATTTTCTTTGTCCAATTTAACCCACTCAATTATCTTCTTTGCCGGCATGTACCGTATAGCGCCATGTTTCGGCATTTCTTCAAATCCGGTATCAGATAACCAATGGATGAGTTTGTATCGATCATTTCCTTCAGATAATAATAATCCGGATACTGTTTTCCATGTCTCATTCGGGTATTCCTTGACAATATCATCGGCGAGAATGGCAATTTCAATAGAATTTCCATAACGGGATACTCTCTCTATGTCCCTCATGATTGTATTGAAAAGTTCCATCGTTCGTTCTGGATATTCCTTTAGAAATCCCCTTGCAGTAATATCCCAATAATATCCATACATCTGATCCCGGTTATTTTCAGAAGGTAGAGTGATGAGTACTTTATAAATTAGATCTTCTGGAAAATTGCCTGTAGCGGTGTCACCAAAATAATAATTATGGGTATGTTGTAAACAAATATTGAGTGAAGCATCGTCACCACGACGCAAGAGCGCAAAAATGAGTTGGTGAAATAAATCCTCAGATAAACTAGCCGTCCTACGCGTGAAAGCAAACCCCTCGAAAGCTTCCGGTCCTAATTGACCGTTATCGAACAAGGACAACATATCTCGTATGATTGGCTCTGTAAGCTTGGACATACAATCAATAGATATTTTGCGAGATATTTCATTTTGTAATAAACGACGTATCAGATTTTCGTAACGTAAGACGTTGTGCGAACAAATACCGGAAAGATAACCACCCAGGAAAAGACCATTTTTAATTGGATTGCCAGCTTGAATATGATTGATTATTGGTTCATCGAATGTTTCTTCAGCCAGTTGTCCGCACTGTTCACCCAAGGCCCGCAATTTATACCCATTCGTCTTGACCAGTTTTGGTAGGCATTCAGAAAATACGGTAAGGTCCTTCATGTACTCCTTGGCCAATTCCCGCACCCGAATATCCGGCAGTTTTGATAGCTGTTGGATTTCCCCGCGAAATATACGTTCTTCTTTCCAATTCGTGTATAAGACATAGCGGCAAGTCCTTTCCCACAGTGAAGTTCCGGTTAATAATTTATCCAACTGTCGAATTCTGGAGCGTATTATTTCAGGAGTATCATTAAATTTGCTCAGTTGCCGAATGACGAATTCGATCAGTGGTTTGCGCTCAATTTCATTATCAGCGGCAAGTTCAAACAAGATATCCATTGCTTCAATAGCTATTCCTTCGATATGCACAAAGCCATTGGCGGCATTGACCAGTATTTTTACTGCCTCATTGCGACCATCTATGTCAAATCCCTTCATCTCTGCACGAAGGAATTGTAATACCTGGCGCCAACAATCATATATTTCACTGTAAGTTCCAGGACGCCAGAATTCGACGGGTGGTTTTGCTCCCTGATACTCTGCACCAATCACCCGAAAACCACCGCGGTCTGATAACCAACTTTCACACATTTCCAGCCCCAGAGAACGCCGACTGGCATCATCACTTGTGACCAGTTCCTGTAAGATTGGAAAACGCATATATGGAGGGGCCTGCGTTGGCGCCCACCCTAGGCCGACCTGGAATAAACTGAGTAACAATTCTTTGGCGTTATTAGAATGATTCGAGTTTTCTGATAATGCCATGGGTATTAGTACATATACTGTGCGGATAAACAATTCATCCCAGACTGCGATCTTTTCCAATGCCCATACAATATCCTGGTGGCCGGTGTTCCAGGCGTGCAGTTCCTCATGTGACCAAGTCTTGATTGTTCTTTCCAGTAAAGCAAGCGTTCCATCCGGATCAGCTTCAGACAGGTATCTTATAAATCGCATACCCTCCTCAGACTTCAGGAAGCCCTGCTCAGAGAATGGCCCAGTCATTGATAATATCCCTTTGACTACACGCTCTGTTTGCGGCGCACCCTGTGAGTAAACAAATAACTCTAAAAACCATCGCCTCATGCTCTCCGGGACTTTTTCCAGAAAATGCTTGAATTGAAAATCATGACCATGACTTGACCAGTATTGCGTCCATGAATACACATGCAATGCTTTGGGGACGATAAACAGGGTGTGGCGTCCCTGTAATATACGTTTATCCCTATAGTGCTGCACAATTTGCTGGAACCGGCCCCAAGTGACAGCAGCGTCTACTTCTGCAACCAGACCGGAAATATATTTCGCTTCATCACTTACCGGCGATTCAAATCCAAATTTCTGAAACAAAGCAATATGGCGGAGTACAGTCCGGTACTGCTCAGCTTCCTGGCTCGCCATCTCTTTATGACCAATGATATATCGTTCCCACACAGGTACATCGGCAGGAGATTTTAATATGTCATCCGGATTACTCTTGAGGTTTTCACCGAGCAGGTGAGCGACACGGGGAGACCCTTCACACCATTTTGCCCAGTTACTCAAATCTGCCTGTTGTTGTAGATAACTGAACAGAATATTTTTGATTTGTTCTTCCGGAAGCTGTGGACAAAAGTATACCCGCATGGCGCTGTCGTTGGTTTCCTCAGGCCCATGGTCAATAGTAATTAATTTAATGTTGCTCCGGCCCTTAATTGCCGACCAGATCTGCGACCTGTCACGATTATCACAATCGTCAATAACCAATGTGACGGAATAGGTTCTATCAGGCTTCAACAACTCATTAAATAATTTGCTCCTTTGAAAATCCTCACCGGTGGGTACATAGACGACTGATGGTCTGATGACATCAACGTCCAGCGTTTCAAGCACTAATCGGGTTTTCCCTATTCCCGGTTCACCGATGACACGGACATGCTGAACGGCGTTTTCCTGAAGGGCCGCTTTTATATCCTTGATTAATGTCTCTTGTTCACTTCCAAGTTCAAACTCTCCCTGCATCTGGGCATTATTTCGCCAGCCTTCGATTGACATAAACCCAGCATCATCAATACCGATTAAGTCAAGACAGATAGAAGGGTATTTGTCCAGTTCACCGACAATCTGTCCCTGTCCGTACACGCGTACTCTTGGAGTGGGGTGACCACATTGATCGAACAAATCCGTCAGAAGTTTGACTATCTCTGTGTGCTGACTCGGCAATAAATCATGACCGAAGGTAACAAGGGCGTAAGTCCCACCCTGTTCGAGGCAGTTTTTTACCTCACTGCCAAGACGTTGTTTTGACGGTGTAGCGTTCGATTTTCCAAATAATTCTTTTTTCAAGGCGCTGGGCTGCCAAGGTTTGAAACTGTCGCCTGTCTTGATTTGATAATACGTGTTGCCTTTTTCCAATAAAGAGCCGGATATCGGAGAATTTTCTACCTTTGCGTCAATGCCTCCATCGGGCACATTAATGTTAGAAGGTGGTAGTACGACGTCTTTTGGCCCAAGTCCGTTGGCGATCGCTTCACACCGCAGCAGGTTGAGAAACAAGGCCGTTCCTTGTTTTGAATCCAACTTACGTAGTTCACCTGGGGCAGGGGCAAAAGTCGATTGTACAGGAGCAATATTTTGACTACTTAAGATCGGGCCAGTATGGATTGCTACATTCTGTACACTGACGTTTACTCGCAGTCCGGCTTTTTTTGCGAGTGTCACTAAGCCGTCGAGGCTGAATTTATCTATGCGATCATTGAGCAGATCACTCAAGCGAGGCTGGGTTATACCCAAAATTTCAGCCATTTGAACTTGTGTCCCTCCGATATGGTTTTTCAGGTGTTGTTGCAAGTCTGACATCAATTTGGCGCGTTCGAGTATATCAGTGGATGCTTCTCGCCTGAGTCTTTCGGAGTATTCCTTATCTACGGTATTTGTCATATTTTGTTTCACTAGATGAAATGACAAGTCTTGTGTTAACTCAAATTATATCAGCTATGATATAAAATATACATCATATTTTGACAATTCTACCAGTTAAAAGAAAGTAAAAGAATTGTCTTGTTATTTTCTCTATTATTCCTATAATGACAACTAGTTAAAGTTCACTAACCTGGAGATATCTGATAAATTATGCTGATTTTCTACTGTAACTTCACTATTAAAAGTATTTTCAATAATTATTGATTTTACCAATTTTAATGATAAAAGAAGAAATTCAAATTGAAGAAGCCAGAAGAGTAATTTTGTCTGTCTTACAGCGAATCCCAAGATTAATGGATATACGAGTTGGGGCAGAAACTTTGGCCGGGATAGATAGGGCAGCATTGTTTGTTTCGTTTAGAAGACAGAACGAAAGAGTGGCTTTACTGGTTAATATAACAACTTCTGGCCATCCCCGCTCAGTGCGCGCTGCTGTTAATGAGCTGGTTATATCTCAAAAGAAGCGACCTGGTAGTTATGGCGTATTAGTTGCACCCTATATCTCTGAGGCCTCAGCAGAGATTTGCAAGCGTAATGGGATCGGTTACTTCGATTTCTCCGGAAATTGCTGGTTAAACTTTGAGTCAATATTTATAGAGATAAAAGGTAACCCCAATCGTTTTTCCAGGAAAAGTGAATTGAAGTCGTTATTCAAACCCAAGGCCGAGCGGGTACTACGAGCCTTGTTATGCAACCCTGAACGTCAGTGGTTGGCAACGGAACTTGCCGAAGCTGCGGAAGTCAGCATCGGCCAGGTATCCAATGTCCGCAAACTATTACTGGAGCGTGAATGGATACAGGATCAGAAAAGAGGGATCAAGCTGACCGAGCCAATCGAGGCGCTTGCATCCTGGTTGAACGAATATGAACCCGGCAGGAATACCGCGTATGAATTTTATGATATGGGGTCGGTAGGAGATATTGAAGCAACGATCTCAAGCTTTTGCAATCTTACAGGGATACGTTATGCTTTCACTGGTTTTTCTGGCGCATCGCGCTATGCTCCATTTACAACCTACAGGACAGTCGCTGTTTATATGGACATTTCACAAGAGGATATAAAGGAATTGCCATTCAAGCCAGTGAATTCCGGCGCCAATATCAGGGTTATTTCACCTTATGATGAAGGGGTGTTTTACGGAACTCGCAATATACAGGGCCAATCCGTGGCATCACCTGTCCAGTGTTACCTTGACCTTAAGGAAGAAAAAGCAAGAGGTGAAGAAGCCGCTGAAGCCTTGCTTGAACAGGAGATTAAACCATCATGGCAGTAACAAAGGATGACTATTCCGATTTGGCAGTAAGGGCTGCTGAGTCGGTGCTACTTGAGCTTGTCCGCATTCTCGGGGAATATCTGGATCATGTTGTTGTAATCGGTGGCATGGTTCCAAAATATCTTGTAACCGGCGCGGTGGAAAAGCATATCGGGTCTATCGACGTTGATTTGGCCCTGGATCATCGCGGTTTTGATGAGCCGGGTTATCATACATTGCAAAAATTGCTTGAAACGAACGATTACCGCTTGGACACCGAACAACCATTTATTTAAGGCAGCAAGCTGAATCTGATACACTTGAACAGGAATGACCATGTCAATTTGCTATAACGTTTTTGCTGAATGTGTTCGTGCCATTCGAGAGGGTGAACTCATTCAGGCCGTCAGCGCGACCGACAAGGAATATCACTTTCAAAACTGGTTTCAGGCAAGACTTGACCACCTGGCTCTGGATTATGATGAGCCAGGGCGAAATACCTATCCCGACTTTCGTTTGGTCAGCGTGCCGGAAGGTTATGAAGTAAAAGGACTTGCGACGCCGGGGCGCGACAAAAATTATGACAGCAACAGCCGGATACCTGCGGGGTTACACAACGGACGTGCGATTTTCTACGTGTTCGGACGTTATCCCAAAGACCTCTCAGAGTTTGCAACAAACGCAGGTGGCAACAAGGAATACCCTGTGATTGACCTGATTATCTGTCATGGAGATTTTTTGAATATCGATCATGGTTACATCCATGAAAACAAGGGCATAAAGTGCTTTGGCAGTTATGGCGATATTATGATACGAGATCGGAAAATGTACGTGGTCCCGACTCCTTACGCCCTGACAACAGGCACAACAGGCGTTTACACTTTGATTGTGCCAGGTGATTTTGCTGGTGATCCAAGGTTTGAACAAGTTGGTGATTTGGCGCGAGTTGAAACAGAAAAGCTGGTCGTGGGTTACAGCTTTGATTTACGCACCAATGATTTAACATCCGAGACAATTCCCAACCCATCCGCAGGGAAAGAACATCACTTCGTAGCGTACAGGCTTAAAGATCAAGGTGGGAGACCTGTGTCGATGAATATGACGGACAACACATAAGGATAAACCATGACTATGGAAAATTCGGCTGTAACGATTGAAGAAAATAAGGAAACTCTGGGTTGTCCCATTTCAGAGTTCGTTTCCGGCCCCAAGTCAGGACAGGCTGTGGAAACGCCGTTTACCCAGGGAGATAGCGTTAAAGCGATTGAAATTGCCTTCCCGGTTGAGGAAATAAGTCAACTGGCAGAACGTGAAAGCTACCGAAAAGAAATTTTCAGACCGATCTATCATATTCATAAATGGTGGGCTAATCGTCTGGGCTCCGTCTTCCGGGGGATTGTATTAGGCGCCGTTTCAAGGAGCAATATTGATATATGGAAGGAATTTTATAAAAAACATGACTTGCAGGATGTCAACGTCCTGGACCCGTTTATGGGAAGCGGCACGACGCTTGGAGAGGCGGCAAAACTGGGCGCAAAACCGGTCGGCTGTGATATAAACCCCATAAGCACGTTTGCGGTCAGACAGGCATTGACCAGCGTAGATCTTGATGATTTAGAACGTGCTTTTCATAAGCTGGAAAAGGAAGTAAAGCCGGAAATTCAACGGTACTATACAACCCTTGACCGGGAAACCAATCGTCCCGTTCCCGTACTGTATTATTTCTGGGTCAAGCTGGTTGACACGCCCAGCGGCGAAACCGTGCCGCTGTTCAATTCATATATTTTCAGCAAGAATGCTTATCCAAAGCAGAAGCCATCAGCCCGGATAGTTTGTCCTTCTTGCTGGTCAGTGAATACGGGCAGGTATGATGCAACCTCTCTCAAATGCCATCGATGCAGCCATGAGTTTAATCCGCAAGACGGTCCGTCAAATGGGCAATACGTGACGGACAGCCTGGGCAACAAATTCAGGATTAAGGAACTGTTACCTGAAGATGGTCGGCCCCTGCGGCACAGGCTTTATGCAATCATGGCGTTAAACAAAGGTGGTGAAAAAGTTTACCTGTCACCGCATGCCTATGACCTTGATCTGGTGGAAGAAGCCAGACAGCGACTGGCAGAAGAAGATTTGCCATTGCCGCAAATGCCGGTGCGACCCGGCCACAACACCAACCAGGCAAGAGGCTACAACTACCTGCACTGGAGAGATTTTTTTAACTCAAGACAACTGTTGTGCCTGGGTCTGTTACTGAAGAAAATCCAGGCGATAAAAAGTGAAGTGATCAGGGACCAGTTTCTCTGTTTGTTTTCCGGTACTCTGGAGTTCAATAATTTGTTTTGCAGTTTTAAAGGTGAAGGAACGGGTGCAGTGAGGCACATGTTTTCACATCATATCCTTAAACCTGAAAGAACCCCGCTCGAGAACAGTGTATGGGGCACTTCCAAAAGTAGCGGCACTTTTGCTTCTTTGTTCAAATCCCGCTTGTTAAAGGCAAAAACCTATTTACAAACGCCCTCCGAAATTTATTTTCCGGTAGATATGTTTGGGAACAGGGAGACGAAGTCACAATACCGGGTAGCAAGTGGCCCCGTTAAGCTGAAAATCACAAACTCATGGGAAGAATTCAGCCACTCTCCAAACCGGGCAATGGTGCTGAATGGAGACAGTGCTGAGCTGCCAATTCCTGACAAGAGTATAGATGCCGTTGTCACTGACCCGCCTTACTTTGATTTCGTTCATTACAGTGAGTTGAGCGATTTCTTCTTTGCCTGGCTGGCGCCGGTTCTGTCAAATCGCTACTCGTTTTTTGGCCGAGCCAGCAGCTATCATAAGGATGAGGTGCAGAACAAAGACCCTGACCAGTTTGCCACGAACCTGGGCCGAGTTTTCCGCGAGTGTTATCGCGTCCTCAAGGACGATGGTGTTTTATCCTTCAGCTTTCATCATTCGCGCCCGGAAGGCTGGTCGGCAATCTACAAAGCGTTGCGTGAAGCAAGGTTCTCTGTGATGACTTCTTATCCCGTTCATGCGGAAATGAAGGTGGCAAGTCCCAAAACGAATGCTAAAGAGCCCATCTCTCTTGACATGATCCTGGTTTGTAAAAAACAGGAGCAGGCCGTTTCAAGCATGTCCGAAGACGATATGGAAAAAACACTGTCCAGGAAAATCAAACAGGTGGAAAATGGAGGCAATCAAGTCTCAAAATCAGACCAATTTAACATTCGGGCATCGCTGCTCCTGGCTACTGCTTCAAGATTGTCGTTATCAGGAGAAGGTTTTGAAAAGCTGCTTGATGGAGAGTTTATTTTTCGTTAACTTATTTGAATATCGAATACCATGCAAGTTATACTTATTGTTATGAAAACAAAAGCGATTGCCCTGAAAAACACCTACCTTAGAAACGCAAAGATCGCACGAAAAATGCGCGTTCGTTCTATTGCCAGTTCTACAGCAATAGAAACCCAAGAGTCTATTAACTCCATTGAAATAAAGCTCAGGCATTCAAAGCGCCCTGCTCACCATGTAGTAACGCTTGCCTGACAAAACCTTTCATTGGTTCATAGTTGCAATCCATAGCAAACGACGTCTCCTGTGTAAATCATTAAGGAACTTCTGAGATTAAGTCAGAGCTTCCTTAACAACATATTACCATCTGTGATGATCTAAAAATAATCCCTTGACAATCGCAACGGAGTATATAGACTCCGCCGCACTATGAACGCAGCCCTGATAACGACACGTCACAGTTATTCGGAACCGGCCGTGGCCGGTGCCGCGTCGGTACGCGCCCGCGCCATGCATCATTCCGCCAGACGCGCGGCTTCATCCCGTTTTAATGAGGATAAAAACGAACCGATGCGTTAAGCCTTCCTGACACAATCCTGCTGGAAGGCGCGTGACAACGAACCTTCCGGAGGACATCCCTGATGACAGCCCCGGTTGGTTCAAATCAACCGGGGCTTTTTTTTGCAAATGGACCGGTAGCTCAGCCGGTGGGTTGAAGACCCGCGCGGCGGTGGTTCGATTCCATCCCGGTCCACCAGGTTTATGGCATGTAGCTTAATGGTAGAGCTTCCGCCTGTTAAGCGGAAAGATGCTGGTTCGAGTCCAGCCGTGCCAGCCAGAAACAGATATCGCTACGGTAGCTCAGTGGAGCAGAGCGCGACCCAGCGAAGGTCGAGGTCACAAGTTCGAATCTTGTCAGCAGCACCTCCCCTTATCTGAAACCAAGGGCCGCTTTTGTCCACTTTTTTAGAAGCCATCCTTCCTTAAATTCAAAAAAGATCGGCATGTGTTCCTGTTCGGCGCAGGATCAAGTGATTATTATCAAGCTCATAAATCAGAATCCAGTCCGGGCTGACATGCGCGTCCCAGGCATGCCTGTACTTTCCTGATAATTTGTGGGGTCGAGTGCTCGGCGGCAATGGCTGGTTTGTAGCCAGCATGTCGATAAACATCTCAAGTTGTTGAATATCCCAGCCCCGTTTTTTGATCTGCTTGTAGTCTTTGAGAAAGCGATTCGTATAGGAAATCTTTCGCATAGCTACCCTGTCTCACTGTGCGCCTCCAGGTCAGCGAAAACCTCCCTGGTCGAAGCAAACTGTCTCAGCTTATGGGCGGGTTCTTCCAATGCCGCAATGGTGTCATCATTGGGTATGCGGGCGTCAAACGGCAACCCCTTGCGCAGGACTAACAGGTTCAGCGCCATGCGGATATATTCTGTGGGTTTTAATCCAAGCCGGGAGAGTATGGCTTCGGCTTCAGTTTTAAGTTCCGGTTCAATTCGGATTTGCATCTGTTTGGTTCTGTTCATAATACTAACGGCCCCTGTGCTTGCCAGGATATAGTCTGAATGAATTAGCTACCATTTGCAATACAAATATAGAGTCATCTTCCGACCTTCGACCGGCTTTAATCCTGTTGTGAAGCAGCCGCGACCTTCGGCAGGCTGAAATGAAGGATTACATAGGCCGCCAGCGCGGACAGTAATGAACCCGCGAGGATGCCCAGGCGGTCGCCGCTGTAATAGTCACCGCTGCCGTGCTCAAAGGCCAGGCCGGCGATGAACAGGCTCATGGTGAAACCGATGCCGCAGGCGCAGGCCACACCGAGAAGCTGGGTCCAGTTCACGTCTTGCGGCAGCCGCGCCAGGCCCAGGGCAGCGGCAAGGCCCGTGAAGGCCAGGATGCCCAGCGGTTTCCCCAGCGCCAAACCTGTTGTCACGCCCATCGTGACCGGATGCGCAAGCGCTTCCAGCGACATATCCGTCAGTGACAGCCCGGCATTGGCGAGAGCAAAGACCGGCAGGATGACGAAGGCGACGGGGCCGTGCAGGTTATGTTCCAGTTCACGCAGGGGGCAGTGCCCTTCCTTGTCTCGCATCGGTACGCAGAACGCGATGAGTACGCCTGCCAGGGTCGCGTGCACGCCTGATTTCAACACGGCCACCCAGAGCGCCACGCCCAGTAATACATAGGTTGAAGTGCGTGTGACTCCCAGACGGTTCATAGCCACGGCCAGGGTGAGAAATATAGCGCCGACTAGCAGCATTGTGGGTGAGAGGTCCGCCGAATAGAACAGTGCGATGATGGTGATGGCCGCCAGGTCATCCAGTATTGCCAGGGTAAGTAAAAAAACCTTGAGAGAGGTCGGCGCCCTGGCGCCGAATGAACCCAGCAGGGCGAGCGCGAACGCGATATCCGTTGCGACCGGGATGGCCCAGCCATCCAGGGCCACGGCATCTCCCAGGTTGAACCAGATATAGATCGCCGCGGGCACGAGCATGCCGCCCAGCGCGCCCATGCCCGGCAGAATAACCTGACTTGTGGACGACAGTTCACCTTCCATGACCTCACGCTTGATTTCGAGGCCTATCAGGAAAAAGAACACCGCCATGAGGCCGTCGTTTACCCAGAGCAGCAGCGGCTTGTTAATGATCAGCGCGCCGACCTGGACTGCTACCGTCATATCAAGGAGGTCGGCATAGACACCCGCCAACGGTGAATTGGCTATCCCCATGGCGATGACGACACAGGCAATCAGCAGAACGCCGCCGGCAGTCTCCAGTTGCAGAAACTCGCGCAGCGCGTCGGCAATAGTGGGTGGTTGTTTTTGTGTTTCCATATCGGTCAGAATGCATTCCTCATCCTGCATACGGCTCCCGCCCCATTCAGAGTGGGTTACGACAGGGGAACGCTTGAGCTGGTTAACGTTCCAGGTATTGGAGCTTGCTCTTGACGTCTTTCCAGTCGTCCGCGTCGGCGGGGGCGTCTTTCATCGTGTTGATGACCGGCCACTCCCGGGAGAGTTCCGCGTTCAGTTCGATGCAATGTTGCATGCCTTCTTCGACGTCTTCATCCGACATAATGGCCTCGACCGGGCACTCCGGCTCGCACAAGGTGCAATCGATACACTCATCCGGGTCGATAACCAGCATGTTGGGGCCTTCATGGAAACAATCGACCGGGCAAACTTCGACACAATCGGTATATTTACACTTGATGCAGTTTTCTATGACGACAAAGGGCATAACAACGTCCTACCATTGGTTGAGTAAGTTGTGACTTGAGATTATACCAACTCACACAGCCGGTACAACAGTTCCAGCGCCTGTTTTGGGGTGAGGCTGTCCGGGTCGACTTCCCGTAGTAGTTCCCGGCATTCATCAGGTTGTTGGAACAGGTCCTGTTGCACTGCGTCCGGCGCCATGCCCACACTGTTTTTTTCCATGATTTCAAGCTGTTGGTTGGCCTGGTTGATCACCGCGCGCGGAATGCCGGCCAGTTGCGCTACCTGGATGCCGTAACTCCTGTTGGTAGCGCCGGGTTTGACGCGGTACAGGAAGATAATCTCGTTGTTATGCTTGATAGCGTCCAGGTGCGCGTTGTGCACGGTATCCATGAGTTCCGGCAGGGCGGTCAACTCGAAGTAATGGGTGGCGAACAGGGTAAATGCCCGCACCTCGCTTGCCAGGTAGGCGGCGCAGGCCCAGGCCAGCGCCAGGCCGTCGTAGGTGCTGGTGCCGCGCCCGATCTCGTCGATCAGCACCAGGCTCCTGTCGGTAGCGTTGTTCAAAATGATCGCGGTTTCCACCATTTCCGCCATGAAGGTTGATTTTCCGGAAGAGATATCATCGACCGAGCCGATACGGGTGAAGATACGGTCTACCGGACCGAGTACGGCGCTCTCCGCCGGGACGAAACTGCCGATATGCGCCAGCAGTGTGATGAGCGCGGTCTGGCGCATGTAGGTAGATTTGCCGCCCATGTTCGGTCCCGTAATCAGCAGCATCCTGACCGTGTCATCCAGGCGTGTGTCATTGGCAATGAAGGGGTTGTCCTGCAAACGTTCGATCACGGCGTGCCGTCCGGCGCGCAGCTCCAGACCGGGTGTGTCGGTGAACTCGGGCCGGCAGTAATCCAATGCATCAGCGCGCTCGGCAAAGCAGGCCAGCACGTCAACCTCGCACAGCGCCGCGGCGCTTGCTTGCAGCGCTGTCAGGTCGGCGCAGATACGTTCCAGGATCAGCTCATACAGCGCTTTTTCCCGTGCCAGCGCCCGTTCCCTGGCGCTCAGCGCCTGGTCTTCGAAGTCCTTCAATTCCGCGCTGATGAAACGTTCCGTGGATTTCAACGTTTGGCGCCGGTGATAGCGCGCCGGTACGACCTCGCTGTACTGGCGTGATACTTCAATGTAATAGCCGTGCACCCGGTTGAAACCGACCTTGAGGGTGGGTATGCCGGTCTGCTCCCGTTCACGCGCTTCCAGTTCATCCAGGAATGACCCCGCATCCCGGTCCAGTTGGCGCAACTGGTCCAGTTCGGCGTCAAAACCGTCAGCAATTACTCCGCCTTCCCGGATGGTTGGCGCCGGTTCCTCCTGCAGGGCGGCGCCCAGGTAGCGCTCCAATTCCGGAAACTCCAGGATGAGGTCGTTCAGTTCATCCAGGCGCGGGCTGTTGACACCCCCCAGCGTCGTTTTGAGCTGTGGCAGCCGCAGCAGTGACTTGTACAGTTGTGACAGGTCCCTGGGACGCGCGGATTTCAGCGCCACCCGCGCCAGGATGCGCTCCAGGTCGTTGACCTGTTTCAGCGTTTGATGAATGGCAAGCCAGGTTTCGCCGGCTGAGAGTTGACTCACCGCGTCATGGCGCAGGCGTAAGGTTTGCTGGGCGCGCAGGGGCCGGTTCAGCCAGCGTTTCAGCAAACGACTGCCCATGGTGGTCGCGGTGGTATCCAGCACGGCCAGCAGGCTGTTCGCCTTGTTGCCTTTCAGGTCCTGCTCCAGTTCCAGGTTGCGGCGGGTGACGGCATCGAGAATGAGGCTGTCTGAACGCTGTTCGACCTTTATCGGTTGCAGGTGGCGCAATGCCGCGCCCTGGGTTTCATTAACGTATTGCAGCAGCGCGCCCGCGGCCGCGCTGGCTGCCGCCATACCGGCAAGCCCCAGACCTTCCAGCGTGCTCACTGCGTATTCATGCCTGAGCGTGTCCTCCGCCCTGGATAAATCGAAATGCCACGCCGCGCGCGCGGTGATGTTGTGACAGGAAATACCCGAAGTCTGCGCCGGTTCACGGTCTTCGCTGAGCAACAGTTCCGCCGGCTGCAAGCGCGCCAGTTCGTCCTGCAGCGCATTCAGGTCCCGGGCCTGGCTGAGTGTGAAGCGGCCGTCCGCCAGGTTCAGGCTGGCGATCCCATGCTGGTCCCCCAGCGTATGGATGCAGACCAGCAGGCTATCGGCTGTTTCTTCCAGCAGCGCCTCATCGGTGACGGTGCCGGGCGTAACTATCCGGGCTACTTTCCTCTCCACCGGCCCCTTTGCCAGGGCCGGGTCACCGACCTGTTCACAGATGGCAACTGATTCGCCCAGCCGGATCAGCCTTGCCAGGTAGGAATCCACCGCGTGGTACGGCACCCCCGCCATGGGAATCATCTGGTTGCCGGACTTGCCCCGGGAAGTGAGGGTAATGTCAAGCAGGCGCGCCGCCTTGCGTGCATCCTCAAAAAATAACTCGTAGAAATCCCCCATGCGAAACAACAACAGAATATCCGGATACTCGGCCTTGAAGCCCAGGTATTGTTGCATGACCGGTGTGTGTGCGGAGTTGTCTGGGGGCATGGATCTGTTCTGGTATTTCTGTTATCGGATAGGAACCATTATAAGGCAGCCGTGCATTCCCTTGAAATTTCGCGCATTAACCCCCAAATAAGGCATTCGAACATTTCGTTATAACGGGGATGCCATGACAGTAGATGCACAAAAAGAAGCGCTTGGTTTTCAAACGGAAGTCCAGCAGTTGCTGGACCTGATGATCCACTCCTTGTACAGCAACCAGGAGATCTTCCTGCGTGAGCTGATCTCGAACGCCTCCGACGCCGCCGACCGGCTGCGTTTTGAAGGCTTGCAGGACGACAGCCTGTTCGAGGACGACGCGGAACTGAAGATCCGGGTGGAATACAACAAGACGCAGAAGACCGTTACCGTTATCGACAACGGCATCGGCATGTCCAGACAGGAAGTGGTGGATAACCTGGGCACCATCGCCAAATCCGGCACCAAACAGTTCTTCGCTTCGCTGACCGGTGATCAGAGCAAGGATTCGCAACTGATAGGCCAGTTCGGCGTGGGGTTTTATTCCTCGTTCATCGTAGCCGAAAAGGTGGAGGTAGTCACTCGCCGTGCGGGGCTGCCAAGAGCGGAGGGCGTGCGCTGGGTCTCCGACGGCAGGAGCGAATACACCGTGGAGACCGTGGACCGGCCAAAGCGCGGCACCAAGGTCATCCTCTACCTGCGTAAAGAGGCCGGGGAGTTCCTGGACGGCTACCGTTTGCGCAACATCATCAACAAGTATTCGGACCATATCTCCCTGCCCATCATCATGCCGAAAGAGGGCGAGGATGAGAAAGGCGAGGACACCGTCAATACGGCCAAGGCATTATGGGCGCGTAACAAGAAAGACATCAAGGAGGAGGAATACAATGAGTTCTACAAGACCGTATCCCATGATTTTGAAGACCCGCTGTGCCACCTCCACAACAAGGTGGAAGGCAAGCTGGAGTACACCAGCCTGTTGTTCATCCCCGCCCGCGCGCCGTTCGACCTGTGGGACCGGGAACAACGCCACGGCGTAAAACTGTATGTAAAGCGGGTATTCATCATGGACGACGCCAAGCAGTTGCTGCCCGCTTACCTGCGCTTCGTCAAGGGCGTGGTGGATTCCGATGACCTGCCGCTGAACATCTCCAGGGAGATATTGCAACACAACAAGGTCATTGACACCATCCGCTCGGCCAGTACCAAAAAGATACTGGACCTGCTGAAAAAACTGGCGCAGAAGGAACCGGACAAGTACCGGAAATTCTGGCAGACCTTTGGCCGGGTGATAAAGGAAGGCGTTATCGAAGCCCCGGATAAACATGAAGAACTGGCCAAACTGTTCCGTTTCAAGTCCACCCGGGAAGACACGGAAGAAGAAACTGTGTCCCTGGATGATTATGTCGCCGCCATGAAGGAAGGGCAGAAAGCCATTTATTACGTGACTGCGGAAAATTATGCCACTGCAAAAAACAGCCCGCACCTGGAAATATTTCGCAAGAATGACGTCGAAGTGCTGCTGCTGACCGATCCGGTGGACGAATGGCTGGTTACCCACCTGACTGAATACCAGGAAAAACCATTGACCTCGGTGAGCAAGGGTGAGTTGGACCTGGGCGACCTGGCTGATGACAAGGATGATCAGGAAGCTGAAAAGACTGATGACAAGGAACTCGACACGCTTACCAAACGCATCGAAAAGATACTGGATGAAAAAGTGAAGGAAGTACGCATCACCCGGCGCCTGACCGAGTCCCCGGCCTGCCTGGTGGCCGACGAACACGAGATGGGCCGCCACCTGGAACAGATCCTGAAAGCCTCAGGCCAGCAACTCCCCGCGACAAAACCCATCCTGGAGATTAACCCGGACCATCCCATTGTCGGCAAGCTACAGGACGAGGAGGATGACAACCGCTTCAGTGACTGGGCCAACATCCTGTTCGAACAGGCCCTGTTAAGCGAAGGCGGTCAACTGGAAGACCCGGCCGGTTTTGTGCACCGACTCAACAGCATTTTTCTGGAGATGAAATGATCAACCTTGATGGACAGGGTTAAGGGCACCTCTAAAAATTAGAGGTGCCCGTGCAGCATAAGGACATGCTGCCATTTTTAATCACGTAAGTGATTGAAAATAAAGGAAACGGAAAATCGCAATTTTTCGTTTCCGTCTCTAAAAATGCCTAGGATGGCATTTTTAGAGGTTACTTTAATTCAGAAATAATATTTCAGATTGACCCCGTAGGTGCGCGGCCGCCCGAACTGGGCGATGTTGCCGAACGCACCGCCGCGAAACCCCCCGACCTCGTAGTCCTCATCCAGCAGGTTCCTGGCATATACGGCCACGCTCCACTTATCAGCCCGGCTGTTCAGACTTAAGCGTCCGTTAACAATGTTATGAGAACCCGCGGCCGCCAGTGGGTCGTTGAACAGGGTATAGTAAATCCTGTCCCGGTAACTGTATTCCATACGCAACGCTAGGTTGCCCAGGCCGTCAAGCGGCAGGTGGTATTCAGCGCCCATACTGACGCTGAATTCGGGTGCTTTGGGAAGATCGTTGCCGTCCTGGTCCACGTCGGCAGGGTCGTTGGGGTCCGGGGCTTGCAGTTGCTCGATTTCTGTATTCAGGTAAGCAAGCTGGCCGTCGAAAAACAGGTGGGGCGTGGCAGCCAGGTCCAATTCCAGTTCCAGGCCCCAGATCTCGGCATCACCGACATTACGTACGTTGGCGAAACCATTGCCTGCCGCGATAGCCTCTTCGGTCAGGACGTTCTGTTGCAGGTCGCTGTAGTCATAGTAGAAAAATGCGGCATTGGCGCGCAGGCGGCCATCCATCAGTGTAGTTTTAACCCCGCTTTCATACGACCAGATAAACTCCTCGCTAACTGATTCCAGAGTAGGGGAAGCGCCGAACAGCAGGGAGTTGAAGCCACCCGATTTAAAGCCGCGGGTTGCTGACGCGAACCAAAGTATGTCTTCAGACATGGCGTATTCAATCCCAAACTTGGGAGTGAGGGCGTTCCAGCTATTTTTCGGGGAGTCGCCGAACGGGCTGAAGCCCAGTGCCGGGCGGTTGGTGATGAGTTCGGCGGCGGTTGACGGGGCCGGTATATCCAACAAGGCAAAATTGTAATCCACTTCTTTTTTCTCGTAACTGTAGCGCAGCCCCAGAGTGGCGTGCCATGCCTCGGTAAAACCGTAGCTGAATTGACCGAATACGGCATACGCCTCGGTCTCGACCCGGGTAACATCGGCGATGCCGCTGTCATACAGCCCACCGGCCGCCAGCGAGGTGCCGCCTAAAGGCGCGGCGCCGAATAGCAGCCGAAAATCCTGCTCCGGTTCCTCGAAAAACAGGAACGCGCCCACCAGCCACTCCAGCGTACCCGCGCCGCTTGATGCCAACTGAAATTCCTGCAGGACTGATTCGGAACCCTCCGAGGGCGCCGAGAAGATCAGGTTCAATTCGGAGACGTCAAAATCCAGCGCCCAGGTCTGTTCATATTTCCGGTAGCTGCTCAATGATTTGAATTCCATGGCGCCCAGGTCCCAGGTAATCTCGGCGCCAAACCCGTAGTCTTCCATGTCCAGTTGCAACGAGGCATCCCCGCTCTGTGTCCTGATACCGGTATGGAGCGGCGCCCCGAACGCGACGCCAAGATTAGAGGCGTACACGGGCCGCAGTTGCGCGCTTTGTCCGCGACTGCTTTCATCTTTGGTGTAATCACCGAATAACCGTATGGACAGGTCATCAGTCACCTGCAGTAATAGTTGTGGGCGCAAGGAGACCACGTCGGTTTCTTCGCTGCGACCATTGAGATAAGGATTGCTCACATACCCATCATCAAAACTGCCCAAGGCGGCGATACGCAACAGCGCCCGGTCTTCAGCCAGCGGCACGTTCACGGCCCCACTGGCGCGCAGGGTCTCGTAATTTCCGGCGCTGAAATCGATATAACCACCGAATTCCTCTTCAGGCTGCCTGGGTGTGACGTTGATGACGCCGCCGGTCGCATTACGCCCGAACAAGGTGCCCTGAGGTCCTTTAATCACCTCAACACGCTCAATGTCGTAAAAATCCGTGATGGAACTGACCAGCCTGGGCAGGTAAACACCATTTGAATGCACGGCCACGGAACCTTCCAGACCTACCGTGATCTGGTCCGTGCCTACCCCGCGCAGGAAGGGCAGGCCAAACTGCGCATTGGGACTGAGCACAAAACCCGGCACGTGAAATTGCAAATCGGTCGTGTATTCAATCCCGGAACTGGACAGTTGTTCTCCCGACAGCGCGTTAATCGTAATGGGAACGTCTTGCAGACTTTCAGCACGCCGCTGCGCGGTGACCACGATCTCTTCCAGTTGCTGCGCGCTTGCCGGGGGTTGGCTGAGAAAGCAGGCAAGGCTTAACAGCAGACAGGCATAACGACTGTTCATGACAAATTCTTCCTCTCGGATGGCTACCGGAATAGTCTAAGGCCTGCCGGCGCTACATCGTCTGCTATGCGGAACCGGTTTATACCCGTACAGGAACAAATATCCTGAAAATGCTATAATTTCCTTAACCCATATATTCATGGTTGGCCCGTATGCAGATATTCTCGACCGACAATCTTTCCGGCAATGACCGTATTGCGTACTGGAACGATGTGGTTTGTGATTACCTGCTGGATGTGAATACCCGCGTTGACGTGTCCAGGGAAAGCCTGACTCGCTTCAACGGCACCCTGGTAAGACATGACTTTGACCGGTTGACGTTGATGGACGTGCGTAGCCGGGAACCTTTTACCGTATCCCGCGACCTGCATCGAACGGCACAGGCCGGCGCTGAGTTTGCCATGCTTAACGTACAGATTGCCGGTACGACCATCATCAACCAGGCCGGCCGCACGGCCCGCTTGGCGCCGGGAGAAATGGTGTTGTATGATTCCCGTATGCCCCACCACGGCCGGGGCTGGGGAGACAGCGACGTCAGAGGCCTGTTATTGCGCATCCCGCGCGAGGAAATCATCCATAGAATCCCTTACCTGGAAGCGGTTTCCACGGTAACCCTTGACTCACACAAAACCCTGACCCGGCTGGCTTTCGATATGCTGTTGTCATTGCACAGACAGTTGCAAACGGGCGAGACAGAGACGGATGCCGAACTGGCCGGCGCGCTACTGGATACTATCGCCGCGGCTGCATCCAGCAGTTTTCGCAATACCGACGACCATTTTTCTGGCAGCCCCCACGCCTTGTTGCGCCGGGTAAAGTCATACATCGATTGTCACCTGTTCAACCCCGATCTCAGCTCGGAACAGATAGCCCGGGCGCACAAGGTCACAGCGCGCTACCTGAACAAACTGTTCGCCCGGGAAGATGCTTCCATCACCCGCTGGGTCTGCAAACGGCGCTTGCAGAAATGTGCAGAACTGTTAGGCGGCCCGCTGGGCCGGTGCCGCAATATCGACGAAATAGCCTACCAGTGCGGATTTAACAGCCTGCCCTATTTCTATCGGAAATTCAGACAGCGCTACGACTGCAGTCCGCGGGAATACAGGTTAAATAACCATGCAAGTTAACGAGCGGAAAGGGATGGGCGGAATCAGGGACAGGGTCGAACCATCTGGTGGTTGCAAAACACTTTCAAAGATCAAAAAACTTAACAGCATTACCCTCCAACAATCTGGTTTTAGTCTCCGCACTGAATTTACCTGAGCCGCTGATCAGCGACCCGATACGCTGTTCGCCCAGGGGGAACGGGTAGTCGGAGCCGAGCATGACGCGTTCTTTTCCCATGACGTTTACCAGTAACGCCAAGGCATTCTCATCAAACACGGCCGAATCCGTGGAGAAGCGGTCGGTGTAATGTGATGGCGGGTGCGGACAGTCCTTGCGCACGAGGTCGCGGTCGTGCCAGGCATTGTAATCCTATAGGGATGAGGTCGGACCTACCTAACTAGTTGTTTTCGCTGATTTTATGCGTTACTTTTGTCTGTTATCTCTCCTTAAACGCTCCTTTTTTCCAGCAAAATCAGGGCTGTAAGATTTCAGGAGTTAGGGATGAGGTCTGACCATCCCAATTAATTGCTTCATCTGGGGAAGCACCCGGTTCTGCTAGCCGGTGACGACAACCATCCTGAACGTGGCCGACTTCTATACGGCCTTGCACACCCACATTGTCTTGGAGTCATACACCTCCTTGGTTGTTATGGCGCTCTAAGCTGGGGCTTTCGAGAGTAGCGAGTAAAAGTCCCGCCAGCTTGGCTTGTTATGTATTCTCCAGCTTCTCTTTTAGTTGCGACAACAGTGATATCAAACATTGCCGTACAGCAATAGCTGTATCTCTGCCTGCAAAATAAGCGTAATTTGGAAGCGCTATTCCGATATTGAGGTCGTAATAATAGTTAGTTGAAGAGATGTTCTCAGAACTGCTTAGAGCCAGGCTATTATATATATTTTTTTCTTCTTCCGTATCTAATTTGTGGTCGCCAAAGCCCTTAATGACAAAAGGCTTAAGAGGGGCGTTGGGCTTTACGCTATATTCAATCTCAATCTCTGATTTAGTTCTAAGATATACTTGAATAGGAACGGGAGCTTCAAACCTAACCAAACGAGGTGTGATGACAATGTCATATTCGTTTTCATCAACTGACCCTGACTTGATATCAACAGTTTCGTACGTTGAGCTTAAACTATCTTTAATCGCATAAGAAAGATACTGGCCAATATCATACTGAAATATCGTCATTACTTGCGATTCATTGTGAAGGTGCTTCACAAACTTATCGTCAAACACGACCAGTACCTTATCCGAAATCTTATTAGGGGAAATTTCAAATGCCGTTTTTGGCACAGGTACCGATACCAGTGCTGTTGTACAAGCCACTAAAACCACAGATAAAAGAATAATTGTTAATTTATTCACTACTCTCTCATAGCCTCCTTGAATACATAACGGGTCGTCGTGTTCAGTAGCCCGCTTGCTGGCCTGCGTATACCGCTGAAGTCTGCCACCCAAACCAGGGCAAAGCTGCCACCCAGTGAATACCGGCAGAAACTGGAAAACTCTAGGCATGCTCTGACTTAATCAGAGTTTCCCTAAAACCCAATAGTCATAAATTGACAGTATTTTCTTTGATTATACGGCTTGGCGAGCTATCGTCAAATCTGCCGTTCCCAAATGCAAATAGAGGATTTGGAACAGATACTCTCAGTGCAAGATTGCGGAAAGATTCCAGACGGAATTGATTCGTAAGGGTATAGAAAGCAGTGCTCTAACAGAAATTCCCGAATATTATCGAACAAAAAATCTCAGCCGTCTCCGGGGTGCTGTCTGTTTTGCTCAGGAAGGAATTGATAAAATTTGGTTTTCATTGTTGCCTCATACAAATAAGGACGAAATCGACCCGTTGGAAAAAAAACTTATTCAAATTGCAGAGAGGTGGAACAGAGAACACGGATTTCGTTCACTCCTGAATATAAAAGATAATAGAAGCCAAAATTAACACTCCATGAGCAGAACCAGTCAACAAGTACATCAGGCACGACATAATGAAGATCGGATACGTCGCGCGCAAAGTTGGCTTGAGCGAAGTAAAACAGCGGAGGCGAATCGTGAAAAAGTTGGTAATGATAGAGAGGATGCAGCGGCCTTTGATTGCGAGCAATTCATTTTTCTCTGGATCTCGTTCAATGCCGCTTATGGCCGCGAACCACTTTATGATCACCTGGAATCTGAAATGTTTAATGAATTTTTGGCGAAAATCCTGGAACGAGATTCTCATCAGGTTATTAAAACCATTCTGATGGAAACGTATTCCGATTCGGACACCTGGGGAGCGGTCGCTTTCCCGCGTGTTAACGAAGGCCCGGATGCAGGAATGCAGTAAAACGACAGAAAATCAGTACACCCATAAATCTCGCGTCACCCATGTATGCGGGTTATTCCTCGCTGATAATGACGCAAGTCAGGTTCATGCAAATTAGGGTGGGTCTAAATTGATAAAGAAAAAGAACTGTCAGGGTCGTTATATACCAAAACACATTTGGCCAACAGGTCTCGGCCTATCAAAGCGACAATACCTTGAGCTTCAAGGTTAGCTGCATAGGCTTTGAGCGCGTTCACGTTAATTGAAATGCCCAGGATTTCAATTTTGCCCGCATAGATAGGTACGATTTCATCAACATGGGTTGCAGATGACATCGGCCCACTATCCACTATAGCTAATCCAGCAGACTGAGCGGCATTATGATCGACACAAGTCGAACTCGCTCCAGTATCTATCAGCGCAAATCCTGAAACTGGATGTGGTGGCGGTTCAACGCTATTTGCAAGGTTTTTAAGTTGGGTTTCAAGAGGTGAAAGAATGACCTGTATTCTTGGCCCGGCTCTTTGCAGGGCGGAGTACAAAGGATCAGGGACAGGTTGCCCTTGCGCATTTTTCTCATGCGCGGCAAATCGTGAGTTAAGGATTGGCAACCAGAGAAATCCCTACGGACAATGCTGGGATGCTTGGCGCTTCAAGATCCTCCGGATGCAAGACTGAACGCACAAGAAATGGACCAGCGCCCAACAGTTCAGTTCCCGCAAAAACGCCCTGTTCATAGGTCTCAAACGCGCCGTGGATGGTTTCCTCTTTAATCAGTAGAAATTTACCCGGGTATCGTTCAGCCAGACCGGTCTGATTTTCCTTCAGGTAGATTTTCTCTCTGGCAAGCAGTTCTGACATGGTTGTCTCTCCAGCTTTGTTATTCCCCCTATAAGGAAAAATTGTAGCACCACCCGTCTGGTGGTTGCAAAACACTTTCAAAGATCAAAAAACTTAACAGCATTATCCCCCAACAATCTGGTTTTAGTCTCCGCACTGAATTTACCTGAGCCGCTGATCAGCGACCCGATACGCTGTTCGCCCAGGGGGAACGGGTAGTCGGAGCCGAGCATGACGCGTCCTTCTCCCATGACGTTTACCAGTAACGCCAGGGCTTGCTCGTCAAACACGGCCGAATCCGTGTAGAAGCGGTCGGTGTAATGTGACGGCGGGTGCGGGCAGTCCTTGCGCACGAGGTCGCGGTTGTGCCAGGCATTGTCCACGCGGCCGAGCAGGAAGGCGAAACTGCCGCCGCCGTGGGCGAAGCAGATGCGCAGGCTGCGTGGCAGGCGTTCGAACGCGCCGGACAGGATCAGGGACAGGATGGATAACTGCGTTTCTGCCGGCATGGCCACCAGCCATTGCAGCATGTATTCGGGCATGCGTTCCGGCGCCATCATGTCCCAGGGGTGCACCAGTACCGGCACGTCTTCCGCGGCACAGTGTTGCAGGAAGGTAATCAGGCCCTCATCATCCAGGTTGCGCGGCCCGACGTGGTTGCCGATCTGTACTCCGATATGTCCGGCCCGCGCGGCCCGGCTCACCTCCCGGCAGGATGCATCGATATCCTGCAACGGCACCTGGCACAGCGCTTTCAGCCGCTCGGGCGCGTGGCCGCATAACTCCAGCGCCACGTCGTTAAACAGCCTGGCGCATTCCAGCGCCTG
>LXNI01001104.1_pt1 | contig 25871 bp, 31 predicted proteins | sample 809091 | NCBI WGS metagenome assembly LXNI01 (sample SAMN04870527, study PRJNA318959) | sponge metagenome | biome: 01000161; feature: marine sponge reef; material: water | host: Sarcotragus foetidus | place: Greece: Milos, Mediterranean Sea | collected 2013-05-29 | depth 5-7 m | reverse complement strand
GCCTTCATCACGGTGGCGGAGCGCGAACTCATGCTGCCGCGCTCGCTGACCAAGCGGCTGGTCAACCACGCGCGGCCCGGCGACGTGACCGAGGGCTATGCCGCCGACTGGACGGTGGAGCAGTTGCGCGAGCCGGCCCAGCGGGTGGCCGACCGCATCGACGAACTGACGGCGAATCCCGTGCCGGTTCCGGGTTCGGCCCGCGCCGCCTGAGGCGGCCGCCGGGCGGGGAATTCAGGCGAAAAGTGTTCTAGACCTCTACAATCAGGTCGTACGCCAGTACGCGACACAAATAGAGCCCCTCCGCCCAATTCTTGACATACCAGTTAGAACTTAGTCTCGCGGTATTTTGTCCCCATGGATATTCATCACGCACTTCGTATCTTGTTCCATTTGCAAGAGCTTCCGTCTCCGGTCAGCCGTTTGCAACACGCCCTCCCGGTCCTGTGTCCTGCGCGGGCTTTGGCCTTCAAGATTCCCCTTGGCTCGGTCCTTGCGCGGGGCAGGTTCACGGCATGACGAAGATCTGCGGGCGACAAGGGGTTTCCGTCCCTCGAGGTCGACACGGAAAGTCAGGGCTCCGTGGGCGGCCATGACTGGCCGGAACCGAGATCGGGGTGACGCATCTCGTCGGCGGGTCTGCCGTGCTCAAGGCGCCATACCTCAATTTGCCCTAATAGCCTGACGGCGGACTTTCTCCGTTTGCCGTCTTCGAAGGCCAGCTTGAACAGGCGACCGCGCAAATCGTTTGAGGCTCGTGCCTGTAACGTGAACATGTTGGGATGGCGCTCATAGGGTTGTCGCTCGACGAAAGCGCTTTCCAGTTGGTCCCCGACGCCTTGTGGGATTGACGGCTTCCTAGAGTCATCGATCAGGTTCAGGTCGGCAAGCATGACTTTCGCTATGGGGACGACCAAGATGTTTACATCTGTCCCGCCGGCCGGACGCTCTCGTTCATCTCCCACAAACGAGAGACGGGCGGCCTCAACCTACGGCGATATGGGGCGACGGAATGCAAAGCCTGCCCGATGAAGACCCGCTGCACCACCAGCGCCCAGCGCGTGGTCACCCGCTGGGAGCATGAACACCTTTTGGAAGACGTGCAGTCCGCCTGGATAATAACCCCCAGGCCATGCGCGTCCGCCGCGAGACGGTCGAGCATCCCTTCGGCACCATCAAGATGCGCCTGGGCGCCACCCACTTTTTGATGAAGCGACTGAAGAACGTGAAGACGGAGACAGCCTTGAGCGTGCTCGCCTACAATCTCACCAGGGCCATGAACATCCTGGGAACCGGGCCGCTGATCCAGGCGATGCGGGCGTAACAGGGCCGTCTGCGCCCGTCACAAGCCCAAAGACCCGAATAACCACCCCAGATCGACACAATCAGCCATCGTCGGGTTGCTCAGGTCTATAATCACAAAATCACCGTGCCGAAGACAAAGTTCCGGGCGTCCATCAAAAATCCCGCATTCCTCCCAACGTTTTCACACAGCAAGACCCATAGCGGAACTTTGTTCAGAGGAACTGGATCTTACTGAGTGCCAGCCGCCGCAATTCGCAGAACAAGCATGGCCGGCCTCAGCGGTCTTAATTCCAATCCGCCGGATCAAAAATCTGTCACATTTCCTTCCTTCGACTTTCTAAATAACGATATAACTATTATTCTAGTTATATCGTTATTTAGAAAGTCGAAGGTCGTGTGATGGCCATTGGTATCGAACAGGCGGCGCAAGGATTCGCCGCCGCGGGCTCCGAGCCCCGCCTCGAGGTTCTTCTGGCCCTGGTGCGGGCAGGCTATGAGGGCCTGAGTGTGGGCCAAATTCAGGAACGTCTGCGGGTGCCGGCCTCCACCCTCGCCCACCACCTGAGATTTCTCGCCGCCGCCGGTCTGATCGAACAGCAAAAGATCGGGCGTACGGTCATCAACCGGGCACGCTTCGATTATATCGAGGACTTGGCCGGCTTCCTGGTCAAAGAATGCTGCGCCGATGCGCCTGAGCGAAGGAAATCGGCGTGAAACGTATCGACGTCATGGTGCGGGAGTGTGCGCCGGAACCCGGGGCCATCTTGCTCTTCCCAAAACCGTTCCAACATTGGGATCAGGTGTTTCATGGCCTGGATGTTGAGAACGCCGAGGAAGCCAACGAAATCACGGCGCTGAATTCCGATCAGGAGGCTGTCGAGGCCCGGCCCGACAACGGTTCCGAAATAGCGATCGGCTACGAAGTCACGTTGGAACCAAGGTCCGTTGCACCGAATGTCTGGGAGGCAGAGGCCAACCGCTATACCACCGCGGACGCGGACCTCGCGGCACTCGCCCGAGAAATCACGGCGGACGCCAATACAGAAACAGCGAAGCTGAGAGCCTTAATCGAGTATGGCGCCCAGATGTTCGGCTACGGTCATCCTGATGGTCATTTCTACGACGGAATGGACAGCGTCCCCGCCGTCTGTGGCACCACCAAGGGCAACTGCGTCGACATCAACACCTTCTTGCTGGCGGCCGCCCGCAGCCTCGGCATCACGGGACAATATATTGCTGGCTATTGGTTTCACCCGGACAAGACCGAAACCCGGGATATGCATTGCTGGCTCGCCTTCAAAGCCGACGGCCAGGTGCTGTTTTGGGATCTCGCTCATCACCTCAAATGGGGCATCGAGACCCTGGCGCCCGGCCTAAATCCCGGCGGCGGGCGGCGCGCCGCCATGAGCCGGGGCCGAGGCCTCAAATTCGAGACCGTCAACGGCCTCGTCGAAATCAGTCATTTTTCGGAGCCGGTCTGGGTGATGCCCGATGGCACCACCCGACGCCCGGATCTCCGCATCAAAGTCACCGATTAGGACAGACGCATGACCGCACTCGCTCTCAAGGGATATCAAAACCTCCGCCGCAACATGGACTGGCTGACCTCGGTGTGGGTCCTCGCGGCACTCATCCCGTTGGCGGTGTTCGTCCTCGACCGGGAAAACACCCTGAACATTCTGATGATCGCGGCGACCGCCCTTGGTGGGACATTGCCCTACATCGCCGTCGCGGTCTTGATGATTGGCTATCTTAAGGCCACCGGTGCCGAGACGGTTGTCGCCAAGGCCTTCGAGGGCAACGAATACCGGATGATATTGTTCGCCGCCCTGTTGGGCGGTCTGGCGCCGTTCTGCTCGTGCGAGGTTATCCCGTTCATCGCCGGGCTGCTGGCGGTCGGCGCGCCCCTCTCAGCGGTAATGGCGTTTTGGCTGTCATCTCCCCTTATTGATCCGCCGACGCTGCTGATTACCGCGGGCGCGCTGGGCTGGGATTTCGCCATCGGGAAGGCGGTCTCGGCCGTCGCCCTCGGGCTGATCGGCGGGTTCGCCGTCAGTCTGCTGATCCGGCGGGGCGCGTTCGCCGAGCCGCTGCGCGGCGATACCACCATCGGCCGGTGCGGGTGCGGCCCCTCGCCGTTCAGCGGGAAACCGGCGTGGAAATTCTGGTGTGAGGAAGACCGCCGCAAGACGTTCGTATCGTCATCGGGCGAAAACGCCATCTTCCTGCTCAAATGGCTGACCTTCGCCTACCTGATCGAAGCCCTGTTGATCGATTACGTGCCGGCGGAGCTGATCGCCACCGCGGTCGGCGGCGACGGCCTGTTGCCCATTGTCACCGGCGCAATCGTCGGTGCACCGGCTTATCTGAACGGCTATGCCGCGCCACCCCTGATTGCCGGGCTGATGGAACAGGGGATGACGGCGGGCGCGGCCATGTCATTCATGGTCGCCGGTTCGGTGAGCTCCATTCCCGCCATGGCCGCGGTCTGGTCGCTGGTCAAGAAGCAGGTGTTCGCCGCCTATCTGAGCCTCGGCATCCTCGGCGCCATTGTGATGGGGATCGCCTTCCAGGCGGTGGTCTAGAAAGAAATATCCCAATCGAGGTCAACGCATACCGCTTGGTGATCGCTGACACCAAGATCGCCGTGGTGGGTAATCTCGCCCGCGACCAGATCACCCTCGCCCGCGACAATCACGTGATCGATGGACCAGGGCCGGGCCGCGGCACCGGTAACCCCGGTCGGCGCGTCGACGATGCTCGGCGAAGGCCGACCCCTGAGATTACGAACGGACATTCCGGACTCGGCGGCTACCGGTTCCAGCCATGCCGCGTCCACCCAATCGTTGAAATCGCCGGCGGCAATCAGCGTCGTGCCGTCCTGCGGCATTGCCGCGCCCAGAACCGCCGAGAATTGCCGTCGACGAAGCTCCGTTCGGCCGGTGAGGTGGGTGAGATGCACGTTCGCAAATAGGGTCCCGTCGAGCCCGGCGATGCGCGCCAATTGGGCGATCCGGTCGCCATCGGCCGGATCGCTTGGCAAGGGTAACGCGCGGAACTGCGTGATGGGCCTCCGGCTGAGGATTGCCATTCCCGACTGGCAACCAATGCTGCGTCCCTGGAATTCCCGCCGCTTTTCCCGGGCCGGATGATAGGCGGCGAAGAGATTTAAATGCCGACCGAGGAAGAATGCCGTGTTCACCGATTCCGGCGGGCAGGCGAACACCTCCTGCAGCAGGACGAGGTCAGCATCGAGGGTGGTCAACAAAGCGGCCATCCGCTCGAGACGGGCAAAGTAATCGCCGTCGCACTTCCAGGTGTTCAGGGTTACGAGGGTAAGCGGGCCGGAGGGCGTCGGCGGACCGGTCTGTGCGCGGCGTGAAGCGGCAATCCGGCGGCGTTGGCGGATCAAGGCGTCTGGAGAAATCACCGAACTAGGTCTCTCTCCGGCGGAGGCCTACGGAAACCGCGCTTCCAATTCTTTCCATAGCTGCCGGTAACGAACGGCAACCGGGCTCTTGGGCGCAGTTACCGGCAGCGGATCGCGATTGATCCCCATTCGCTCCACTTCGCTGGCATTGGGGGTTGAGGTCCGCAGAAAATCCCGGCGCTTGGCCAGCGTCTGTTTAACGAACCCGCGATGCATCTTCTTGCGACGGTCGACCATCGAAAAGAACGGCGCGATTGTCAGCTTGCGAAGGTCCTTGTCCTTCTTGAAGTCCTCGAGCAGCCCGAGGGTGCGCATGGACGACGTCGACGGAATGATGGGGACGAGCAACCCCTCGGCGGCACGAAACACATTCTCTGAAGACAATGCCAGGCCGGGCGGGCAATCCAGAAAAACGTAGTCATAATACGCCGTCAGCGGTTTCAGAAACTTGGAAAATCCCTTGAGCGGTTTTTTTCGGTCATCGAGGGTCAAATCCATATGCCGGTAGGACAGGTCCGCCGGCACCATATCCAGGCGCTCGAAATCGGTTGCCCGGACGTATTCGTGAGCTTCCCGCTTTCCGGCGATCAACGCCTTGCCGCCGCCCTTTACCTTGGGTTTGATACGAAAATAGAAGCTGGCGGAGCCCTGCGGGTCCAAATCCCACACCACGATGCGGTGCCCATCGACCGCAGCGACATAAGCGAGGTTGACGGTGGTGGCCGTCTTCGCCACGCCCCCTTTGATGTTATAAACGCCGATTACGGCCATTCGTCATAACACCGGCCCGGCGCCGTTTGCGGCTTGTGGCTGGCCGGCTCCTACACGCCGAACACGATGGCATTAATGTCTATGACCTTGCGGACCGCCAGCTCAATAAGCAAGAACACCACGAACAAGAAGGCAAAATACTTGATCAGCTTCATATGGTCGATGCCGTCGATCACGACCTTTCGGAGATACTGCGAGAAGATGTCCAGCAGGCTGACCGTGATAATGATGATCAACAGGATTGCCGCGCCGGCGGAGAAATCGAATCCGCGCAACGCTTCGGACAGCGCCATGCCGATGCCGCCGGCGCCGACGATGCCAAGCACCGTGGCCGATCGCACATTGGCCTCGAACCGATACAGCGAATAGGAGATCCACAGGGGCAGCACCTGGGGGATGACCCCATAGACGATTTCCTGGAGGTGATTGGCGCCTGTGGCGCGGATGCCCTCCACCGGACGGGGATCGATTGCTTCAACGGCCTCGGAAAACAGCTTCGCCAAGGTGCCCGTGGTGTGGACCACTAGGGCCAGAACGCCGGCCAGCGGGCCGAGGCCGACCGCGGAGACGAAGATCAGAGCGAAGACCAGTTCATTGATGGCTCGGAATGCATCCATCAGCCGGCGCACCGGAAAACGAATCCAACCCGGGGCAAGATTTTCGGAAGACAGCAGGCCGAGCGGTACCGATAGGACGACGCTGAGGAAACTCCCCCAGATGGCCATCTGCACCGTCTCCAGCATCAGCTCCATATAGTTGCGCCAATAGCGGAAGCTGGGCTCGGCGAAGTCGCCCATCAGGCTCGCCATGTTGCCCGCATTGGTCCAAAGCTCGGGGATGCGGTGCATCTCGGCAGGGAAGAACGCCCAAACCAGCAGCAGGATGAACCCGCCCCAAATGCCGTATTTGTAGATCTCCTGGGTCAATTCGGGTTTCGGCACCCGAATTTGATCGAGACTGAGGGCCTGTGCTTGAACCTGTGCCATGGCGGGGTCCCTTTAGACAGGGCGCCGGACGGGGGAACAGCCGGCGGAAAGAGTGTGGGTATTGTTGTGAAGAAAAGAAAAGGTGCGTCCGGGGACTGCCGGACGCACCCTAATGCCCGCAGCTACATATTGGGCAGCGATTTCGCCATCTTGCGAATTTCGGCCGCTTTTTCCTGCAACTCGGCGATCATCTTCGACTTCTCCGCCGGCGTGCGGGTCTCGTCCGCCTGGATGCGCAGCATCTGACGATTGAGCTCCATCTCCCGGAACGGCAAAAGCTGCAGGTTGGAGGACGGAACAAATCCGCCGAAGCCGCCATTCTGCAGCGCTTCACGTTCTTTCTGGAGTTGCGCCGGATCGTCTCCAATGCGCCCGAGACTCATGAACGCGAAGTGGATTTTGGCCTTCACCTCTTTGGGCAGATCCTTCCGCCAGGCAAACGGGTCGGCGGCGATCAGCGGAGAACGCCAGACTTCCTTCAACTGCTCGAAGGCTTCGGGCTTGTTTCGCTTGAGGCGGAAATACATGGCGCGGTTGTTGGCTGTCGCGACGTTGACCAGCTTGTTGGCAACCGACAGAAGGTTGGCTTCGTGGCTGGCGTTGCGCACGGTGCGGAAGCAGTCCCGCGGATTCACCTTGTTGGCCGCAAAGATAAAGGTGGTCGGTACCAGGAAGCCGGAGGTGGATTGCGGATCGCCGATCCCGAAATTAATCGACTTGCCGCATTTCAAGACGTCTTCCAGCGAGTTGATGCTGGCGTTGTCCTTGTGGGTTACCAGAATCGAGTGATAGCCGCGGGAGCCATCCTTCTCGATCATCTGGGCGAACACTTCGGCGCCCGCCCGGTCAACTGCTGTCATCGCGGACTTGTTGCCGAACAGCACGACGTCGACCTTCTTGAAGCGCATCGCCTCGATCACCCCGGTGTAGTCCGACGCGAAGAACGGATTGACCGGGATGTCCATCTTGGCCTCGATCAGCTTAATGATCGGGCCCCACCGTTTCATCAGATTGTCCTGAGACTCAACGGCCAGTAGACCCCAATTCAGCTCCTTGACTTCCGCTGCCCAGACCTTGGTTTGAGCGGCGGTAATGGTGGCGAGCGCGACACCAGCGGCCAACACGCCTTTGAACAACCCTCTCATAGATACCTCCTGAATTCCGGTTGTCGACAAAACGTCATCCCAGGCGCTAAGCCGATGCGGCGACCTGGGTCACATCGGGCGAGTTGTCCTGAATGGCCGTATCCGCCGCATCGGGCAGGACCAGCTCATCGGACGCCTCGCCGTAAATCTCTCTAAGGAAATCGATGGTCAGTTCGCGACTCGGCCCATCGAAAACGATCTCTCCATCGCGCATGGCAATGGTGCGCGGACAGTAGTGGCGTGCGTACTCCACCTGATGAAGGGACACCAGCACTGTCATGCCGTCGTCCTTGTTGATCTCAGACAGGATTTCCATGACCCGCTTGGCCGACGACGGATCCAACGATGCGATGGGTTCGTCGGCGAGGATGACTTTGGCATCCTGAACCAGCGCGCGGGCAATTGCGGCTCGCTGTTGCTGGCCGCCGGAAAGCGTGGACGCCCGCCTCAGCGCCGTCTGCTCGATACCCACCCGGGTCAGTGCCTGCATCGCCCTGCGCTTCTCCATCTCGGAGAAAAATTTCATCGTGCCGCGCCAGCGTGGCACCCGGCCCAACAGCCCGGCCAGAACGTTGATCAGGACGCTTAGCCGGTTGACCAGATTAAACTGCTGGAAAATGACACCGATGTCGCGGCGGCTTTCATTCACATCGACGGCCACCCGGCCGCCTTTTTGAACCGTCCTGCCCAGAACCCCGACACAGCATGGCTTGCCGTTCTTGTCGCCATTCGTGAGCCCGGCGATGTTGCGAATCAAGGTCGATTTGCCCGATCCCGACGCCCCGATCAGTGCGACCATCTCCCCTTGGGCGACGCGAAGCGATACCCCGTCCAGGGCATACACACCCTTTTCGAAGGACTTATACAGGCCGTCAACGAAAATGGCCGGTTGTCCGGAATTTAAGGGATTTGATGAAGTCTGAGGAGAGACGGAAAAGTCCAACGGGAACACTCATGGCTGCGTTTCTTTGCGAAGCGGAATAGTCGCGAGCGGGCGTGACAGGCGGGTGACCGCTGTGTGAATGTTATGTGACCTCGGTCGATATCCGGCCAAATGCCGCGCCATCCGGCGAGGGTCCGCAGCTCTCCGCGACAGCCGCGAGGCGCCTGATCAGGCGGACAAGGTCGGAAACCCCATCCTCAAGAGTGCGGTCATTGCGAACTTCGAAGACGTTATCTCCGGCCAATGGCACTTGGCGGTCGAGCCGGCGCGCGATGTCATCCGGGGCCTCGCGGCGTCGCCCGGACAGACGTTGCGCAAGCACCTCCTCCGGGGCAGTTACGTTGACGACAAAGACCGAACAGGGGAGCGTTCGCGCCTCATCAATCACGGTGCGGGAGACGTTTGCAATCACCGCCTTCCCAGTCTCGACCTGCTGGCGATAGGACAGGTTCAGCCCATAGCATAATCCGTGGGCCTGCCAGTGCAGGAAGAATTCCCCCTGGCGCGCAAGATTCTCGAACTGAGATTCTGAAACCTCCACGTGATCCTCATGCTGCGGATCATGGGGCCGGGTAATGTGGCGGCGGGCGAACTCGAAACGCTGATCCTCCGTCAGCGTCTCCGCAGCCCCTCGAATTAAGCTGTCCTTACCGGCGCCGCTCGGCCCAACCACGAGGATGAGGCATCCTGATGATTCCATCGGCCGCGCCCTCAATCCCGCTGCGGTCTATTCGGCCGCCTCGGGACGCGTATCCGTGGCGCTCCGTTCAACGTATTTCTTGAAGTAAATTACGTCCGGCGTGGTCAAATCCTCGACCTTGGCGCCCTCATCCCAGCGACGAAGCTTCAATGCCGCCTCAGCGTACGGGTGTTGCATGAAGGCCGCGGACTCATGCTCCCGCATTGGTCCGCCCTGCAGGTTGAGGCTCCGGACCGACCCCGCCGAGAGAGTCTCGAAGTATCCGGACTCGTTGGCGCACAAATATCTTTTGGCATCCACATGAAGCGCAATGGGCTCCGTCACGGCGCTCCCGAAGTGCCGGGCGAGAAACTTGGAGCCGATCTGCTCATGGCGGGCGTCGATCCCGCGCTGAGCCGCGTCGTCACCGTATTTGTGGATGAGGTGACCGATATCGTGCAGCAGTGCCGCCGTGATCAACTCCGCATCGGCGCCGTTTCGTTCCGCCAGCCACGCACATTGGAGCGCATGGGCCAGCTGATTGATTTTTTCCGAACCGTAGCGATCACTGCCTCGTTGCTCGAGTAGTTCCAATAATTCGTCGATGTTCGACGGTGAGTTACTCATTGTCAGTGCGCCTTCCCCTAGAGCACGCGTTCGCCGGCACGCCACAGGCTGGCCACGACCGGCATCGACCCCTTCTTACGAACCCGGATCAAATCGGCACGCTTGCCAAGTGCAATCTCACCCCGATCATCCAGACCAACCGCCCGGGCCGGATTGCGTGAGGCCTTGGCCACGGCTTCCGGCAGCGAGGTTTCAGCATTCGTTTCGCTTAGCAGGAATAATCCATGAAGCAGGCTCGCCGGCACGTAATCGGAGGACAGCACATCCAGGTTTCCATCCCGTGCCAGATCGAGTGCCGAAACATTTCCCGAGTGCGATCCACCGAGAACGAGATTCGGTGCCCCCATGAGTATGCCGAGGCCCTTGTCTCGCGCCGCCGCCGCCGCTTTCCGTGTGGTCGGGAACTCGGCAATGACTACACCGGCATCGGCGGCCTCCTCCACGTGCGCGACCGTTGCATCGTCGTGGCTGGCCAGCGGCAAATTCCGTTCTCGGCAGATCTCGACCAGCCGGCTGCGATTGGGCGGGCTGTACTCCTCGTGAGCGCGTTTTAGATCGCGCATGTAGTCGGCAAGCTCGTCGTCGGTTAGGCCGTACTTGCCCTGATAGTACTCGGCGAATTTGGCGATATCGACGAACTGCCGCTGGCCCGGCGTATGATCCATTAACGACACCAGGCGCACTTCGGGTTCCTGCGACAGCCGTTCAAACCCGTCGACCACATCGGCGTGACAAAGTTCGCACCGAATATGAATCATGTGTTCGGCGCGAAAGCTGCCGGTGGCGCGGCCACCGCGAAGTGCCGCCGCCATACGAAAAAATCGATCGCCCTTGTTTTCGGCCCGGCGGAAGGTATCGCCGACCCGGAGCGCATCGAACACCGTGGTGATACCCGCTACCGCCATTTGCGCATCGTGGGCGATGGTGGCCGCGAGCTCCGGCCACTGTACGCCGGGCCGCGGCGCGAAATGTTTTTCCATATTGTCGGAGTGAAGCTCCACGAGGCCGGGCAGCAAGTAATCGCCACCGAACTCCACGGCATCGGATGCGGTCGTCGGACCTTCATCGATGTCGCTGATCAACCCATTCTGGACCCGAAGGCTGCCTCGAACGATCCGATCTGGGAGAACGATCTCAGCATTGGTGAGAAGCAGATCACCCATCGGTCACGCCGCGACCCCAATCGGGGCGATGTCTGCCTGCCGATCCGCCACCGCATCCCGGACTTCCTCGTCGTGAAATATACCGACGACGGCCGCGCCACGGCCCTTGGCCTCATTGATCAATTGGATGACCACCTCACGATTGGCCCGATCCAAGGCTGCAGTCGGCTCGTCCAATAGCAACACCGGGTAGTCGACGGCAAAGCCGCGGGCGATATTGACTCGTTGCTGCTCACCGCCGGAGAAGGTCGCCGGCGGCAACGCCCAAAGCCTTTCAGGGATATTAAGCCGGGTCAGCAATGTGCGCGCCTTATTGGTGGCTTCGGCCTTGTCGACACCAATGGCGCGGAGCGGCTCGCCAACCACGTCGAGCGCCGACACCCGGGGAATGACCCGCAGAAACTGGGACACATAGCCAATGGTGCTCTTGCGGAGGCGGACAATTTGGCGGGGCGGGACGTTTCGAATATCGTGGGCATAGTCGTCAAGCGTCACCGAGATAGTTCCGGAATCGCTCATATAGTTGGCGTAGATGCATTTCAACAGGGTCGATTTTCCGGCGCCGGACGGCCCGACCAGGGCGACGCACTCGCCGCCCTCGATCCGCATGTTGAAGGCCTCGAGCACCGGCAATTTAACCCCACCCTGCTCGTGAAGAACGAAGGTCTTGGAGAGATCCTCGATTGTCAGGGCAACCTTTGCGTGCTTCATGGTCATGAAACCCTCCTAGGCTTGCAGGATCGACGACACCAGAAGCTGGCTGTACGGGTGCTGAGGGTCATCGAGCACCTGGTCGGTCAGTCCTGTTTCCACCACCTCGCCGCCGCGCATCACCATCAGCCGGTGGGACAGCATCCGGGCGACCGCCAGGTCGTGGGTGACGATGATGGCCGACAGACCGAGGTCGTTGACCAACTTGCGCAACAAATCCAGCAACCGGGCCTGGACGGAGACATCGAGACCGCCGGTGGGTTCATCCATGAAGACGAGTCGCGGTTCGGTCACCAGGTTGCGGGCGATTTGAACCCGCTGCTGCATGCCGCCGGAAAAAGTCTTGGGCAGATGGTCCATCCGCTCGGTATCGAAGTCCACCCGGCTCAACCATTCGCTGGCCGACTCGCGGATGTCACCGTAGACGCGCGCACCGACGGCCATCAGGCGTTCACCGATGTTGGCCCCGGCGCTCACGCCCATCCGCAGCCCGTCTCGAGGATTCTGGTGAACGAAACCCCAGTCGGTCCGCATCAGCATGCGCCGCTCGGCCTCGGAGAGGTCAAACAAGTCCCGCAAACCCTCGGCCCGGGTATCGTACTCGACCATCCCGGCGGTTGGCTCCATGCGTGCCGAGATGCAGTTCAGCAGCGTCGATTTGCCGGAGCCGGATTCTCCGACAATGCCCAGCACTTCACCCGGGAACAGTTCAAAGTTCACGTTGCGGCAGCCGACGATCTGATCGTAGTACTTGGTCAGCCCGCTTACCCGGAGCAAGGGTTTTTCGTCCCCCAAAACCATCAACCCGACTCCGCCATATCCTCGGGCCCGCCGCCGCCCGGGGGCACCTCGCTCGGGTCATTGCCGCGATGACCGGCATCCCGCCGCTTTTGGCAGTAATCCGAGTCGGAGCACACAAACATGCGATTGCCCTGATCATCGATAATAATTTCATCGAGGAAGGAGTCTTCGGCCCCACAAAGCGCGCAGTCGTCGTCCCACTTCTGGATTTCAAAGGGATAGTCCTTGAAGTCCATGCTCTTTACGCTGGTATAAGGCGGGACCGCATAAATCCGTTTCTCGCGTCCGGCGCCGAACAACTGAAGGGCCGGATTGTTGTCCATTTTCGGGTTGTCGAATTTGGGGATAGGGGACGGGCGCATCAGATACCGGCCATTTACGATTACAGGATAGTCGTAGGCGGTAGAGATGTGCCCGTATTTGGAAATGTCTTCGTAGAGGCGCACATACATGACCCCGTATTCCTGCAGCGCATGCATCTTCCGGGTCTCGGATTCCCGGGGCTCAAGCCAACGGAGCGGCTCGGGGATCGGCACCTGATAGACCAGGATTTGGCCGTTCTTTAGAGGCTCCTCCGGAATTCGGTGACGGGTCTGGATCACCGTCGCCTTAGCGGTTTCGTCCGTCGTCGCGACATCCGCCGTCCGGGCAAAAAACCGGCGAATGGAAACGGCGTTGGTCGTATCGTCCGCACCCTGGTCGATGACTTTCAAGGTATCGTCGGGCCCGATGACGCTCGCTGTCACCTGAATGCCGCCGGTGCCCCAGCCGTAAGGCAGGGGCATTTCCCGGCTGCCGAAGGGGACCTGATAGCCGGGGATCGCCACCGCCTTCAGGATGGCGCGGCGGATCATGCGCTTGGTCTGCTCATCCAAATAGGCAAAGTTGTACCCGGCGTCCCCGCGGGTGCGTTGTGCGGTTGATTGGGAGAGGTCGCTCATGGTCTATTCCGCCGCCACTTGGCGCCGGGCGTCATATTCGGCCCGCAAGCGCCGAACCAGCTCAAGCTCGGACTGAAAATCCACGTAGTGAGGAAGCTTCAGGTGCTGCAAAAAGCCCGACGCCTCGACGTTGTCGGTGTGGTAGAGCACGAATTCCTCGTCCTGGGCCGGCGCAGAGGTCTCCTCGCCCAACTCCCGGGACCGAAGCGATCGGTCGACCAACGCCATCGCCATAGCTTTACGTTCGCATTGCCCGAATGCCAGGCCATAGCCGCGGGTAAACTGTGGCGGGCTCTCGGCTGTCCCCTGGAACTGGTTGATCATTTGACACTCGGTCACTTGGACATCGCCGATGTCGATGGCAAAACCGAGTTCCTCCGGTTCGATTTCAACCGACACCTCGCCCATCCGAATTTCGCCGGCAAATGGATGCGTGTTGCCATAGCCGCGCTGGCTGGAATAGCCGAGGGCCAGCAAGAACCCCTCATCCCCGCGGGCGAGATTCTGCAGCCGCACATCGCGATCGGCGGGAAAATCCAGTGGCTCGCGAGTTAGATCGGCGACGGGCGCGCTTTCCTCGTCATCTTCCTCCTGCTCGATCAACCCTTCGAAGTTGAGAATATCGGTCACCCGCGGCATGCCGTCCGAAACCGCTTCGGGTGCGGTCGGTGCGGAATCGGGTCCGTTTTCACTGACCGCGCAAAGGTCAAAGTCGAGCAACCGATGGGTATAGTCGTAGGTCGGGCCCAGCACCTGCCCGCCGGGCAGATCCTTGTAGGTCGCGGAAATACGCCGCCGGATCGCCATATGGGCCGTGTCGAAGGGCTTGGAGATACCGAACCGAGGCAGCGTGGTGCGGTAGGCGCGAAGCAGAAATACAGCCTCGATAATGTCGCCTTGGGCCTGTTTGATGGCCAGGGCTGCAAGGTCGCGATCATAGATTGAGCCTTCGGTCATCACCCGGTCGACGGCAATGGTCATCTGGGATTTCACCTGCTCCAACGTGAGCTCGGGCACGTCCGGGTCGCCTCGCCGCTCCTCGGCGAGGAGTTTGAGGGAGTTCTCGATGGCCTTTTCGCCGCCCTTGACCGCCACGTACATTTAACTTGCTTCCATGTTTGTTGTCCGCGGGATAGCGACCGCGGTGCCCCCAGAGGTCAACACCAGATCGATGCCGTGGGGGAACAAAGTGTTGGTTTGGGCGCGCTGCTCCCAGAATTCGCCGGGCAATCCCTCGATCACGACTTCCCGACTGCCCTCAATTCCCGGACCGGTCAGCGTTAGGCCGGCGCCGGTTCGAACCGCACCAGTTTGAATAATGAGTGTTGCGCCGCGCTCCGGATACTCATCGGTGCCGGCGTCGAAGCGGTCGAGCGGGAGCGAAGCGAGAGGATCGCCTATGATGGCGAACGGGGCGCCGGATTCCCGATCCGCCAGCGAAGCGCCGCAATGGAAACGAAGCCACTGGGCAGCGGCCCCGGAGGCGGCGTACTCGTCGAGCCACACGTCGGTTTCGAAATCCATCAGAGTGAGGGCGATGGCGCCGGTTGCGCGATTGAGCGGCGCCGGCGGATCCAACTCCGCACCAATCTCGACAATCGTCCCCGGCTCCGACATGGCGGTGAGGACCTTCCTGAAGGTTTCCTGGGCCCCGAAAACCGGGTCGGCAAACCCGGGCGTGAGCGCTTGTTGGGCGGCGATGTCGAGCTGGCTCATCTCAGGGCCTCGCCCCGCACCACGGTGAAGAAATCGACCTTGGTGGCCGCCGATTTGGCAGATGCCATTTGCCGGCGCTCGGCATAGGACTTGGCCAAAGGCGAGAATACACGGCTCTCCAGTTGGTCACGGCTGTCGCCGGCCAGCATGAGCGCGTCAAACACCGCCGCCAGCTCGGCATGACGTTGGTCGGTGCCGGTGACATGGCCAAATCCCTGCGTGCCGTCCGCCAAAGCGACGGTGCACCGGGTGACGGTCATCTCCCCGAAGTTGAATTGCCGGCCCGTACCGCCCGCCCGAGCGCGGACCATCACCAAACCGGTCTCCGGCTGCCGCAAATAAGTATATCCAGGCTTCGGCTCGGTCTCGTCCCAGGCCTTTTCCAGTTCGCCGGGATTGGCTTTGGACAGAACCGACATCCAATGCTTCCGGTCATCAATTGGCGCATTTGAGCGCTGGTCCTGGGTGGACATGGGCCTGATTTCCGTTGAACGTGATCAAGTTGGCCGGAGACCAGTAGACCATTCACATATGAAAGCTGGGTGACGACAATTTGACATTTCGGAGACGATGCGTGCCGTCACGGGACTGAAATCAGTATCAGGTAAGTAATGAGACCTAAGATTCGAAATTGAGACAGTTCTGTGACTATGCACCGATATGCTCTCTACTTCGTGCCCGCCCCCGGAAGCCGGCTGGCGGAATTTGGGAACCGTTGGCTAGGCCGGGATGTCTGGACCGGCGCCGAGTTCCCGCCACCCGTACACCGGAACATCTCGGCAGAGGACCACCGCAACGCGACGGCGACGGCGGCCAGTTATGGATTTCACGGGACGCTAAAGCCGCCCTTCCGGCTATCCGACGGGTCGGATGCGGAGACGCTGTGCGAACAACTCGCCGCCTTCGCCGATACCCGGGCACCTGTGGCCGCACCGCCCTTTGTACTTGCCGATCTCGACGGGTTTCTGGCGCTGGTACTCAGCGCGGCTTCGCCGGCGCTCAGAGAATTGGCTGCCGATTGCGTGCGCGGGTTTGACCCGTTCCGCCGGCCGCCAACCACCGAAGAGTTGGCCCGGCGGCGGCAACACGGCCTGACCTCCCGTCAGGAGTCGTATCTCCTCCGTTGGGGCTACCCGTACGTGATGGAAGAATTCCGCTTCCATCTCACCCTGACCGGGCGGCTAGAAGAGGCCCGGCGGCGGCAATTCAAGGGCGCGTTGGGACCGTTGGCGAATCCTCTGTGCCGCGACGGCCTGCTCATCGATGCGGTCACACTGTGCGGTCAGGAGAAACCGGAGGCGCCGTTTAGAGCAATCGAGCGCTTCGAATTTTTGGGCTAGATAATCTTGCTGCGGAGGTAGCCGCTCACCTGCTCGACAACCAGCACCAGGACGAAAACCGCCAGAATGATGGTGCTGGCAATATCGTAGGTGAACAGATCCATCGCCGTCTTGAGCTCGATGCCGATGCCGCCGGCCCCGACCAATCCCAGAACCACCGAGGACCGGGTGGCCTTTTCCAGACTGAATAGGGACGTGTTGATGAAGGACGGCATCGCCTGCGGGATGACGGCCGAAAAAATCATCCCGGTTCGCGATCCGCCCAGCGCGGTCAGCGCTTCCCGGGGACCGCTGTCCGTCTCCTCCATGGTCTCGGCAAAGAACCGTCCGCAAAACCCGATGGTATCGATCATGATGGCAAGGGTGCCGGCGGCGGGCCCGAGGCCCACGGCGATGACGAAAAACAGCGCCCAGATGAGATCCGGCACGGTACGGAAAAACGAAATAATTCCGCGGAACACGTAATAGACTGCTGGATGCGGCGATAGGCCGCGCGAGGCGAGGATCGCCATGGGCAGGCTGAAGAGAACGCCCAGCACGGTTCCCGCCACCGCCATCTGAAATGTCTCGAATAGGGCTTTGCCGATCGGGATCGCCCGGTCGATATTGGGCGGAAACATCTGATCCAGGATGCGCCCGATGCTGGGCACGCCCTTGGCCAGGCGTTCCATGGACAGGCCCGAACTTTGTATGGCGACGATGGCAAAGGCTGCCGCCGCCACGTAGCAGGCGAATGCCAGCGGACTTAGCCGGGTGAAGCGTTCAGGACTGGCAGGCCGGCTCCCCCTCTGTCCCCCGATGCGGCTTACACCCTCAGCCATAGAGCCCGGAAAGCTCCGAATCCTGTGTGTTGGCCGCCAGCCGATCGAGACCGACTTTGCCGTCGCGCAATCCGACGATGCGTTCCGAGAATTCGATGGCCTGCCCCAGATGGTGGGAGGTAAATAACAAGGTCACCCCTTCCTCGCGCATCAGTTCGACGAACAAACGCATCACGTCGAGACCCGCTGCAGGGTCGAGACTGGCCACCGGCTCGTCGGCGATCACAAATTCGGCGTGCTGCATGAGCGTCCGGGCGATGGCGACCCGCTGCGATTGGCCACCCGACAACTGGTCGGCGCGGCGGCGCGCCAGATGGGCCAAGCCGACCCGGTCGAGGCATTCCATGGCTTCTTCGCGGACCGCACGTGGGGCCAGCGATTGATACCAGTAGCGCGGCCCTGAAAACCGGGCTTGCGCGCCATGCAGCACGTTCGAAAGGACGCTAAGCCGGGGCACCAAATTGTGGTGCTGAAAGACGAAGCCGACCTTGGCCCGCAACCGTCGAAGGCTCCCGGCGCTCAGTTTCACGACGTCCTGACCGAGCAAATGGATCTGCCCGTCGTCGGGTTCGATCAGCCGCAGAATGCATCGGAGCATGGTCGATTTCCCGGCGCCGTTGGCGCCGATGACGGCGATGGAATCCCCGTGCCCAATGGACAATTCGACACCCGTCAGCACCGGCGGATCGTCACCAAAGGACTTGGTGAGACCGCTGAGGCCGCAGACCAGCGGCCGGGCGGCCACCGGTCCGGAGACCGACGCCGCCCGTTGGTCTTTCTGCTCGCTCCGGGCCGCGGCCCCGGATATAGCCACTAATCGCCCACAAACTGGTTGAACGAGTTGACACCGATGGTCCGGTACATATCCCGGACGTAGTCGTAATCGGAGTCCTTGACGGTGGCGAGGAAGTGGCCGCCGGCATATTTCTCGTTGTCTTTGCCCTGAAGCACCGCCACGATCAGCTTGTCCGAGTGTTCGGAAAAGGCCTTCTGCACCTTGTTGAACAGCTCGTCGCTTACATCGGGGCTGGCGACCAACACATCGTTGGGTAGGTCCCGGCCCCGCGCGACGACCTTGAAGGCGTGGTCCGGAAACGCCTTCCGGATGCGTTGCAGATGGGTGAAGTTCATCCCCACCGCCTGGAGGTCTCCCCGGATCAGCGCCTCGACGGCGACGTTGCGGCTGATGATCTGCGGGCTGTAATCCCGATTGTAGACCAGCCCCATATCGGTCAGTGCCTGTGCGGGGCCGAGATGCTGGGAGGTGGACCCCACCGAGCCAAACGATACCTTCTTGCCTTTCAGATCCGCGACCGACTTGATCGGTCCGCCCGCCATGGTAACGATCTGGGCGAAATAGTCCGGCCGCTGCCAGCCAACCACGACCCGGGCATTGGTGCGGGCCTGGAAGACCACGTACTCCGCCGGGCCGGTGAGAACGAAGTCCACTTGCTTGGCCCGCATGGCCTCGACCGCCGCGGTGCGGCTATTGACGGCGAAGAAATCGACCTTAAGGCCGGTTACTTCTTCCAGCACGTTCTTGAACGGGCCGAATTCACGCTGCAATTCCTCCATGCCGGAGATGTCGGTCACGGCGAAACGGATGGTTTCGGCTGCCTGGGCAATGGGCGCGGCCGCCAGGGAGAGAGCGACGGCGAAGCCGCCGAGTAACTTCTTGAACATATCCTGATCCTCTGCTGGGCATTCGGAAATTGATCTTCGGTCCGGTATCAAGCCGGTGAGCGTCATATTGCGATGCGACTGTGATTCCCCGTTTGCGGTTTTGTCTCATTGATATGACAGCCGGATGACCGATCCGTTGCAGATCGCGCCACGTCGAAGAATTTCCAAAATCACGCTTAGGTTCATCGAACCGTCAACTTGATGGCTTATAAGCCTCGTCCTTGCGCACAAGGACAAGAAGAATGGATGCCCAACCCGCCCAGCCTGACCCCATCCTGATCACCAACGGCCGCGTATTGCTGGCAGATGGCGAACTTGCCGAAACGAACGTGCTGATCCGCGACGATGTGATCGTTGCGCTCGGGACCAACCCAGACCCGAGCCCGCCGCTTCGGGTGGTCGACGCCGAGGGCGGCTATGTGCTGCCCGGCATCGTCGACATTCACGGAGATGCCTTCGAACGGCAGATTATGCCGCGCCCCAATGTGCACTTCGATCTGAAGCTCGCCCTCCTGGATACGGACCGGCAGATGATTGCCAATGGAATCACGACGGCGTTCCACGGAATTACCTACTCGTGGGAGCCGGGTCTGCGCGGGAGAGAAAATTTCGTCCGGCTGATGGATACGGTGGAGGCGCTGCGCGGGCGGCTCCGCTGCGACACCCGCGTCCATATTCGGTTTGAAACCTACAACACGCCGGCGGCGGACGAGGTGGCCGAGTGGATTCAAGCGGGCAGGATCGGGCTTCTCGCTTTCAACGACCATTTCCCGGAAATCTACGCCAAGCGGAACGATCTCTCCGAAATGTCGAAGTACGCCCACCGGACCGATATGTCGGAGACCGAATTCGTTGCTTACATGGAAGAGGTCGTCGCCAGAAAGGACCAGGTGCCGGCGGCCGTCGAAAAATTGGCCGCTGCGGCCCGCGAGAACGGCATCCGGCAGCTTTCGCACGATGACGCACTGCCGGAAAACCGTACCTACTACAACGATCTCGGTTGCGACATCTGCGAGTTCCCGGAGACGGAGGAGACGGCGCGGCAGGCCCGCGCCTATGGAAACCCGATCGTCATGGGCGCTCCCAACGTGGTCCGCGGCGGCAGCCACAACGGGTCGGTTTCGGCGGCCGATATGATCTCCAAGGGTCTCTGCACCATTCTCGCCTCCGACTACTATTACCCCGCCCAACTGGTTGCGGCGTTCAAGTTGCATCGGGAGGAACCTATGCCGCTGGCCGAGGCATGGTCCCTCATCTCACGCGCACCGGCCGAGGCTGCAGGGCTGGATGACCGGGGCGAGATCGCGGAAGGCAAACGCGCCGATATCGTCGTCGTCGATGCCGATACAAATATTCCACCCCACGCAATCGCGACTATCGCGGGAGGGCGCGCAACGGTAGAGCAATACGTCTAGGTTGGACAAGGTTTGGGGGAATGTGTGTTTCAATGCCATCGCCGCGCTGACCCACGCGACGCTGGACGCCCGATGTGTTTCGCCCACCAGCGCACATGCGCCATGCGGTTTTTCATTGTGCCGACGGAGCGGCCCTGGCGCTTCCACTCCTTGACCAGCGCCGCGACGTGCTTGCGCTTCAGCCCGATCGCCCGCAGGCCCTTGAAGCCGAGATCGTGCAGGGTGTTGGCGAGCCGCTCCACCTTGCGGCGGTAGGCGTCCTTGATGTTGGGGTGGAGGTCCGGGTGGTCGGTAGGCGCGGCGGAGAGCCGTACGTTCAGCTCGTCCTGGCGTTCCTCCAGCTCGCGCAGCCGGTCCACCATTCCCCTGACATACGCTTCCGGCCCGGCGACATCCACGACGGCGAGTTGTGGGGGCCGATGCGCGAGGAGACAGCCTCGTGGTTCCAGCGCATTTACAGCGGCAACGGACGCCCCATGCGGCGGCCGCCGAAGGGCATCGTAATTTGATGCTGACCATGGCCATGGATCTCTCGGCCAAGCAGGGCCGCGAGGTGAAACTGCCGATGGATCCGGCTGAGCTGATGGCGGGATTGGAGGCTTAGGCCACCGCTTCGCAGCTCTCAAGATGCCGCCGCAGTTGGACCGCGGCATCGCGAAACATTACGTCCAATTCGGCGTTCACGCCCTGCAGACCTGAAAAGACCGCCTCGCCCCAATTTAGGTAGGCCAAGCGTTCTTCGATGCTCCAGTCCGCGGGCGGATCACGGTGCATCTCCCGAAGGTTGGAAATTTTATCCGCGACTTTGATCGCCTTGGCGGCGTCGCTTAAATGCGGCGCGTGATCGATCTGTGTCTGTCGGCGCTGATCTTCCGGAACGCCGTCGGGATCCGTGAGCTCGGCGACCAGGCCCGCCACCTTTTCGCCAAACATATCGGTCAATATGACCTGGGTCGCCGATGAATCCTCGACCACGTCGTGGAGCAGCGCCGCGGCAATGATGAATTCGTCGTCAGTCCCCAATGTCACGGCCACCAATTCGGCCACCTCGGTCACATGGTTGATATAGGGATCGCCGCTGGCTCCCTTACGGAACTGCCCAGCATGTTGGCGGGAGGCGTAAGAATAGGCGCGGGCTGTGAGGGCTGGATCTGTCACGATCCTATAAATCCACGATTGAAGATTTATCGAGTTCGAGTTGGATAACGTCGTTCACGTCAACTGTGTGTGGCGCGTAAACCTTGATCCGCGCTCCATGTAGTTCGGCTGTAATCTCATAACGGTCTTCAATGAAAATACAGTCCGTGACGCGCGCCGAGACGCCCGTCCGGCTCTCCGACACATGAACCGCATTGCGCGGTACCAACACCTGGCTGCCGGGTGCATGTCCGTTGGTGAGAATTCCGTCGGCCGGCAGGATGTTCCCGGCATCCAAAAATTGTGCCGACCAGATGTCGCAAGGTGCACGGAACAAATTTTCCGGACGGCCCAATTGATGAATCACGCCGTCTTTCATCAGCGCGATCCCGTCGGACAGAATTTGCGCCTCGCGGCGGTCGTGGGTCACGTTGATACAAGTCAGGCCAAGCTGTTTGGAGAGTAGCCGAATTTCCTGTCCCAATTCTTCGCGTAAATTGGCGTCGAGGTTTGAAAGCGGCTCGTCGAATAGAATGAGGCGCGGCTTACCGGCCAGCGCACGCGCAATCGAGACGCGCTGTTTCTGGCCGCCTGACAGTTGCTCCGGAAGTTTGCCGGCATGTTCTTCGAGCCGGACATTGCCCAGCACCTCACCAACCCGGTGATCGATTTCCGCGGGCCGTGCCTTGGCCATCTTTAAGGGAAAGGCGACATTTTCGGCGACACTGAGATGCGGCCAGAGGCCGTAATCCTGAAATACAAACCCCAGGCGCCGATCTTGCGGTTCGGCAAATCGTCCGGCCTCAGTGTCGACGAAAACCTGGTCGGCGCAGGTGACGCGTCCCTGGTCCGGCCGTTCGAGCCCCGCGACGATCCGCAGCAACGTGGTCTTGCCACAACCCGAGGGGCCGAGCAGTGTCACGAAGTTTCCGCGTTCAACCGTTAGGTCAATATCCTTTAGCACCGTTGCCTCGCCGAATGACTTGGATACATGCTCGATGCGAATCTCGCTCATGCCACCCCCCCTCCCGGCTTTCGCACCTGCAATTTCTGACCGAATGCAATGATCGCGCCTGAGACGACGATCGCCACCAAGCTCATCGCCATGCCCGTATTCACCGATCCTTGGTCGAATTGGTGGAAAACGAAGGTCGCGACGGTTTCAACGCCCGGAGGTGCAAGCATGATCGAACTGACAAGTTCCCGGGTCGAGATGGCGAACACGATAAATCCGGCGGCTAGCGCAATCGGACCCAACAGCGGTGCCAAGATCTTCCAGATGACGGTCAATTCGCCGGCACCAGAGATGTAGGCCGCGTCGTCGAGGGATTTCGGCAGCTGACGTAACGCCGCTGTGATCATGCGGATCGGGTAAGGCAGCATCAGACATAGATAGGCGAGCAGCAGAATTACGGGCGTGTTGTAAGGCGTGATCGGCCAAATGGTCTGGTTCCAGGTCAAGATCAGGCCGACGGCAACCGCCATGCCGGGTACTGAGTTCGGTAAGATTGAGAGAAAGTCTAGAAAGCCGGTCGCCGCTGAACGAAGCCGAACCACGGTGAAGGCGACGAGAATGGCGATCAGCACCGTGCCGATTGCCGCCAAAACCGCTAGGGTGAGGCTGGTCAAAATCGCTTTCCAGGCGTCCGACTCGGGATCGAACAGACCACTCAAATTATTGAAACTGAGATTCGCCAGGGTTACGCCGCCCGATAAGGTGTCCATGAACGCGCTGATGGTGATGGTGGCGACGGGGAGTACCACCGCCGCGATGAAAGCCGTGCCAAACACCGCCAACACGGCAATCAAGTAGCCGCCACTCATCGGGACGCCGCGTTTATCGACGGTTTGGTTCTCAACGCTTGTTTGAAATTTGTCGGCGAGACGCTGGTGCGCTTGAAACGCGACAAAGGCAATAAGTATGAGAATCAATGACAGCACCGACGCCCCGGGCAGGTCGATCGGCCAATCCGAGAATTTCTCGTGGATGGCGGTCACGATGACCTCGTAGCCAAACCGGCTGCCAAGAATCTCCGGCGTACCGAACTCCTCAATGGTCAATATGAAAACGATCAGCGCGCTGGCGAGCAGCGCGGGGACCACCATCGGTAGGTAGATGCGGATGAAAACTTGCACCGGCCCGCCGCCAAACACCTTGGCGACCTCGCCGTAGCGGGTGCCGATGATCGCAAAGGCATTGGCGGTGGTGAAATATATCAACGGAAACAGATGCAGCGCCATCACGGTGACGATGCCGGGGAAGGAAAACAGAAAGCCTGCGAGATTGAAGCCCAACGCTTGCTCGACAAAGCCGTTACGCTGCAATAGCTGCATCCAGGCCAACGAACCGATGTAAGGCGGGATCAGAAAGGGTACCAGAAAACAGGCGTCCCAAATCTGCCCGAAACGAAGCGGGAAGCGTGCCCGCATGTAGGCCAGCGGTAAGGCGATCAATGCCGACACGACCGTAACCGCGGTGGACAGGCTCAATGAGTTCACGGTCGCCTGAATTAACCGCGGTTCTGCAAGGTTGGGCAGGAGGACGCTAAACGGCGCAGCGAATGACAGCTCGTTGATGTGTGGAAAAAGCGCGAATAAAACGATCGCCAGGACGGGGAACCCGACGATCAGAATCAACAGCGATGCGGAGGCACCGAAAAGGGCCGACCGCAGGTGCCGGCCCTTCGCGATGGACGAACGTGTGCCCAAAACTAGTTGCGGACGATTTCGGCGAACTTTTTCTTGGTCATTGCCGCTTCACCGGCCGCCGCGACATAGTCGAAGTTGATGATTTTGAGGTCATTCCAACCAGGCCGCTTGGCGCTGACGTCGGTGCGGGCCGGCAGGATTAACCGCTTGGCGACTAGCTGCTGGCCCTCTTTGGACAGCACGAAATCGACAAACATCTTGGCCGCATCCAGATTTTTTGAGGACTTGGCGATCATGATCGGGCGCGGTGCCAGCACCGTGCCGCTGGACGGATGGATTACGTCGATGGCCTCGCCCTTGGCCTTAAGCCCCAGCGCGATGTAGTCGACAGCGCCGAACACGACGCCCTTGGCGCCCTGCAATACCGGATTGAGCGCAGCGCGGTTGGCGCCCGGCACGATCATGCCGTTTTTGCTGAGCTGGCCGAACAACGACCAAGCTTTGTTACCATCCTGACTGACCAGTCCCTGGACGAGAGTCAGGGCCGAGCCGGATTTGGCCGGGTCGGGCATGGTCATCTGGCCTTTGTAGACTGCTTTGGTCAAATCCGACCATTGGCGCGGCGCCGGGAGGCCGGATTTGGTGTTGTAGGCAATCGCCAACGCCGCGGCACCTTGCGCCGCATAGGTGGCGGTCTTGAGGCTGGCCGGGATTTTGGCTGCGTTGGGGGAGGTGTAGGCCAGCAGGTCGCCCGATTTGTCGAGCGTGATGGCATGACCCCAGGAGGCCGAGATGATCACATCGACTTGCGGGTTGGATTTCTCCGCCTGATATCGGGCCATTACCTTACCGGAATTGGACTGGAACAGGTTGACCGTGACGCCGGTCTTGGCGGTGAACGCTTTAGCCAAGCCCCCGGACAGCGGTTTGGGGCCGGCGCTATAGACAACGAGATCGGCGGCTTGGGCAGCGGGCGCAAGGGCCAGCGCCGCGGCCGCGGCAGCAACGAAAAATTTCACGGGGAACTCCTACCAGGTTGAATTGTTGTCCCAGCAGGCTCGTTCTTTGCGATTGCGGATTTGTGACGGACGGGTGAAGAAACTGTTACAATGCCTCCGGCATCGAAGCGCGCGGACCTATCCCCCCATCCCGACGTGGCCACACATGTTAACGGCGGCCCAATAATGCTCCACGCGGAGCGATCGGGCGGTCCAGTCGCGGCGGCGCAAAATTGCGCCACTCATGTCCCCTTGTTGGTTTGGGCAGGGGGCGGGGGATGTACGGCGTGGAGCTTTATGCGGCGGTTCGGCTGGCGGTTGTCGAGGAGGGGTTGAGCCATCACGAGGCCGGGCGGCGGTTCGGGATCGACCGCCGCACGGTGAAGAAGATGCTGCGCTATTCGGCGCCGCCGGGGTATCGGCGGAGGAAGCCGGTCAGGCGTCCGAAGCTGGACGGGTTCCCCAGCGACGAGGCGGCCACGAAGCTCCTGTTCCTGGCGATCCGCAACGCCGGCATGCGATGGAAGCGGCCGGTTGCCTGGACCGCTGCGATGGGGCAGTTTGCGATCCTGTTCGAGGATCGCTTTCCGGCCTCAGCGCGCTGAGGCCG